>Ga0164293_10000610_pt1 | contig 28834 bp, 16 predicted proteins | sample GEODES118metaG_FD_111487 | JGI IMG/M metagenome (GOLD analysis project Ga0164293, IMG submission 111487) | Eutrophic lake water microbial communities from Lake Mendota, Wisconsin, USA - GEODES118 metaG | ecosystem: Environmental > Aquatic > Freshwater > Lake | place: USA: Lake Mendota...
GTCTAAATTGTCTAAACAAAATTTAATCGTTGCAGTTCCTTTCGAATCCGAACAAGGCCCACATTTTGGTAACTCTTATGAAATACACTTACAGCCAGACCTAACATTAGAAAATTTTTTCGATAGGTTTGACGGATTTTATCCATTCTGTTTACGTTTTGATTATGGTGTTTTTATTAGGGATAATTCAAGTGTCATTCATATAGAAACCGAACAATCCCCATTACCAACTAATTTCATGAATTTTTTAAAATCAAAATTTCAAAACTTTAAAATAGAAGACATTAATTCAGAAAAAAAAACATTAAAAGATAATAACGTTACAATAGTAACCGCATTGTGGAATATGGGTAGGGGTGAAATATCTCATTCTTTTAGAAGAGGATATGATGATTACTTACAAAAATTTAGTGAATTGTTAAAAACTGAGGTCAATATGTATATTTTTATTGACCCATCTGATGAAGAATTCATTTGGAAATATAGGGATAAGTCAAATACCATATTAAATTTTATGAGTTTAGATGAGTTAAAAGTATGGTTTAATTTTACAGAAAAAACAAATGAAATTAGAGTAAAAGACTCTTGGTTGAGCCAGTCAGGTTGGTTGAGGGATTCTCCGCAGGCTACTTTAGATTGTTACAATCCTGTTGTTATGAGTAAAATGTTTATGTTAAATAATGTTACTATATGGAATCCTTTTAATAACGAATATTTCTTTTGGATTGATGCAGGAATCACAAATACCGTTCATTATGGTTACTTTACTCACGATGAGGTTTTCGATAATTTACCTGAATTTATTGAAACAAATAACGATTTTGTATTTTTAACATATCCATATATCGGGGGTGAAGAGATTCATGGGTTCGAAAGAAACTCTATCGCAAATTATTGTAACACAGATTATGTCAAGTATGTTTGTAGAGGTGGTTTCTTTGGAGGAAAAAAAGAAAGAATTAATGAGATTAATGGTTTATATTATTCGTATCTTCAAAGTTCTTTGTCTAATAATTTTATGGGTACGGAAGAAAGTGTATTTACCATAATTATGCATAATCATTCGGATTTGATATCACAATTCGGTTTGGAATCGGACGGGTTAGTTTGGCCCTTTTTTGAAGATTTAAAAAATAAAAAATTTTCAGACAGAATTTTAAATAAAAAAAACTTAGATAAGGTTATATTAAACTCATCTAACTCAGCTTTATATGTTATAACATTCAATAGTCCTAATCAGTTTGAAACACTAATTCAATCTATGAAAGAGTACGATGAGAATTTTTTAGTAAAACCTAAGAAGTTTTTATTAGATAATTCAAGTGATTTATCTACAACTCCAAGATACCAACAATTGTGTGAGGAACATGGATTTGAACACATTAAAAAGGATAATTTGGGTATTTGTGGTGGAAGACAGTGGATTGCCGAACATTTTGATAAAACGGGTTTGGACTTTATGTTCTTTTTTGAAGACGACATGTTTTTCTATCCAAGAAAAGGTGAAGTTTGTAAAAATGGTTTTTCTCGTTATGCCAATAACTTCTATGATTCTGTTTTGGAAATTACAAAAAAATACAATTACGATTATCTTAAATTTAATTATACAGAATTTTTTGGTGATAATGGAACTCAGTGGGCGTGGTATAATGTCCCACAAGATTTCAGAGAATCTTATTGGCCTGAAAAACCGTCACTACCTGTTTCAGGGTTAGACCCAAATGCTCCGAGAACCAAGTTTCAACATATCAGAGTTCACAATGGTATACCTTTCATAGATGGTGAAGTATATTTCTGTAATTGGCCTCAAGTAATTACTAAACACGGTAATAAAAAGATTTTTTTAACCACGACTTGGGCCCACCCATACGAACAAACATGGATGAGTTATGTTTTCCAAGAGACAATAAAGGGTGAAGTTAACATGGCAATGCTTCTTATGTCCCCAACCGAACACAATAGATTTGAACATTATGAGGCAGGACTAAGAAAAGAAAGCTAATATAATTTATATTCGTTTGTTTGGATATTTATTTGTATGGAATTTTTCATCAAAAGTGGGGCAAACTTACCTTTATTAAAATTATATCTAATAAGAGATGGTAGAAGTGATTTTCAATTGGTTGATAACAATTTGAACTCCACTTCTATTTTTTTTTCTACATATGACGTAAATACAGGTTTAATTAAGATTGCGCAACAACCTTGTACCATAACAACAGAATTAGATGAAGATGGTATAACACTAAATTATGTTGTGGAATATAAATTTACTACAAGACAAACAAGTCAATCAGGAAGATACAAGGGTGAGTTTGTAATTCAAGACTCAACAGGTTCTGCAATACTTCCACTACGTCAAGAACTTTTTGTAAACATAACTGAATCAATAACTGAAGTCGGTTTTTGTTGTAAGTAATTTTGACTATCGAACAATATTTTCTATATTTATAAATGAATGAGTAAGGGGAATTTCACAACGTCGTGAAAGCTAATAATCCACTCGAAATTTATATATGATAGACAGTCAAGTAATTGAATCGTTCCTCCATGGAAACGACCCAGAAGAATTTATTGTTGCACTCGAATATGATTATGCCTCAGAGTGTATTTACAAAATTAAAGAAATCCCCAACAAAGGTAAAGAAATTAGAAAAGACACATTCATCCCATTTGCATGGGTGGGTGATTTGCGTGGAATGAGGTTTTATAATGATTCCAAAGCCGCTCAGAAAGAAGCTATGTCTAAGTATGGTATTACCATCGACAAACTCGAAACAGGAGGAAATGAAAGAATGAAAAATGGTTTGACCTTTATGGTTAAATCGTTAAAAGGATATAGAGCACTAACAAACTTCTTCCGTGATGGAGGAATTGACCCATATGGTGAAAAGGGTAAAGAAAAAATACTTATTCTCCCACCCATCGAACAATATTTAATTCAAAAAGAGAAAAGACTTTTCAAAGGTTTTGAAGATTACAACCAAGTGACAAGACTTGTATTTGACTTGGAAACCACATCTTTGGAACCAAAAGATGGTAGAATTTTCATGATTGGAATTAAAACCAATAAAGGATATCATAGAGTAATTGAGTGTATTGATGAATCACAAGAGAGGGGTGCGATTACAGAATTTTTTAAAGTTATAGACGAGATAAAACCAAGTATTATTGGTGGTTATAACTCCGCGAACTTCGACTGGCATTGGATTTTCGAAAGATGTAAGATTTTGGGTCTTGACGCAAAAAAGATTTGTAAATCATTAAATCCGGGTAATTCTTTTACGAGAAAAGAAAGTATGTTAAAGCTTGCAAATGAGGTTGAGGAATATACACAAACTTCAATTTGGGGGTATAATGTTATTGATATTATCCACGCAGTTCGTAGAGCTCAGGCGATAAACTCGAGTATCAAATCCGCAGGACTTAAATACATTACAAAGTATATTAACGCCGAGGCCAAAGACCGTGTTTACATCGAACATACCGATATTGGAAAAATGTATACTCAGAAAGAGGAGTATTGGTTGAATGTTCAGAATGGTAATTATAAAAAAGCGGGTGAGTATAAAGATTTGGATATTAAATTTCCTGAGGTTTATAAAAAAATTACAGGTGATAAACTCGTTGAGATGTACCTTGATGATGATTTGGATGAGACACTTAAAGTAGACCAAGAGTTCAACCAAGGTTCTTTCTTACTTGCTGCTATGATTCCAACAACTTATGAGAGGGTTTCAACTATGGGAACCGCAACTTTATGGAAAATGCTTATGCTTGCTTGGAGTTATAAGAACGGACTTGCAATTCCCGAAAAACAAAAGAAAACTGACTTCGTAGGTGGACTTTCAAGATTGTTAAAGGTAGGTTATTCAAAGAATGTTTTGAAACTTGACTTTAGTTCTCTTTATCCTTCAATACAACTTGTTCACGATGTATTTCCCGAATGTGATATTACAGGTGCGATGAAAGGAATGTTAAAATATTTCCGTGACACCCGTATCAAATACAAAGAACTTGCAGAAAAGTTTTATGAAACAGACAGAAAGAAATCAGAATCTTATGGTAATAAGCAGTTACCAATTAAGATATTTATAAATTCAATGTTTGGTGCGTTATCCGCTCCACAGGTATTTGCTTGGGGTGATATGTATATGGGTGAACAGATTACCTGTACGGGTAGACAATATCTTCGTCAAATGATTAAATTTTTCATGTCGAAAGGTTATGTACCACTTGTGATGGATACGGATGGTGTGAACTTCTCAAGTCCTGAAGGTGTGGATGATAGAGTTTATATTGGTAGAGGCCTTAATTGGAAAGTTAAAGAAGGTAAGGAATATAGAGGTCCTGAAGCAGATGTCGCGGAGTACAACGACATCTTCATGAGAAAAGAAATGGCACTCGATACTGATGGTGTTTGGCCTTCTTGTATTAACTTAGCCCGTAAGAACTACGCGGTTATGGATGCCAAAGGTAAAATCAAACTGACAGGAAACACAATTAAATCAAAAAAACTCCCACTTTATATTGAGGACTTTTTGGATGTTGCAGTAAAACTTCTTCTTGAAGGTAAAGGAAAAGAATTTGTTGAATACTATTACGAATACTTACAAAAGATTTTTGATAAACAAATACCCCTTATGAAAATCGCACAGAGAGCCAAGGTGAAACTAACTATGGAGGATTACAGAAAAAGGGCGACACAGAAAACAAAAGCGGGTGGTGCTATGTCTATGATGGCACATATGGAACTTGCAATTCAAAATAAACTGAATGTTAATCTTGGTGATGTTATATATTATGTTAATAACGGAACAAAGGCATCAAATGGCGACGTTCAAAAAGTAGGTAAATTAAAGAAAGGATGGAGTAAAGAAGTTCTTGATTATCTTACCGCAAACAATCAACCAGTACCCGATGATAGTATTGAATCAATAGTAAAAATAAATTGTTACATGTTGGAGCAAAGTGTTATCGAATCAAACCCAACTATGACAGGTGAATATAATGTTCCAAGAGCGGTGACAACATTTAACAAAAGAATTGAACCACTCCTAATTTGTTTCAATAAAGAAGTTAGAGAAGGATTACTTGTCGATGACCCTAAAGATAGAGGTATATTTACAACCGCACAATGCGAGTTAATAAATGGGGTACCTTTCGAAGAGGGAGACCAAGATAAACTAAACGAGGATGTTTTGGAAATTACACCACAAGAACTTGAATATTGGGGGAAAAGAGGATTACATCCTGACTATATGTATGAATTGGCGGAAGAAGGATGGAATGAAAAGATTATGACATTTTAAGTCCGTCGGAACTTAAAATATACCAACTATTTTCAACAAACCTAAACTCAATACACGCACCTTTATCGGCAACAATTTCATCGTACTCTTCATCAATTTTACCGATAGATGGTTTAATCGTAACGTGAGTCAGACATTTTATAACAGTATGTTCTGTTGTTGTGGAATCCAAAATAAGTGTTGAATCTTGTACTCCTTTTAGGATGATACAAGATTCTCCCGTTGTTGAATATTCTTTCTCGGTTACTATTGATGTTTCAGAAACATTAACAATAAAACCGTTAATTCTTTTTTGTGTTGGAATTGACTTTATGATTGGCATAATTAAAACATAAATGACAAATAATTCAAGTAAATTAAATTACGTAAATTTGTCTTGGCATTGCTCTAAACTTAAGTTGTTTATTCAAGTTCTCCGCAATGATTGCCTCTTTTTCCATTTGTTTTTCAGGTCTCAATCTTTCTAACCTTAATTTTAATTCTTCTTCTAATTTTGTTTTCTCGTCTTTACCTTCAGTTAATAAACTCTGATAGTCTAGTAAGATTTCTGAATCGGGTGTTTTTAAGTTACCACTATATTTTCCTCTAACTCTTCCGAGGGTTTCTTTTACATATGCGGTAAACCATCTTCTGACCCATTGTTTAGCAGGCTCATTCAAGTCTTCCCAACTGATTGCTTCTAAAGGAACATCCGATGGTAAACGTATGATATCGGGGTTCAATTTCAAACATTTATCTCTATCTCTACCATCAACATCATAATACCAATACCAAACTTTCGTACCTGAATATGAACTATAATTAGCCCAATTAAATCTACCACCAGGTGTATTCATCAAATGTATAAGTTTTTTTCCATCTGGTAACGCGGTTACTCTGTATGTTAGGTCACCACCAAGAATCCTGTTTAGGAGATTTGCCGATTGAGACCTCACTAAATAATCAAAACCTGACATCATAAAGAAAGAACCTTGGTATCCAAACTGTGCGTAACCCGCTTGACTTGCACCTAAACCAATACCATCATAACCAAAACCCCATAAACCATATGGACCAAATGCTCCGTACGGTTGATTACTGAACCATAATAATTCGTTTATTTCTCTACCGGCAGGTATTTCATATGTTTGTTGACCTCTAACAAGGTCAAAATAATCTTTTTTCAAAGGCCATGGACCAACTTGTTGAAGACCAACTATTTTTGAGTAAGCGTATTGAAATTGTTTTTCGAAATCGAATGTACGAGTCATTAGAGCGTTTGAAACTGACTTTTGGCTCATATCAAGATTTACTAAGTTAGTCCAATTGGTTTCAATTAACCAATCTTGAATGTATTGTTCGTAATCTTGAATTGATAGTTCCATCAAAGAATCCATCATTTCATCTTCAATTTCAACACTTCTAATTGGTGCTCCAAGTAGGTGTTTGATTCGAGTATATATTCTCGACCTTTCTGGTTCGGCTATTACTGACATATAAATAAATATTTCATAAATGAAATAATTTTATTTACTTTTCAAATTATATATTTTTTCTAATATTTCTTCTGCTGTATCTGCAGAATTAAAACTATCACCCATCACAGTCGCAATTACTTGTTTCTTGGAGTTGATTATATCGTATATCGCAGCTTCAATTGTGTTTTCAAAGATTGGATAATAAACTAACACATTATTTTTTTGTCCGAATCTGTAAGCTCTATCTTCGGCTTGTGCGTGGTCTGAAGGTAAAAAAGATAAGTCATTCATTATAACCGCCTCTGCAGACGTTAAAGTAATACCAACACCAGCGGCTTTTATATTACCCACAAAAACTTTTATTTTTTCATTTTCTTGGAATTGGTCTACACTAAATTGTCTCTGTTCTTTTGACATAGAACCATCTACTTTAACCGCGGTCTTTCCGAAATGCTCCACAATTTTATTTAGTGAATCCGTAAAATTACAAAATATAATAACTTTTTTATCTTGTTCTACGATATTTTCCGCGAGTTCGATTGTTTGAGATATTTTTTCATCGGCAATAATTTGTCTAACTTTTGTGAGTTTTGAAAACTGAACTGTTAGTGATTTCGATTCTTCAGGGTTTTTTTCATACCAATCGTAATACTCACCCATAACATCTTCGTACAATTTAGATTTTAACCTTAGATAGATAGGTGTAATAATTTTGTCGGGTAAATCCAAAACATTTTCTTTCAATCTCCTAAGTATGGTTCCTGATGTTCTATCTCGTAGTTCTTCCAAATTACTCGCACCCATTACATTCCAAACTTTTCTTGGCCCCACTTTGAATTGGTATCCCGCACAGTATCTAATAACATACGCCATCCAATTTTTCGCAACAGGTGAGTCTGCCAAGCTTAATAGGTTGTAATAATCTATTGGTCTTGAAGTCATGGGGGTACCTGTCAATAACCACAATCTATCAATATCTTTTACAAAAGAGTTTATTAACTTTGTTCTTTGGGCTTGAGCGTTTTTTATATAATGTGCTTCATCAATTATTACTAAGTCAAATCCCGATTTAAGAATTTGTGAAGATTCTTCGTCCTTTGTGTCATGGAAGTTTTTAATGATATCGTAATTTATAATTACAAAGTCGTGTTCTGTTGAAAAATTTTTACTTTCTGCAATAAAAATACTTTTGTCTGAATAGTTCTCAATTTCTCTCTTCCAATTTATTTTCAAAGTTGCAGGACATATAATTAAAACTTTTTTTGAGCCTGACTCGAGAGCTGCAATTATTGTAGATGTTGTTTTTCCCAAACCCATATCGTCCGCCAAAATAAACTTTTTGTTTTCAACCAACTTTTGGATTGCTTCTTTTTGGTGGGATAGTGGGGGTCTATGGGAATATTTTGTATAATCTATAATAACATCTTTAACTGTGTTATCTTTTATAATCGCGGCTTTTGGTAACCAAAAATCTCTTAATTCTTCCGTTTCGAACATTTTACCCCAAATATGATAAGCCTTATCTTTTTCAGATAATAATTTTTCAACCCATACTTTTGTGGGGGTTGTGGCATAGAAGTTATCGTCTGCGAGTTTTTGTGCAAAGTATGAATCTAATAAAACCCATTTTCTCGCAACCTTGGGTGTTTTACTTTCATTTTGTATAATATACTCAGCCTGACTCCTTGTTGGATAAAACTTTTTATTTAATTGTGATTTTCTTTTTAACCCCAATATATAATTGTTGTATCCGTTATAGGATTCAAGTATTGTAATTGCCTTAGATTCTAAACTACTTTCCATTCAGTAAATAATATAATTATAATAATCTTTCGTATATTTATCAATATGCAAAAGTTAGTTCCAATAACAAGGTTAGGTAGATTCTTCGGTGGTGAAGATTACAATTTAGATATTGGTATGGGACAAGAATGGTTAGAAGGTGATATGAACTTCACCGTTATACTTTATCGTGTTGATAAATATAAGACAAAAACCGACGATGTATATGGTGAAACTGTTACAGACGGTGTTAAGTTTTTACCTCCGATTGAGCTAAAAGGTTATGTTCGTATCGCAGCACCAACCGACGCTAAACTTGGTACTTCAAAGTTAGTTCAAGAAGAACCAGGAAACTTGACCTTTTCTGTTTATCAAAAGTATCTTGATGACTTAGAAATTGATATTCAGTATGGTGATTACTTGGGTTATTATGAAAGTGAAAAAAGGGTAAGATATTATAATGTGGTTAATGATGGGAGGGTCGTTTCAGATAACAAACATACATATGGTGGTTATAAACCTTTTTATAGAACAATTGTTGCAACTTTTGTAAATGAAAATGAATTTAACGGAATATGATTTATATAATAAGTGAAAATCAAAAAAATTTTTTAATGGACTCTTTGATAGGTCAGCGAGTAATGGTTTACTATAACTTACATAAACACACCTTTTCGGTTCAGAAAAATGGGATTGTGGTTATGCACGCTGACTTCGTTAAGTTAGAGGATGTCGAATTTAGAGTTAGACAAGGTGGTAAGGAAAAAGTGAGAAAAGAAAAATCAAAAAACGTTCACGCATTTGTGATTGGAAACTTGGTTGATTTTTGCCAATACCCTTGTGATGAAATACCTGAAGAACCAACAGGAAATGTTGTTACTTATAACCCATACAAGTATGATACTTTTGTTTATAGAGATTCAGAAGAACCAATTATAAACGCAAAAGAGGTTGATTTGATTAACTCAAGAAATAAATTATTTGTAATTACTGAAGTTAAAAACTAATGGCATATCCAAAACAAATAAAAAAAACCTTAAAGTTAGTACCTGATAAAGAGTTGTCCGACAGGAGAAAAGAGTTATCGGAGTATATTACAAAAAACGGAACTTACTTACCTAAATCTGTTTTACATGCCGATTTGGATAGAGGTATGTTAGATTTTGTTAAAGAAGACCTAAAAATATTTAGTGAAGGTAATGTAGTTCCCATGGTTGATATACTTTTAACAACGCAAAACTGGACTCAGTACTTAGAAACTTGGACGTTCTCAGATAGTGATTTCAACCCTATACCCCCTTTTATAACAGTTGTTAGACAACCCGAAGTTAAATACGGAACTAATCCCGCTCTCCAATATACAATACCAAATAGAAAACAATTTTATTTTGCTGCGGTACCAACATGGAATGGTAATCAGAATGGTATGGATATATACACAATTCCTCAACCAGTACCTGTAGATATAAATTATAGTGTGAAGATTGTGTGTTTAAGAATGAGGGAACTTAACCAATTCAATAAAACAGTATTACAAAAGTTTTCTTCAAGACAGGCATACACTTTTATCAAAGGTCAGTACGTACCGATTATAATGAATAATGTGTCGGACGAATCGGTTATGGAAGTGGATAAAAGAAAATATTATATTCAAAACTACGACTTCACAATGCTTGGTTATTTGATTGACGAACAGGAGTTTGAAGTTAAACCGGCAATTTCAAGAGTTCTACAAGTATTCGAAATTGACGAGTCAAGACCAAAAAGAAGACCTAAAAGAGAACCTGAAAATCCATCGTCTTTTGATTTTATTATTGAAATACCTGTGGGTACGACGGATTATTCTAAGACATTAGAATATAGTGTAAACATGAACATAGTAAAAACAGATAATGTTATTACTTATGATGTATTCATAAATGGTGACTTCTATGGTACTGATGTTTCTAGTATACCACTAAGTACAAATGATACTTTAGAATTCACTGTTGTAAAATATGATTTTTTGGAGTCATCAACAATTTCTACAAGGTGTGATTTAATTTAAATCTTCTCCGTATATATCTTTTTTTACACTACACTTTTCCATTATTAGTTGTTCTAATAACCTGTGAATTTTAATACCTGTCTTATTACAGTATTTTTTTAATAACTCGTGTGACTCCTTTGAAATCTTAATATTCTTTATTTCTTTTTTGTTATCACTCATAAAGATAAAAAAGGCAGAAAATTAGGTGCCTGTTTATAAATACTTTATAAAAAGTAAAGTTTTTTCATCTTCGTTGCAATATTTATCTATAAAATAAATCTAATAGAATTAAAATTTTTATGGCAACAACTTCAACAACTCAAAAAGTTTTCGTTTCACCCGGTGTCTATACATCTGAAACGGATTTAACTTTTGTGGCTCAAAGTGTGGGTGTTACTACATTAGGTCTCGTAGGTGAGACTTTACGTGGTCCCGCTTTCGAACCTATTTTTATAACAAATTATGACGAATTTACCGCGATGTTTGGTGGAACAGAACCCACAAAGTTTATCGGTACACAAATTCCAAAATATGAGGCTGCGTATATTGCAAAGGCTTACTTACAACAATCTAATCAACTTTTTGTTACAAGAGTATTAGGTCTTTCAGGTTACGATGCGGGACCTTCTTGGAGTATCACACTTGATGCTAATGTGGATGGAACGACTATTGGTTCTGACAACGCGGCCGGTTCTTCTTGGTCTGCAACTTTTACAGGTACGACAGGAGGAACATTTGGATTTACAAGTAGTTTACCTTCAATAATTTCGAATAGTTTAAATTCTCAATACAGAAGTGCGAACGGTAATAGTTCTACTTATAATTCTGATTTTGCAGCATATATTGGTGAAATTATATTAGATAATACTTTATCTTCAACAACATCAGTAGTTTATGGTGCAATTCCTCTATCAGGTTGGCAGTCAAGTATTTCAGGTAAAACTGATATACAGAATGTTTTTGGTGTTGATAATGTTAATCTAAACTTGAATGATTTAACCGCAGCGGCAAATGATACTTGGTACTACGCAACTTTTGACAACACTACGGGTGATGTTTACTCAGGTTATTCTTTCTTCTACGGAATTGATACTTTGACAGATAACGGTGGTGGTGACTATAGTGGTCAGATAAGTGGATATACTTATAACTTTACGGGAACTGCATTTTCAGATTATAATGATTTGGTAATTTGTACTTTACGTTCAAGAGGTATATCTCAATACAGTACTACAGAACACGGACCTAATTACCAAGTTAGTGCGACTAGTTCTGTGAGTTTAAATACTACGGGTTCATACTCAGATGTTGCAACTAATCCGTTCTCAACATTTGTAATTTCAGGTAATACGATTGATAATTCACAGTTTTCTTTTGAGGTGAGTTTACAATCTTCAGATAGTAAATACATAACCAAGGTCTTAGGAGCGGACAATTTTGGAAAATCAAGAACTCAAGTTCCTTTGTTTGTTGAAGAGCATTACCCAGGTCTTTTGAATTACCTTTATAATAAAGGTTATATCAAGGGTATAAATAGTAATTTGGTTGCTCTCGGTAGTGCTAGAAGTTTGACTTCTAATTCTATAGCGTGGAACTTGGAACAATATACAAGTCCTGCAACACCTTTCTTTGTTTCTGAACTTAGAGGTAATGAGGTGTTCGACCTTTTCCGTTTTATATCAATTTCTGATGGTAGTGCTGCTAATACTCAGGTTAAGGTATCGATTGCGGGAATTTCATTTAATAACCAAACATTCGACGTATTGGTAAGAGATTTCTTCGATACTGATACTAACCCTGTAGTTATCGAGAAATTCACAAATTGTAATATGGATATTAACTCGAATAACTTTGTTGCTAAGAAAATAGGTTCTTCAGATGGTGAATTCCAATTGATTTCTAAATATATAATGGTTGAAATGGCAAGTGAATATCCGGCAAGTGCACTTCCTTGTGGTTTCCGTGGTTATACACAAAGGGTTTATTCAAGTACAAACTTTATTTCCCCATTACCTTTTTATAAGATAAAATACAATACACCAGGTGAAACAATTTATAATCCGCCTTTTGGTAATACGTCAGGTGGTGATAACATAACTTCTTCTAATGGTGATAATGTAAGAAGAACTTATTTAGGTTTTTCAAGTAGATTAGGTGTAGATGATTCATTCCTTCAATATAAAGGAAAACAAAATCCTGTAACTAATTTTGGAACTGCGGTGGAATCTTCAAGTTGGAGTTATCAAACAAGAGGTTTCCATATGGATTCGGGAGCAACTGTAATAACAATTGCAAATTCTTTTGATACTAGTGGTGAAACTGCGTTTGATTGTGGTGTAGCACCTTTTAGTTCTGAACCTACCACACAAGAGAGTCCTTATTACTTCACTTACTCAAGAAAATACACGGCATGTTTTGCGGGTGGTTTCGATGGATGGGATATCTACAGAGAATTTAGAACAAATGAGGATAGATTTAGATTAGGAGGTTCAGGTTACTTGGCGGGTGCATCACCAAGCACAAGATACCCAACCGCATCAGGTAATGGTATGTTTAAACAAATCACAGTAAACCAAAACTCTGTTGATTACGCAAACACAGATTATTACGCATATCTTTTGGGTATTCAAACATTTGCAAATCCTGAAGCAACAAATATTAACATTTTCGCAACAGGTAGCATCAACTTAATTGACTTTAATGGTTTGTCAGAAGAAGCAATTAACATGATTCAGTTTGATAGGGCTGATTCAATTTACATCGCTACTTTACCTGACTTCGACATGTTTACTTCTGATTCTACCGATACCGCTAACAGAATTTTACCTCAAGAAGCGGTTGATATTTTAGAAGAAACTGGTATCGATTCTAACTATACTGCAACTTATTACCCTTGGGTCTTAACAAGAGATACTGTTAATAACACACAAATTTACTTACCGGCAACCGCTGAGGTAGTAAGAAACTTGGCGTTAACTGATAACGTATCGTTCCCTTGGTTTGCATCTGCGGGTTATACAAGAGGTATTGTAAACTCAGTTAAAGCGAGAATCAAATTAACTCAAGAAGATAGAGATACCCTTTACCAAGGTAGAATTAACCCAATTGCAACTTTCTCTGATGTAGGTACAGTAATTTGGGGTAATAAAACTCTTCAGATTGCGGACTCTGCTTTGAATAGATTGAACGTGAGAAGATTGTTGTTACAAGCTCGTAAGTTGATTTCGGCTGTTGCTGTTAGATTACTTTTCGAACAAAACGACCAAATCGTTAGACAACAATTCTTGGATAGTGTGAACCCTATTCTTGATGGAATCAGAAGAGATAGAGGTTTGTACGATTTCCGTGTAACCGTTTCATCTTCTCCTGAAGATTTGGATAGAAACACCCTCACAGGTAAGATTTACCTTAAACCTACAAGAGCGTTAGAGTTTATTAATATAGAATTCTTAATAACTCCAACGGGTGCTTCCTTTGAGAATATCTAAAATATACTTATCTTTGAACCCCCAGTCAAATTAAACTGGGGGTTTTTATTATCTAATATATTTATTATTATGAAAAAATTATTCGAAGGATTCAAAGATATTGACACTCCCGACATGAAATATTACGCATTCGATTGGGATGATAATATAGTTTCCATGCCAACAAAAATTATTTTGAAAAATGAAGAAGGTGAAGAAGTGGAAATGGGTACCGAAGATTTCGCCGAGTATAGAGGTGAGGTAGGAAAAAATCCATTTAAATACAAAGGGGATACTGTTGTGGATTTTGCAAACGACCCATTTAGAAATTTCGGAACAAAAGGAGACAAACAATTTCTAATTGATGCTATGAGGGCTAAAGAGGGTCCTGCATTTGAAGATTTTAGGGAGGCGATAAATAACGGTTCCATTTTCTCAATAATTACCGCTCGTGGTCATTCCCCTAAGACACTTAAAAATGGTGTATTCAATTATATTGCATCAGGATTTGGTGGTATAGATAAAGACCAATTAGTTAAAAACTTAAAAAAATATAGAGACTTTAGTGATATGGAAGACCTTTCTGAAAAGGAACTTATCGAGAGTTATTTAGATTTGTGTAGATTTTACCCTGTTTCTTATAAAAATGAAGTTGGGGCTAAAAATCCCGAACAAGCTAAGGTGATGGCGATGGATGAATTTGTAGGATATGTGAAAGAATTATCTTCTGAACTCAATAAAAAAGCGTACCTGAAAAAACAAATCGGAAATAAGTTCACACCAACAAAACCTTCTATAGGATTTTCTGATGATGATTTAAGAAATGTAGATGTAATGAAAAAGCATTTTGAAAATAAACCAGATAATATAGTTAAAACATATTCAACATCAGGAGGAGTAAAAATAAGAACTAGTTAATAATATTTTTAATAAACTAAAACCGGATTATATATAAGAGATAAAAAATAAAAATTGAAAGTAAATAGAAAAATTTTATTACAATCAGTATATTTATAACTATAAACAAAAACATTAAATAGAATACTATGGCGGATTTATTAATGAAAATGCCGATTCCTTACGAACCGAAAAGACAGAATCGATTTATTTTAAGGTTCCCATCAACTTTGGGAATAAATGAATGGTTTGTGGAATCAACGGCACGTCCACATATCACGATAAATGCAACTGAAATTCCTTTTTTAAATACTTCAACTTATGTTGCAGGTAGATTTAACTGGCAAACTATTCCTGTTGTATTTAGAGACCCAATTGGTCCATCAGCGGCACAGGCACTTATGGAGTGGGTACGTTTACACGCAGAATCTGTTACAGGTCGTATGGGATACGCTGCGGGGTATAAAAAAGATATTGACTTGGAGATGTTAGACCCAACCGGTGTTGTTGTTGAAAAATGGATTATGTACGGAACATTCTTAACAGATGTGAACTTCAATAGTTTGGCATACAATCAAGATGGTCTTGCAACAATTAACGCGACTTTAAGAATGGATAGATGTGTATTGGTTTACTAATATCACAATACTATTGATAATAAAATAATTAAATTTATATTTAACCGTAGAGAAACTATAAACTTTCTACGGTTAATTTTTTTATATGGATAATCAAACAAGAGACTACGGACAACAGAATTTATCATTACCACATGATATTGTACCACTACCATCGGGTGGTGTTTTTTACAAAAATAAAAAACAATCGGTTAAGGTTGGATACCTTACTGCGATGGATGAAAATATTATTATGGCAGGGGGTCTTGACTTTACAACCAATTTATTACGGGCCAAGTTATATGAACCCGACATGAAAGTTGAAGATATGTTAGAGGGAGATATCGAAGCGATTTTACTATTTTTGAGAAACACTGCGTTTGGTCCTTTAATTTCCTTAACGGTAAATGACCCTTTAACAAAAAAAGATTTTACCGCTGATATACCTTTGTCAGAACTGAATATTAAAAAAGGGGAATCACCAAACGAAGATGGTACTTTCACACTAACATTACCTGTTTCACAATCTACAGTAAAAATTAAACCAATTACTTGGGGTGAATCTTTGAATCTAAATAAAGTTCTTGACACATACCCCGCGGGCAGAGTACCACCTAAAGTAACATTAAAACTTCAAAAAATTATTGTTGAAGTAAATGGAGATAAGAGTATGGCAACTATAAGTCAATTTGTAGAGCAAATGCCTATTGCAGATTCAAAACACATTAAAAAGTTTTTGAATGATAACGAACCAAGATTGGATTTGAATAGAGTTGTTATAGCCCCATCAGGAGAAAAACTGACAGTGAATGTCGGTTTTGGGGTCGACTTTTTTCGCCCTTTCTTCTGATTATAGGAAATCACAATTAGACGAATTTTACTATTTGAATACTTTGTTAAAAATTTCTTATAGTGATTTTGAGAGAATGCCGGTTTTTGTTAGGAAATACCTTTTAGATAAATGGTTGGAAGATAATAGAGAGGACTGATTTTTCAGTCCTTTACTATTTATAATAAATAATATTGATTATGCAGGACGCTAATAGTGGTAATTTAGATAATCTTGAAGGTTTTAAAGAACTTATCACACCAAATTTTTTAGACGCTATTGAAAGGTTGACCTCTGCCGCGACAGATTTAAATACGGTATTTGGTCAAAATAGACAAAGAATATCTGAGATGCAAAGGGCTATTTCAGAATCAGAACCTGTTGTTCTTAAATTAGGGGGTACTATAGATGATGCTGGTAAGGCACTTGCAGAAATTTCAGAAGGAACTAGAAGAAATGTTTTAGCAACTTCCGAAGACGTATCAAAACTATTTGCGGCTTCCAAAATTTTGAATACAGAAATAAGTACTTTGGTAGAAAATTTTAATAATGTCGGTGTACAATTTAGTGCGGTGGGGGACCAACTGGAAAAAAGCATTAGTTATATTCAAAGTATTGGTATGAATACAAGTCAAATTATGAGAACGGTAACTAATAATATGGAAAAACTTAACGAATTCAACTTTGCAGGTGGTGTTGAAGGACTTACTAAGATGGCAGCACAGTCTACGTTTTTTAGATTCAATATGAGTGATACATTTAATGTGATGGAAAAAGCGTTGAGTCCCGAAGGAGCAATAGAACTTTCGTCAGCATTCCAAAGAATGGGTATTGCTGCAGGAGATTTGACTGACCCATTCCAACTCATGTATAAATCACTTAATGACCCCGAGGGATTACAAAAAAGTTTGAGTCAGATGACAAAACAATTCAGTTATTTTGATGAGAAAACAAAAACTTTCAAAATTAGTCCTGAAGGTATGTTACAAATGAGGGAGTTGTCAAAACAAACTGGTATCAGTTATGAATCATTATCAAAATCCTCATTAGCGGCAGCAAATTTGGATGGTGTTATGAGACAGATGAAACCTGGATTCAAATTTGAGTCCGAGGAAGACAAACAACTTTTAGCTAATGTCGCGAGGATGACTAAGGAGGGTAAATACCAAATTGAAATGAAGGGGGGTCAAAAAATTGATATTGACCAAGCATCCCCTGAGTTACTAAAACAATTTTTAGATGAACAAAAATCTGCTCCGAAAACATTAGAAGAAATGCAAAGAAATTCATTAGGTATTACTGAAACAATTGCCGGAGATGTGAGTGCTATTAGAGCTAAAATTGAAGGGACCGTAACCGCACCCTCATTAACAGAGTTTAATGAAATGGTTAGGGATTTTATAACTTCTTCAACCGATTTGGTTGAAAAAGAAGTGCCAAAAGGTGGTGCAAGAGATGAATTGGAAAATGTGATTCAACAATCAAAAAAGATTTATGATAGTTTGGCGAAAGGAGATACCGCCGGTGCCGCAAAAACTATTCAGGAACTTGAAGGGAGATTCGAAAAATTATCAGAACAAGGAGGAGAAAAAATGGCTAAATTAGTTGAAAAATTAAAAGATAATTTTGGTGAAGTAAAATCGAAGTACGATATCTTCAGAGAGAAAAGTGGTACTTCAACCATGAAGTCCAAACCAAAGGAAACTACTAAGGTTAGTTTAGAACAAACCGTAAATTCGAATCTGAACGTTAAAGTCGACGCGGGAAATGCAAATACAAAACAAATAGAACAATTTTTGAACACACGCGAATTTAAAGAGGCGGTATTTAATGTAATAAAAAATATGGACTCGAACTCACTAGCAACACTTAGAAAGGCGTTAAAGTTGCAATAAAAATTTAGTTTCATTCTATTTATTATAAAATAATTAAATGGCAAATAGTCCTTTAGATTTCCCATCTACGCAAACCTTCAGAAATAGGTTAATAGTTAGAAACTTGGCACCATATCCCAAATCGCCAAGAAGGACTAATCCGCCTACGACGTATGAGATAATACAGTCAGACTATGCGGTTATAGATAGTCCTGACGCACTTATAGACCAACCAACATTCGCAAACACTTTATACCCACTAAATCAATATGGGGCTGACGGAGGATACGAACAAGTTAGGGACCCCGGAACATTACAAAATACAAACTCAAATGAGGGTGAATATGGGGTACAGGATGCTAACCTACTTCAAACAGGAATAAATGAGGCCCCAAGTTGGAAAAGACTTAATCCGTATGGAGATACTACAAATGTAATAGATTCAGGAGAAGCTTTTGCTAGTTTAGAGGTATTGACATCTACTTTATCGGGACAGTTTAACTCACAACCATACCCTACAACATTTGTTGCATCTTTCTACTCACCAGCTGCGATATTACTATCACCAACACCGAGAGGTTCAAATGGTAGTTTGAGTCAAGATTCCTTCTTGGCAAAGTTGGGTGCGAGAGTTTTAAGAAAAGAATTTCAAGATAGAATCGCGAGAGAAATAAAGAAAAGGACAATCGGAAGGGCGAATATCTTTAATGCAAATAGTGGAACAGATGTACTTGGATTAGTTACGGGTACTATACCTTTAATAGAACCAAACTATCAAATTACTGTACCGTCAAACCCATTAGTTGCTGCGTCTGATTTAGCATTAAGATTAGCAGGAAGTTTACTTCCCATATCACCAATACCTGGTTCTTATTTTGACCCAAGTATAAATCCGGGTCAACCAACCACAAGTCAACAATTACAAAACGCATATAACAATACAATAGGACAAACAGGGGTAGGTCAGTTTTTATCAAGTTTATTAGGTTCACCTAAAGGGGGCTCACAATTATTTTTGAATAACACGGGACCCGGTCAGAAATCAAGATTATTTAAGAACTTGGATTTCAATAGGTTCAAACCTGACTACGATAGAACATTTTTAGATAGATTGGCAGGGGCTGTTGTGGGAGGATTGGCAAACAATAGTGAGTTTTATTTAGGTTCATCGAACTCGGAACCATCAAGGGTGTTATCACCAAGTGGTTCTTTACCTGTTGATGAGTTTGGAAGAGAGGTACAGGCACCCGTACTTGGCCCAAATGAAATTGCACAATTATACGAAGGACCTACAAGTAAAGATATTAAATTAGGTGCTAACGGACCAATATATAGTAATGGTGGAGGAATAGAGGGAGGTTTCACATGGACTTCACCAAAATACAAAGATAATGCGGGTCAATTGGTAGGACCGGGTGGAGACGCAATTAGAGAAGATGAAGACTTTAAAGATTTTTCATATGCACCAACTGAATCTACTAATCTGAGATTCAAACCGGGTTCCATATTAGATGAAACACAAAGACTGATAAACAGTCAACCTGAAGGTGCTAAAAGGTACCAACATGTTGGAAACGCAATAGACCAAGTGAGTAAGATATTTCACGATGGTTATAAGGAGATGACCAAGGGCTCAAAAGTTTTATCATATATTGGAGATATCGGACAAGAAAAAGGTGCTGAGTATTGTAGAGTATTCACAAAAGACGTTCCTTATTTACAATATAACGATTTACAGAAAACAGACGGAATGACAACAGAAGGTAGAAAATTCAACTATTCTGTTTTAGATAAGACATATAATTTGAATATGTACCCAAATAAAAGGGAAGGAGGGCAAGATTCCACAAATCTTGTTACAGGTAATGATGGTGTATACGCTAAAAAATACATGTTCTCATTAGAGAACTTGGCGTGGAGAACATCAAACAAACCGGGATATACTGTATCAGATTTACCTGTTTGTGAAAGAGGACCAAACGGGGGTAGGGTTATGTGGTTCCCACCTTATGATTTGAAGTTTACAGAAAGCTCAAGTGCGAACTGGAAAGCTACAGATTTCATAGGAAGACCCGAACCTGTATACACATACAACAATACAAGTAGGTCAGGTACTTTATCATGGAAAATAGTTGTGGACCATCCATCAGTTTTGAATGTAATTGTAAATAAAGTTTTAGCGAATGAGAATAATAAAGTAAGGGTTGACTCAATATTAGAATCATTCTTTGCTGGCTGTAGAAAATATGATTTATACGATTTGGCAAAAAAATATTATACGGTTAATCCAAATGATATATTAGAAATACAAAAAGAACTTCAAACAAGGGAAGTTCCTGTTGAAAGAATAAAATATATAAAACAACAGACAACAACTAATATAGAAGGGGTTAAGGAAGAAAGGAAACCTGGTATCCCTGATTCGATACCAAAACTAGATGGATACGTGGGTATCGGAGGGTATTTTGAAAATGACTACCCAAAACCTGATAACAATAAACAAAACTTCAAACAATTATATCCTGCATATGTAAGTAGTGAAAACCAAAAAAAATATAAAGATAAAAACCCTGACACAGAAGATTTCTTTTCAACGGTCGTCACACCAAACTATAATAAGTTAGATGAATTAGCAATACAAATTGGACAGTTATTAACAAAATATCCTGGAGACCAAAATACAATTTCTTTAACGGTTGATGGTAATGCATCTGCACCTGCGAAAATAGATTATAATATTAAATTATCTGAAAGAAGGATTAATTCAGTTATACAATTTTTTAAAGAACATGAAAGAACTAAAGATTTTTGTAAAGATGAGGGTAATTCTAGATTAAAATTAATACCGGGAAAAAAAGAAGGTGAATCGGGAAATAGCCAACCTATTTCATATTCAAATGGGAATGCTGTTACAACAAATTTAGGTGGATGTAGTGACGAAACAACAGGTGATGATAAGGCACCAAAAAATGATGTTTTTACTAAAAGAGCGATGGGGTGTAGAAGAGCAACCATCTCCACAATCCTTGTTAATGTTACACCTGACCCAGTGCCTGACGTGATAACACAACCAGGGGTCCCACCATCAAGTTTCACAACAGAAGTTGAAGTACCACAAACAAGTATTGATACCGTAACAGTTACAGATGAAATAGAAAGAACTGTCATAAGAGACAACATATCAAAAAGAGTTTTACGTAGTTTATTAACTGAGTGTGATTATTTTGAAACAATTAAAGAAGAAACACCTATGGTTTATGATAACCTTAGGGAAAAATTAAAATTCTTTAATCCGGCATTTCACTCAACAACACCTGAAGGTTTGAATGCGAGACTAACCTTCCTTCAACAGTGCCTCAGACCGGGAGATACAATACCTGTAATACAGGCGGAAGGAAAGTTGGAATATAATAATGCGACGAACACCGCATTTGGTGCACCACCTGTTTTAATATTAAGAGTCGGAGATTTCTACCACTCAAAAATTATCCCTGATGGTTTACAACTTACGTTTGAAGGTTTGGATTTGAACCCCGAAGGTATAGGTATTCAACCTATGATTGCTAACGTATCTATGAACTTTAAGTTTGTTGGAGGACAAGGTTTGGCAAGTGCGGTAGATAGATTACAGAACGCTTTAACATTCAACTACTATGCGAATACAGAGATGTATGATGATAGGGCTGATGTAACAGACACAAGTTACCAAGTAATAGATAAAGACCTTTTAGATTACTTTAACATCGATGTTCCACCACCTAACATAAAACTTGCACCAACACCACAAACTTCAACAAACAACCAAACCATAGGAACTATTTTATCTGCAACAACAACAGAAAGTGGTGAAACAGGTTCTATAAATTATCAGTTGTATATGAATGGGTTTATTCAATCAACACAAGATTATTTCACTAATGTTGTTAATAAAAACAAAGAGATATTCACACAATATAATAACGCCGTAAGACAAGTATGGACTCAAGATAGGAATTATATTTTAGGATTCATGGGTTACAATAGTTCCAAAATCACTAGAATTTTTGGTAAACCAAAAGATTTCGAGAAAAAGACAGACAAAATTTTCAATGATTATATAACTAATATAAATAATGAAGAGGTCGGACTAATAAAATTTATCAAAGGTACACCCGAAAACCCTAAAAACTTTTCTGACAAGGTGGTAAGAGCTTTAAAAGAAAATTATAAAAAAACCATAACAGAATACAAAGGTACGTTCCAAAGTTCAGCAACAAAGATTACACAAGATTTTGTAAACATTCAACAATTATTTATAAATAATATTGCAAAAAATAATGTTGTTTTATATACTCCAGACCCTTCTCGTGGTTCTGACGGATACCAACAACCTAATGGATATATTGTCACGTATGTACTAAGTTCAACTACAAAGGTATTTAATACAAAATATTCAAATACATTTGATGAGTTATACGGAGATACAAATGATATTAACGAAGATATTATAGATTTTTACGAAAAAATAACAGAAACTACTAATTTCGATTATGGAGGACCAACATACAAAGAAGCGTTAGTTTATGGTGGACAAGAACAAAAAATAGATACGGGTAAAGTTTTTAACCCTCTGTCACCAAACTTAAATTTTCAAAATGTGATATTCCAACGTGAGTACTTTATTTTGAATCAAGAAATTATAAATGATACAAAATATAATACTTTTAAACAAAAGGTTATAGGTTCAATATTGACTAATAAATCTTTGTTTGCGGGAGGACAAGACGATTTAGAAAAACAATTTGATGCTTATTATAAAAATACTGTAAAACCGGCATTTCAATCTGAAAATGAAATTATAAATAAATTTTTCCAAACGATTGAAACAGAAAAACTGAAAAGCTTTTTGAACTATGTTCCATTCGAAGGTGCTAAACAAAAGAAATATGAATTTACATATGAACTTGAATCAAAAAATGCTGGGCAAGTTAAAGTAAATAGAGAAAAATTAATAAGAGCTCTTGGAGTTAGTGATAATGAATTCAAAACCTTAAATAATTGGGTTGATGACAAAAATGGTCAGGCAATCTGTAAAGTAAAACTTAACTAATGGCATTACAATATTATAACAGGTATACAAACTTTTTAATCAACGGGCAACAAACAGTTGTTCCGTTTGTTAATGTTCCACAAAAGACAACTGATAAAACTTATGTTTATAAAGTTGGAAAAAGTAGATTAGATAAAATCTCACAAGAATATTACGGAAGTCCCTTTTTTGGTTGGTTGATTTTACAAGCAAACCCACAATATGGGGGACTCGAAAATTTTATACCTGATGGTGCAATATTGATTGTGCCTTTTCCTTTACTACCTTCTTTACAGGACTATAAAGGTTCATTAGAAAATTATTTTTATTATTATGGCAGGTGAAACATTAAAAGGAGACCAAAGCGGAAATATCTTAGTAGAGTTTGATTATAACAACATTATACTTGTTGACCCAAACAAAGTTAAAGATAGTCAAGGTAGAATTTCAGAAAGATTAGTGGACCATGAGAATATGGTTATGTACGCTAATTTGGAAGCTGAGTTATTACCAAGAACCAAACTTGCGGTTGGGGCATCGCCTGATAGTATAAGGACAATCTCAATTGCAAAAATTAACTTCTTAAAACCCAACAACGACGAATACCTCACAACAAATTATTATGACGAATTAACGGGTGAAAATACAGTACAGGGTAGAGGAACAAATCAATCAAGAAAAACATACGTACCCCCTTCTAATGGTTCGAAAGGATATAATAGAATGGATACTACGACAGGCGGAGAAGATAAATCTATTGATACAGGGTTATTAGGTATTACAAGTATAAATGTAAAAATATCAGGTTCGTTTATTCCAACGGTTAATATTGAATTAGAGGACGTACAAGGTAGAGCGTTATTCCAATTAGGTGAAAACTCACCATACGCGGCTTTCTTCCATTTACCTTATCCCCCTTTTTATTTAACACTTAAAGGTTATTACGGACAGGCGGTTAAATACCAATTAAATCTTACAAAGTTTAATGCAAGATTTAATAGTATGGGTGGAAACTATCAGGTGAGTTTAGAGTTTCAAGGATACAAATATAATATATTAAATGAAATTTCCATGGGGTATATATTGGCAACACCACATATGTACTCATCAAGATTTGATATTTCGAATAGCCCAACATCACCAAGTACTAGTTCTTCATTACAAAAAACGGCCAGTCAACAGGGGTCTTCAGTCACAAGTGCTTCGAACAGTCAGAATGCGACTACAAAACAATTATTTGTAGAAAAAGGTTACCAAAAAATATTGGAAGTTTATAACGAGTACAAAGCGAAAAACCTTATTCCAAAAGACTTTCCAGAACTTACCCTACAACAACTAATGAATAAACTTCAAATGTTCGAACAAACAATAATTGAGGATTACCAAAATGGAAAATCCAACGTTCAACCTTTGACAGATATAAGGAATTACCAAACTAACTTGAAGTTGGTGTATGATGTAATATACGCCGCCCCCGACTCATTCTTCGCACAATACATTAACCCAAAACCATTTATAGGTATTGACGGAACATATTACTATGCATATAAGCAATCGGTTGAGGATAGTAAACAGGAAGAGATTTTTACCAAGATGAGCGGCAAAATCAAAGAATATAATGATGTATTAGATTCAAACCCAACACTTGGAAAAGGTAGTAAAGACCCTATAACAAATAAAATAACTCCGACAATTTTAACCGCAACAACAACCCCTGATAAAATAGATTGGGAAAAGACTACAACAGAACAAACAGGTATTGTATCCCCCACCGTAATACAAGTACAGGAACTTATTAATAGTTACGATAAGTTATTTCAACCAAAAGTCGTAGGAAGTGTAGGAACTGTTGCTAATAGTGTATTTGGTCCAAGCGCACCAGGAGAAAAGTTCTCAACTAAAGTTAATAAAACACCATCTATTGAAATAGTTAAACCATACTTCTTTGTTATAGAAGGTCAAAACAGATTTAAGAATGTCGTTCAGGAAATGAATGCTATTGCAAACAAAAGACTTTCTGATGTAGAAACAAAGTTGTCTGAAGAACTTAAACAAAAAATAGAAGATAAGAAAACAGGTCTTGGATTTTCACCAACGGTTAGAAATATTGTTGCGGTAATCTTGGCTTCTGCAGAAGGATTTATAAGACTGATGGATGACGTACATTCTAAAGCTTGGAATGTTAAATACGACCCTGTAAGAAAGGCAGCTATTTTGAATAACAGCTCATCGGCGCCCGGTGTTGATACAAAAAATGTTGTAAACAATACAATTACAAACTCGGCAAACAGTACGGTACTAAATACCCCTGTATATCCTTGGCCGCACTTTTTTGTGGAAGAAATTGCGGATGATAAGAAGGGAAGGTTTCAATTGAAATATCCTGGTGACCCGTCAGTAGTTCAGTTGACTCAAGCATACAATTATGAAAAATGGCCTGAGGTTGAGTTTGTTGAAGAGTTTATAAATGGTGCAACTAAAAAATTTGACACCCCATCAACTCAAGACGCAAACGATGTAGAAATTTATTCACCCCTTCTTAATATAAATGCGATTGAATATCCACAGTCAGATGTTATTTATGCTAACAAACAAGAGATAAAATATTTTTACGAAATATGGGAAAGACAATTTCTCACATCAAGGTATGAAAACTATGCTAGATTCACAAAGGATAATACCTCGGATTTCGAAAACCTTGTTGATTTGATAACTGAAGTGGATTCAAAAAATATTCTCACAACCTTGGGAACAAGTAATCCTTCTCTGAATCTAAAATTAAAAGAATATAAATTTGATTCTCAAAATTATGTTGCGGTATTAAAAGCGTTCTCTAAAGATGGAACAAGTGATTCTTGGAAAAAGTTTATCAAAGACGAATTTGTTACACCATATATAGAGTCAATCACACAATCTCCAAATCAACTTTTGACAACCGATAATTTAGGTAAAGAATCGACATCTAATGTGGATATAAAAAAGTTGGAGAACATTATAAAATCAACAATTACAAATGTACCAAAAATTATAGACATATACCCATTCACCAACTCAAGATGGACAACATCAAATTTAGTTGATTCAAGTACAATAGACACGGTATACAACACAACAAAAACTCTGAAAATAAACGAAACAACAAAGTTGATTTCGAACTATACCAATCTTAATGAGTTTGAAACTAACAGACCCGTAACTAATTTTTCATACACAGACGTTCAAAACCCATTAAACAACTCAAACGCCTTTGCACCGCAATCGTCGTCAAGTTTTATTAAAACCTTATATTATAACAGAACACCAAACCAATTTATACCGACAGAGGGTTTTTGTTATTTCTCAACACCAAAAAACCAAAACTCAACAACATTTGGGTTACTAACACCCAATTTACCAATCAAAACAACAACATCGATTCTTAATACACCTTTCTTTATAAATGCGATTCAAGAAGGTGTGGTGAATGAAAAAATTGGAAACGATAATTCATATACCTCAGCCGCATATTTGTTTATAAATTCATTACCTTTAATTTCTTTGAGGGAGAAATTGAAAAATAAAGGTAGCAAACTTTCGGACTTGGACTACATGTTCGCAACTATCAAAAAATTTGCGGCAATTCATAAAATACCGTATGCATGGATTCTGAAAATGGGTTCGATATGGCACAGGTATAAAATATTCATTAGTGAAGGGAGAGATATTATCTCTAACAACATTTGGACTAACGCAAATTACAAGTTTAATTTTGACCCAATTTCAAGTAATCCACAGAAAAAATATACTCTGACTGTTAATGGTAAGACGGGAACAACGATACAACTTGAAAGTTTTAATCAAAATATTACAACAGTACAAACAGGATTTTACCCAAAACTTATAGACGATTTTAATTTCTTTTATAAGGGTTCTGTATTGTATAATACATTCTCGGATGAGGAAATACAAGATTCTTTAGATTCTGGTATGAAATTATACAATTTCACACCTTCTAATTTAACATTAACCGAGATAAACCCTCCATCTATATTAGCGACACCCGTTAACTTTTTCACATGGAGTGTGATGTTACCAAACAACAATAGTTATTATTTTGTACCTTCATGGGGTGGAAACCAAAATCAGGTTATAGACTCTATGGTTGAGAACAATTCATTAGTTTCGGGTTCTAAGTTGATTGGTAATAACTCCGTATATAACGGCTCAACAAGATTACTTTGGTCATCACCCAACTATGGATACTTTGACGCATCACAAATAAAAAAACCAAATTATGATTCTTATGTCAACAATATTGTGGGTAGTTCAGACAATTTGAGTCCATTTGAATTATTAAATACTGATTCATATAGTAAAATAGAAGAAATATTTTCTGTCTTTGATAAGAGTACTTTAGATTTATTCGAAACAGAGTTTATAAACTTTTCGAAACCAGTAACAAAAATAAAAGTTCCTGGTAACTCGCAGTCCGTATTATTTAGGGAACCGACAAATCAAAATCTTAACTTTACAAATTTCCAATTATTATTTAGGAATTTGATGTCTATGAGACCAAAAAATAGTAACGAAACAGAAGAACAATTTTTTAATGTTTCGATAAACGAACAACTAACTAACTTTACAAACATAATTGAAGAATTTTTGAAGTATGATGTGATTTTGAAGTTAGGTAATCCGTCTTACTATAATAGATTTATATTTGATTCTTTCTTGAAACATGTATCGGCATCTACTGTTACTGATTTAGCAACCCCCGAAATATTTGGACCATATATTCAAAATACTCTTCCAAGTAGAAACGGAACTGTTAGTTATAATTTATCATTCAATCAAAACCCTAACACTTGGAAAGAATTATATTTGAATGTTGGTTTCTCGGAAATAATTGGGATGAAGTATTCAGATAATGGTTCTTACATTACCGATTTCTTTATTGATAACAATATTGAATTTAATGTTGATAATGTTAAAAAACTCGCACCAATAATCAAAATATATGCAACACAAAAAATAGAAAATGCTAATATAACTTCAGCATCATTTACAAATAGTTTGTTAAAGTATTTCGGAGACTGTGATTCATTACAAAATATAACTTTGGATAGAATACTTGGAACCATAAGAAAAAATCTACCAAATTATAGTGAAACGCCTGAAAAGACAATCAATTCAAGAATAGACGGACAACAAACAAAGGCAGATGCTTGGGAAAACTTCAAATCATTAAATGACAAGTGGATTGCGGGTGGAGACTTCACAAGTAAAACCTTTTTAGAGGATATTTTATTTTTGGATAAGGCAAGTAGAAATGTTGGGGAAACCCTTTATTTGGATATTTTCTCACTAAGAAATATTCTTAACGAAAGAAGCCAATTCGAAAATATGTCTGTATATACATTCATTTCAAATTTATTGATAGAAAATAAGTTTGTGGTTATGAACCTACCGGCGTATGTTAATTTTTACAACGTACAGGATGTCGATGGACTTAACAACAGAGTA
>Ga0164293_10000611_pt1 | contig 28827 bp, 25 predicted proteins | sample GEODES118metaG_FD_111487 | JGI IMG/M metagenome (GOLD analysis project Ga0164293, IMG submission 111487) | Eutrophic lake water microbial communities from Lake Mendota, Wisconsin, USA - GEODES118 metaG | ecosystem: Environmental > Aquatic > Freshwater > Lake | place: USA: Lake Mendota...
ATCATCGCTCGTGGCGGTGAAGGTGATTCCTTCGTCTGATAAGGGGAGAAAATGGAAAAGCGAACAGGTTCACAAGAAGTTAAGCCATTCAGTTTCACTGCTTTTGAAGAAGCCAGTGAAACTGTGGGCGGCTATAAGAATTTTGAGTTTCGTGATCTTACGGGACTGGCATCTCAAAATACGAAACCAACATCTAAGATTATCCGCTCTGAACGTGAAGCAGAGGCTAAGACACAGTTTAAGATCGATGCCATTGTGCGAGATATGCGTGGTTTGAGTTCTCAAGAGAAAGATGATCTTGAAACGAGAATTAATAAAGAAGTTGAGCAGCGCATTCGTGAAATGCGTGACCAGGCTTATCGCGAAGGAATTGAGAAGGGACGCATGGAAGGTGCTGATGCAGCCATGCGGGATGCAATGGAGAAGCATGCGAAACAGATCGATGAAGTGGAAAACATGTTAGTTGACCTTCGTCAGCAATGTGAATCACGCCTTGAAGCTCATAAGAGTGATATTTACGAGATGAGTAAACGCTTGGTGAAGTGGCTGGTACTTAAAGAAGTTAAGGATGAAGCTTATCTTCCAAAACTCATAGAAAGAATGATCTTGGAGATGAATCAGCGTCAAAATATTACTTTGCGCGTTCACCCTGATGACTTCGCCCATATGCCTCAGGTCATTGCAGATCTAGAAAAACGTCTAGGTTCGCTGACTAATCTTCGTATCGAGCCAGACGTCGATATGAAAGGGCGCGGAGTCATTCTTGAAACTGAAAACGGCATTCTTGACTCAACGCCTGAAGCTCTCTTTCAAACGATTGATAAGATGTATGAAACCGTGGTGAATCATGTCTGATTCGCTTCAATTGCGAGATATTTCGAAGTGGACTGAAAATCGCGTCCCTTGGCAACGCATAGGTAAGATTGTTTCAACGCGCGGTATGGTTTATGAAGCGAGCATTCCAAGGGCGGTTCTTGGCTCACATGTTGAGTTTGAAACTGAACAAGGTGATCGCTCGCTCGGAGAAGTAGTCGCTCTACAAAACGGCAAGTGCATGGTGATGCCTTATCACGAGCTTTCAGGAATCAATTCAGAAACAAAAATTTATCTCAAAGACATTGTGACTGAGCTTAAAGTCAGCAATGCTATGCTTGGTCGTGTGCTTGATTTCCAGGGCCGTCCGATGGATGGCAAGGGGCCACTAGAAGGAACCTTCGAGACACGCTCGATTTACGGCCAGCCGATGAACCCTTTAGATCGCCCACCGATTCGCGAACCACTTGATGTGGGTATTAAATCAATTAATTCGTTTATCACCGCAGGCAAAGGCCAGCGCTTAGCTATAATGGCCGGCTCTGGTGTAGGTAAATCTGTCTTGATGGGAATGGTCGCTCGTAACACGACAGCCGACATCAACGTAATTGCTATGATCGGTGAGCGTGGTCGAGAAGTTCTCGAATTTATCCAAAGTGATTTGGGTGAAGAAGGTTTGGCGCGCTCAGTTGTGATCGTGGCGACTTCTGATACCTCAGCCTTGATCCGTATGAAAGCTGCTTATGCTGCAACAACCATTGCAGAATATTTTCGTGATCAATCCAAAGATGTTTTGTTGATGATGGATTCGATCACTCGTTTTGCCATGGCCAGCCGAGAAATTTCTCTCTCCAGTGGTGAAGCACCAGGCCCCAAAGGTTATTCACCTTCAGTTTTTGCTAAGCTGCCAAAGCTAATGGAGCGAGCAGGCACTAAAGCAGGGGCTGGAACGATCACAGGTATTTACACTGTCCTCGTTGAGGGGGGTGATATGGATGAGCCGATCGCCGATGCTGTTCGTTCAATTTCAGACGGTCACATTGTGCTCTCGCGGGAACTTGCCGCTCGAAATCATTATCCTGCGATTGATGTTCTTCAGAGTGTTTCACGGGTTATGCCTAAGGTATCAACTCGTGAACACAAAATTGTCGCGAGTCACTTGCGTGATTTAATGGCGGCCTATAAACAAAGTGAAGATCTCATTACTGTCGGTGCCTATGCTCGAGGCAGTAACAACAAAGTTGATAAGGCGATTGCAGTTATCGATGATCTGAATGCGCTTTTGCGCCAAGATGTGACAGAGAAGCTCTCTATCAATGAGCTGTTCGACTTGATGTTAGAAATCGCTCGTAAAGCTGAGCGCGCAGTTGATCCTAGTTATCCTCAGGGGTGATAGATGAAACGCTATCAATTCCGTCTTGAAGCAGTCAGAAAAATGCGTTCCATGTTGGAAGAGACCTGCCGAAATGAGCTAGGTCTCTTAATGGTCGAGCGTCAGAATTTAGTCGAACTAATTGAAACACTACTTCACGATATACAGTCTGCTTATACGGAACAAGAAACTCATATGGCACGTGGTATGAAAGCGTCACATGCGGCTTTTTTTCCACAAGCAGTCAGTGGTAAAGAGAGTAAAATAAAAGAAATAAAAAAAGAGATTGAACTTTTAGATGCCAAGATCACTGATAAGAAAGTTGAGCTAACACAAAAGAAAGCAGATCTCAAATTGATGGAAAATTTAAAAGAGAAAGATCTTCAAGCTTGGAAGAAAGCCTTTAATAAAGAAGAAAATATGAAAGTAGAAGAGATGGTTCAGTTGTGGGGTGAAAACCTTAAAAGTACACAGGAGGAAAGATGAAAACCTTCATTCTTATCCTGGTCACATTATTTATTAATACCACTGTTGCTCAGACAGCTAAGCCTGCCAAGGCGAGTAAAACTTATACTGAAGAAGAATTTACTAAAAAAGTAGCAGAAGAAGTACGCAGGCAGGTTGATAACGTAAAAAATAAAAGTGTCAGTGAGCTTACTAAAGAGCTCGTTACCAAAGAGGAAACTCTTCGTCTTAGAGAGCTTGATCTTGAAAAGCGCCAAGACCAATTGAAGGTTAGCTCACAGGATCTAGAGAATAAAATAAAAACCTTCAACCAAGAACAGAATAACGTTTTGGGTTGTTTGCAAAAACATGAAGACGATGCCAAAAATCGTGTCAGCCAACAGGTTGAAGTTGTCTCTAATATGCAACCGGCAAAAGCTGCCTTGCTCTTATCTGTGCAAGAAGCCGACATCGCAGTCCAGATTTTGCAACTCCTTGATCCTAAGAAGGCGTCCAAGATTTTTAATCTCATGGACAAGGAAGTTTCTGCCCGGCTTCAAAAACAGTACATGAATATGAAAAGATAGCCCAACGAGGTAACGCAGAGTGATGATGCCTATTCAAAACCTAGACCAACAGATTGTAGCAGCGAAGAGCGCAGGGAAGACCGCGCCTCAAGGTGCTAACAAGCTCGTAGGTGAAGCTCCCGTCATGCCAGGTGACTTTGCTTCTATGCTCATGGAGCAAGTAGGTGAGGGCCGTGCAAATACTCTCGATGCATTGACTGGCAAAGAAGCCGCCGTGACAGGCGAAGTCTTGCCACAGATCGATGGTGAAGTCATTTTAAATCCTGAATTGAGTACTCAGCTTCTTGGTGAAGCAATGCCTACTTCCGAGTCATTGGTTCATGCAGTGAAGCCACAGGGTAATATGCAAGCAGCTCCAGTCACTATGGAAGAATTGAATTGGGCCATGGAGCGCTCACCACAAAGTCTTCCACTTTCAACTGAGCCGACACCTAAGTTGATTGACCCAGCGCTAATCAAGCAAGTGAATGAAGTTGTTCTGCCACAAGGTGCTGAACAAGTTCAGGCGATGCCGGCTGAAGGTGAGTTACTTCAATTGAAAGATCTCTTGATGCAGCAAAATCCCAAGATGCCAGGACGTGCTCCAGCAATTGATTTTGCTAAAGCTGAAGTTGATCCTCAGTTGATGGGCTTTGAAGATTTCGTAGCTCAGAAAAATGCCGTAACAGGTAAGACGATTAATCCTAATGCCTATGGCATGCCGATCAAATCGACTTTGAATGAGCCAGTAAAGACTCAATTAAACAATGAGTCCTTGAAGGCAATTGAAACGACTCCACTCATGACAGCTCCACAAATGACTAATGCTGAAACTGTATTTGCGGTAGCAGCACCGGCGACTTTGATGGCAGCTGAGAATGAAGTAGCACCACAGAAAGTTTTTGATTTGCAAAATCTTTCTAAGTCACAAAACTTAGATGCTGAAACCGTTTTGACTCAAGTGACTGACTACATCGTGCAGGCGAAAGCCGCGAAAGAGCCAACAGTTAACATGAAAGTTCAGCATCAAGACTTAGGTCTTTTGGACATTACGGTTAATCGTGGTGTGAATGATGCAGTTAATATTGCTATCGCCACGCAAGATCAAGGTGCCAAAATGTTCTTGGGTCAACACCGTGAACAACTAATGACTCATCTGTCTCAGGCCGGTGTATCGGTGACTGATTTGAAGATGGAGCAGAGCTCGAATTCACAAAAAGATATGGGCCAATCGAATCAACAAGGTTCTCCTGGTCAAGATCGTCAGTTCGGCAGTGAACAGAACCAACGTCGTGAAGAGCAACAACGCCGTCACGATCTTTGGGAACTTATGCGTGAGAAGGAAGTCGCTTAACCATGCCTGAAATTGGACGCCCGGTCGATCCACAAGCTCAAGCATTTCGCCAAGTCACTATGGCCCCAAAGGCTTTGTCCAACCGTACCGGTGGTGGCGCTCGCGAACTCGATGAACAAATTATCAATCGTGCTACTGGCAGAAAACCAGAAGGCATTCATAAAGACGGTCCTCATAATGAAATGGGTAAAGATGAGTTTTTGAAACTCCTTACTTATCAATTACAAAACCAAGATCCGATGAATCCCATGGATCAAGGTAAGATGACTGGTGAACTTGCTCAGTTCTCACAACTCGAGCAGCTTTCAAACTTAAACTCTAAATTCGATAAGGTTCAAAAGAACCAAATGATCCAAGACAAATTTTATGCCGCAAACTTTGTTGGCAAAAAAGTTGTTACCGCTGGTTCATCTCTGAAGATTGAAGAAGAAGGCGGAAACGCTGATGTTCTCTTCAAGCTAGATGGTGAAGCGGCGAAAGTTCTTATCCGTATCCAAGATCAGAAAGGCCAAACGGTTGGTGAGATCTGGAAAGATGGTATGTCTCAAGGTGCTCACGAAGTCACTTGGGATGGTGTAACTTTAGATGGTCAATTGACTGCTAAAGGAAATTATAAAGCGACAGTTAAAGCTTGGGATCTTGCAGGCCAAGAAGTTCCCACACGCACACAGGCCACAGGCCTTGTGACGAGTGTGACTTTTGATGAAGGCGAACCAGTGCTTTCAGTCGATGGACAAAAAGTTTTCTTGCGTGATGTGGTGAGTTTCCATAACCAAGAAAATACGGGCGCGTTGCAAGACATGCCTACTGCACAACAGCAACAGAATGCCTTAAGATTGAATAACGCTCCAGCTCCGAGCGCACAGCAAGCACAAAATGCTTACCGTGCACAAGGAGAGGGAATTTACGATTAAACAGAAGTAGAGAATGTCACGGATTAACGAACTTCTTATTCCCAACGTTACGAGCCTTCCTTCACAGGATAAGGCACAGACGTCGAATAAACTGACCCCAGGTCAGAAGAGTGAGTTCGATCAACTCGTGAAGCAAGCGGAAAAACCGCAAGCGAAGAATGGTGTGGAGATTTCAACTCACGCTACCAAACGTTTGCAGGAACGTAATATTGAATTTGATACGCAAGAGTACATGAAGCTACAAGAAGCTTTGGGAAAATTGCGCGTGAAAGGTGGTCATGATTCGCTCGTTATCACAAATAAAGCGGCATACGTCATGGATGTAGATCGCGGCATGGTGGTGACTGCAGTTGATCGCGACAGCATGGGAGAAAACGTCTTTACTAAGATTGATTCGACCATCTTTATGAATTAGGTAATCACACACGAGGAACGGAAGCCACGTGTGAGACGGTAGTAATATTAACGGTTGTTTTGAGTATAAGGCTGGTCCTTCCCGGAAGCCCCTCTCAAGGTCTGTAGTACCAAGAGAACTCGAAACAGAAGTCTAGGAGGGACACGCATGAGTATTCTTTCATCGTTTAACATTGGTATCACGGGCCTGAACGCAGCGGGCTCATCGATGAGTGTCGTGGGTGATAACATCGCCAACGCCGGCACCTTCGGTTTCAAATCATCTCGCGCAGAGTTTCAAGACACTCTCGCATCATCATTAAAAGGTATCGACGGCGGTGACCAGATTGGTTCTGGTACCAAGCTTGCGCACGTCACACCACAGTGGACTCAAGGTACCATTCAGCGTACCCAGTCAATCACTGACCTTGCCATTAACGGTAACGGCTTTTTCCAAGTCGATGCACCATTTGGTAAAGGTTATACTCGCGATGGTTCATTCCATTTCGACAAAGAAGGCTACATGATCAACGGCGACGGCTACCGTGTTAACGGTTTCCAACCGGACGCTGAAGGTAAAATGACAAACAAACTCGAGCCAATCAAGCTCGGTAGCACCACCATTCCGGCAACGGCGAGTAACGAAGTTAAAATCTCGATGAACCTTGATAGCCGCGAAAACGTCATGGTGTTTGATCCGAAGAACCCTGAGAAAACATCAAACTTCAATAACTCTGTGACTGTTTACGACAACGTCGGTACAGCTCGATTGGTTACGATGTACTTCAACAAAACAGCTGATGGTACTTGGGATTACCACGCCATGGTAGATGGTAATGATGCTCAAGGCGGAAAACCAGGTGAGATGGTTGAAATGGCAACTGGTACACTGAAGTTCAATGCTAAAGGTGTGCTTGAAGAAGAAGTTGAAAAGAATAACGCTTTCAATTTCAACAAGGGCGCTGGTCAAGGTCAAAAGATTGCTTTCGACTTCGGTAAGTCGATCAAGGACGGCGGAACTGGTATCGATGCTTCGACTCAGTACGGTTCACGCTCTTCAGTGGCTCGCCACAGTCAGAACGGTTCTTCAGCTGCGACTCTTGCCTCGATGTCATTCAATGACGACGGCGTACTCACAGCGGTTTACGACAACGGTGTTCAACGCGAATTGGGCCAAGTGGCCATCGCGAAGTTCGAAAACACTGAAGGCCTGTTCAAAACTGGTAAGAACTTGTTCAAAGAAACTCGCAAGTCTGGTCAGGCCGCTATCGGCAAACCAGGTCTCGATGGTCGCGGTGAAGTTCTCTCGAAGTCTATCGAAGCTTCGAACGTCGATATCGCCAACGAGTTCATTAACTTGATGGCCGCTCAACGTAACTTCCAAGCGAACACTCGTACGATCACAACTTCGGACCAGATGTTGCAAGAAGTTCTGAACATCAAACGCTAATAGCTAGACTGATATTACTACTGACAGTTAATTTTTCCGGAAGGGCCCCCAGCGATGGGGGCCTTTTTTATTTAGAGTTGATTAAAGTAACTGATCAAGACAATCTTCTTTGTTAATGAAATAAATGATTTATGAAATAAGAATCTAAAGACAGACATAATTTACATCTATTGGAATAATTTCTGTTGGCCGGATTTAAATAAAATCACAAATAATCGCTTAATCATTTTTTCGAACAATCATTCAAGGAGTCAGAATGAAGTTGAGGCCTGTCATCACAGGCATGTGCATTTTTTTACTTGCACCTGTCACTCATGCAAATAACAAGAATTATCCGTGTAGCGGAGCTGCTGGCTCTTATTACACAAACCCTGATGGCACACCTGGTGGCTTTGTTGCCAACACTGCGACGGTGGACACCTCTGTAACGATTGGAGTTGAAGCTTCGGTTTGTGAAAGAGCTACTGTAATTGAAGGAGTTCAGCTCCTCAATAGAGTGAAAATAGCAGGGAAAGTCACCGCGAGAGGACTCATTACGGTAAAAGACAAAGCTCATATTTATGGTGAAGCCTACCTCATTAATTTTAACGGTGAGCGCATGGTGATTGATCAATCTGCCCAAATCTATGGCAATTCATTTTTGATGGGATCAGTCGTTGTGAGTGGCACCTCAGAGATTTATGGCTGGGGTAAAGTTCTCGATTTTGCCCAAGTATTGGGTAACTCAAGAGTCTGTGGGCAAGGCTATGTGTTGGGCCACGCAGTCATCGAAGATAGCACGACTGAATGTTCACAAGAGGGTGGGGAATAGTATGAAAAGAATAATAGTAGTAGTTTGTTTAGCTTCTTCAGTAACGGCCTTCGCTCAATGTGGTGGTCAAGCCGGTGCAAATCGCACTAATCCAGATACTTCTCCGGGAGGATTTGTTGCTACCACTGCTTATGTAGAAGCCTCAGTCTTCACGGATACAACCGCTGAAGTTTGTGGGACTTCTCGCGTTTTAGGTGACGCTCAGCTTTTGGGAGCAACCAAAGTTCTAGGCAGCGCTATCATTGATTCAGCCGATGCACCGGACAACATTGTCATCGAACATTCCTCAATTGAGGATAACGCGCGAATTTATGATTCTGCCCAAATTAAAAAAGGTGCAGTCGTTCGTAACAACGCCAAAATCTATAATCAGGTTGTTGTCGAGGGTGATTCCAATACAGCAGCATCAGGCCCTGCGATCTCCAATAATGCGATTCTAAAAGATCAAGCTCAGGTGCTAAACACCGCCAAAGTCTTTGGCAACGCTATCCTAAAAAACACTGCCATCATTTCAAATGCGGCTAACGTCTACGGGCAAGCGCATATTTTTAATGCGGGCCAAGTAAAGAACAGCGCACGTGTTTATGGAAAAGCACAAGTTTCTGAAAATGCCCAGATCCAAGAAACTTCGCATGTCTATGACTCAGCACAAGTGATGGGTGATGCAGTCGTTAAAGGTAACTCACGCGTTTATGGATTTGCCACAGTTAGAGGCAACTCAACAATTGATGAGAATGCGCACGTATATGGCCATGCTGCTATTCGCTTAGCAGATGGAGTGGATTATGCGGTTCGTGGCAGTGCACGAGTATTTGATATTGCATTTGTTGGTGGAGAAAGTCTGGTTGATTCTAATGCCACGGTTAATGGACAAGCTTATGTTCTGAACGCACTTATTACTGACCGAGCTATTGTAAGCGAAGAAGCGGGCGTGGAAGAAGCTGCTGTTCGTGATAACGCCATCGTCAAAGGCGCAGCCAGAATTACTGCAGGCGAAGTGAAAGAAGATGCCCAGATTTATGGAGATGCTCGTCTCTTAACTGGCAATCCAGTCGTTTCCGGTTCAGCCCAAGTTTTCCAAGCTGCTACTCTTGAAGGAAATGCGACAGTATTCGGTCGCGCCATGGTTTATGGTGAATCAACAGTGCGTGGCCAAGTTTATCAGAGTCCACAGGTGCTAGATTCGGCTGTCGTAGAAGCGACGGGGATTGTGGGCGGAAATGCAACCGTTGGTGGCGCATACGTGATTACCACAACGGTTATGGATAATAGTGATTTTGAAGTTAAAGTGAGCACGAAATGAAGTGGATGTTACTAGCGATAAGCTTAGTCATCAATCCTGCTTGGGGTAATCAAAAAAATTACCCATGCAGCGGAGCCCCTGGTTCTCTGCATACCAATCCAGATGAAACAGAGGGTGGGTTTGTTGCGGAGACGGCCGTTATTGATAATACGATCTACATTGCTCCAGAAGCTTCTATTTGTGATCGAGCGACTGTAATTGAAGGTGCAAGCTTAAACGAAAGAGCAACTGTTTTCGGGAAAGCTACAGTTCGTGGCCGTGTTGATATAAGCGGGGATGCGAAGGTCTATGGTGAAGCATATCTCTTGAATTTAGCAGGATCAGACTTACAAGTGGACTCATATGCTGAAGTGTATGGAAATGCTTTCGTACAAGGATCCGTTCATATTACCGACTCAACTGAAGTCTTTGGTTGGGCAAAAATTCTCGATTTTGCACGTATTACTGGAACCTCAAAAATTTGTGGACGCTCATACATAAGAGGTCACGATGTTATTCATAATGTAACAACGGGTTGTGAATAAAGATGAAGGCTCTTTTACTGTCACTTTTCATCGCCTATAGTCCCTTGGTTTACTCTCAATGCGAAGGAGAATCTGGAAATTTTCATACTAATCCGGATTTATCAGTTGGCGGTTTTGTAGCAGGCACTGCTTTAGTGGGAAGTAGTGTTTATCTCGGTTCTGATTCTGAAGTTTGTGGTCATGCTAAAGTTAGTGGCAAAGTCGAAATTATAGATAATTCACTAATTAGCGATCATGTCATTGTTGTTGGAGATATGGATTCAGACGGAGTACTAATTTCAAATTCTATTATTGTTCAGAATACAATAATTATGGGCGCGATATCTGTTACAAGGGCACTGATTAAGGGAAATGTCGTGATAGAAGATCAGGTCGTGATTTCAGGAGACAATGATGAAGAGAATAAGATCGAAATAAGTGATTTTGTTAGGCTATCAGACAATGTGCTAATCAACGGATCACCAAAAATATCAGGAAAGGCCGTGATAGGAGGGAATGTCCAAATCTTAGGCCATCCGACGATAAGAGGAAATTCTAAGATTTATGGAGAAGCAACAATTTCAGGCAATGCATTACTTGATGGTAATCCGAACATTTCAAACCAAGTTCTTATCACTGATGATGTGTTTATAAATGGTGATGTAAGAGTTTTTGGAGAAAGCGTTTTGAGTGATAGAGTAAAAATTTTTGGCGAAACATTAATTCTCGATTCACATATCTCGGATGACGTCACGATCAAAGACTTTGCTTATATTAAAAATAGTTTAATTTCAGGAAGAGTAACAATTTTTAATGGACCAACAGTTCAAGATACTATTGCAACAGACGATGTACAGATTTATGGCTTTGCTTCCGTAGGTCCGGGCCAAACGAACCTAGAGGGTCAAGCTCAGATTTACGGTCGCTCCTCGCTGCTGAGCGGAGCCTTCGTAAGTGGATTTGCTCAAATTTATGGTGAGGCACAAGTTGCAGGTAAAGTAATTCAGCGGGCACAGGTTTTTGGTAATGCAAGCATTCTAAGTAGTGGGGTAGCAACGGGAGATTCAATCGTATGTGGCTCTGCAATCTTGGATACAACGGTTGATTCTGGAATACACCAAGGCTTAGGAAGAAAATAGCATGAAAATTAATTATTCAATATTCGCTCTTATTCTTGTCTTTTCAGTAACTGCATTTGGATGCCCAGGTGAAGTATTTAGTAGACGACTGAATCCCGATGGCTTACCCGGAGGAAAAGTCTCTACAACCGCCGTAGTTGAATCTGAGGTTTATATTAGTGAGCACGCTATGGTCTGCGGAAAATCTCATGTGAAAAATAATGTTATAGTTTCAGGAAGAGCCATTGTTACGGGGTCATCAAGTATCCAGGGATATGTTCATGTTGAAGACGATGCAATTATAGGTGGAGAATCCACTGTTATCGGAGAAGAAACATTCCCAACAAGAGTGTCTGGTAAATCAAAAGTTTTTGGTCAAGCATACGTTGGTGTAGGAACAAAGGTTCATGGGAGCGCGTCTGTTGGCGGAAAAGTCAGAGTAATTAACAGCCATATATTTGGCAATGCAGAATTATGTGACGACATCATGCTGAAGAATGTAACAGTAGAAGACTCATCTTATTGTGGTAATGAACCTAAAATTGATTCCAGCCTTAGACTTGTTAATTACAAAGTTGCAGAAGTTAACAAAAACTCGCGAAATATAATTTTTGAAAGCAAAAAGACAATTATTTCTAGAAAACCAGGAAGAACAATAATTAAAATAAATGATACGGAATATTTTCCATCCACAAGAGGAAATCAGGTAATACTACCTGGCACCCATCTCACTGAGGGCATAAATACAGTACAGTTGTTTAGTGAAGACACGAAAGGTCAAAAGTTTAAGTCGGAAGAGTATGAGCTGTTAGTATCGAACGAGTATAAAGAAGTTTCGTTAAGTCAGGCGGATGAGGAGAGCTATTTAACGCGAGTTGACTTATGGAGAGGAGAGGAACTCTATCGAACAGAATCATATGTTGATAATGGTAAACTGCGGTACCTATATTTACCTGGAATTTTTTCTAGAATTGATTTTTTGGCGATTGGAAATGATGCACTTTATTTCATGAAATGGAGAATTAATGACATTAGCCCATCTCCAATAGAACCTGTTGAGTTACTGCCAAGGCAAAATGATTCAATTACTTTATCAGAAACACTCGAGGGCTGGAGTGGTGATTTTTCAAATGTTGCAATCCAAAAGCTGGACAGCGCGGCGACGAAGCTAACTTTTAATGAGGAGAGAGTTTATGTTTTTACAAAGAAGATCAGGGTTCAACCACATAGCAAGATTATAAGTTTTCAAATTGAGCAACAGGTTGCAGAGAGTGCAGACTCAGGAAATGCCATGGTTGCTTTTATACCGCTCCGACAAGACTTGCTTAATGGAGATGTGCCTTTCATTCAAGAGAGTTTCTTTACGAACTATCAGCAATTAAAATGGATAAATACAAGTGGTGAGCCTTACGAAGCTATCGTGCTACTTACCTTTTCTCCGCTATTTAATAGCAAAAATTCTGCTTCAACCAATATCATAACACCTATAGATACGTCTGGAATTACTGCTAATTTATACAATGTAGGTGTCGTCAATAAAGTAGCTACTCACATACCACTTCTTTCTACGACTGGAACTGTTAATATGTTTGAGTCCGAGCAAGCAATCAATTGTGCTCAGCTTGTTGCGATCGATAATGGCCAGGAAAACAGAAGATATGAAGTTACATCGCGTAACTTAGATTTTATAAGTGCAAACTGGCAATTGGGAGTTACAAACAATTCACTTAATCTTCAAAAAGTAAAAAAGAATAGGATATATGGTGATTTGATAGGCTTCACTGCTCAGCACTTGCCCCTTCTTGACACAATTAAGTTCAGGCTAATTGAACCGGTCACAGGCGAGGTTGTTGCAGAATCAAATATTGCTTCATGTTACAAAAAGAAATTGAGATCTGTTATTTCAAGTGGAGGAACAGGGTTTTCATTTCAAAACTATCGAAACCACGCGTTGATGTATCCACTGATGGAGTTTAACTTTGATAGTTATTTAATGGGGAGCGTATTACCCCTGGATGATTTAGAAATTCAAATGTTTATTCCTGAGCGACGAAATGCATCCGGGCAAATCGAGGTTGCTGAGCGTGTAATACATATCACCTCCAAAAGGATTGTAACTCCTTTACTGATAGATACTCAAAGGTATGCAACATCGAGAATAGAGGGGTATGAAAGTTCACAAAAGAATTTTGCTCGATCACCCGGAGATAAATGGATATTGCCTAGCTATATGACTGAAGTTGAGGAGATGCTTAGTGTGTCTCGAAATAGTTTTTGGTTTGTTAATGATATTTCGATGCTGAATGGAGCTGGCTTTAGTCATAAAGGCCATAACACAGCTCGAGAAATAGATATAGTTTACGGCACTACAGATGTTCCAAATGAGTCAGGCTATGACTTTCGCAATATAAGTAGTTCTGCAGGTTGGAGAAACGCACTGGATAGGATTGAAGAGTTTCTTGCAACAATCAATTACTATTTCATTGAAGAAATCCTGATATCATTTGACAAGACATTGGCTTTAACTAACAAGCACAAGGAAGTTGCTCTTCGATTTCATAATAGATGTATGGAGACGAATTGGTCGCCTATGAATAACAAGATTTATGTTAATTTGGATACAGAGAAAGAGATGTATAGTTTGTTACGAGATGTGCCTCCACATGAAAATCATCTTCACGTTACTCTGACGAAGCCAGATGCATTGGGTTTTCCTTCAATCAGGAAATTCAACAATAATTTGAATTCTGATTTTGTTGGCGATTTGATATTTTCATTCAAGCCAGGAAATAAATTAAAAATTTCCCTTGTAGATAAGCCGGAGTATGTCAACAAAACGGTATATTGGAGATTTCAAAGTTCTGATAATTTCACCGACACAGAGATGACCCTATGTGCAGGCAATACGCGACAACTGATTGATACAACTTTTGGAAAATTTTCCAGTGTAGGCTGCAGCACTATTCCTGAAACAGGTAAAGAGCGAAGATTTATATATGCGATGCTCGTAGATAATGACACAGGCGAATGCATTCCGATAGACAATGGAGATACTGATTTCCTTGAGATTGATTTACCATAAGTGGAGATGGGCCATGTATATTGCACTTTGTTTTTTATTGATATCATTTATTTTCACTCCTCTATCTTTCTCAGTAGAAAAAGATCGAATGAGGTCTTACTTCCGGCTTGATAGCAAACAAAGAGAGATGTTGAAGACTGTTTCTAGTGATGAAAAAAATCGTTTACTTCGTTTTTTTTATCCAAGGTTAAGGTCGCGGGAAAGATTTGTAGACATAAAAGGTTATTATTTAATTCTAAAATCAAATGGAAAACACCTGAAGTTTTATTCGAACAATGAGCTCAAGGGCTCACCAGTAGTTACATTTAAAAGATCAGAGGGTCTACAGCTTCAAAATGGAAAGATTTGTATAGAGGGAAGCAAAGTGGTGACTGAGGAGAAGGAATTCCTAGAGTGTGAACCTCTTAAGTGCAAGGTAATTAAGAAAAAAATCGAATTATTTAAGTATACCGAGTACACATACATGCTTCAAAAATCTAAAGAAAGCTGTCCAGAATCTATTTCAGTTAATTGGTTTGACGAGAGATTTATGACGGGCTTAGAGGGATGGTTTATTCCAGTAAGCTCTATCGATTACAAAAACAAGATAGCAGTTGTTTTGACTGAATTTAATAGACCATTGTTTATAAGTCTGGCTGATTATCTTGCAAACCCAAAAAATGGTGAACTTGTTAAGCTAGAATCCAGCAAATTTGAAAGAGACTATCTGCTATACATGTCTCCTCCTAATAAAGCAGAAGAATACAGATTAAAGCATTGGAGAAAGCATCTTCTTCCGTGTGTTAAGAAGAAAGATAAAGAGTGTATCCTCAAGTTTATAACAAATAATACTCTCAAAGATATTGATCAAGATATGCTCAAATATTTTCCAAACTTTGGAGCATCACTAACGGACGAAAATCTGAAGGAACTTGAAGCTTGTATTTTAAAGGGTAAGCTATTACCACACGGATTTGCTTATATCGGAGAAAAAAAGGTTTGCATTTTGGACAAATACTTTAATTCTGAGATTTTGGCCTCGACAAAAGAAGGGGAAGGATTAGTCGTTTCCAAAATAGTGACAGTGGAATTTCCTGAAGCGATTGTTAAAGATCCAGAATCAATGAGTCCTTCGAGATTGGATAAAGACATTTTTTATGGAGAAATTTAATAAATTGACCATCATGAAAGTTTAGTGAGAAGGCATTTTGTTGGTGAGCCAAGTTTGCCTATCTAGAAAAAGAAAAAAGGAATGCTTTTAAATTTTTTATTACAGATTCCTTGAATATCTTTTATTACAAGATAGAAGGATTCGGATTTTTACTTATTCCCAGAAATTAGGTGAGTAGCTTTATGCAGATATTCGTAAGTGTTGTCTTAATCATTATTTCTTTGCAAGCCTACGCTTTCGGAGGGCAAGTAATATATAGCGTAGGTGAAGCGGGTGAGATTTATATAAAAAGTGGAAGCGAGAAATGCCAAGGATATAAAACAGGAGTTTTTGTATCTCCTGGTAGCGATGAGGTCGTGTGGCGCCCCCAAAGAAAAGTTACTCCACTTGATATCGTTTGTGGTCAGAAAGATTTCGATAAATATCCATACAAGATTTGCAAAAAGCCGGACGGTAGTTATCAAGACTGGTATTTCTATCGCCATTCATCTGATATAGGTGATCGACGTTATACAGTAATTGGGATTGATTTTACAATTACACCCAATGTCTATGCTTACAATTCGAGGTTGTGCGGTAATGGAAAAATTGAAAACTCTGTAAATCTCAATGTCGTTGATATTCCTTATTCAGACGCAGTTGATGACAATAATTCACTTCATGTTGAAATAGTAGGGCCGACACAAGTTGAATCGCCTCCATTTCCGGAAGCTCCGTTACCAAACGAGCGAGGTATATACCTGGAAAATGTAGAAATTTTGGGCAAGCTCAAAATCACAACCCCAGTGGATCATATTTATCCTCGTTTTTCTTATCGTTTGTCTGAAGTGATTGTAGATGCAGCGGCAAATGTAGAAATTAAATCTGGTGGTGCACCAGTATATATTCATTTTATAAAGTTCATGGCTGTTACGAAAATCGACAACACAATTTTAGCCAACTTTGTAGCCTCCTATTCTGAGATGAGAAATGCTAGAAAAAACTTAATTCAGTTGATTGATAATTTAGACTCTTCTCACAAGGATAAATTCGAAAGTCTTAAAAAGCACGCTTTGAGGGATGACTATTCTTCTAGCAATATTGTGACCATGCTTGGCTCCCAAACACATTTAGCCTTTAGCAAGGGCATCGATTTTAGTGTAAGAGGGGCAGAACCGCTTTACGTAGGGAATACTGGTATAACAGCAATGCCACACAAATTAACAATTGTCGGGGGTGGAAATATACACTCAAATGTGTTTCAAGGTGATATTTCAATTAACTGTAACTACACATATCTTTCTGGCAACACAATTGCTGCTAATGCTGTAATTGGATTCAACGATCTTGACGAGGACTCGACAGTTCTTTGTGAAAAAGTATTTCTTTCCAACTCTGTGGTCAGCGCGAACGCTAGCATCAAGGGCAAAGATGTACAAATTAGTGAGGCCTATATTTTAGGGAAAACTACCATACGAGGGGTTTTAGCTATTTCTCAATCAATTCTAGGTGATGCTGCCGAACCGAGTGATCAAAAAGTTTATTTGAGAGGAACTCACAGCACAGATCCTGCATTCAATGCTGTTCTAAGAAGTATCATTCTAGCCCCGAGTCATTTATCAGGGTCATTCAAAATTGCAATTAATAGTAGTAATAATGATCCGTTGTTGGAGTTTGAAAATTTAATATTAAATGGTTTTGCTCATATAGAAACGTCAATCTCAAATAGTGAGATTACTAACACATTACCTGAGGACGAATCAGGGCCGTTTACACAAATTTTTTCCGCAAGAGGAGAAACCACTGTTGGGGTGGGTAGTAAGTTTATAGGGAATGTCTCATTGGTCGATGCAGAAATCGCAGAAAACGTTATATTTGATAGTAGTACAGGTTCCATAACTGTTAGTGGAGGAACATTTTCTTCGAACTCTAGGGCCATTGGAAATATTTTATTTTATAATAGCAGCCTTCTAAATGGAGCAAGAATAACTTCTACTGGTTCGTCTACTCTTGCAAATGCAAGCATCAATGGAGTTAATGTTTCTGGCATCTTTCACTTGTCCGACTATTCCTGGACAACTGCGGGTACTCACTATGTATCGTGCTGGAATAACCCTGATCCCGAGCAACCAGATTGTACTAATTTACCATGAAATTTAAGGCAATAAGAAAAAGGAGTTTCTTTGTGCGTAATTTATTGATTCTAAGTTTATTTTTATCTTTCTCGGCTCATGCCACTCTTGCGGGATATCCATGTGATGGAGTTCCTGGGGCGTGGAGGACGAATCCAAATAGTACGCCGGGTGGGTTTGTTGCATCATCTGCAACGGTAGAGCCTGCAGTTATTATCGGAACAGATGCTACCGTATGTGAGTATGCAAAACTGTACGGCAATGTTGTTTTGGAAGATCGTGCGAAAGTGACAGGACGTGCGACAGTCAGCGGAAATGTTCTTATTAAGAATACTGCTGAAGTATTTGGTGATGCTCAGCTTATTAATTTAGGTGGCGGATCGAGCTTGGTGATTGAGGGTGAATCGCTTGTGGGCGGTAATGCCATTTTAAATGGAACTGTTACAGTGAGTGATGCAAGCCAAGTTTTTGGGAATGCCACAATTCTGGGCGTAGTTGATTTGGTGGGTTACTCGCGCGTTTGTGGACTTGCCACACTTCAAGGACCATTGACTCTGACAAATAACACTTCTTACTGTCCGCAGAATTAGGAGGGAAAATGAAATTTTTAATCTTAATGGCGGTCTCTTTAGTTTCATTTAGTGTATTTGCTCAAGCGCCATGTTCCGGGTTGGCGGGTGCCTATCACACGAACCCAGACACCTCGACGGGTGGGTTTGTAGCAACAACGGCTTATGTTGATCCGTTGGCATTTATCTCTGCAACTTCTGAAATTTGTAATTCATCGCGAGTTCTTGGAGCAGCACAGGTCTTGGGAACTTCAAGAATGTACCACTTCGCTAAGATTGAAGCTTTTCCAGGAATGACTCCGAAACTTGAGAATGCATCCATGAGAGATAATGCTTATCTAACAGATGCAGGCCATGTCCGCAGTGGTGCTTTCTTGCGCGATAATGCAATCGTCAGAGGTAATGCAGTTATTACTGGTCTTGGTGCTTATACATTGATTATTCCAGAAATCGCAGGTTATGGACGAGTGTCAGGTAATGCTGAAGTTCGCGACAAGGCGAAAGTTAACGGTGAAGCTCATGTCACGGGCGATGCTGAGGTTTATGGTGAGGCGCAAATTAAGGATCAATCTGTTGTGACCGACGTTGCTCAAGTTTATGGCAAAGCTATTATCTCAAACCGTGCTGTCATTCAAGAAAGTGCTATTGTGTATGACAATGCCAAAGTCTATGGCGAAGCGATGGTGTTTGGTACAGGCAAAGTTTACGGAAATTCTGAAGTTTATGAATATGCAACTGTGAGTTCAGGTGGACGAGTGAAGGACTATGCCAAAGTTTATGGTGCTGCAAAGATCACTACTGTTGATGGAGTAAGCTCTCAATTTGCAGTTGGCGGTAATACGCGCGTGTTTGGAACAGCGGAAGTATCTGGAAAATCGAACGTTATTGGTGATTCGATGATTTACGGAAATTCATTGGTCAACGATTCAGCGATTTCAGCGTTTAGCAAAATTTCTGGTAACTCTATTGTGCAAAATGCGACTATTTATAATCGTGCGATTATTAAAGAGAACGCACGTGTATTGGCCGGTGAAGTTTACGAAGATGCCATCATCTCAGGAAATGCGACCGTACAGTTTGGTGTACCCAAAATTTATGGTTCATCGCAAGTTTTTGGCAAAGCGATTATAGAGAATGGTGCTGATATCTCAGGAAAGGCACTTGTTTTTGGAAATGCGACTGTTCGCGGTGAGGTGGCTCAGTATTCACAGGTTTTCGGCGAAGCGGTTGTGGAGCCCACTGGCCAGGTCCACGGCCATTCAATGATTCATGGTACTGCAGTGATTTCTAATTTAGTCACTGATCAGACGATTAAAGAATAAGAATGAAGGGCCCCCAGCAATGGGGGCCTTTTTTTTAGAGAAAAGCGATTAAGATTTTCTTTTGTTATATCTCGTTAGCCTTACGATAGTGGTAATAAGTTCAGTCTGGTTCAACGGTTTTGTTAAATGTCCATCGCATCCAGCTGCAAGTGTACGAGCGCGCTCCTCCACCATGGCATGCGCAGTTAGTGCGACAATTGGTTTCTTAAACCCAGCTTCGCGAAGTGCACGGGTCGATTCATAGCCATCCATTTCTGGCATTTGAAGGTCCATTAAAACAATGTCAAAGTTGTGCCGGCCATACCCATTTTGAATGCCTCAGCACCGTTTTTTGCAGTATCAACAGTTGCGCCTTGTCTTATGAGCACAAGCCGTACCAAAACTTGATTCTCAGGGGAATCTTCCACTAGCAGGACATGGATTCCTGAAAGCTGTTGAATATCTTTTTCCTTATTTTTTAGCGAATCATCTTTGATTTTTTCTTTAGTTGTGACTTCCTTAGAAACCTCCGCGACGAACGTCACTCCAAAAGTACAGCCGTTTTGGGTAGCCTCACTCGCTTCGATAAAAATATTCCCACCGAGAGCGTTAGTTAGGCGTTGCGATAAGACCAGGCCTAAACCCGTACCGCCGTATTTTCTAGTTGTGCTGTTGTCGGCCTGCATGAAAGGCTGAAAGAGATTTTCTTTTTGATCGCTGGTTAAACCGACACCGGTGTCTTTCACTAAAATTCTAAATAGAGTCTTATTTCCAATGTTTTCATTGGCGCTGACTTTAATTGTGACTCCGCCACTTGCGGTGAATTTCACGGCATTACCGACTACATTGATTAAAATCTGTCTAATGCGGGTGGGATCTGAAATGACTCTGTCGGGTGTTGCTTTATCAAAATGGGCGCGAAGAAATATATTTTTAGAGCGAGCGTATTCGCGAAAAATATCAATAACATCATTAATCAGATCAAAAAGTGAAAATTCTAAATTTTCTATATCGAGTTTACCTGATTCAACTTTTGTGAGATCAAGAATATCATCAATAATTTTTGTTAAAGCTTTACCATTTCGAGAGATTATTTCAAGGAATTGGTCTCGATCTTCATAGGACAAACCTCTATCTTTAAGCAGATCAGTGAATCCAAGGATGGCACTTAGTGGCGTTCGTATTTCATGAGACATATTTGCCAGAAACGATGACTTGGTTTGGTTCGCTTTTACAGCATCGTTTTTTGCAAGGTGAAGTTGCATGCGTCCGACGACACGGTCAGTAACGTCAATGCCATGATTATAAACCCCACAAGGATTACCATCCGGATCATTAACTCGGACGTAGGTAAAATCGAAGTATCTATCTTCGAGGGGACCATCTTTTTTTAGTAAGATCTTGGCCAACATTTCATGACCAACAATACTTTCGCCAGTTTCAAATACTTTTTTAAGCATATCATTAAATGCTTGGCCTTTTAATTCGGGTATAGCATCAAGTAATGACTTACCCACAAGTTGACGATCTTCGAAAATCGACTGGTAAGTAGGATTTACTTTTTCAAATATTAATTCTGGGCCGTGCCACATGGCCATTGCGGCCGGTGAGTCTTGAAAAACTGTTTCAAGTTTATGTTTTTCTAATTGAAGCTGAAATTCAACAACCTTTCGTGCTGTAATGTCGATTGAAGTCCCGTAAAAGAAAACCGGAGTCCCATCATTGGAATACTCTACAATTCCTTGAGCCTCAATCCAGATTGTTCGGCCATCTGGCCGTACCACGCGATACTCGGCAAAAAATGGAGTTCGATCGTGCATGGATTTTTCAATGAGCAGATTAATCTTTTCCCGATCGTCTGCGTGTATTCTGGCAGTTGCTTCTTGCAGCGAACAATTAGATTTTATTCCCCAGTCATTTAGCATCTGATCACTGAATTCTATCGAATCTTTTTGGATATCCCAATTATAAAACCCAACTTTGGCGACTCGCACAGCGATCGAAAGTAGTTTTTGATTTTTTATGAGGCGAGCGTCACCTTCTTGCAATTTTATTTCCGCGCTAACCTGGCCGGTTACATTGGTTATGATTGCCACAATTCCTGTTATTTTTCCTGAGGCATTACGTAAGGGATGATAAACCAAATTAAGGTGAAACTTTCTAAGTGTTCCATCCGGTTGACGAAGATCAATCGGCATTTCATTGCCGATGAATGGTTCTCCCGTTTGATAAACATCGTCCAGCAATTTTACAAAACCTTGCTCGACGACTTCAGGAACGGCCGTGCGAACCGTTTTTCCTATAAGGTCTTGTCGTCCTCCGAAAAACTGAGATAGGTAGGCCGTATTCGCCATTGTAAATATATGATCAGGTCCTTCAAACACGGCCATCGCGCCTGGACTTTGGGCAAATACGGCCTCTAAAAGATGAGCTTCGCTATGTTCCAAATTGTTGAGCTCAATCTCGGCGTATCTTGCAGCGGCTTTTCGAATCCCCTGATCTATGAATTCGTGTATGAGCTTGCGGACCTCTGGATTCAAAGGAGTTTCTGCCTCTAGAAATTCTATTAAAGTAGTTCGAAGTATTTGATACTCATGAATGACTTGATCGAGCGTGTAAGCACTCAAGTCTGATTGCTCTTCGGCATGATCATGAGCGACTTTGGAATTTGCTTCGTAGTCGATTTTGAAGTCTGGGCCTATGGTTAAGGCCAGTTGATCTATGAATTTTGGAATCTCATTAAGCAAGGCCGGATGACTTTGAAATTTAGCCGCAAGCACCTTCTCACGGCATTGCGATTCCCATCCTTGAAGGATATTTTCTTTGATGCGAAAAAGCAGAGCGGCCGCATCAGACAGTCCTAAGCTTTTAGATATCGGGCCAGGGGTAAGAATCTCGTCTGGCAGCTTTGACATTTAACCTCAATTTAAGAATAGCAGTCTCATGATTTTCTTCTAAAATCGATAGTTTGCGTACGGTGTGTGAATTTGTATGTCCCAAAGTAGCTAGGCTAGCATCTCAGGATGCATATTGCTGATAAATTTAAAAATATCTTTAGCTCTTGATGATTTCACCACTCCAAAGCTCATTTAAGAAGACATTCCAAGGATAGATTTCGATCCCTTGAATCGTTTCCTTTTGCGTTGTTTGGCAAATCACGATCGATCTTTTGCATTTATAGTCTGTTTTGAATTTCTGCAGTCCCTTGAGATGTTCTGGGCGAATTTTTGTTCCGGATTTTACTTCAATTATTACTTCGCCACCACCAAGAATGAAATCGACTTCTTCGTGCTTGTGACTGCGCCAAAATTCGAGTGTCCAGTCGGCTCGGTTAAGCAATTGGTAAGCTTTAAGTTCGAGAAAAATAAAGTGTTCAAATAATAATCCAAATTCTTCGGTTTTTTCTTTGAGTGCTTTTCTTTTAACGAAGGCATTCATGACTCCGGTATCAAATAAGTAGAACTTACTTGTTGAGACTTCTTTGCGACTCCCTTTCTTTCGATAAGGTTGAAGGTTATACCCAATCATTGTTTCTTCTAAGAGGCGGTAGTAGTCCTTAATGGTGCGAGCTGGAATAAATGAATCACTGGCCAAGGATTCGTAATTTAGAATTTGTCCGCTAGTTTGGGCAGCAAATTCGAGGAAGCGTGCATAGTTTTCAATTTTACGAACGAACGCCTGTGCTTGAATTTCTTCACGTAGATAAGTGCCTGCGTAGTCTTTAAGCTCTTCCCAGGGATCAGTTGAAAGATAGGTATCGGGGAGACCACCGTAAAGCAAAAACTTATTTAAATCGAACTTGTAATCTTTAACTTCATGATAGTTAAAAGGCAGAAAATTTAACTGGCGCGCTCGTCCTGCCATGAGTGAGGTGTGAGTTTTTTTTAAGTTTTTGGCACTTGAGCCCGTGAGAAGGAAGCGTTTGTCTTTATGTTTTTCTATGAGGCCGTGGACTTCATCCATTAAATTGGGGAGTTTTTGAATTTCATCAATACAGATGATGTGATCTGTTTTTTTGATGAGCTGGTTAAGTAGGCTTGGTTGATAGGCAAATTTAGCAAAGGTTTCGGTGTCGAGCAGGTTGAGATAAATATCAGGCTTGATTTGCTGCTGGATGAATGAAGATTTTCCTGTTCTGCGAGGCCCAAGCAAAAGAACACTTTTTTGATCGAGGTGTTTTTTTAGATCCAGTGCTCTTTTAATATACATCATAGTATTATAAGTGAAAATCCGTGGAGCTGCCACGGATTTTCACTTGCGAGTGTAACCATTTGATTTAATTGATGAATTTAGACTAAAACTGACAGAACATACGAAGTTTCGTGGGCGTGCCATTCTTGTCACCGCCGCTGAAATTCAAGACAGCTTCGCCGGCCTCTTTGCCTTCGTCTTTAAACTTAGAGAGATCGCACTGCATTTCGCCTGAGAGCTTGTCGTTTCCACGAACAGCGGTAAAGCGGCGCTTGAGATTTTTCTTAACGTCGTGTTTGGCTTCAATTACTTCAGGAATTTCTGCCGACAGCACGCGGCCGTTGTAAGGAAGCTTCATGGTGAACTCTTCCATTTGGATTGGGTAAGTGAGGATGCGGCCGTCGGCGTAGGTGGCTTCAAAGAACCAGAATGGTTTAGGGTAGCTAAGTTTTGGGCCTGGAGTCGCGGCGTGGGCGAATGAGAGAAAGCTTAAGGCCACAACAAGAGTCTTCAACATAGTCAGTTCCTTCGAAAATTTATGTCATTTCAATTTAAGAAACAGGGCATAAAACGACAAGAGTTTTGTCTTAGCCGTCGTTGCCAATCGCTTCAACAGGGCAAGCGGCCAGGGCATTTTCAGCTTCTTTAAAGTCTTCTGGAGTGACGGGCTGCAATTTTACAAAGGCATGGCCTTCGTCGTCATTCATGGCGAAAAAACGCGGGGCTTCCACACAACAGGCATCACAGGCGATGCACTGGTCATCGACGAAGTATTTACCGGCCACGTTTTGAGCAAATTTGTGTTTTTTATCTGCCATGAGAGACTCCTGAAAAAGCGCCCCTCACGAGGAGGGGCGAGCTATATTTACAGGAGAGCAGGGTTAGTGACAACTTTAGCGTTGGCGTTTAACTCTTTGATCAGGTCATCTCTAAGACTGCGGCCAAAGACCTGGGCCTGAGATTGAACTTCAGTTTTAACTTGGGCGTCGATTTTGGCGGCAACGTCTGCGTTAGTTTTAGCGCCTACTTTAACGAGAAACAGTGCGCCAGGCGTTGAGAAATCAAGAATTTCTCCTTCTTTGGCAGCAAAAAGACGGCTGCCTTCGACTGCAGTCAGTGCATGGGGGCCGACAGTTAAATCATATTGATTGACCTCAGTTCCCGGCAAATGCACCAAATTCATGCGTGCTTTATCGATTGTGATTGCGGCTTTGTTATCGGTTTGGAGTACCTGTTGGAGATGAGTCTTAGTGTCGGCCATGATTTTATCAAGGTCGAGACTTTTGCGTTTCTGGAGCGCCATGCGGGCGAGCTCAGCTTTGACTTGGTCGAAAGTTTTCTTCTCTTCGCCCTTTTTGCCTTCAATAAAGAGCCAGTGGTAACCGAAGCTCGTTTTGATCGGACCCACGACTTGGCCGACTTTGCCTTCGAAAGCGGCTTTTTCGAATTCAGGAACCATGCGTCCACGCGCGAACCATCCTAGATCACCACCGTTGTCTTTGCCTGATGGATCTTCAGTTAGGGCCTTGGCTTTTTCTGCGAAGTTTTTGGCGTTAAGCGTGCCGGCCAATTTATCGGCCTTGGCCTTAGCGGCTGCTTCTTCGGCTGGAGACTTAGCAGCAAAGAGAATGTGGCGCGCCTTAGCTTCTTCAGGCTTGTTATATTTGGCGAAGCTTTCCTGATACATGTCTTCTAAAAGTTTTTTATTTTCTGGCTTGTTAGCAAACTCAGTCGCTTCCTGAGAGGTGACTTCGATCAAAGACACCAGGTCTTGGCGCTCAACACGAAGAGCTTCAGTTTTAACGCCGGTGAGTTTGAAGCGAAGAATATCGTGCGCCAAGTTTTCCGAGATAACTTGTGTTGAAAGCATTTGCTCAATTTTGCGCGAAGCTACATCTTGGCCGATAGTTTCTTCAAATTGTGCAGGCGTGTATTGGTTTTGTGCCAAAAGTCCGCGGTACATGCCGACATCAAAACGGCCATCGCGTTGGAAATAAGGAAGACGTTTGATTTCGTCTTTGAGTTCTGCTTCAGAAAGATTGAAGCCGTTCTTCATTCCGAATGAAAGAAGCAGTTTGCCTTGCACCAATTGACCCAAGACGGTCTCTTTAATGCCCATTTGTTGAATTTGTTGCGGTGTGAGCTGCTGGCCCATCATTTGATTAAAAAACTCAACTTGTTGCGATAGGCGCATGTTAAATTCACGCGGAGTGATAGAAAGACCATCCACTGATGCAACGTCCTGTGGAGATGCTGAGCCTTGGTTTTGGTAGTCCCCAAAGAGGAAACTCACAATGATAAGTAGGAATACAAGACTGAGGACAAACGTGGCAATTTTGCTCACAAAAGAGTTTTTCATGACTTCTCCTAAGGGTTACGAACCCACACATTCTAACGGCACGAACCTTATGTGGTCAAAGGAGATTCCATCATTGGCAAGGCGACTCAGAGCGCGTTACCCTTGAGTAGTTCATTTTCACCCGAGGTAATTCTTGAGACGGATAGTTTCTGAGTCTTCCAAAGTTAAAATCATCAACAACCTACTGGTGTTGGGATTGGCCGTTTATGGTCTTTCACAAAAGCGCTTCGACTTAGAAGAGATGACGCTTTTCCAGCAACTCGTAGTTGAGGTTGTCGCTCCTGTGCAGAAGGGTTTATCAAACTCACGTCAGGAGTTAAGCAATCTAGTTGATAACTATGTTCGTATTGTGAATACGAGCAAAGAAAACGTTTATCTTCGAAAGAAGATTGAACGCCTAGAAGACGATCTTTTTCAGATGGAAGAAATTCGTCGTGAAAATTTCCGTTTAAAGCAAATGTTGAATTACTCAGAAGATATCGGCCAAGAAAAAATCTTGGCGCAAGTGATTGGTTGGGATTCAGCGAACCAGTTTAAAGTTTTACGTTTGAATCGTGGTGGTAATGACGGAATTAAATTGATGTCACCCGTTATCACTCATATGGGGTTAGTTGGTTATATCTATCGCGTGGGCCCTAATTACGCTGACGTTCTCACCATCCTAGATCCCAACAACCGAGTTGATGCCATCAGTGAGCGCACGCGTACTCACGGTATTGTGGAAGGTGTCTTTAATTACCGCTGTGCTTTGAAATATGTTTCACGTACTGAACCGATTGAAGTGGGCGATAAACTCATGACGGCCGGTGTGGGTGGAATTTATCCCAAAGGCATTAAGGTCGGCATGATCACAGATATTGATCGTGAAACTTCAGGCATGACTCTGGGAGTAGAAATCACACCGTCGGTTGATTTTAGAAAATTGGAAGAAGTGATTGTCATTCTTCCACGTCCTCAAGTCACCGCACTGCTGGTTCCAACCACCACCACTGAACAAGCGAAAGGGAAGTAAGTATGCAACCGCGTCTATCCAGACTTATTCTTTCGACACTTGTCACTTTAGGCATTCTCGTCGCACTTGAAATCGCCACTTCGGCATTCTTACCGGCGATCGGCTGGCGTGATTATCGATTGGCTTTCAACGTTGTGATCATTCTCTTCATGGCACTTAAATTAACCACACCACTTTTGCCGTGGTTTGTTGTCATGTTGCAATTGGTACATTCAGCTTTCTCGATGGAAGGTTGGGCACTTGGTACGTTGGTGGGAATTTTTGTTTCATTGATCGCCAGCTACATGAAAGAAATTCTGCAGTTCTCAAGTGCTATCGCAACGATTATCACCGTTCAACTGTTTCAGATCGTCTGGTATCTAGCGACGGTTTCAATTATTTGTCTTAAGCTCGGAAGTTTCGATCAATTCAGTCTTTTGTTCTGGAATGCGATTCCAAGTACCTTTTTATTATCTATCCTCTCTCCCTTCTTGTTCAAACTATTGGATAAGGTTTGGGCTGTTGAGAACGAAGTCGGTCGCTCCGGCGTGGAAATCTAGTGCATGTTTGGCGAAGAAGAACTCGTTAAAGTCCATAAAACCCGCGCGGGGATGATTACCAATATCATCTTCGCCTGCTTTGGCCTTCTCCTGGCCCGCTTATGGTATTTACAAGTCTATAAAGGCGAACAGCTTCATCAATTTTCTATTCAGAATCGTCTACGTAAAGAAGTCGTCTGGGCCCCACGTGGAATGATTCATAGTCGAGATGATCAGCTGTTAGTTGATAACATCCCTCGCTACGACGCCATCCTGACTCCACAGTATTTGCTTGATAAGGAAGAGACCCTTAAGCGTTTACATAAAATTTTAAGCCTTGAAGAAGGCACCATTGATAAAGTTTTAAAGAAGAATTCCAATCAAGCGACTTATCGTCCGATCACTATTAAGAAAAATATTAATTTCGAAGAGCTCGCGCAAATTGAAAGTCTTAACGCTGAGTTGCCTGGTGTGAGTGTTGAGACATTTATTTCTCGAGAATATAAAGACAAAGATGTCGGCGCTCATTTGCTGGGCTACATTTCAGAAATCAGCCAGCAGCAGTTACCAAGATTTAGAAAGCGCGATGCCATGGATTACCGCTTGGGTGATTTCATCGGTCAGTTCGGTATTGAAGAGCAACTTGATAAATATTTACGTGGCAACAACGGCCATGAGTTTGTTGAAGTGGATGCCCGTGGTCGTCGTAAGCGCTATATAAATACGGATAACTTGTTTAAGGGTATTGAAGATGAGAAGCCCTTGCAGGGCATGAACGTCAAACTGACGATTGATCGTGACATGCAGATGGCAGGTTATGCTGCCCTTGAAGGTAAGGTGGGCAGTATCATTGCGATTGATGTTGAGTCAGGTGAAGTTTTAGCGATGGTCTCTCGTCCAGCTTTCGATCCATCGCAGTTCTCACGAGGTCTCACGTCTGAGTACTGGCGCAGTCTCACGGAAAATAAAAACAATCCACTTCGTGATCGCAATATTCAAGAGCACTATTCACCTGGTTCGACTTTTAAAGCATTGACCGGCATTGCTGGATTTGAGGAAGGCGTTTTAGATGAGCACACAGAAGTGTTCTGTTCTGGTAACATGCGCTTTGGACGCAAGGTTTATCACTGCTGGAAGAAAGAGGGACATGGTTCAACGACTTTGCCCAAAGCCATTCGTGAAAGCTGCAATATGTATTTTCAGCGTGCTGCTATGAAGATGGACATTGATACCATCGCTAAATACGCCAACATGTTTGGCCTTGGAAAGCGCACGGGAATTTCTCTCCCACGAGAAGTATCCGGACTTATTCCAACCGAGTCATGGAAGAAAAAACGTTTTGGCCAAGTGTGGCAGCCGGGCGAAACGCTTTCCTGTGCGATCGGGCAATCTTATGTTCTAGCGAGTACTATTCAGATGGCCCAGGCCTATGGAGCGATTGCTAACGGTGGGAAAATTTATCGTCCATACGTAGTGAAAGATATTTATAACCC
>Ga0164293_10000612_pt1 | contig 28826 bp, 24 predicted proteins | sample GEODES118metaG_FD_111487 | JGI IMG/M metagenome (GOLD analysis project Ga0164293, IMG submission 111487) | Eutrophic lake water microbial communities from Lake Mendota, Wisconsin, USA - GEODES118 metaG | ecosystem: Environmental > Aquatic > Freshwater > Lake | place: USA: Lake Mendota...
CGATCTTCATGGTATCGCTAGATGCCACCGTAGTAGTGGCCGCCTTCCCCGCCTTGCGGGGACATTTTCCAGATGCCTCCGCTCCCTTACTCTCCTGGATACTGAATGCCTATACCATAGTGTTTGCTGCCCTGCTCGTGCCTGCGGGAAGAATGGTGGATCAAATGGGGCATCGACGCTGCTTTCTCATCGCAGTTGCAGGTTTTACTCTGGCGTCCGCAGCCTGTGCCTTTGCTTCCAGTCCGGCGACACTCATTACTGCACGAGTCATCCAAGCTGTCGCGGCAGCCCTGGTTTCACCCGCCTCGCTCGCGCTCATTCTATCCTCATTTCCCGATGAGCATCGCTCCCGCTCCGCAGGCCTCTGGAGCGCTGTAGGCGCTTTGGCCGCCGCATTGGGTCCGCTGATTGGATCGCTGCTCATTGAGTGGTTCTCCTGGCGCATGATCTTTCTCATCAACGTGCCCATCGGCCTCACTGTGCTTTGGCTCGGGCACCTTCGATTGAGGAGTGATAGAGTGAGCCAACAGAGGCAGAGCTATGATGTCATCGGCACACTTCTCCTCATCTTTGGGGTCGGTTGCATCGCTCATGGCTTGGCTGAAGCAGGTCAGGGGGCCTTTTTATCTCAGTTGGTCATGATTCCCCTTTCGATCGGTTTCGTCTGTCTCATTGGCTTTCTGTTGCACGCTCGTGGGCGACCTGATTCGGCCCTGGATCTGCGTTTGTTCGCCGATTCAAACTATCGCTGGGCCAGTGCCGCGACGCTCGTGCTTGGCAGCGCTTTTGGCATGATGTTTCTGTCCTTCTATCTCTTCTTCACGGGCGTTTGGCACTACCCACAATCCATGGCCGGTCTGGCCGCAACACCTGGACCTCTCCTGGCCACCCTCTTCGCCATCATCGTGAGCAAAAAACAAGGCCTATGGGGTCAGCGACGCTTCCTCACGATGGGTGGCGTTTTGTTCGCACTCAGCAATCTCTGGCTAGCACTCCGCATCAGTCCTGTGCCGCATTACTTCGGCACATGGCTGCCGGGTCAGATCATCAGCGGTATCGCCATCGGCCTCATGCTCCCCTCTCTCGCCGGAGTTGCAGTGCAGAACCTGAATACGGATCGCCTCGGTGTGGGAAGCGCCGTCAACAACGCCATCCGCCAGCTAGGCAGCTCCCTCGGCGTCGCTCTATCCGTCGCCCTCGCTGGCAGCGCCTTAAACAATGTCGAACCCTTTCGGCGAGTCTATCTCTGTCTCGTTGGAACCGGCCTGCTAATTGCCGCCTTGGCCCGGCTACTCGAGCCGTTGAAAGGCTGAAAAAACCCACAGAGCCATCCCAGAGCGAGAATTCAGAGCACCGATGATCTTGTATCCTTCATTCCGAATTGGCATAACCACCACGTTGAAGCAATCATCCTCTTATGGCTTTGCCGGCAGCGCGTAATAGGCGCATTCGGCGAAAAAGAAAACGGACAGGTTGATCTTCGAGTAGTCATAGTGGCGGATCGAACGCTCGACAGCAGCTCGGTCGGCATTGTCACCGGCGAGTGCGATGATCGCAGCAGCAGCTAGGGGATTTCGCATGTATCGGGATTCATAGCTTTTGCGTTTACCGAGAAAAGCCTTATCGCCCATCTCCGACAGCTTCTGGGCGTCAGCCTGCGTTCGTTGTGGGAACCAGTTTGGATAACCCTTGCGCCAGTCCGCATGACCAAAGACCTCCGTGTCTTGATTGTCAAACTGAGCATGCGCTTCAATTGAAACTAGGGCGTTGCGAGCATTAATCGCCAGACCCGCACGATACTTCGCGCAAACTGATTCATCGGATTCCATGGCAATGAGCTTGGCCAGCGAAGCCTGGGAGCCGACATAGATCCACAAGCCGTACTCATCAATGTTCTTGATCGCCTCGCGGTCATGCGGGTAGCCCTCAGCACAGATTTCGACGCGTGTCAGGGTGCTCGAGGTGGGCTTCTCCGCGAGGGCCTTCTGATAGCGGGCGAGCCAGACTGGATCATTCGTGATCTCATGTGTGGCCCGTAGCATGAAAAGGTAGCGCACGGCATCGCGAAAAAGATGCCCTTGAAAACCGCCTCTGAAATCACCTTTAAAAGCACCATCACAGGGGCACTTCCAAGCGGTGGTCTCCAGCACCTCGGCGACCTCCTTCACCTTCGCGGCGATCTGCTTTCGCTCTTCATCCGAAGCAAAGCCGCTGGTAAAATAGGCATGAAGACCAAGAAACCACGGATGTGTCTGATCATCGGAGCCGAGCGGGTAATGACACATGCCATCCGTGCCGATGCCACGTGCAATGAAGCCGGCCACGTCCGAAACGGAGGCGCACTTGATGAGGCCAAGCATCAGGCGGCGCGCATTGTCTTTGTCCATGGCATCGCCAGTCCGGCGAGCCCGCTCACATGCAGCCTGCAGGTACAGGCCGGTGAACATCGGCCCATCTTCAATCGGACTCCACCATCCGATGGCGTTAGGCCTTCCCAAAGCGCAATCCTCAGACGTAGGCAGCTCGCCAACAAAGTCACGGATGATCCCGTGTGAATCCACAAACCGTCCCCAAAGCTCCGCATGCGCCTGCTCAACAGCCTGCGACAGTGTCAGCTGATCCGCCTGGAGCGGTCGAATCAAGGTCATGCTGAAAAGCACAAGACCGACGAACAATGAGAGAGTGGGTTTCATGGAGTCGAGGTCGTAAGGCTAGGAATGGTGCCTGGCAAGACGGCAATCATACAGCCGGGCCAACACTTTACCCATACGTCGATAGGCGATGTATCTGGCTTACAATCGCTGGGCATGTTCACTGCCCACCGAAAATGCGATACCAAACAGACCACCCCTATCACCAAACTCGTATCACTGACCCGCCGTGGCGACTTCATTCGTCATGATCGTGAAATCACGCGCTGCCTTTCGCACCGCTGCTTCATCCGTCACAACAATGGTCGCCCCGGGAGTCAATAAGTCATACAACTTCGTCGCAAATTCTGGATTGAAACTCACCCGCTTCGCTAAGTCCTCAAAACTCGAACGCTTCGCATTCCCTTGGTCCGCCACTGTCATCCAGTTCCGGGCTTTCCGAAAGGGCGCCAACAAACTCCACTTCTCCGTCTCCCCATCCAGCATGGAAAAGACATGCCCCCCAAGAGGCTCCTCCCCCTCAATCCGAATCGCCGCCTTGCCAATCGGATTGCCATTCCGATACACATACATCGCTTTGTCGGCCCCACTCACTAAAATCGTGATCGGCCCCTCGGGACTACGCTCAGGCCTCCAATCAAAGGCTCCATCCTCCAATGTCTTCAACATGTCAGGCGACAAATCCGTCGGTGCCAGCAGGATCCCTGGATTCGCCGCAAAGTGCGGCTGCGGCGTCTTGTCATTGCCAATCACCACCGTCCCGCCCTTCTCCGTCAAACTGAATAACAAGGTCGAAAAATCATACGGCAACCGAATGCACCCATGACTCGCCGGATACCCCGGTAGCGGCCCCGAATGCATGGCAATCCCGCTCCACGTCAGGCGCTGCATGTTCGGCATCGGCGCATTGTTGTACTTCTTGGAGCGATGACTCTGCTTCTTCTCCAGAATCGTAAACACCCCCGCTGGCGTCCCATGCCCCACCGCCCCTGTGCTCACCGACGACCGCCCCACCAGCACCCCGTTGCGATACACATGCATCACCTGCAACGGCACCGAAACTAACACCACCACCGGCCCCGTCGGCGAGACCACCGGCGCCCACCAATACTCCCCCGGCTTTAATGGCCCGGTCGGCTTCCCTGTCGGCGTCCCCTTCGTATGAGCCGACGGCCGCTCCATGGCCCCAAACCCGGAAATCGATACGAGAACCCCGACAACACACAATAATAGGTACAGCTTCATACGCAGAGGCCAAATCACACCCGAATCGCCCTCCAGTCAAGCCACCCCTCACCTCCCCAAAAGCCCCCGGATGCAGCCCGCCAACTCAACGGCCCTTCCCCTCCGCCACCTTCGACAACTCAATGAAAAGGGTGGATTCAACCGCGAATTGAGTCCATGACCGCCTGGTGAAATAGGTAGGTTGGCCGCATATGCTTTTCTCAACACCGTTTTTTGTTTTCCTCTTTCTTCCCGTCTTCTTCGTCGTGTACTGGTTCCTGCCGGCGCGTGCGTGGGTGTTGCTTCTGGGAAGTCTCGTTTTCTACGGCTGGAGCGAGCCCGTTTTCCTCTGGGTCGTCGTCCTGTCCGCCTGGATCGACTGGCTGCTTGGGAAGCGCATCGTGGAAGGTCAGCCAAACCGGAAACCTTGGCTCATGGCAGGCCTGGTGGCCAATCTCGGCCTTCTGTTCTATGCCAAATACACCGTCTTCGCGTTCGAAAATCTCAATGGCTTGCTCAATGCCTTCGACTGGCAATCCTTGGCCGTCCCGAAGATCGCTCTGCCTCTCGGCGTATCGTTCATCGTCTTCGAAAAAATCACCTACCTGGTCGATGTCTACCGCGGAACCGCCAAGCCCTCGGAGTCCTTTTTGAGCTACCTCAACTACGTCTTCCTTTTCCCAAAGTTACTCGCAGGTCCCATCGTCAAGTATCACGACATCGCAGCCCAGCTGAACCAACCCACCCACCGCTACGAGGATGTGCGGGACGGCGTGATCCGGTTTCTGACAGGTCTGGGAAAAAAGGTGTTGCTGGCCGACCTGTTGGCTCCGGTGGCTGACAAGGCTTTTGACTTGCCTGCCACCGCACTCGATCCGGCCACCGCCTGGTTGGGCCTCGTTTGCTTCACTCTGCAGATCTACTTCGATTTCTCCGGTTACTCAGACATGGCCATCGGAATGGGCAGGATCCTCGGCTTTCGTCTCGCCGAAAACTTCCGCGACCCCTATCTCGCAACCAGTGTCACCGACTTCTGGAAGCGCTGGCACATTTCTCTGTCCACCTGGATCCGGGACTATCTCTACTTCCCTCTTTGCGGCAAACGACCCTCTCCAGCCCGCTCCTACGCCAGTCTCTCCGCTTGTTTTGTACTCTGCGGCCTCTGGCATGGCGCGGCTTGGCATTTTGTCATCTTCGGGTGTTACCACGGCCTCATCCTGGTGTGGGATCGTGCCTTCGGATTGGAGCTTCAAAAAAGACTGCCTCGTTTCGTGAACATGAGTTTGACGCTGTTCCTGGTGATGATGAGTTTCATCATCTTCCGCTGTGCCTCCGTGGGCCAAGCTCTCCAGTATTGGGCGGCCCTCGCCGGCTCCCAGGCCGTCGCGGGCAATGCCGTCTTTCTCGAGCATGACACCATGACCGCCCTCTGTGCCAGTCTCGCTCTGGTCTTCGCTCCCTTGGCCCGCAGCCATCCCGGTGAGAAACCCCTGTCACCCCACCGTGCGCCCGCTTTACTCTGGGCCTGCGTCTTGTTGCTGTTGTGCGCCGGAAAAATGAGCGTCAGTACCTTCCATCCATTCCTCTATTTCCAGTTCTGAAGTCCCATGCTGTCTGCCCGCATCAAATCCATAGCCAGTCATCTTCCGTCGCGGCAGATGACCAATGACGATCTTGCACGCTTGCACCCAGATTGGGACATGCCCAAAATCGAGAGCAAAATCGGCATTCGTAGCCGCTCGATCGCCTCCCCTGCCGAAACCGCCTCTGACCTCGCCTTCGAGGCCTGCCAAAAGCTGTTCGCCAACCCCGAGTGTGATCGCTCCTCCGTCGACTACCTGCTCTTCTGCACCCAAAGCCCCGACTATTTCCTCCCCACCTCAGCCTGCATTCTTCAACACCGCTTGGGACTGCGAAAAGACTTGGGCGCCATGGACTTCAATCTCGGCTGCTCAGGCTACGTCTATGGGCTCAGCATCGCCAAGGGCCTCATCGAGACCGGCCAGGCAAGCCATGTCGTGCTCCTCACTGCTGACACTTACTCCAAATTCATTCAGGCCGACGACCGCAGTCTCGTGACCCTTTTTGGCGATGGTGGAACGGCGACTTGGATTGAAGCCGTCGAAAGCGAGAGTTCCCTGATGGGCCCCTTCGTTTTCGGAACCAATGGCGAGGGCGGGCCCAATCTGATGGTGAAACACGGCGGCATGAGACATCCTCTCTCTCATCCACTTTCGGGACCCGTCCCCTGTCCGATGCACATGGACGGCCCCGAGATCCTAAACTTCGCCATCCGTGTCGTCCCCGATTGCATGCAACGCCTTCTCGACAAAGCAGGCGTGAATCAGGAAGAAGTGGATTGGTTTGTTTTTCACCAGGCCAATCTCTACCTGCTTGAGCACCTGCGCAAGCGTCTGGGAATCCCGCCGGAAAAGTTCCTCATTCATATGGCTGACACCGGTAACACCGTCTCCTCAACGATCCCATTGGTCCTGGAAGAAGCGTCCCGGCGTCACTCGTTCAAGACGGGGGATCGGATCTTGCTCCTGGGCTTCGGCGTGGGATACTCCTGGGCAGGAACGTTGCTTACCTGGCAGTGATAAGAACCCCACACTCGCCTTCACCACCTTTCTGATTACATGGCCATGACCCCAAACGAACTGTTGCAAGCGTTGGAAAAAATTCTGCAAATCCCGCCGGGCAGCGCACACACCGATGCCGTCCTGGCTGATCAGCCGGCTTGGGATTCAATGGGCGTCATGGAATTCATCATCTGGGTTGACGATCACTTCGGCATTTCCCTTCCCGCGCATCAAATCGGAGAGTGCCGAACCATTGGCGACCTCATGGCGCTTTGCGGCAGCCATGTCACCAATTGAATCATCGACAAGGCCTTCAAGCATGCGCCCAATCACAAACCCAGTCGGGCAGGCCGTAGAGAAATGGCTTTTTGGCGGCCTTCTCGCCCTGTTCTTGACGCCGCTCACGCTGTCGTTGATCCACCGCTCCTGGCCCGGGATTCTGCCGAACTCGCCCTGGCTTCGCAACGAGTCCTTGGAGGGCGTGGTGGTGAAACCTCCTCACGTCACCCTCTCATGGTCGACGCTGCGGACCGGCCAATATCAGGCAAGCTTGGCCCATCAGTTCAACAGCAACTTCGCCGCGCGCGAACTGCTGATCCGGCTCACCTGCGAGAGTTGGTATCGGTTGTTCAGGCAAAGTCCACTGACCTCAGGAATTGTCCTCGGAAAAGAGGACTGCCTCTTCACTGACTACCACCTAGCCAAATACTGTCTCCTGAGAACTTCCACCGCGCAATTGGAACCCATGGTGACCAAGCTGCGCAGTCTTCAAGAGGCCTGCGATAAAGTCGGCACACCGTTCACGGTCCTGATCACCCCAAGTAAGGCGTCGATACAACCTGAAAACATACCTTCACCCTGGCTCCAGCGCTACGATCCGCGTCCCAGAGCCTACGATCAATTCGTGCCTCTTCTGACAAAGCACGGCGTGCGGTTTGTCGATGGTCGTGCCCTGACCCTTGAAATCAAGGCACATGAGCCTGCACCCGTCTTCCCCAAGGGCGGCATCCATTGGGGATCCCCGTCCGCCTTCGCCACGGCTCAGGCACTCATCACCGCCTTACAGTCCCGTGACAAACCGCTCAAACCTCTCGAACACGAAACGCTTTCACTCTCGAATAGTCCCAAGGGCGACGACGCTGATCTCGTCCGCTTGATGAACCTGGCACGACCCTGGCGTTATCCCGTTGCCAATCTCCAAGTGAAGCCGGCCGAAAAATTGCCGGGGAACCCCGGCTTCAACGCCACCTTCATTGGTGGAAGTTTCACAACTGCCGTGGCCGAGCAATTAAGCGCTTCGGGGCAGTTCTCCGAAGTCGATGCCTTCTTCTATTACAAGCAAGACAAGAGGTGTTTCGTAAAAGGCCAACTCCATTCGCTTAAGAGCCCTGTTCCTCAAGTCGATTTTGATCGGGAGATCTTCGCCTCCGACTTTCTAATCATGGAAATCAACGAGTCGTTCCTGGACTTCACTGACCAGCGTTACACGAATACTTTCATCGATGACGCATTGAATCATCTCGAGTCATGGAATGGCAACCGGTTGCCGTTCTTGCGGGAAGGTGAGCAACACATGGCCTACCAGCCAGGCCATAAAATCTCCTTTCGGGCCGATGACCACCCCTTTGGACACGCCCGCGACTGCTTGTCAGGTTTTGCAGACTGCGAAACTGGAGCGACATGGACGCAAGGACCAATCGCGACCCTCCGGCTATCCCTCCCCCCTCCCAAACATGACTTGCGCCTTGATGCCACTGTGGGTGCCTTCATCCATCTTCCGCAACTGCCCGCACAAATCATCCAAGTTCACGCCAACGACCAATGGGTCGGCGAATGGAAGTTCACAGATCCTGGCGAAACCCGTCGGCAGGCCATCATTCCCAAAGAGTTCGTCGACCCGAATGGCAAACTCACCCTGCGTTTCGACATCGCTAATCCCACCTCCCCGGCAAGCCTTGGCATCGGCGATGATCATCGAAAACTCGGCATCTGGTTCTCCAAATTGAAATTGAGTGACTACCACCAAGGACGATGAAAAACCTGGCAGATGAACTCACCCTCTCTTTGCCTGTCCCCCAGTCTGAGTTTCGTCTTCGATGAGAGGATTTGGACGCTTATGCCGGTGAAAAAGACCGTGTGAAACCGCGTGTAATCATACAGATAGTCATAACAGGCTGTGGCGTGACTCATCGAGCCTCCCCGCTTGAGCAATGACCGCAAAAACAAAAAGGTCTCTATCGGCTTGGTGAAATGCTCGATGACATTATTCGAGTAGATCCCGTCAAATCGGCGCTCCTTGAGCCCCTTCTTGGTGAGCATGTTGGGATGACTGCCTTTATAAAACGGATCATAAGCGTGCACCTCATAACCCTCTTCGTTCAACATCGAGGCGGACTTGGACCAACCACCCGATCCGTAGTTGAGATAGACTCCCCCCTTCCGGGGTGACAAGGCATGAAAGGCGCGGATTTCATTGTGCGTGGAGTCAGCTTCTGAATAGGTGGCGTAAAGATCCTTGTAGTCCTGTGCCAGCACGGCCGGGTGGAGTTCAATGACCTTGCGGGGCCCAAAAACACACCCGCACTCCGGGCATTCGTAACGTTCCAGCCGACCGCCCCCAAAGACGCACTCCGCCTCCCTGATCGCAAACGTCTCCACACGTGCCGAATACCCACAGACAAGGCACGTTGGCTTGTAGCTTTTCAGGATGCATTGATCAAGACGGTTCACCGCTTCCCAACGCCCTCGTATCCGACGCAAAATCCCCTCACGATCCGCTTCGGTGCCGCGAACACTCGATGAGCCGCCAACTCCCTTTTGCTCAGCGACGAATCTCATCCTGCACAGCCCGAGCCCAAGGCTCCGCTGCCCCTCCTCAAGGCAGGTCGGATGTGGCACCAGGATCTCGATCGTCGAACACGGCTTTTTGAACTCCATGCTGAGCGTTTTTGTCTCCGGTTCCCAGGGGGGCGACCCAAATGAGAGGACTCCCACAGCATCACCACACTTCACCGAAATAGGACAATTGAGGTTCGCTCCGTAGGCACCTCCAACAACCTCGATGCTTACCCGCCCATGAAGCGGCGTTTCAAGGCTGAGCTTGACGCTCGAACCGTCACTCCACCTTCCCCAGGAGTCCGGCTCCGAAAGCCCCTCGAAATGGCAAAGAAAAAGCGGCAGTTCCTCCTGGCTGAAATCTATACCCTCCTGGGGGTCGCCTTCACTGGCTGCCGGTCCGGCTATTTCACGTCTCCGCACAGGCTCACGTCGCGGACCCGTTTCAATAAAGGTCGCCTTCCGCGTCAATCGCAAGCGCCTCCCAATTTCCCGCCATAACCTCGAGAAACCGCCATCTCCCCTCCCCTGGCTACCCAGACCGCTCCGCTTGATTTCCAGCCTCCACTGGGGCTTGCAAAACTCATCTGAGAAGCAACGAGGAATGTCTCTTTGATCGTCAACGATTCGGGCCCTCACTTCCCCAGTGTCTTCAATCAAAGCCCTCAAAAGAACCAGCGCCTCCGAACTGTCCTTCACTGCGCCAGCGACCATTCGTCCGGCCAGTCTTGACAGGAGACAATCGTCATGAAAAACAACCGGGGTGCCAGTGATCATCGCCTCGATCGGAGAGTAGTGCAGGTGCCTCCTCTCCCTGGACGGATAATAGAGCGCGGCACTTGTTTGATAGAGCTCAATCAACTCATCATCGGTGACAAAACCCCGAACATCGGGATCAGTCGTTGGCACATCCTGCGCACCCACGATGACATGCGGTAGATGCCCAAACTCCGATTTGAACAAGCCGTAAAGCCTCGCATAATAGGGATTGGTCACGAGGTTGGGACAGACGAAAAGAATCTTCCCCGATCCCCCACGCCAAGTTCCTTCGCGCCGCCAATACGAAGAGGGAAGTCCGATCGGAAGAAACAATCCTCGTCTGACCAGAATCCGAGGCTCGCACTCCTTCAGTTGATCATACCCTGCGGCAAACCAAAACCGATCCCCTGCCGCTTTGATTCGCTCCAAAACCTCGATCCCGTGCAAATGGGCGAGAACGGCACCATAACTTTTCCCATTCTCCAGGCCAAATGCCCGGAACAAGACCCGACCCTCAAAATGGCGCAAAGCTTCTAATGTCTGCAGTCCGAAAGGGATGATGAAGACTGCGCCAAAGTATTGATTGATAAAACGGACGACTTCCGGGCTCCAAAGGCGGTCATAAAAGTCAACCTCATTAAGGAGCTTCAACACCTCGTCAGGAAGGCTCAGCGTTGAATCCCATTGATGGCTCACAGAAGCACTCCTGAACGCCGCATCCTGGGGTGTCACCTTGGGCACAAAGACCTCAAACCCCATTTCAACAAGAAGCGGAACCTCGTACTGCATGAGTGTCTTGTGATTCAAAAGCCACAAGATCCGGCGGTGTCTCTTAAACATCTTCAGAGATAGACTGACAGGAAACAGATTGCCACATGGCGGTCAGTGCTCCACATGGATTTTGGGTTTGATGCCGAATAGTGATTCACAGACTACCTCAATCCGCTCATTCAACGGTGCATGGCCCTCCCGCCCACCCAGGGCCGCCACCTTCGCCTTCAATTGTCCTCGCGACAGCGCAACCGCTTTCAAATGAAGGAGACCCCGGCAAAGGTCCATGATCTGCTCCGCATATCGTTCCGCCGAACAATGCGCTCTGACCCAGCCAGGGCCAAGTCGGGACTTCTCGAGGGCCTTCGGATAGTCGCCACAGATGCCCTCCAGATGCCTGACAATATCAGCGACCTCATTTGCTGGATCGACTTTCCAAACCATGTCATCCGGCAACTGCCGATAAAATCCCGCATTCGTAACAAGCATAGGTCGCCCGTATTGCAGTCCCTCCAACACACTGCCGCTACCCCCCTCCAATGTTGGATATCGAAGGCAGCAGATCACATCCGATGCATTCAAGCACGCGTTCATCTCCGCGTCGGTGACTCTTCCAAGGATTCGCAACCCGCGAAACCCCAGTTCGGTGGCGAGGGCTTCCAAAGCCACCCTCTGGTCATCCGTGATGGGTCCTGCAAGGGTGTAGGTCGCTCGATCCATGAGCTTTGGCAATGCCGCGATGGCCCTCATAACCGAAGCCGCCCGTTTGTTTTCATTCATGTGCCCAATCGTGCACAACACCACTTGGCTTCCTTCAAGTCGTTCGCGCGGCAACTTTTGCTGCGGAGTAGCAAAGGCTGGCAACATCAGCACCCGACACTTGCTTCGGCACGATTCAGGAAGGGCTTCAACACAATGATCCGAATGAACCACGACTGCGCTCGCTTTGGACGCGATCTCATGCATGAAAGGCCAATGCTCCGCAGCCGAGGTGACCCAGTCAAAATGGTCCAGACTCGGAGCACTCGTGGCGCTGGGATCCGGGCCGTACATCCTAATCGCCTCGTCGCATAGCTTTTGCACAGCAGAACGCCCGCCAGTCAAATGGGCTTTGCCCAGAAAGTAATTCAGCATCGTCGCATCATGTAAAACCGCGATGCATGGGTTGGCCTGCAGGAACGCGAGCGCCTTCGCATGAAAAGGCCAATGATCGCCAAAATGAACGACTGTAGCATCAAAATCCCCCGGCGCCCGCAATTGGAAGGGCAAGCGCGCAAGAAATGGCTCAGTCAATGGCTTGGAGTGCACCCGTGTCAGATCCTCGGTTCGCACCACACTCACCTCCGCACCCAGTTGTTTCAAACAGCGCACTACCGTGGCACTCACCCGCGCGATGGCCGAATCGACGTTCCAAGGTGTGGCCCAGAGAATCTTCATGCGAGCAGACGGTCTATCGTGTTACTCCAATCCGGCGAAATCTGCTCAATAGCATCCCGGGCATTCTCCCCCATCCGCTTCGCGTCAGCAGGATTACAGATCATCAAAGTTAGCGCCATCGAGACAGACTCCGCATCCGGCTCCACAACAAGCCCCGTTTGCCCATGACTCACCAGATCCAAAATGCCTCCCGAATCGCTGCAACAGATCACAGCCTTCGACGCGTAAAACGACTCCATCGTCACATAGCCGACCGAATCCTCATCGACAGGCAGGTAGGCGCAGGCAAGGGCCCCATTCACGTAGAAAGCAAGACGTTCCCGTGGAATGAATCCCAAGTCTAGCATCACTCGGTCATGAAGCCCAAGGTCGGCGATCAACTGTTTGAGACGTGCTCCATCGTCCTCGCTTTCAGGGGGTCCGGCAATGATGAGTTTACATCCTGAGGGGGCATGCGCCATCGCCTCAACCAGAAGATGCTGCCGCTTCATCAGATTGATACGTCCCCCGGCAAAGATGTAATCACCATAGCCCGTATTTTGAAAATCGTCTTGAGATGTCACGGGCGGGAGAAGTATCTCCGACGAAAAGCCATTGAACTGACTCAGTCTCGCTTGAGTGATCCTTGAATTCACAAACAGGCGTCGGCACGAGACAAAGCACGCATTGTCAGACGAGACAATGGCATTCCGCACATCATCACTGCACTTGTCCTCGATGAGATTGGTCAGGTTCGTCCCGCGCAAGTCATAGGCCTGACGGTATTGGTGCAGCAGCCAGAGGGTCTTGTGAGGGTGGTGTATAAGGTACGCCGGGAACTTTAACGCAATGACGCGGTCCACGTTGTCAATCTGCATCGCCAGGCAACTCAAAATGGAATCGAGAATCTTCTCGGGAGGATCCCACGTGAAAGGCACTCGCACGAGTTCAGCTCGCACGCCCTTGGTCACATTCAACTTTGCCGTAAGGGTGTCCGCAAGCTCCTCCGCGCCGCCCCTCACAAACGGAGCCATGTTGTTCAAAACTAGCACTTTCATGACAGGAGTTGCTCTACAACGTGATCCCAGGTGATGTTCAATTCCCGGACTCTCTCCTCAGCCCGACGACCCATTTCACGCGCCAAATTTCGGTTCTCATAGAGTCGGTCAAAACATTCCGCCAGGGCTTCAGGTGTTGGCTCGCACACCAGTCCGTTGTTCTCATGTTCGATGAGTTCGAGAACCCCTCCCGAATCATGAGTCGTGATCACCGCCTTCCTCGAGTGACTAGCCTCAAGTGACGGATAACCATACGAATCTTCGTCCAATGGGATGTACAATGCCGCCAGACAATGTGCAAAAGCTGCGGCCTTTTCTTCCTCTGTAATCCAACAGAGGTTTGTCGTCACCTTTGATTCAAGGCCGTTCTCCCTGACGATCTTTCGCAACTCGTCCGGGTACTGCTCACTTGAAGCCGCGCCACAGAGTCTCAACTTGACTGGTGTCCGGACATGCTTCATGGCCTCCACTGCCAAATGCTGACGCTTGTGATGTTCGGCGCGGCAAACATACAGGATTTCATCCCCTAAGGACTGGAATCCAAATCGCTCCGGCTCGAATAAAGGCGGATAGAGCGTCTGACTTTCAATGCCGTTGAACTTGCGAAGACGATTGCCGACAACGTTGGAATTCGTGAAAACCTTGCGTGACTCGCTGATCGTCGCGTTGTCCGCCGCCATCAATGCCGCCCTGACCGAGCGCAGCGCCACATTGTCCGGCCAGGGCCGGTAGGGGTGTTCCCATAGGTCGTAGAATACTCGGATATGGTGAATGAACCACAGAACCTTGTTCTCATGAGGAAGAACGTAAGAAGGCGGTCGTAGAGCTATCAATCGGTCCGCACTCTTTCCAATCTCCAAAAGACGCAACCCCATCATCTGCTGCACCAGCGTATTCGGGTCATCCGAGAAAGGCAGATAGATCTCTTCCACTTGATGACCCCGCGTCCTCAGGGTGGCCGCCAGCCATTTCACAATAAATCGTCCTCCACCGTCAACGAAGGGCACAATGGTCGAACAGATGGCGACTTTCATTTTACTGGCTGCAACGCTCAATGGCCTCACAAAGAATCTGAGCAATCCAAACTTGGTCCTCTTCCGAAAGCTTTTCGTGTGTCGGCAAACAAATGCCGGATTCAGAAAGCCGGGTTGAAACCGGCACTCCCCCTGCTTGATCAAGATAGGGGGGCATTGCATTGGCCGGATAAAACACTGGGCGGGTCTCAATCCCATGATGATCCATGTACTCAACCACAGCGTCACGACGGTCCGCACTAATGCCCTTAATGAAGACCACATACATCCAATACACATGATGCGCCCATGGTGCCACCTTAGGCAGTTGCAAACGGTCAGTGGCAGTCTCAAGCAACCGATTGTAGTTCGCGGCCACTTTTTGTCGGGCCTCGAGAGCAACCCCCACTCGTTCCATCTGCGCCAATCCGATGGCAGCGACGATGTTCGTCATGCGGTAATTGAATCCCACGACGAGGTGCCAGTAACGTCTGCATGGATCCATTCCCTGCCCCCGATACAATCGCAGTCTCGCTGCCAGTTCATCACTGTCACAAGTAATCATCCCCCCTTCACCCGTAGTGATGATCTTATTGCCGTAAAAGCTGAACGTCGCGCAGTCCGCCAGACTGCCAACGCTGCGTTCTTTGTACTTTGCTCCGTGCGCCTGGGCCGCGTCCTCAACGACCCAAAGCCCTCTGGTTAAGGCAATCTGGTTCAGTGCATCCATATCCGCCGGGTGCCCGAAGAGATGAACCGCTATGATCCCCTTGCACTTGGAGCTGAGCTTACTCTCAAGCGAGTCAGGCGACATCGAAAGGGTCAAGGGATCGCAGTCCACAAAAATCGGCTTCGCCCCGCAATAGCGAACGGCATTGGCAGTCGCAATATAAGTCAATGCCGGCACGAGTACTTCATCCCCCTCCTTTAAACCCATGCCTACGAGAGCGAGATGCAAGGCCGTCGTTCCGTTACTACAAGCGATCGCATGTTTGCTCCCGGTGAACTCAGCGAATCGCTGCTCAAACGCCGTGATGTATTTCCCTGCTGAGGATATCCAGTTGCTCTCAATGCACTCGGCGACCATGGCCATGGTTTGCTCACCCAAAACGGGTGCGGCCACAGGAATGCGATGTCTGATGGGGCTCAAGGTGCTGTTAAAAAAGTGTCTTGAGATTCTTTCCTCGTGCCATGAGAACATTGGCTGTCTCCAAAAGCATCAAGTCATCGAACGAGGCTCTTCGCAGATCGCCTGAGGGTTCTTCGACGACGAACACCTCCAGGCCATGTTCTTGACAAAAGGCTTTCCAATCAGCCACCTGAGCACCTGGCCGGCTCAGGTGAGTCGCGTAAAATGAAGCCACCACACACCCATCAGGGCTCCTCGCCAAAAGCTGGCGCATCCCTGCGAAAACCTCCAGTTCCGCTCCGTCCACATTCACTTTGACCAAATCAACTGCCGGCACCTCCGCCAAAACATCGTCGAGTGCCACCACCTGAACCTCGCTCATGGCAGTCGCACTTGGCGGAAAAATCGTGCCATCGTGCCCGCCGTTCGGAAACAACGGATATGGGGCCATTCCAGAGGCGGTTCCAACAAAGTTTGGATACACTTTGACTTGGGTTCCAAGGCCATTCTGAGTCACGTTCTGTCTCAGACATTCCGCAGTCTCAGGAACGGCTTCAAAAGCATGCACCTTTCCTTTTCGGCCTACACACCGTCCCGCAGCGATCGAGTGCATTCCAATATGCGCACCGACCTCGACAAATGTCATCCCTTCCTCCAGATATCGCTCAATGAAGCGCCTCAGACCCGGCTCAAGTTCCCTGCTGTCGATCAAGGCACCCAGCAATACGGGGTCACGCCTGTCGCAGATCATGTATCCGACGGTAGTTCTTACGAGTGCGCGACTGGAATCCAAAGGAAACGCAAAACGGCTCGACACAAATTCATTCCGATCTGCAAACGAAACTGCCAGTGAATCCATTTTCTCGCGCAATGCCGTTTGGAGGGCGCATAACAAATCCAAGTTGTCCGCAATTGATCGGGAATGCTCAATCAGACGTGTTTTCATCTCGTTAGCATTGGCCCGAATCGCTTTGTTCTGAATCTCAAATGAGGCGTCCAGGTCCGATCTGAGACTCGCCAAGAGCGACTTTCTTTGCGCCAAATGCGCTTGGTCCAAGTGCAGCCTGAGGTGCTTCGTAAACGGTCGCGCAAGAGCCGTCGCTAGTTTCTGAAGGATGGATGCCATGAAGCTTGAACCAGAAATCCCAATTGGGGTCCAGAGCAAAAGCTATGGAGGGTTTCCCACCGTGTCAAAGAGATACGTCGCTCCAAACGCGCCCAGAACGATAACACCTTTTACAAGTACGACTCTCCTGGCACACGTTCACGCACAAAGCGGCACGGCTGACCGTAACACACTGAATATCCCGGCACGTCCTGCATCACGATGGCTCCGGCCCCCACGACCGAATGCTCGCCGATGACGATATCCTGTTTAACCATCGCACCAATGCACACGGCACTGTAGGCACCCACCCGCACATTTCCGCCGACTACGGCTCCTGGCGCAAGACTTGAAAAGTCACCCAAGCTCGAATCATGATCCAAAGACGCATTCGTGTTGACGATGCAGAAGCGACCGATCCTCGCGTCGCTGTTCACCACAGCTCCCGCCATGATCACCGACCCTTCAGAGATCGCCACCCCCCGGGCGATGCTTGAGTCGGGATGAACAGCGGTCGCAAACTGAAAGTCAGGACATAGGGATAGGATTTTTCTCCGAATACGGTCGCGGAGAAAATTGTCACCCACGGCAATGATGCCATAATGCACTTCCTGTTCTCGGACAATTCGCGGCAAGTCGTCATCCTGGCCTAAGACGGTGCATCCAAAGACCTGGTTGGTGACTGCGGCTTGGCTGCCACTTATCACACCAACGATGTCCCAAAGCCGCGTCTTCTCCAAGACATCGATCACAACCTTCGCATGTCCGGCTGCACCAAAAACGACGATTCTTTTCATAGTGAGTTTGAGTCGATATTGCACAGCCTAATGTCCGTTTCGTCTTGCCAGCAGCGTTTCCCACTTCACCGCCAGACGCTTCAGCCCGGTACTCAGCGGGAGCGCCTGCATCTCCGCCGGCGTAAACCACCTCAACTCGTGGCTTTCCTCACTAAGAGTGAACGCCGCATTCTCAGGCGCAATCAACATCCAACGAACATCATAATGAAAGTGCCCCGGCTCCAAACCATGCGCCGGTATCTCGTGAATATCCAAATCAAACGGCCTCGCCGAAGCCAGAATCAAGCCAGCAATCCCCGACTCCTCCAATGCTTCTTTTCGCGCCACGCCCAATACATCCTCATCCCCATCGCAGTGGCCCCCAAACTGCAACCATCGATCCAGCTTACGATGGTGGTGAAGAAGCACCTTTGTTCCATCCGCAGAAACAACCAGGGCACTCCCGGTGAAATGAGCCGGGAAGCATTTCCGCTCAAAACAATCCGCACCACTGTCGATGAGTTGGACCATCTTCTCTCGGAACTCGATCTCTGACAAACGATCCGACAGATCAAGGGCAGCGAGTTGGTCTCGGAATTCAGCGCGTGTCATCGTCGGGCATTGTACTCGAGAGCCTCACGCCCCGCAACAGGTCGATTCTCGGCTCACAGACTCAATCCTCAAACTCATCCGCCGGATCAAACGGCGGCATCGGGATGTTGATGATCCTCAGATTCCCCACCGCCCGGTGCCTGCATCCTGGCCGAATCATCACCGTCGTAAGCGGCTTCAACGGAATGATCTCTCCATCCGCCTCCAGGTGCCCCTCCCCCTCCAGCACCACGTAAATCTCGGTCATCTTCTTGTGATAATGCACCCGGCTATCCTGGCAAATGTCAGTCAAATGCACCGTCGCCAAAGTGTTCCATGACTCCCCAAATGCCCGCCTCGCCTGCCCGCACGGACAAGCCACCGGATCAATCTCGTCCAACTGAGCTACAGCAAAGTTCCTCTCCATGGTCTTCCCTCAATCTTTCGCCTGTTCCACCTCCATCACCACCTTCGGCTGCAAATGCGCCGCAGCAGCAGCCGCCGCAGCCCGCGCTTCCGGCGTGATCTGCACTTCAAACTCCCGGCACCAGCCCTTGATCTCCAACTCGTTGAAGATCTTCCCAATCACCCGCCGCAGCAGCCCTTTCAAATTCGGCAACTCCACTTCCTGCAAGCTCCGAATCGCCGCCTCCTTGTAGCTCTCCAGCAAACTCATCGACTTCTCATGCGCCCCGCTCGCCTCGGCCCAAGCCCGAATCGTCGGCTTGTCCGGCAGCACCTCCGCTTGGCCGCTCCACAGCGCCTCCATCACCTCCTTCACTTCCCCCTGCCCCTTCTCCCTCAACAACGCCAAAATGATGCTCGGGCGAATCGACACATTGTTGTCCGCTGCCGAATCATCGCCCAGGTCATCCAAGTCATCGCGGATCTGATACGCAATCCCCAAGTTCTCCGAATACTGATGCAGCACCTCCTCCACCTCATCCAATCGCCCCGCCATCGCAGCACCCACCTTCAATGCCACTTCAAAAGCGGGCGCTGTCTTGCTGCGGAAAATTTCCAGAACCTGCCTCGATGCCAGTGGCGTCGGATGATTGTTCCAAAGCAACTCCGCTCCCTGCCCACGGCACAATTCCCTTTGCCCCTCTGCCGCCACCTTCAACGTCGCCGCACGAATCCCGCTCGACGCCTCGCTGTCCGCCAACCATCGATACCCCTCGCCAATCAACAAATCCCCGACATTCAGCGCCACCGGAATCCCATACTCCGTGTGCAGCGTCGCCTCGCCGTAGCGCTGCGCATCATTGTCCTCAATGTCATCGTGAATCAGCGACGCCTTGTGAAACGCCTCCACAGCAATCGCTGCCCGTTTCACCGTGTCAGAAATCGGCGCTTCCGGATCCTCTCTCAGCGCCTGATACGCCGCCACACACAAAAACGGCCTCCAGCGCTTCCCCGCCCGCGCCAGCCACTCCCGTCCAATCTCCTCCGTCTGATCCCCCGGCGCACCCAAAAGAGCATCCAGCATCGGCCGCTCAAACCACGTCTTCACCTCATCGTGCAGCGCGTTCAAATTCAATCGCCGCGTCTTATCGTCACTGGTAAGATGAATGTAATCCCACACCCAATCGATATCGACCGTGGTATCAATGCAGTCATCCTGCAACAAAGGCACCGCCACCGCCGGAATCGCCGCCGCCTCCACATACGGAAACGTCCGCTCCAAAACCGACAAACAAGAGATCCCCACGATAGCTTCAATCTGCCCCGTCTGGATCAGCGACATCACAATCGCACTCCCCTCCGCCACCAGCACCGCATACCCTAACTTCTCCGCTTCATTCTGAAAATCCTGAATCGAGCACAACCCGCACTGCTTGCACAAAAGCCCAAACTCATCGAAAGGCGCCGGACACTTGCTCTCCACACGCAGACACTTCGGCATCAACAGCAGTCGCTTCTCAAAGGGCACCGTCGCCAACGACTCTCGCCAAGTCTCATTCGCCAGCAACACCCCCACGTAATCCCGATACAACCGATCAATGCCATGCCTCTCTAAAATCGTGTCCGTATGGCCCTGCAACTCATCCATCGGCACTGGCGGCACCAACTTCGTCTCTTCAGCATAAGCCCGCACCTGCGCCAGGATTCGATCTCGATCCGGTTTCGTCTGAGGAATGTTTTTCTTCGGCTGTCGAACACCACGAGTGGTGCCCGGAACAGGTGGAGGAAGCGGGGCAGATCGAACGGCTACAGTGGACATTTTTGAGGGTTGGCGCGTTGTTGAAAGACTCACGAGACTAATGGCAGTTCCGACCAATGAAAAGCCCTGAAACTCGCCACAGAATAAACCGCCTCAGCACCTGAAAGTCTTGCAGCAAATGCAAACCCGTCCCGCTCCTCATTTCACTTTCCACAGCTTCCCATCACTCCGCACAAACAAAGCCCCGCCACTCACCGCCGGCGTACTCAAGATCGTGTCCTTCAAAGCCACCGTGTGAACCACTTTCCCCTCGCCCGCTCCTGACGGATCAATCACTTGCAAATCCCCCTGCTCGCTCGCGATGAACAACCTCCCTCCCGATGCCACGGGCGACCCACTGAAGGGCCCCTTCATCCTCAGTTTCCACACCTCGTCCCCCGTCGCCAAATCCGCTTTCACCAGCACCCCGCTGCCATTCACCAAATACAACGCCTCTCCCAGCACCAACGGACTCGCCGTCCCAGGCTTCAACTTCTCCGCCCGCCAAAGCTGCGTCGTCGAATCCGCTTCAGGCACCAACGCGGTCATCCCGTTCGATGGAACATAAATCGCCTTCTTCGTCACCGCTGCCGACGGGATCGTCGCCGCCCCATCCGCATAGTTCCATTGCACCTTTCCCGTCATCGGATCCACCCCGGTCATCCCCTTGCTCGACTGCAACGCTACCGTCTCCCCAAACACCACCGCACTCGTCCAGTTCGCCGCCTTCGGCCGTTCCATTTTCCACCGATTCCCGCCCGTCTTGACGTCGATTCCCAAGGCCAGTGACTCACTGTCATTCTCGCTCTGCACCACCAAAGTGTCCTTCACAACCACCGGCGATGAAGCCATCCCCAGACTGTTGGACGCATTCGTGTAGTCCAGCATCAATCCCCGCAACCAAAGCAAATTCCCCTGAAGATCATAAGCCACCAAATCATTCGAAGAAAACAGCGCAAACACCCGCTCCCCGTCACTGCATGGCGTCGGAGCCGCCACACTCGTCTTCTTATGGCTCATCGTCCGCCCCGTCGCCCGCAGCGTCCGCTCCCACATCTTATCGCCATTCAAAGCGGAAAAACAAAGCACATGCAGCGTGCCCTGCTCATTACCACTCGCCGCCGTCACAAACACCTTGTCCCCCACCACGATCGGACACGACAAACCGCGCCCCGGCAAGGCCACCTCCCACGCCACCTCCGGCGTTTCCCTCACCTGCTCCGCCGCCTCCGAAACCCCACTCCCATTCGGCCCGCGAAACTGGCTCCAATCATCCGCCAACGACATCATCGGCACTGCCAAACCCAACCAAAAAGAAATCGTTTTCATCGTCATAAAAGTTTTCCCAATCCGATCCAACCTCAGGACTTCGGCAGAATCGCCGTCCCCGTCGCATCACAAATCCGCAACTGAAACCGCCACTCCACCGTCCACTGCTCCGTCTGCTCATTCTGACAGCACTTCACCAGCAGCGTGTTTTTGCCCTTCTTCAACGTCACCGGCAGCTTGTACTGATCCAGCTTCATCCCCCGATGATACTCATCCCGCCCAAAGACGAGTTCGCCATTCAGCCACACTTTCCACCCGTTTTTGCACCCCAATCGAATCTCCGCCTGCCGCTCCTCGGCCGCCTCAAACTCCGTATACGCATACCCCGTCACCTCCTTCAGCATCCCGAACGGCTCATTGAAATCGATCATCCCATACTCGTCCTTGCTTTCAAAAGGCACCCAAACCGCCTCAGTCCCTTTTCCCTCATACTTCGCCTTCAAATCCACCCCCACCTCCGGCGGAAAGACCTGATCAAACCCACCCCGATCCACATTCGTGAATGGAGCGATCAACTGCCATTTCATCAAAAACCCAAAGTGCTTCGGCAAATCCACCTGCTCACCCAAGTCCCTCAACCCCTTAGCAAGCGCATTGATCTGCTCCTCATCCCGCGCCCCATCCAGCGCCTTCTTAAAGGCCGCCACCGCTCCCTTCTTGTCCTCCTTCGCCTTCAGCGCCTGCCCCTCTTCCAATAACTCCGCCACAGCAAACAACCGCAGTTCCGCCGCCGGATCATTCAAAAGCCCAGGCCTCAATGCCTCAGCCGCTTTCGGCGCATCCTGCATCAACATCTCAAAGGCCAGCAACCTTGGAGCGGTATCATTGGCCGTGTCTTTGACCAACGCCGCCAGATCCGCCTCCGGCAATCGCCCACTCTTCCGTGCCCGATCCGCCACCGTCTCGACCGCCGCCCTCAGCCAATTCTGCGCCAGCGGATTGGCCCCATTCATTGCATTCAATATGGCCGTCATCTTCTCGGGCTCAGCCGCAGCCGCCTCCTTCCAAGCCACACCCGCCGCCGCATTCCCCGCCCCCTCAATGCCTACAGCTCGAATCGCGTCAAAATCCCCGCCCAACGTCACATCAGCCAACCCTGACACGCTAACAACCACTCCAAACAAAAGACAATTCAAGCGCTTCATATTCCAAATCGATTTCTCCAAGAACAAACAACGCCTCACTAGCCCCGTCAATTTCCACTCATCCGCTAATAGGACACCTTATTCATCTCGGATCCCGACATTCAAGGTGCTCCAGTGGCGCAGGACACAAACGGCTAGGGCTCAATAACAGCCAACGCCGATTTCTCACCCTGACCCTCTCATAAGTGAGAATTATCGCAATCCATCCAGCCCTCACAATGGATTTTAGCCCTCCAAAACACGCCCGAAGACTTCATTTTAACTCCAAAAACCGAACTCAAATGGCTTAGATCGTATATTCCATAAGATATTAACACCCATGAATCATACATATTGTTTTAATAATAATTACCGTAATTTATGCTTGCCATAAGAATGAGAGTTGATATAATTCTCACATATGAAAGCATCTGCTTCTCACCCCCCCCTTTCCGAGCCCTTCGCCTCCCACGAAGGCTTTGCCTCTTCCAGCCTCGCCGGCGGCAGCATCGCCACCCGCCCCTCAATGGCCGTTGGCGCCTCCCTCACCGCCTCAGCACCCGCCACTCCCAATCATCGAGTCGCCTCCCGCACCTCCACCCCCAGCACCGGCTTCCGCTGGATCGCCCTCGCCGTCGCTGGCGACCTCTCCATCGCCGCTCTCGGCTCCCTGCTCGCCTTCTACGTTCGCTTCCACACCTTCGTCCGCGACCTCGGCGTCTACGAAGCCCTCTCCATGCGCCAATACCTCGGCCACATGGTTCTCGGTTCCATCTCCCTCGTCATGGTCCTCGGCTGGATGGGTGTCTATCAAAGAAGCTCCCTTCTGCGCCCTCGCTGGGTCGCCGACCGCATCCTCAAAGGCGTCGTCATGTGGACCATCGGCTTCCTCACCTTCACGCTCGCTTTCAAACTCCAACCCCCCATCTCCCGCGTCTACACCGCCCTCAACGGCGTCTGCGTCTTCGCCCTCCTCGAAATCTGGCGCACCTTCCTCACCCAACTCCTCCGCCAGCCCAAGCGCCTCAATGTCCTCCGTCAGCGTGTCCTCTTCGTCGGCTGGAGCCCTGACGCCGCACGCCTCCACCGCACCCTCGCCAACGATCCCTACTCAGCCCTCAGCATCGTCGGCATGGTCACCCCCACAAATGCCCCCCTCGAAGAATCCGCCGACCAAAATCGCCCCACGCACCTCGGCTCTCTCTCGCAAGTCGAGGGCCTCCTCACTCGTCACGAAGTCGACATGGTCATCGTCGCCGACTTCTACGGACAACGCGACGAATTCACCAGCCTCTCCGCCCTCTGCGAACGCGAACTCGTCCAGTTCAAAATCATCCCCTCCTGCTTCCGCATCTTCGTCTCCGGTCTTCACCTCGAAACCATCTCCGGCACCCCCATCCTCGGCGTCGATCGCCTCCCCCTCGATAGCCCCCTCAACTGGGCCATCAAACGCGCCACCGACATCATCGGCAGCCTCGTCGGCCTCCTCCTCTCCGCCCCCATCATCGCCTTCTTCGGCGCCCTCGTCTGGCTCGAATCCCGCGGTGCCATCTTCTACCGCCAGCGCCGCACCGGCATCATCGGCAAATCCTTCGACATCTTCAAAATCCGTTCCATGAAACTCGACGCCGAAGCCGGCAAAGGCGCCCAGTGGTGCCAGGAAAACGACCCCCGCCGCCTCCGCGTCGGCTCCTTCATGCGTAAATACAACATCGACGAAGTCCCCCAATTCTGGAACGTCCTCAAAGGGGAAATGAGCCTCGTCGGCCCCCGCCCCGAACGCCCCGAACTCATCCAGAACTTCAAACACGACATCCCCCACTACAACGCCCGCCACCATGCCAAACCCGGCATGACCGGCTGGGCCCAAATCAACGGCTTGCGCGGTGACACCGACCTCGCCGAACGCATCAAATACGACCTCTGGTACATGGAAAATTGGAGCCTCTTCCTCGACTTCCAAATCATGTTCATGACCTTCTTCAAGCGCGCCAACGCCTACTAAGTCCATCCCAACCGACCGTTCACGCCATGCCGCCTTGCCCCGCCATCACCTTTACTGTCTTCACCCCGACCTTCAATCGCAAGCACACCCTGCATCGCGCCTACCTCAGCCTCGATGCCCAAACCTGCCGCGACTTCGAATGGCTCATTGTCGATGACGGCTCCACCGATGGCACCGAGGAACTCGTCAAACAATGGCAGCGCGAAGGCCGCGTCCCCATTCGCTACATCCGCCAACCTCACGGCGGAGCCCATCGCGCCCATCAAACCTGCCTCGAAGAAGCCCGTGGCGAACTCGTCATCAAGCTCGACTCCGATGACGGCTGCGCCTCCGCCTCCCTCGAGCGCCTCAAACACCACTGGCTCGCCATCCCCGACCAGGACCGCCCCCGCTTCGCCGGCGTCACCGCCCTCTGCCTCGATGAACGCGGCCACCTCGTCGGCGACACCTTCCCCGCCTCCCCCCTAGACTGCACCGCCGCCGAACTCGAATACGTCCACAAGGTCACCGGCGAAAAATGGGGCTGCGTCCGCACCGACGTCCTCCGCAAATTCCCCTTTCCCGAAAACGTCCCCGGAAACTTCATCCCCGAATCCTACATCTGGGTCCAAATCTCTCGCCACTACCTCACCCGTCACGTCAACGAAGTCCTCCGCGTCTACTGGACCGACGCCCCCAGCCTCGTCCATGGCAAGCCCGACCCCAAACGCAACGCCGTCGGTCACCGCCTCATGTTCCAAATGGTGCTCAACCACGAAGCCACCTACTTCACCCGCGCCCCCTCACGCCTCCTCCGCGCCGCCGCCCAATACACCCGCTTCGCCAGTCACTCCGGCATGGGCCTCCGCAGCCAGTGGCAAAACCTAACCAGCACTCCCGCACGCCTCCTCTGGCTCACCGCTCTGCCTCTAGCCACGACCCTCCTCCTCCGAGATCGCCTCCGCCAATCACCCCTCCATAGACCCGCCGCCCTCAGCGTCGCCACGCTCTCGAATGCTTGACTCACCCTCCCGAGCCATACGCCACAGTCGTTGACTCCCGCCCAATTCCACGCCAGCCTAGCGGTTCATGTCGCGCCTGCTGGACCCTCTCTTCAAATGCCTCTCCGCCCTCTGGAGATGGATCCGCACGACCCGTAGCCTCAGCGGCCCCGCCACCATCCTAGCCGTCGTCGTCGTCCTCACCATGCAATGGAAGGGCATCGGCCAACCCATCGACGACTCCCCACGCAACGGCATCGAACTCCTCGAACGCGCCGGTTGGGACCCTCCCACCGTCCCCATCCTCATCCTCCGTTACCTCCTCCCCTACCTCGAAATGTGGCTCCTGGTTGGCGGAGTCGTCTTCCACCTCGCCCTCTTCCGCGCCTGGCCCAACACCCGCCGCATGGTCCGTCCCGTCTGGGCAGCCTGCCTCTTCGTCGCCGCCTATTCCATCGCCTCCGACCTGTCCACTCACCTCGAAGCCACCGTCCTTTCCCTCACCGGCGAACCCACCGCCCCCACCGCCTACTTCGTCAAACTCGCCATGATCGGCCTCGCCTGCCTCATCCCGGCACTCGGCCTCCACCTCTACGCCCACGCTAGCCTCCTCAACCAGTACACCCTGCGCAACTTCCTCGGCCCCGCCTTCTTCTGCTTCGTTGCCTTCTGCTCCCTCTACATCCTCATGGACCTCCTGGACAGCCTCAAAGACTTCCAAGATGCCAAAACTCCGGTCAGCAAAATGCTCCTCTTTTACCTCCATCTCGTCCCCTTCATCTTCGTCTCCGTTGCCCCCGCTGCCATCCTCCTCGGCGTCCTCTACTCCCTCACCAAAATGTCCCGCTCCAACGAGATCGTCGCCCAACTCGGCGCTGGCCGCAGCATCGCTCAAATCCTCACTCCGATCTTCCTCACCGCCCTCGCCGCCTCCCTCATCGCCCTCGCCGCCAACTACTACTGGGCCCCCCGCGCCGAAGGCAACCGCCAGGCCATCATGCGTGCCCTCACCGGCGGCCAGGGCGGCACCATCCTCGCAGACGCCCTCCTCTTTCATAACCCCGAATCCCGCCGCACCTGGTTCCTCGGCTCCTTCCCTTTCAATCTTCGCGAAGAAAAAATCCGCAACATCGAAATCCGTCAGGAAAATGAAAAAGGCGAACTCGAGCGCACCTGGATCGCCCGCAGCGCCATGTGGTGGCCCACCTCCAAACTGTGGCGCTTCTACCAGGGCCAGGAAATCCAATACACCAACGGCAAACCCACTCAACTCATCGACTTCACCGGTCGCCTCCCCGGCACCCCCTCCAAACTCGACGTCTTCGGCATCACCGAAACCCCCTGGAGCATCGTCTCCTCCGCCCTCACTCCGGATTTCATGGGCGTCCCCGACCTCGTCTCCTACCTCAAAGCCCACGAAGACAGCACCGACGCCAAACTCAACCCCTTCCGTACCCATCTCTACCACCGCTTCGCCTTCCCCTTCCAGTGCCTCGTCCTCGCCCTCGTCGCCGCCCCCCTCGGCATCGCCTACTCCCGCCGCGGCTCCATCGGCGGCATCGCCGGCTCGATCTTCATCTTCTTCGGCATGATCTTCGTCAATGACGTCTTCCTCTCCCTCGGCAAAGGCGGCCACCTCCACCCCGCCCTCGCCGCTTGGACCCCCAACCTCGCCTTCGGCCTCTTCGGCGCCCTCCTCCTCTACCTCCGCTCCCAAAACAAAGAACTCCCCAAATTCTCCTTCAAATCCGCCAAAGTCGCCCGCCCCCGCAACCGCAACGCCGCCCCCTCCCCCGCCTAAACTCGTCCTCGTCCTCGTCCTCGTCCTCGTCCTCGTCCTCGTCCTCGTCCTCGTCCTCGTCCTCGTCCTCGTTCTCCTCTCCGCAATCCCCATTCCGCATTCCGCATTCCGCAATCCCCCTCCCCCATGCTCCAAAACTGGCACATCCGCTCCCGCGCCCACGCCTGCGCCCAAACCGAAGTCCCCTTCGAAGACGGCCAGCCCATGATCACCGCCATCTACTTCGACGCCGAAACCGGCGGCTACCTCCGCCGTGACATCTCCCTCGAAGCCTGGGAAAAAGAAACCACCGAACGCAAAGCCATCGCCCACTGGCGCACCGCCTACTCCCCCACCATCACCGAAACCAAACCCGAAGTCGCCAGCAAGGAAGGCGCCCTCGCCCTGCTCCAACGCTTCATCGAAGAAGACGAGCCCGCCACCGAGAACGCCCGCTACATCCTCGCCCTCATGCTCGAGCGCAAGCGCACCCTCATCCCCACCGCCACCAAAGAAGTCGATGGCGTCAAAATGCTCTTCTACGAAAACAAAAAAAGCGGAGAAGTCTTCGTCGTGCGCGACCCCGAACTCCGCCTCGACGAACTCGCACAACTCCAGGACGAAGTCGCCATGCTCCTCGGCTTCGGAGGCCCCGCCGCCGACGCCGCCAAAGCCGTCGGCATGACCTTCACCCCCGAAGGCTCCCTCACAAGCACCGAACCCAAAGCCGAAGCAGCGCCCGCCCAACCCGAGCCCACTCCCGCCGAACCAGAGCCACAAGCCCAGACAGCGACCGACCCCGAATCCGAACCCTCCCCCAAAGACCCCGAAAACGCAGAAACGCCCCCCTGATCCATCATCCTAGAAACGGGAATGGAAAGGGATGAAGATGGCGTCGTGCTTGGTTCCACAAGGCTTCCCGGTTCGCAGCGGTTACATCGACAAGGTGATGCCACCCGAGAAGCGGGAAGCCTTGTGAGGCCAATGACGGCGGCAGATTCGCCCTCGGCCACTTCCGTTTTTAGGGTTATAGACCGGTTCTGAAGACTGAAAGGAGCCCCCCATTCCCACGTTCCCCCATCCCATGAAACTACCCACCACCCTCCTCCTCGCCCTCGCCGCACTCCCCGCCCTCGCCGCCGAAACGGCACCCCTCCTCGCCATCCCCGGCAAAGTCCTCTTCGAAAGCAAACTCGACACCCCCCTCCCCGCCACCTGGAAAGCCGCCAAAGGCAAATGGGAAATCGTCGACGGCGCCCTCTCCGGCGCCGAACTCCCCGCCGACAAACACGGCGCCGTCCTCCGCATGACCGGCACCATCCCCGACTTCATCATCGAATACGAATTCAAATTCGAAGGCGCCAAAACCACCAGCCTCTCCATCAACGCGGTCAAAGACCACATGTCCCGCATCAACATCACCCCCAACGCCGTCACCCTCCGCCGCGACGACAACGACCACGAAGGCCCCGACAAAGCCGTCACCTACGCCGTC
>Ga0164293_10000613_pt1 | contig 28757 bp, 19 predicted proteins | sample GEODES118metaG_FD_111487 | JGI IMG/M metagenome (GOLD analysis project Ga0164293, IMG submission 111487) | Eutrophic lake water microbial communities from Lake Mendota, Wisconsin, USA - GEODES118 metaG | ecosystem: Environmental > Aquatic > Freshwater > Lake | place: USA: Lake Mendota...
ACCCGCCTTTTTGTACCCATCCCTGTTGTAGAACATCACGGGGATTTCGGCCATAAAAGGAAAGGCTGTTAACTGACCTTTGGCATCACGCATAAACCCAGTAGTTTGATTTAAAAACCATTTCGAGTCCTTGATCGGATACTGTTTAAGTAGTTGATGCAAAGGAACGATTTCTTTGTGTTGCGCGATGATCTCAGGAGAGCGATTGTCCTCGAGCTGAATTAAGGCGGGCTTTTTCTTCGCAAATGCTGCGCGTGCTTCCTCACTGCGTAAAGCAGCTTGATCCGGGAAAGCTTTCAGCACTACAGTGACATCACGCTGATCACCATTGAACTGCCTTGCCAACTTCTCAAACTCAGTTTTATGTGCGGCACGCAGCGTGTGCCAAACTTCAATTTCGACGGGATTAGCAAGGACGGCACCGCTGAACAAACAGCTAACACCGAGGACTGCTGTAATACGCTTGAGAAACGTCACGCTAGACTTCCTATTGAGAAAAAGCTGAACTGCGGAATAATGAGCTATTTTAATGCGGCCAAATCGGCTTCAGAGGTGAACGAGTCGGCAAAGAATGCATCGTCCGGCAACTTACAGTGCGCGACGAATTCCCGACGCGCGGAATCCACCACGATGGGGGCACCGCAGGCATAAACCTGATAGCCAGACAAATCTGGGAAGTCTGCCATGACGGCTTTATGCACAAAGCCTGTGCGGCCCGTCCATGCATCCTCGGGGAGTGCGTCTGATACAACAGGGACGTAGCGAAAATTCGGAATCGTTGCTGCCCAGTTTTGCGCCATGGCATGCATGTAGAGGTCGGCCGGACGTCGTCCACCCCAGTAAAGTGTCACCGGACGCTTAATACCCTGCTCCATCATATGTTCAATGATTGCCTTGATTGGAGCAAAACCAGTGCCACTTGCAAGCATCACTATCGGCAAGTCGCTATCTTCGCGTAAAAAGAAGGAACCCATCGGTCCTTCAATACGCAAGATCTCTCGCTCTTTCATCTGTGTGGCACCCACACCAAATACATGATCTGTAAACAAGCCGCCAGGCAAGTGGCGGATGTGTAATTCCAGCGCGGCAGCCGAGTGAGGTGGATTAGCCATCGAATAGCTTCTGCGCTTTCCGTCCTTCAGGATCAACTCGACATACTGACCGGCATAAAACTTAAACGTTTCGGTCGCCGGCAATTGAAGCTGCAAGACTGCAACATCAGCGGCTGGACGCGTAATCGAGGTCACGCGTGATGGAAGTTTACGAACCTGGATATCTGAGGCTAGGCGAATCTCGCGCGACTCCACAACGAGGTCGCTGGTGGCACGAGCCTGGCACAGCAGTGTGTACCCCGCTTCGCGCTCCTCTGGGGTCAGGATCACCTCTGCACTCGGAACAGGCTGGATGGTGCCGGAAACAATTTTAGCTTTGCACGTTGAGCATGCGCCGCTTCGGCAACTGTAAGGCAGGAGTATCCCTGCGGCTAACGCCGCGTCCAAAACAGTCTGATCTGCAGTCACCGAAAATTGATGCTGGCTTGGTGCGATAGTGACTTGAAACGTCATGAGTCTTGCTGTCCTAAAAGATTCAGAAATAGCTAGCTGCGCATTTTACTTTCAAAGAACTGGCGAAAGCACTGGATTTTTTGACCGAATATCCAATAACTTGCCTTTACGAGCCCGCTTAGAGAGATACTCTGCGAGCCGAGCTCCCGAAACAATGTCCTCAACTTGCTTGTTTCTGTAGAGCCCAACGACACGCATTCCCGCCTTGGATAACGGGACGCATTGCGCGAGTTTATCGGGTGAATCAATGCCCATTAGAATCGTGCCACGCCCGCCCGAAGCTAGCGTCTTGACCTCGTCGAGGGGAATGACAAGGAGTCGCTGGCGGCTCGACATCAAAGCGAGATTAATCGTCCCTTCAAACACGGGGACCGGGCGGATCAGCGCATCCTTGTCTTCCAGTGTGATGAACTGCTTTCCAGCACGTTGCCGCGACACCATATCCGACATTTTTGCGATAAAGCCAAAACCTTGCTCAGTCGAAAATAGAAAACGTGACTCTGCGCTAGCGGCAAGCATATGCTCGATCTGGCTACCGGGCGCCAAATCAATCATCGAGGTGACGGGTGCGCCATCACCACGGGCAGAGGGCAAACCAGAGACAGCAACAGAATAGACTCGCCCATTACTTCCTAACGCGATCAATGTATCGGTGCTGCGACACTCAAAGACGCCATAACAATCGTCGCTCGCTTTGAAGTTGAATTGGGACGCATCATGACCATGGCCTTGGCGAGCACGCAACCAACCTTTCTGCGAGACGATTACGGTGACAGGTTCATCTAGTACGCGCACTTCCATCACGGCGCGTTCAGCAACCTTAATCAGCGTTCGCCGATCGTCCCCATATTGCTTAGCATCTGCTTCGATTTCCTTCACGATAAGACGCTTCAGTGCACTCGGCTGATCAATCAGTTCTTTGAGTTTCTCTTGCTCTGCGCGCTTTTCGGAGAGCTCCTGCTCTATCTTGATTCCCTCCAGGCGTGCGAGTTGCCTCAAGCGCATGTCGAGAATGTCATCGGCCTGGCGCTCGGTGAGCTTAAAGCGCTTCATGAGCGCAGCACGCGGCTCGTCAGACTCACGGATTGTCTGGATCACCTCGTCGACATTCAGGTACACCAACATCCGACCTTCGAGCACATGAATACGGTCGCTGACCTTCTCATACCGATATTGGGTACGACGAAGAACAGTATCAGTGCGAAAGCCGATCCATTCGAGCAGTGCCTGCCGCAAGCCCTTCTGGCGCGGGCGGTGATCCGTGCCAATGCAGACCAAGTTGATCGGCACACTCGTTTCCATGCTGGTTTGTGCAAGCAGAATGTTGACGAATTCGTCGCGATCGATCTTGGAGGTCTTCGGTTCAAAAACCAAACGCACGGCAGCGTCTTTACCTGACTCGTCACGTACAGCATCTAGCAGTGCCAGCATCTGCGACTTGGTCTGCTGCTGCTCCGGCGTCAGACTCTTTTTGCCCGCCTTTACCTTAGGGTTAGTGAGGTCTTCGATCTCTTCAAGGACCCGCTGACAAGAGGCTCCCGGGGGTAGCTCGTGGACCACCAATTGCCATTGACCACGCGCCATTTCCTCGAACTGCCACCTTGCCCGCGCTTTGATTGAGCCACGTCCCGACTGATAGATTTGAGCAATCTCGGCCGCAGGGGTAATGATCTGCCCGCCTCCAGCAAAATCTGGGCCTGGAACCATTTCAAACAACGCTTCGTCCGACGTGTTTGGCTGCTTGAGCAACGCCACGCAGGCCTGAGCGATTTCGCGCAAGTTGTGCGCCGGGATTTCTGTCGCCATACCCACGGCAATTCCCGAAGCGCCGTTGAGCAACATGACCGGTAAGCGCGCCGGCAGCATTTGAGGCTCTTGATGGCTGCCGTCATAATTTGGGATGAAATCAACCGTACCCTCGTCGAGCTCCTCGAGCAACAACCGTGCAAAGGGCGTCAGGCGCGCTTCGGTATAGCGCATGGCAGCTGCATTATCTCCATCGCGCGAGCCAAAGTTACCTTGCCCATCAATCAAGGGATAGCGCAAAGAGAACCGCTGTGCCATCCGCACCAGTGCATCGTAGGCAGCCTGGTCACCATGGGGGTGGTATTTACCCAGCACATCACCCACGACTCTGGCTGACTTGACCGGCTTAGCGCCGGATTGCAAACCCATGGCCTGCATCGCATAGAGAATCCTGCGTTGGACCGGCTTCTGTCCGTCACCCACATCTGGCAAGGCGCGTCCACGCACCACCGATACGGCATAGTCCAAGTAGGCTTGTTCAGCGTAAAGCCCAAGAGTCAGGGAATCCTCGGAGGAGGAGGAAGGGTCAAACAACCCGGGTTGAGAACCATCATTCATTTAAATATCGACCTCTGCAAGATTACCCTTGTCTTCTAGCCACGTCCGGCGTGCGCCGGATTCGCCCTTGCCCATCAACATATCAAACATCCGAGTGGTCGCTTCGGGATCGAGCGATCCATAACCCACAGGTAACATGCGTCGGGTATCCGGATTCATCGTAGTTTCCCAAAGTTGTTCGGGACTCATCTCGCCCAGCCCCTTGAAGCGACTGATGTCCCAGGAACCTTCGCGCACACCTTCTTTCCGTAATTTGTCCTGCACCACGTCAAGCTCGCCAGCGTCCAGGCAATAGATTTTGCGTGCGGGGCGCTTACCCAAAGATGGCACATCCACGCGAAAGAGAGGGGGCCGAGCCACGTGCACATGCCCGAGCTCCACCAAGCGCGGAAAGTGGCGATAGAACAACGTCAATAAAAGCACTTGTATATGCGAGCCATCCACGTCTGCGTCCGAAAGGATACAAACGCGACCGTAGCGCAACCCAGAAAGATCCGGCGAATCGGTTGGGCCATGAGGATCCACACCGATTGCGACAGAAATATCGTGAATTTCGTTATTGGCAAATAAACGATCTCGATCGACTTCCCAAGCGTTTAACACCTTGCCACGTAAGGGCAAGATGGCTTGAAACTCCTTGTCTCGACCCATTTTGGCAGAGCCCCCCGCCGAATCGCCCTCAACCAGAAAGACTTCTGTGCGTGCTACGTCGGACGATTCGCAATCTGTCAGCTTTCCGGGCAGCACTGCCACACCAGAGCTCTTCCGTTTCTCGACTTTTTGAGCAGAGCGCGCTCGCGCCTGAGCTTGACGAATCGCTAACTCGGCAAGTTTCTTTCCATACTCAACGTGCGTGTTGAGCCACAGATCCAGCGAGGTGCGCACAAAGCCACCGACCAGACGGACCGCATCTCGACTGTTGAGCCTCTCTTTAATCTGCCCCTGAAACTGTGGGTCTAGCACTTTGGCAGACAGCACAAAACTCGTACGAGCAAACACATCCTCGGGGAGTAGCTTGACGCCTTTGGGCAACAAGCCGTGCAACTCGGCAAACGACTTCACGGAGGCAAATAACCCTTCGCGCAAGCCGGACTCGTGCGTGCCCCCCGCCGGCGTTGGGATCAGATTGACATACGACTCACGCACGACGTTACCCTCGTCAGCCCAAGCCACGACCCACTGTGCACCCTCCCCGTCGGCAAAGCTTTCGTGATCGGCTCCAGCGAACTGCTCTCCGCCAAAAAGCGGGACGCGTAACTCAGTGCCATCGAGGGCTTCAGTCAGATATCCAGCTAAGCCATTTTCATATTGCCAATTTTTAGTGTCGCCCGTCTTTTCATTGGTAAAGCTAACTTTTACACCAGCCATCAAAACGGCCTTGCTGCGCAGCAAGTGGGTAAGCTCGTTCAGAGGGATTGCCGCGGAATCAAAGAAACTAGCATCTGGCCAGACTCGCACGCGCGTGCCTGATTTTTTGCGCAATAGCTCCGGAGCAAGCTTGAGCGCTTCCACCACAGCGCCATCGCCGAAGACCATGCGATGGGAACCGCCGTCTCGCCAAATCACAAGCTCTAGTCGTTTGGACAGTGCGTTGGTGACCGAGACACCCACACCATGGAGCCCCCCGGAAAAAGCGTAGGCACCGCCCCCTTTCTTATCGAACTTGCCCCCAGCATGTAGCCGCGTAAAAACAAGTTCGGCGACTGGGGCCTTCTCTTCGGGATGCAGCCCGATGGGGATACCGCGACCATCGTCCTCGACTGTCACGCTGCCATCAGTATGTAGGGTCACCAGAATCTGTTTGCCGAAGCCGGCGAGCGCCTCGTCTGCAGCGTTATCAATCACTTCCTGGATGATGTGGAGGGGGTTTTCGGTGCGGGTGTACATGCCGGGACGCTGGCGCACGGGCTCAAGCCCCTTTAACACCCGAATAGATGCTTCGTTATACGACTGATTACTCAAGTTATCCCCAACTGCGGTAGAAAAGAGGGTCATTTTACGGAAAATGCCAAAACGAAGACGAGATGTTATGCTTTAATGACAAAACGATGTCCCAGCCTGTGAGCCGGACGCGACCAAATTCAAGAGAAAACCATGAGTGAACACATCAAAAACGTGAGCGATGTCAGCTTTGATGCGGACGTGCTTAAATAATCCCAACCCGTGTTGGTGGATTATTGGGCAGCCTGGTGCGGCCCCTGCAAGATGATTGCACCAATGCTGGAAGAAGTATCGGCAGAGTACGCCGGCAAGGTCACAATCGCTAAATTGAATGTGGACGAAAACCCTGAAACGGCAGCCAAGTTTGGCATTCGCGGCATTCCGACACTGATGTTGTTTAAAGACGGCAAGGTCGCAGCGACCAAAGTGGGCGCCTTGTCAAAATCACAATTAACTGCATTCCTGAACGACTCGATCTAAATCGCTTCCACGCGCGGGCCCCTTCGAGGCCCGCCACTGACTCTGCTTAGCGCGAGCTGTTCTGCATCAAATACCCTTGAGCCCTTTCATATCCCGCTTCTTGACTGAAGTCACTTTTCTATAAGCACATCAATGCACCTTAACGAATTGAAGGCGCAGCACGTTTCGCAGCTGCTCGAAATGGCCGCAGGCCTAGAAATCGAAAACGCCAACCGGCTCCGCAAACAAGAATTAATGTTTGCCATCATGAAGCGCCGCGCCAAACAAGGCGAGCAAATATTTGGAGACGGCGTTCTAGAAGTCCTACCAGACGGTTTTGGCTTCTTGCGTTCGCCGGACACCTCGTACTTGGCAAGTACAGACGACATCTATATTTCGCCATCCCAAATACGTCGCTTCAACTTACATACTGGCGACTCGATTGAAGGCGAGGTGCGTACCCCAAAAGACGGCGAGCGTTACTTCGCTCTCGTCAAGGTCGATAAAGTCAACGGCTTCCCACCTGAGGCGATCAAACATCGCATCATGTTTGAAAACTTGACCCCTCTGCACCCTGACAAAGTGATGGTGCTGGAGCGTGACATCAAGAGCGAAGAGAATTTGACTGGTCGCATCCTCGATGTCTTCGCGCCGATTGGTAAAGGTCAGCGCGGACTGATTGTGGCGAGCCCGAAGTCGGGCAAGACTGTGATGATGCAGCACATTGCACACGCCATCACAACGAACTTTCCAGATGCCGTCATGATCGTCATGCTCGTTGACGAGCGTCCCGAGGAAGTGACGGAAATGCAGCGTACCGTGCGCGGTGAAGTCGTCGCCTCGACCTTTGATGAACCTGCCACGCGGCACGTTCAAGTCGCAGAGATGGTGATTGAACGAGCCAAACGCCTGGTTGAAATGAAGAAAGACGTTGTCATTCTTCTTGACTCGATCACACGCCTTGCGCGCGCTTACAACACAGTCGTCCCAGCCTCTGGCAAAGTACTGACAGGTGGTGTGGATGCTAATGCGCTACAACGCCCGAAACGTTTCTTCGGTGCTGCACGAAACCTTGAAGAAGGTGGCTCACTGACTATTATTGGTACGGCACTGATCGAAACCGGTAGTCGTATGGACGAGGTCATCTACGAAGAATTCAAAGGAACCGGCAACTCCGAGGTTCACCTCGAGCGCCGCCTGGCAGAAAAACGCGTCTATCCAGCGATCAACCTGAACAAATCGGGAACGCGTCGTGAGGAACTACTTATCAAGCCAGAGCTGTTACAAAAAATCTGGGTGTTACGCAAATTTATTCACGACATGGACGAAGTCGAATCCATGGAGTTCATCTTGGATAAGATGCGCTCCACTAAAAACAACGCTGAATTCTTCGATATGATGAAGAGGTAATTAACCGCCTGGCAACACAGGGGCTGGTGGCAACGCCGGCGCCTCAATTGGCTCTAGGATGGGATCGTCCCAAGGTCCGCTTACCCGATACTGAACGCTCATGGCCTTCTCGATCGGGTTACGCAACACGTATTGCGTCAGCAAGGCGCTAAGCCCCGCTAACGGATTGACGACAAACGCTGTGGCCACAGCAGTACCGCTTAAATCGAAACGTGGCCTCACGTCAGCCTGCATGTCCCAAACCTTCTTGTCCAAGTCTGACCCGCCGGTCAAGGTGATCGAGGCAACGGGACTACGGACCACTAAGTCTTGCGACTTAACGACTCCGGCCTCAACCAGCAGGTTCCCGGCGATCGTGTTCCAAGGAAATCCATCCTTAAACTCATCTCCGACTCGGAAATTCAAACTCAACAGACGCTGCAGGGACTGAAGGGAAAGCAACTCCAACAGTCGAGCGCTGCGCGATGTCACGTGAGCAAAGACACCGTCTTTGAGTGAAATACTCACCTTGCCGTTCAAGCCACCATAGCGATACACCCAAGGGAAATCGCCCCAATCAATGCTCCCAGTTAGCGCGCCTTGTCCACCCTTCACTCGATCGGGGTAACCCATCATATCGGATAACTTTCCAAGGTCTACGATATCAACCTTCGCGTCAAGGCTGACTCCGCGGTTGGGACCACTCAGGCGCCAATCTCCCTTCGCCGATAACGTGGCATAGGGATTTTTTACTTCTAGGTTCTCAACTTTCCAATCTTCACCACGACGCACCGTAGCACCAACGAGTCGCAGCGTACCCAAGCGACTACCAAACAAAGTGAAGTCGTCAATCGTCAGGTCTACCGCAGGCATCTCGGACCATTGCTTCTCGTCGATCATGTCCGTCTTGGGAGGCTCCCCTAGCGCAGTACTGGCGGAGCCGAGTGCAAGCTTCGAGAAACGCGCATACACACGACCAGAGACCGCACCTTGCGCCTCCTGCCAAGAGGCAAAGCCCTCGGTCTCCGTAGACTTTAGCTGCGCGCTCCATTTATCCTTGTCTTGTTTATTTGCAGCAAGCGTCAAGTTCGTCAAGCGCATTTCACCCCAAAGCAATTGGTTCGCACTCAGCTTGAACTGTTGAAACATCGGGACAATGTTGGCGCTTGCTTTGCTGGAGGTCGACTCGCTGAGATTCGCCGAGAATACTTTCCAGTCCTCCCAGTCGATCCGATCTAACTTAAGATCGACGACGAAGCCCGACGTCGGCAAAGTCGCTTTGGCACCTGTTGCCAATGCAGCCCGGTTAAAAAACGTCGTGGCGCGCGTTCCCGCCGTGCGCTCGAACCTGCCGCTTAGAATATCGCCAAAGGATACGCTCAACGCGTGCTCTACACCTTTCTGTGCAGGCGTATGTGTCCAGCGCGCAGATAGCCCAAGCCTCTGTGTGGCGCTCTTCCCGAGTGGGGCTGGCAACTTAATCGCGATCCCCTCTAAAGGGGAGGTTAGCTGCACATCGAACCCTGACCTCGGCAAGGGCTTAATCGAGCCCGCATATTTTGTCTTGCCAGTAAACACCGTCAAGGTCTTGGCTGAGCTGAGTTTACGCAGCCCGTCTGCCGTCAAATCCCCTGCGAAACTCAGACCCGACTGCGAGCGACCCCAGCCCCCAGTGAGACGTACCGCTCCCCCTAGAAACTGGGCTCTAAGCGCCTCAATATTGAAACTCTCGTCGGTGAAAGCTATGCTGCCTTGGACCGCGTCTAAACGAAAGTCATCGGAGTAACTCACGGCGTTATCACTGAGTTGGACTGCGCCCTGCACGAATGTTGGTTGCTGTGTAATTAAATCGACCTTCATGGAAAGAGGAACAACAATTGAGCCGCTAACTTTTATCTCATCAAGAGCACCAGGCATATCCTTAGCCAAAGGCGTCGCACGCAGCACGCGCAAATAGTCCTCGGCTAAATTCTGGGTTTGTGCTTGAACAGTCAACACAAGTGACGATTCAAGGTCTGGAACCGAAGCGACTAGGTTTTGAACAGCAAGTCGTCCCCCGTGCGAATTAAATAGTGCGGCACGGCTGCTACGCACATCTAACGACAGCTTGTCTAGTGTGACCACGCCTTGCTCCAGAATCAAAGCGGGCCAGCCTAATTTTCCAGAATTTTCGACGTCATAATCAATCACGAGATCCTGAACAACACTCTCAATCTTGAACACACCGGTCTGACCAGGGCGGTTGAATGGGAAGTGCGTAAGGTCGCCCTGCACTCGTACACTCGCCCGCGTCAGGCTACCGAGCTTTAGCGCGTCACGTAACCATTTCCTCGCCTCGATGTCCACGGCGGTGGTCACGTATTGATGCAAGTTTGCAACGGGTAGATTGGTCAGCGTTCCATTTAAATCCAGCAATCCGGCCTCAGAGTCGCCGCCTGGACTCCAAGTGCCCGCCAAAAGGATATCGGAACCTGCGGTTTTGAGACCTAGCTGCTTGGCCGTAACCAATAGAACGCCGTCTGTATTGCGGACAAGCTGTCCTTGGAACGCGAGGTCATCAACCGTTAACCGATCTGGCTCAAATAGCCCACCTTGTAGCTGTACGGTCTTACCCGAGGCAGAAATCGTCAGTCCAGAACGATCGGGAGAGCGAGAAAAAATTGGCCATGTGTCGCCGCCAAACACATCCCCTGGGAACCCAACGACACGCATCTTCATTTGATCTAATTGCAAGCCTGTCTGCGTCGGCTCAGGAATCAGCATGCTAAGAGAGGATCCTGCAAGCTCAACCGTTGCATTGGTCAGATGCCCAGCACTCACATCGCTCCAAAGTCTCGCGTGAACACGCCCCTCTATTTTTGGTAAATCTAGCCAAGGTGCCCAGGCGCTAGGCTGAAAGTTATCCAACTCAAAAAAAAGTGTTGCTTGTCCTGCTTCATGGGAGGCCAGCGGGTTCAATTTATTTTGTGTTTTGGCAACAAATTCAATTCCAGTACCAAGAGCCGATGGCAGCGAGGCACGGATGCGCAGCTGATGCGAAAACAGGCTGTTGATGATGTCAACGTCTATCCCGTGCAACGCGAGTGGGGGAGCCTCACGCAGGCGGTCATGCCAAACCAGTTGCGCGTCACGCAACTGAATATGACCTTGATCCAGTAGCCACCTGACCGCCAAGACTTCTGCGTCAAGTTGAACATGTTGAGAGGGTAATTCGCTCAGTGTCTGCCCCGCTATCACGATCGAGCCATCCGTGCGCCGCTCCGCGGAGAGTTCGAAGCCGTTGATCTCCAACTGCTTTAGGCGCAGATCCCAAACAAACAAACTACGCCAGCCAATCACGGCAAACGCATCAGGTACTCGTAAAAACTCCTCACCTTGGGGGCTGACCAGCCGCAGGTTCTGCACAGCCAAAGTAGGATTTAGTCCTGACCAACTTGCCGAAATTTGATCTATCGTGACCTTTGCATCCAAGGCGACCGATAAACGCTGTTCGATCTGGGGACGCCAATTGTTGACATGAGGCACAACCCAAAACCGAACGACTAACATGCCCAGCGCGGCTACGCCATAAGCGAGCAGCAGGGCTATTACCAGTATTCGTAGAGTATTTTTGATAATTCGCAAAACTATTTACAAGCCAAAATTTCGTCCACAACGTTCTGTGCGGTATTGTGCAAACTTATAACCCAAACTAAAGAAGCTGTCCTAACGCAAATTCAGAATGACCCAATCCCTGATCTCTCACTCCCTTCCCTGGTCTGGCGTCCTGCGCCGTCTGACTCAAGCAAAACCCGATTTTGCAGAATGGTTAGAGCTGTCTTGCCAAGAACCAATTACCGCCGCGCGCATTGAGACGTGGTTCGCCGAACTCCGAGGACCAGGTGCTGAGGGCGCCACACTGGACCCGACGACTTGCCGCAAAGTACTCAGGCAGCTGCGTCAACGGACTTTTTTTCTCACCATGATCAGAGACTTGGGCGGACTAGCCCCGATCGACGAAGTGGTGGCTGCCATGACGAAGCTGGCCGATTGGTCCGTCGAACAGGCATACCTGACTGTTATGTCAGATCTGGTGGCCACGCATGGGACTCCCCGTGACCTCGCGACAGGGCTCCCACAAGAAATGCTCATCATCGGAATGGGAAAACTCGGGGGCTGTGAACTAAACGTATCGTCAGACATTGACCTTGTGATGCTGTATGGCGATGAAGGGGAAACAGACGGTCCACGAGAGATCAGTTATCACGAATTCTATGGTCGCTTGACGCAGCGAATGATGCCCATTCTTTCCGAAATGGACGCAGATGGCCAAGTATTTCGGACAGACTTGAGGTTACGACCCGATGGTGACTCTGGGCCGCTTGCCTGGAGTCTAGACGCGTTTGAGCAGTATCTCTTCACGCAGGGCCGTGAATGGGAACGCTATGCATGGCTCAAAGCAAGGCCGATGTCAGCCCGTGCGTTCACAGATAGTGACTCAAAACTGAATGTGCAGCACTTAGAAAGTATGCGCATTCCGTTTGTCTATAGAAAATACTTTGACTTTGATGCGCTAGCAGCACTGCGGTCGCTACGAGAACGTATTCGTCAAGACTGGCAACGCAAAGCGTTGGCGCGTCCAGGCGTGGACTCACGTCTTAATATCAAGCTCGGCGAAGGCGGAATTCGCGAAATCGAGTTTGTCGTCCAGCTCTCGCAGTTGATTCGTGGAGGCAGAATGCCGGCCCTTCAGCAACGCGGCCTACTCGATGCACTACAAGCGCAGCGCCGCGCAGGCATTTTGCCTGCCCTGACCGTGAAGCATCTCGCCGACGCTTACGTGTTTTTAAGGCGCACAGAGCATGCATTGCAATACGCCGAAGATGCTCAAACTCACCTTCTCCCTACTGATCCCTCACGTATGGCGGAACTGGCGCACGCCATGCGCCTGTCCCTGCCTGAGTTCACCCAAACGTTGGAGCAACATCGCGAATTTGTGGCGTACACATTCCGAGACGCATTTCGACTCGCTGGTCTCGGCGACGAACCTGCGCACCCTAAGAAAAAAACGGCGATGTCCCCGTCAGAAATTGGAGAGTCCGGTGCTACGCTGTCGGCACTGGAAATGAGCTTATCCCACTTCGGTGAGGATGCAAGCGCCCTCACCAAACGGGTGGAGGCCTTTCTAGATGGCAGCAGAATCCGCTCGGCTTCTGCCTCAAGCAAGGCACGAATCGACACCCTCTTGCCAAGCGCCCTAGACGCCGCCAAACAAACAGCGCAACCCATGGCGGCCGCTTTGCGCATGCTCGACTTGATCGAACAGGTGACACAACGCAGCGCCTACCTTGCCTTACTTGCTGAATACCCAGAGACCCTTGCACGCATCGCCAGAATGATGGCCGCCAGTCCGTGGGCTGCGCAATATCTCATACAAAATCCTGTGGTTCTTGATAGCCTGATTGCATGGCACACATTGATGACCCCCATCAACTATGAGCAAGCGAGTCAGGCGATGCGCGCGGATCTTGACGCCTGTGTTTTGCCTGATGGCTCACCTGATGTTGAGCAGCAGATGAACCTGATGCGAGACATGCAACGGCAACTCAGCTTTCAGCTGCTCGCGCAGGATCTTGAGGGAGCCCTCTCGGTAGAAAGCCTAGCCGACCAACTCTCCGCCTTGGCCGACATGCTTCTGGATGAGACTCTGGCGCGTGTCTGGCCCTTGGTGTGCAAACCCCAGGAGGGCCAGCCCTGCCCAAGCCTGCGTTTGGCTATCATCGCCTACGGAAGGCTCGGCGGCAAAGAGTTGGGCTACTCCTCAGATTTAGATCTCGTCTATTTATACGATGATCCTCGGGAGGATGCTGCGGAAGTTTATGCCAAGCTCGCACGGCGCATGACCTCCTGGCTATCGACAATGACCTCTTCCGGCCGCCTTTATGATGTGGATCTGCGTCTTCGTCCTGACGGTGATGCGGGGCTACTGGCCGTATCCGTTGAAGCGTTTCGCAAGTATCAACTAGAGCACGCCTGGCCCTGGGAGCATCAAGCTCTCACACGGGCACGCTATGCGGCGGGTAATCGTGCCGTTGGGGACGCCTTCGAAACAATTCGCCAGGAAGTCTTAGCGGCCTCGCGTGATCCTGTTGCATTAGTCGCAGAGGTGCGAAAAATGCGTGAAAAAATGACCTCTGGCCACCCGAACCCCAGCCCTGATTTTGATCTGAAGCACGATGCTGGAGGTATGGTCGACTTAGAATTCGTCACGCAGTACTTGGTTTTAACGCAGAGTAAAAATCATCCAGCGTTGATCAGCAATCTAGGGAATATCGCTTTACTAAGGCTTGCTGCCGACGCAGGCCTGCTAGACCAAGATCTCGCGGCTCGCGCAGCCGACGCATACCGGGATTTGCGCAGAAGGCAGCACGAAGTTCGCCTTCAGGGCGCAGACCGTGCACGCGTATCCTCCATAGAACTTAAAGAGGCGCGAGCGGCTGTCCGAGAACTATGGGAGGCGGTTTTGGGCGAATAGCGATTAAACTAAACGCCTTTATTCTTGACAGCTCTCATCGTGAAAGATTCTTTGCGACCCTCCTTAACCCTGCCTGAGGGCAAATCCAAGGTGTTATTGCACTCCTGCTGCGCGCCCTGCTCAGGCGAGGTGATGGAGGCCATGCTTGTAGCGGGCATTCAGTACGATATTTTCTTTTACAACCCAAATATTCATCCCGTAAAAGAATACGAGATTCGAAAGAACGAAAATATTCGCTTTGCTGAGAAGCATGGTATCGGCTTTATTGATGCCGACTACGACGTCGACAATTGGTTCGAGCGCATCAAGGGCTTAGAAAACGAACCCGAAAGAGGCGAACGCTGCACCAAGTGCTTTGATATGCGCTTCGAACGTACTGCCCTATACGCTTACGAACATGGCTATGACACCATCACGAGTTCATTAGGAATTTCGCGCTGGAAAGACATGCAACAAATTAATGGTTGCGGTGAACGCGCTGCTGCGCGCTACGACACACTCACGTATTGGACGTATAACTGGCGCAAGCATGGCGGTTCGGCCCGCATGATTGAAATAAGCAAACGCGAAGAGTTCTATCAACAAGAGTACTGCGGCTGTGTGTACTCATTGCGCGACACGAATCGGCATCGCCGAGCACAAGGGCGCGAGCGCATTGCTCTAGGCGTTAAATTCTATGGTCGCGAAGAGCTTCAAGCGCTCTCAGAACCTAGGCCTGAGACGCCCGAGTAGACAGTCGCGCCACACGCAAATTAAAGCGCTCTAGCAGCTCCGAAAAACGATCACCCGCGAGCACCTGAAATTCACGCTGGCGGTCCTGGCCGAAGGCTAGCCTAGGGCTTGCGCTAAGAGCGGGATGTGTCATTAATACAGTCCAAGGGCGCACATTGAGCAACCACTGCTCTAACATCCAAGCGAAATCTGGGTGCGCCCGCGAAAAATCATAGGCCCCAATAAATCCGTTATTTTGCTCAGCGCCAAGATCTCGAGCTAAAACAGAAAATGCGCGGGCGCCGAGCGCTCCGATCACATGGGCTTTCAGACGCTGCATCAATGGCAGCGCGGATGCTAGGTGCGTTGGGCGTGTGTCACGCAACCACGGTGGGCGTGCGCCGTAACGTACGTGCAAGGCGCTAACAAGTTCTTCTCGGATCACGGGTAACTGATGCACGTGCAGATGCCCATCAACAAAGTCAGGCGCACGCCCTAAGTGAGCATGAAACAGGTCCAACTGCTGCTCAATCTGTCGACGGACAGTCGTGGCAGTGAGGCGCCTTGCGTAAGCCAGCGCCATGAGTGAGCCCAGGGGACGGTAGGCACCGGGCGGTCCCAGATCTTCAGTGAAATTCAAGTGCAAACCAACGTCAATGGGTAAGGTCTTTAGTGCTGGAGCAGAATCCACGAAACCTGTCGCGGTAACAAGACAACCGGTCGCACTAAGACGTCTGCGCGCGGCCAACGCAACAATCGCTTCATCGACCCCAGGTTCTAGCCCATAGTCGTCAGCACACACCACAATCGGTGTCGTGGTGTCGCTCATTCGCGCGGTAGGACGCGACCATGCTCTGCGCCCTGCGTATAAGGTCTCCCCTGCGTTTGGCGCACGAGGTACAGCGGACGCCCTTTGACCTCATCAAAGATCCCAGCAATGTATTCGCCCACGATCCCAAGAGAGATCAAATTGATACCAGAGAAAAACAATAGGATTGTGACAATCGTAGGCCACCCATCAACTGGGTTTGCAAACAACAGATACTCGACCACGATATACAGGCCATAGGCAAACGAGCATATTGAAACCAGAAACCCAAACAAGCTAACCGCGCGCAGTGGCCAAGTCGTAAATGCCGTCAGCCCTGTGAGCGCCAAACGTAATAACTTCAAGATGTCGAAGCGAGACTCCCCGTGTTGACGGGCGTCCGGCACATACTCGATGGGCTCAGAATTAAATCCGACCCAAGCATATAAACCCTTCATGAACCGATTGCGCTCCGGCAAACGCAAGAGAGCGTCGACAACGCTACGATCCATGAGTCGAAAATCACCTGCATGCGGTGGCACACGAACTCCCCGGGCGCCTTTTAGCAGCGAATAGAACACGCGCGTACCAAAACGCTTGGTAAAGCTTTCATCGTCTCGATTTGCACGGACGGCGTAGACCATGTCGACACCGATAGCCCAGCGCTCGATCATCTTGGACAACAGTTCGGGCGGATGTTGCAAGTCTGCATCCAGAATAACAACAACATCACCGATCGCCGCTTCAAGACCGGCGGTAATTGCGGGCTCTTTCCCGAAGTTACGCGAAAGCTGAACGTAGCGAAAACCAGGATTTGCAGTCCAGGATCCCATCAATTGCGAGGTATTGTCGCGGCTTCCATCATCAACGACGACAATTTCCCAGCTAGCGCCCGTCTGCGCTAGCACGGACTGCAGCCTGGGCAACAAAATGCCTAAGTTCGTCGCTTCGTTAAAGGCGGGTACGACGCAACTGATCGTGGCGGACATGACCTCACGCACCCGTAGCTCTCTGGGCACAGCGGACAAGGAAGAAACAGACTGATCGTTTGAGTTCATAGAGATCTAGTGTTTTGCGCGATGCACCGCCAAACTGGCACTAAAGATTGCACCTACCATCATAACCGCTCCAACCAGGGTGCGCGCACTCGGAACCTCGGCAAATAGAATCCAAGCGAATCCAATCGCGTAGAGGGGTTCGGAGGCTACGACTAGACCAGCCGTGCGCGCAGGCAAACACCGCAGACTTGAAACGAAGAGTAAATGTGCAACGCCAGTACAAATAACTCCGAGTGCGGCGATCAGATACCAGTCGTTTACAGAGACCGTACGCAGCTCGAAAAAGATCCAAGGGGTGAGCAAGACGCACACGACGACATTCTGTAAGCCCGCGACATGAAACGCGTTCACCCCCGAGAGCGCGCGGCGATTCATCACCGCCAACAGACCAAACGAAGCGCCTGAGAGCAACCCCCACAACAAACCTTCCGTTGCAATATCGTGCAAGTCAAAAGATGGGGTAATTAACAATAGACCCAACGACACGACAAAAAGTCGTAACCACTCCACACGCTGAATACGCTCTCTGAGTATGCCCCATTCAATCAACGTGATGAAGGCAGGAAAGCTCGCAAAGCCTAAGGTTGCGACCGCAATACCGCCCATTTTGACGGATATAAAAAAGCTTACCCAATGCAAGGCGAGCATTGCACCAGAACCAAACAAAGCCCAACCATGCGCCTGCGCAAATACCTGCTTGAACCCACGTTCGCCTAGCGCACCACCCACCAGCACCAAGGTCAGCACCGCAAAGACGGCACGCCCCCAAGTGATCACAGCGGCGTTAGCGTCAATGACGACACCAAAAATTCCGGTGGCGCCAAACAGCACTGCAACAACATGAATCGCAACGAGAGACTGAGACCGAGTGAGCAAAGAGTTGTCTCGATACTCAGCGTTTAGGCCAGCCAAACGGCGACGCCCAGCCGGTGTAAACCTTAGGCAATGGGGTCGCATAATCTCCGTGCTTGCTGGTCCCCAAGCCTAACGCCGCTAGGGCTTCGGCAAACTTTACCGCAACGGCCACACCGTCAATCACAGGAACACCCAGGCGCTCTGTCAGCGTTTGGCACAAGGTAGTCATGCCAGCACATCCCAGAACGATCGCACCGCTGCGATCGCGACTGAGCGCTTCACGCGCAGTCTGCTCGATTTGATCAATGACAGTGCTACCCGCGTCCTCTAGATCTAACACCGCGATATCCGTGCCGTGAACGCCTCGACACTGATGCTCAAATCCATAGCGCTGCACTAAGCGTTCGGCAATGATGCAGGTGCGCGTCATGGTGGTCACCACCGAGAAGCCTGTAGCAAGCATGCTGGCGGCATGAAACCCAGCCTCCGCGATCCCTAGCACGGGGGCCCGCGTGATTTCTCGCGCGGCTTCCAAACCAGGATCCCCAAAGCACGCAATCACGACGGCATGCGGAGCAGGATTGGCCCCGCTCTCTTGCGCCAGACGAAGCTGTTCAGCCACGCCTGCCGCGGCAAATGCCTCGTCATAGTGCCCTTCAATTGAAAGCGGCCCAAAACTCGGTTGCACCGCAACAATTTCCGTCGTGGGCGCAGCAACTGCTTTGGCGCCCTGGGCAATAGCATGGGTCATTGGTGCCGAGGTATTAGGGTTTATGAGAAGTAGTTTCATAGTCATAGATTGGTTTAACTTAGAGGGTGGAACTGCGTGCACCAGTATGGATATAAATGCATCAAAATGGATCGGCTGCACCAAAATAGTTCAGGGCTACCCACCTTGAGCCAAGCTTTTACTTATTCGCTAGAACCTTTTTGTTAGCCCGCTTTGCGAACCTACACAACTAAGTTCGGTTTGGCACGATTTTTGCTTATAGATCAGGGCAAGATACTTCGAATTAACCTATTTTAGATTTGTTTTTTGTTACACAGCATATTTACATTTAACCGCGTCAATCGTACTTCTGGAGAACTCATGAAACAACAGGCGTTGATATCCCGTTTAATGGGCAAGCCTTTAGGGCTTACCGTCCTCACCGCCGCACTCGCGGTTGCCTCTGCGATGCCCGCTTCGGCTCAAGAAAAAGTCTTGCGTATTGGCATGACTGCAGCCGACATTCCGCGCACGCTCGGTCAGCCTGATCAGGGCTTCGAAGGAAACCGGTTCACCGGTATTCCGATGTACGATGCCCTCACACAGTGGGACCTTTCCAAATCAGACGTCCCCAGCGTAGTCATCCCAGGCCTGGCTACTTCTTGGGCAGTGGACGCAAACGACAAAACAAAGTGGGTCTTCAAACTACGTCCAGGTGTTAAGTTTCACGACGGCTCACCCGTCAATGCAGACGCCATCGTTTGGAACGTACAGAAGGTTCTTGATAAAGACGCCCTCCACTTTGATGCCTCACAAGTCGGTGTGACTGCCTCACGTATGCCAACGCTGCGTAGCGCGAAAAAAATTGATGACATGACAGTCGAACTCACCACGAGCGAGCCAGACGCTTTTTTGCCGATCAACTTGACCAACCTGTTTATCGCCTCACCAGCGCATTGGAATGCCAAGCTCAAGGCGGTCCCTGCCTCAGTCGCCGCTCCAGCTGAACGCGCCAAACAAGCCTGGGCAGCCTTCGCTTCCGACGCCTCAGGCAGCGGTCCTTTCAAGATGGCGCGTTTTGTACCACGCGAGCGTCTGGAGATGGTTGCCAATAAAGACTACTGGGATGCCAAGCGCAAGACACAGATTGACCGCGTAGTATTGCTGCCAATTCCTGAGGCGAATGCACGTACAGCAGCATTGCTCTCTGGTCAGGTTGACTGGATTGAGGCGCCCGCACCGGACGCCCTTCCTCAGATCAAACAGCGTGGCTTCAATATTTATAGCAACCCACAGCCGCACGTCTGGCCTTGGCAGTTGTCATTCGCCGAAGGTTCACCATGGCTTGACAAGCGTGTACGTCACGCGGCGAACCTGTGTGTGGATCGTGAGGGCTTGAAAACGTTGCTGGGTGGCTTGATGGGCATTCCGAAAGGCACAATGGCTCCAGGACACCCTTGGTTCGGTACGCCATCGTTTGACATCAAGTATGACGTTGCAGGCTCGCAAAAGCTGATGACAGAGGCTGGCTTCTCCGCAGCCAAGCCCTTAAAAGTCAAGATCCAGATCTCGGCTTCTGGTTCGGGCCAGATGCAGCCTCTGCCAATGAACGAATTCGTTCAGCAGTCGCTCAAGAAGTGCTTCTTTGACGTTCAGTTCGACGTGATCGAGTGGAACACGCTCTTCACCAACTGGCGCAAGGGTGCAAAAGATCCTTCGGCCAATGGCGCAAGTGCAACGAACGTCAGCTTCTCGTCGATGGATCCCTTCTTCGGCATGGTGCGGTTCAGCAGCAAGGGTACCTTCCCACCTGTGTCGAACAACTGGGGCTACTATGCCAGCCCAGAAGTTGAGGCACTGGTATCTGCTGCACGTACGACGTTTGACGACAAGGCACGTGACGCAGCGCTGGCTAAGCTGCACACGCGTATTGTTGAAGACGCACCGTTCGTCTGGATTGCACATGACGTAGGTCCACGTGCGATGAACAAGAAAGTGACAGGTGTTGTGCAACCACAAAACTGGTTTATCGACATTGCCACAATGAAAGTGCAGTAAGCTGTACGAAGCACGCCGCGCCTTTAGGTGCGGCGTGCTTTTTTGTTGTTTGCATATACCTATTCCGATTCAATTTTATTGAGACACACCTCTAATGCTTAGCTTTTTACTGAGGCGTCTGATTTACACCTTGCCCATCATGCTTGGTGTCGCGCTTGTCTGTTTTTCCTTGGTGCATTTGGCTCCCGGCGACCCACTGATGGCGATTCTTCCACCCGATGCTTCGCAAGATTTGCGTGATCGGTTAATGGATCTTTACGGATTTAATCGCTCGTATCCAGAGCAATTCCTTTCCTGGGTCTGGCGTGCACTACAAGGCGATTTGGGCACCTCAATCGCCTCAAGCAGACCGGTGACAGACGAGGTTCTGAAAGCGGTTGTCAATACACTGCGGCTCGCCGTTTTCGCGACTCTCATCGGGTTCGTGTTTGGCTCCCTATTTGGTTTTGTTGCGGGCTACTTTCAAAATTCCTGGATCGACAAAGCCGCCTCATTAACTTCAGTCTTAGGCGTGAGCGTGCCGCACTACTGGCTGGGTATGGTGTTTGTCATTATCTTCAGCTCAACGCTGATGTGGTTACCGCCTAGTGGCGCGGGTCCTGGTGGCTCAGCGGACTGGGTCTGGAACCTTGAGCATATGAAGCATCTGATCCTACCGGCCGTGACCATGAGCGTGATTCCGATGGGGATTATTGCCCGGACCGTCCGAGCACTCGTCGCCGATATCCTGGCGCAAGAGTTTATCGTGGGGCTACGCGCCAAGGGCTTAACCAACGTTGGCATCTTTATTCACGTCGTCAAGAACGCGGCTCCGACCGCTCTAGCCGTGATGGGCTTACAACTTGGCTATTTGCTTGGCGGATCGATTCTGATTGAAACGGTCTTCTCTTGGCCTGGCACAGGCTTTTTGTTGAACTCGGCGATTTTTCAACGCGACCTCCCTCTGCTTCAAGGGACTATTCTCGTACTCGCTATGTTTTTCGTTGTTCTGAATATGATTGTTGACATCATTCAGACCCTGCTCGATCCTCGTATCGCGCGTAGCTAATGGAACAGGGACTCTGAAATGCTGAACATTACCGTCGACCCCTCTAAAGTACCCGCCGTTGTCACGGAGAAATCCACTGGCTACTGGCGTAATGTCGGGCAACGCTTTATGCGCGACAAGCTAGCGATGTTTGCTGGTTTTGTTATTTTGTTACTGCTCATCATGGCGATATTTGGGCCCTGGCTCGCGCCTCACGATCCCTTTGCCTCGTCGATCATGAAGCGGCTCAAGCCAATCGGCTTCCCTGGACACTTGCTGGGAACAGATGAGCTCGGTCGCGACATGCTGACCCGTCTAATCGTGGGCACCAAGCTTTCCCTTTTTATGGGAATTACACCCGTGATCTTGGCCTTTTGTATTGGCTCAGTCATCGGCCTGATCGCTGGCTATGCTGGCGGTACGGTCAATACCGTCATCATGCGTACGATCGACGTGTTTTATGCCTTCCCCTCAGTCCTGTTGGCGATTGCGTTATCGGGCGTATTGGGTGCGGGTATTACAAACTCATTGATCTCCCTGACCATTGTGTTTATTCCACCGATCGCTCGCGTTGCCGAAAGTGTGACCACACAAATTCGTAGCCGCGATTTTGTGGATGCCGCACGCGCCTCAGGTGCCAACGCATTCACGATTGTGCGTGTGCATGTTTTGGGTAACGTGCTTGGACCTATTTTTGTTTACGCAACCAGCCTGATCGCAGTGTCGATGATTCTTGCCTCCGGGCTGAGCTTTCTTGGGTTAGGCGTCAAGCCGCCTGAGCCAGAATGGGGCTTGATGCTCAATACGTTGCGCACAGCTATTTACGTACAGCCCTGGATTGCCGCACTGCCAGGCGTCATGATCTTCATCACGTCTATCGCTTTCAACCTGCTCTCCGATGGATTGCGTACCGCCATGGAGATCAAAAACTGATGGATACGACTGTGAAGAAGGAAGCCGCTCCTGGTTCCGCCCAACCATTATTGATGGTCAAGCATCTGATTAAGCACTTTGCCTTAAAAAAGGATGTGTTTGGACGGGGCGGTGGCGTAGTGCGTGCGGTCGACGATATCGACTTTCTCGTGCGCCAAGGCGAGACCTTAGGGGTCGTCGGCGAGTCCGGCTGCGGCAAATCTACGACCGCTAGACTCCTGATGAACTTAACACCGCCCGATAACGGCGACATTATCTTTGATGGCCGTTCCGTCGGCAGTCGTGACCTGTCTCTCAAAGAGTTTCGTCGGCAAGCGCAAATGGTGTTTCAGGATAGCTATGCGTCCTTGAATCCGCGCCTCACGATTGAAGACTCCGTGGCTTTCGCGCCGCAAGTGCATGGCGTATCCAAAGAGGATGCCGTTGAACGCGCACGCGACCTATTAAGGCGCGTTGGCCTAGATCCCAACCGCTTCGCAGAGCGCTATCCACACGAGCTGTCTGGCGGACAACGGCAGCGTGTCAATATCGCGCGTGCACTTGCTCTGCAGCCGCGCCTCATCATCTTAGATGAGGCGGTGTCGGCACTAGACAAGTCCGTCGAAGCCCAAGTGCTCAATTTGTTATTGGATTTAAAAGAGGATTTTGGCTTGACCTACGTGTTCATCAGCCATGATCTGAATGTCGTGCGCTATATCTCCGATCGCGTCATGGTGATGTATCTTGGGCAGGTTGTTGAAATCGGTGATTGCGAAACCCTGTTCGAGCAACCGAAACATCCTTATACGCGCGCCCTACTCTCGTCCGTACCATCGATGGATCCTGATAATCGGACAGAAGAGCCACCGCTATCCGGTGATCCACCCAATCCGATTAACCCTCCGTCCGGCTGCCGCTTTCATACGCGCTGCGTGCATGCGCAGGCGATCTGTTCGCAAACGATGCCCGCCCTCGTTTCTGACCAAGCAGGGCACGGCGTCGCATGTCTGATGCACATTGCAGGAAGTGGACACACCGACGCACCAAGCGCTCAGCAGGAGGTCGCATGAGCGACGAAAAAACATTCGTTGATATCCGTGACCTTACGGTCACTTTTACCGGGGGTCGAAAGCCTGTACGTGCCGTATCTGGTGTTAACTTAAAGGTTAAACGAGGCGAAGTCGTCGCACTGATCGGTGAATCAGGATCAGGAAAGAGCGTGACGCTTCGCTCAATTTTGCGTCTGCATAACCCATCGCACTCAAAGCTCGAAGGGCAAATCCTGGTAGGCGATCAGGATGTCGTGCAGCTTTCCGCTAGCGCATTGTCAGACTTTCGTGGCAAAGTCGCTTCAATGATTTTCCAGGAACCATTGTTGGCACTCGATCCGGTTTACACCGTGGGTGAGCAAATTATCGAGGCGATTCTTCGTCACGAAAATGTTAGCAAGGAACAGGCCCGCGCACGTGCACTTTCGCTTTTTGAACGTGTCCGCATCCCGAGCCCCGAGCGACGCCTCGATGCTTACCCACATGAAATGTCAGGCGGCATGCGTCAGCGTGCCATGATTTCTCTAGCACTCGCTAGCCAACCGCAGTTGCTTCTTGCAGACGAACCCACCACAGCTCTGGATGCAACCGTACAGATTCAAATTCTGCTGTTGTTACGTGAACTCCAGCGTGAGCTTGGCCTGTCTGTTGTTTTTGTCACACACGACATTGGTGCTGCAGTTGAAGTAGCAGATCGTATTGCCGTGATGTATGCCGGGCGCATTGTCGAACAGGGCACAACGCGGGCACTGATGCGCTCACCTCGTCATCCCTACACGCGGGCCTTACTAAAAAGCTTGGCGCACGGTTCGGTCAAAAAGGGAACACGCTTGGAGACCATTCCAGGTGCACCTCCCGATCTGAGCAACCTGCCGCCGGGTTGCGTCTTTGCCGAACGCTGCAGCTTGGCAACAGACGATTGCAGAAAAGCCTTTCCTGAAACAATCTGGCTAACTGAAGATCACAGCGCCAGATGTTTCAGGGTGGATCAGACCTTGCAGCCTGTCTGATTAACTTACTGGAGAGTTCGTTCGAACACGAACTTTCCATCTCGCCAGTCGACCGGAACAACATCCCGCGGACCAAACTTGCCTTGAAGAATTAGTTTGGCTATTGGGTTCTCCAGTTGCTGCTGGATCGCCCGCTTCAGGGGTCTTGCGCCAAAGACAGGGTCAAACCCGGTGCGCGCCAACTCGGCTTGCGCCACAGGCGAGACCTCCAAGATCATCTCCTGCTGCAACATCCGCTTCGCTAAGCGCTGGAGTTGTACGCCTGCAATCTTCTCGATATGTGCGCTATCCAAGGCGTGAAATACCACGACCTCATCAATCCGGTTCAAAAACTCTGGTCGAAAATGATTTTTTAAGTCATCCCAAACGACCGCCTTGATCGCCTCGTAAGGCTGTCCCACCATGGCTTGAATATGTTGCGAGCCAAGGTTCGAGGTCATCACGATCACCGTGTTACGGAAGTCGACCGTACGCCCGTGCCCATCAGTCAGACGGCCATCATCGAGCACCTGCAGAAGTACGTTAAAAACATCCGGATGCGCCTTTTCCACCTCGTCAAGCAACACGACGCTGTAAGGTTTGCGACGTATAGCCTCTGTCAGATAGCCGCCCTCTTCGTAGCCAACATACCCTGGAGGTGCACCGATCAAACGAGCAACGGAGTGTTTTTCCATAAACTCGCTCATGTCGATCCGAATCAACTGTTCATCAGAATCAAAGAGGAAATCTGCCAGGGCCCGGGTAAGTTCCGTCTTACCGACACCAGTCGGACCAAGGAATAAGAACGAACCATAAGGACGTGAGGCGTCGGACAGCCCGGCGCGCGAGCGTCGGATTGCATCAGCAACTAGCCCAACCGCCTCATCTTGTCCAATCACGCGCTGGTGTAAGCGGTCTTCCATTTGCAAAAGCTTATCGCGCTCGCCTTGCATCATTTTTGACACAGGAATGCCCGTGGCGCGAGAAACAACCTCTGCAATCTCTTCCGCACCAACTTGGGTGCGCAACAGCCGTGGCTTATCTCCGGCACCTGCAACCGCACCGGCACCCTCTGCCGTTTTTAGACGCGTCTCTAACTCTGGCAGCCTGCCGTATTGAATTTCGGCGAGCTTATCGAACTGCCCCTTGCGCTGTAATTCTGCCATCTCCGCACGCGCACGTTCGATCTCTTCTTTGATCGACTGCGTTCCTTGAACAGCAGCCTTCTCGCTCTTCCAGATCACTTCAAAATCGTTGTACTCGCGTTGCAACTTCTCGAGCTCTTCCTCGATAATTTGTAGACGACGCATTGATCCTTCGTCTGTTTCTTTTTTAACGGCTTCACGTTCAATTTTCAATTGAATAATGCGCCGATCGAGTCGATCCATGACTTCAGGCTTGGAATCGATTTCCATGCGAATACGCGCAGCCGCTTCGTCAATTAAGTCGATGGCCTTATCCGGCAAAAAGCGATCGGTAATGTAGCGATGCGATAACTCAGCAGCCGCCACAATCGCAGGATCTGTGATCTCAACGCCGTGGTGCAACTCATAGCGCTCCTGCAACCCGCGCAGAATGGCGATGGTCGATTCCACATTGGGCTCATCCACAATAACTTTCTGAAAACGACGCTCAAGCGCAGCATCTTTCTCGATGTACTTGCGGTACTCATCGAGTGTGGTTGCGCCAATGCAGTGCAGCTCGCCGCGGGCCAAGGCAGGCTTGAGCATATTGCCAGCATCCATTGCGCCTTCAGCTTTACCAGCACCCACCATTGTGTGGATTTCATCAATAAAAATGATGCTGCTGCCGTCATCCTGCGACAGCTCTTTGAGCACAGCCTTTAAGCGCTCCTCAAATTCACCGCGGAATTTAGCGCCCGCAAGCAAGCTTGCCAAATCCAAGGACAGCACACGCTTGCCTCGAAGGCTCTCTGGAACCTCGTCATTGACGATACGCTGAGCCAAGCCCTCGACGATGGCAGTCTTACCCACGCCAGGCTCACCGATTAACACGGGGTTGTTTTTGGTGCGACGCTGCAAAATCTGAATCGCACGCCGAATCTCATCGTCGCGCCCGATCACGGGATCGAGCTTTCCCTGACGCGCACGTTCGGTCAGATCCATCGTGTATTTCGCCAAGGCTTCACGATTGGACTCGCCTTCTTGATCTTTTACTGTCTCGCCACCACGTACCGCATCAATCGCAGCCTCAAGTGCTTTACGTTGGAGACCTGCCTCTTTCAACGCACGGCCCACATCGCCTTTATCGTCAGCTAAGGCCAACAAGAACAGTTCGCTCGGGATATAAGTATCGCCCCGCTTTGAGGCCTCTTTATCGACACGCGTGAACACCGCTTGCAAATCGCGGCTGACTTGGATGTTGTCATCGCCACCCTTGACTTGGGGCAGAGCTTTAAGCGTTGCTGCCAAGCTTGTTTGCAGCTTGTTGATCGCCACGCCAGCTCGCGCGAGTAGGCTTGCTGCGCCGCTCTCACTGTCGCCAAGCAAGGCAGAAAGTACGTGAGCCGGTTCGATGTAAGGATGTTCCTGACGCGCAGCCAGACTTTGTGCATCGGCGAGTGCCTGCTGAAATTTGGTCGTAAGTTTGTCAAAACGCATGGTGGTGCTCCTAACGGGGTATGGCTTGTGGCCAAAAGTTGATGCGTACAAGATGCGGCCAAAGCGCCACTTTTCAATGGCTCACGTTCTAAATACCATCAGGCTCACAAAAGCTTAGCCTTTCTAAGGGGAAATCGACTTGATCCAAATCAACAGGGCTACAATTGACCCCTAAGCAGTTAAGTCATTTTTTTACTCGACACTTGGTAGACATGCTTAAACATATCCCGGTTGCTGCTGAGTCGACACATTGTTCCACTTGCATGATGGGCAGTGTCTGTTTACCTGTTGGAATGCCTGCCACGGAAGTGGCCAAGCTCGATGATCTTGTTAAAGATCGCATTCGACTGCAAAAAGGCCAAGCGCTCTTTCAACACGGTGAAAAACTAGATGCGCTCTTTGGCTTGCGCACGGGTTCTATTAAGACACAACTCGACGAGGCGAATGGCGCACATCAGATCACCGGCTTTTTCTTGCCCGGGGAAATCGTAGGGCTCGATGGAATGATTGAGGGCGAGCATAGCTCTACCGCCATCGCCATGGAAGACTCAGAAGTATGCGTGGTGAAGCTTCAAGATATCGACGAGATCTCACGCTACGTGCCCTCCTTGCAGCACCAGGTACGACGCCTCATGAGCCGAGAAATTGCTCGTTCTCACCAAGTGCTCTTGGCCTTGGGTTCAATGCGCTCCGAGCAACGACTAGCGGCTTTTTTGCTGAATCTGTCCCAACGCCTGACTGCATTAGGATATTCGCCGAGTGAGTTCATCATGCGCATGAGTCGCGAAGAGCTCGGCAATTATCTTGGTCTAACCCTCGAGACCGTGAGTCGTCTATTTTCACGCTTTGCCCGCGAAGGCGTCATTATGGTCAACCAGCGTGACATCAAGATTATCGACATGGCTGCGCTCAACGAGCTTGTCGGTAAGCCCTGCTAAGCGCGCACGTCTTCGAGAAACAGCTCGGTACGGCAGAAATCTAGCGTAGTTTGCTTAGAATCCAAGATCGCTTTACCTAGTTGTTGCGACCAATACATCGCTCCCCCACCGGCGCGTGCCCACTCATTCAAACGACGCGTATAAAGTTGCAGGTCGTATTCATGCGTGACACCAATCGCCCCATGCACCGCGTGCGATACGGCGACAATCTTACCCACTGCCTGACTCGTATGCGCTTTCGCCAGCGCGGCAAGCATGGGTATCGGCGTCCAAGACGGGCCGCGACACGCCATCTCTGCTGCCATGCGCGCACCGAACACGAGCTCGGCCACCTCGCTAATCTGTTGTTGTAAGGCCTGGAAGCGCCCAATCGGCTTGCCAAACTGTTCACGCTGATTGGCATGCGCCAGCGACATCTCAAAGACGCGGTCTGTTCCGCCTGCAATCAGTACAGCAAGCGTCAAAGCTAGTGCATGTTCAAACTGCGGCGTGTTCCAGCGACCCAGGTGGGATGCATTGACCACTTCAGTGGACCATGTCAAATCTGCATCGAGCGAACCATGCCCGCCGGAACGAACGACTTCAGCTTTAGCTGTGGGACAGAGCCATACGTTATCGTCGTGCTGCACCAATACCCAATCCGCAGTGAAGCCAAAACTCACGGCATGCGCCACCAAGCCCCGAGACGAAAGCTGAACCTGGTAAGGGGCAAAAGTAATCGATCCCTCTGGGATAGACTGACTAGCTTGATTCAGCCAAGCACGCGCAAACAACGTGTGGGCATAAGGCA
>Ga0164293_10000614_pt1 | contig 28745 bp, 25 predicted proteins | sample GEODES118metaG_FD_111487 | JGI IMG/M metagenome (GOLD analysis project Ga0164293, IMG submission 111487) | Eutrophic lake water microbial communities from Lake Mendota, Wisconsin, USA - GEODES118 metaG | ecosystem: Environmental > Aquatic > Freshwater > Lake | place: USA: Lake Mendota...
CGGTGGAGGCGGCGAACTCCTCAGCGGCCTCGGCCAAGGTGGCCGGCAGTCGCGGGGCGTCGCCGGCGTAGGCGTTGCCGGTAACCGGTTCGGGCAACTCCAGGCCGCGCTCGACGCCGTGCAGTCCGCCGGCGATCAGCGCCGCCACTGCCAGATAGGGGTTGACGTCGCCGCCCGGCGCCCGGCACTCGACCCGCATAGAGTGTCCGTGACCCACTACCCGCATGGCGCAGGTCCGGTTGTCCATACCCCAGGCGACCGCCGTCGGCGCGAAGCTGCCTTCGGTGAATCGCTTGTAGGAGTTGATGTTCGGGGCGTAGAACAGGGTCAGTTCACGAAGCGTCGCGAGTTGCCCGGCCAGGAAGCTGCGGAACATAGGGGACATCCCCAACGGCTCACCATCGTCGGCGAGCACCGCGGCGCCCTCGGTTCCGCGCAACGACAGGTGGATGTGGCAGCTGTTCCCCTCCCGTTCGTCGAACTTCGCCATGAAGGTCAGGCTCTGGCCGTGGAGGTCGGCGATCTCCTTGGCCCCGTTCTTGTAGATCGTGTGGTTGTCGCAGGTGATGAGGGCGTCGTCGTAGCGGAATGCGATCTCCTGCTGGCCGGCATTGCATTCACCCTTCACGCCCTCGCAGTACATGCCCGCACCGTCCATGCCCCGGCGGATGTCGCGCAGCAGCGGTTCCATCCGGGTCGAGGCGTGGATGGCGTAGTCGATGTTGTAGTCGCTGGCTTTGGTCAGATTCCGATAGCCGGCCGCCCAGGCGTCGCGATAGGTGTCGTCGAACACCATGAACTCCAACTCGGTTCCGACGAAAGCCGTCAGTCCGCGCACAGCCAGCCGGTCGGTCTGGGTGCGCAGCACGCTACGCGGCGCGGCCGCCACCGGATCACCACTGTGCCAATGTAAGTCGGCCATCACCAGCGCCGTCCCGGGCAGCCACGGCAGTACCCGCAGCGTGGACGGATCGGGGCGCATCACCATATCTCCGTAGCCGGAGTCCCAATTGGACATCCGATAGCCCTCGACGGTGTTCATCTCGGCATCCACGGCCAGCAGATAGTCACAGCACTCGGCGCCGTGCTCGGCGACCTCCTCGGCGAACAGTCGGGCCGACACCCGTTTTCCGGTCAGCCTGCCCTGCATGTCGGCGAACGCGACGATGACGGTGTCGATCTCATCGGCCGCCATCAGCCGATCCAACTCGCCGGCGCTCAGCAGACCCCGACGCCGCCCGGCACCCTCAGCGCTCACATGCACTCCTCACATGTACTCCTCGACTGGGCAGGCGCAAAGGTTTAACACGATCGACACCGGCCTCAGCTATGAAAGGTAGGCCACCGGAGCGGTGTAGCGCCTAGTGTCCCCAGCACTGCCGCAAAGCCAGCACTGCCGCAAAGCCGAAGGGGCGCCCGCCATGCCTGAAGGTCACGAACTGCTCGACGAGGACGAACTGCACCTGGCCAAGCTGGGATACAGCCAGGAACTGCAGCGGTCGTGGTCGGGTTTCTCCAACTTCGCGATCTCATTCTCGATCATCTCGATCCTGGCCGGGTGCTTCACCTCGTTCGGCCTGGGGTGGAACAACGGCGGCCCGGCCGCCATCGCCTGGGGTTGGCCGATCGTGGGGACGTTCATTCTGCTGGTGGGCTTCTGCCTGTCCGAACTGGTCTCGGCGTATCCGACCTCCGGGGGGATCTACTGGTGGGCAGCCAAACTCGGCGGCCCTAAAGCCGGCTACTACACCGGGTGGCTGAATCTGATCGGCCTGATCGCGATCCTGGCCTCGGTGGCCTACGGCAGCGCGACCTTCCTGGACCTGACGCTGGGCACCCTCAGCGAGAGCTGGCTGGCCGGCTACAGCCTCACGCGGGTGTTCGTGATGTTCGTGCTGATCCTGGCCGTCGTGGCCGTCATCAACATCTTCTCCAGCCACCTGCTCGCCGTCATCAACAACATCTCGGTGTGGTGGCATGTCGCCGGAGCCGCTGCGGTGATCGCGATCCTGTGGCTGGTGCCCGAGCGGCATGCCAGCGTCGGTGAGGTGTTCACCACGACCGTCAACAACAGCGGCATGTTCGGCGGATCCACCTCCGGATGGGGCTGGCTGCTGTTCGTGCTGCCGATCTCGGCGATCCTCACCCAGTACACGATCACCGGGTACGACGCCTCTGCGCACCTGTCCGAGGAGACCAAGAGCGCCGCCAACGCCGCCGCGCAGGGAATTTGGCGGTCGATCTTCTACTCGATGATCGGCGGCTGGCTCCTGCTGCTGACGTTCCTGTTCGCCGTGCAGGACGTCGACGGGGTATCGGAGGCCGGTGGCGCGGTGGCGGCCATCTTCAACCAGGCGCTGACCTCCAAGTGGGCCGCGGCGGTGCTGCTCATCTCCACCGCGGGTCAGTTGTTCTGCACCACCGCCTGTCAGACCAGTGCATCGCGGATGCTGTTCGCGTTCAGCCGGGACCGGGCCGTGCCCGGCCATCAACTGTGGTCGAAGATCAACGCCAACCGGGTACCGGCCAACGCGGTGATCGTGACCGCAGTACTCGCCGCGGTTCTGACACTTCCCGCACTTGTCGAGGTGGACATCAACGGGGCGCCGGTTCCGGTGGCGTTCTTCGCTGTGGTGTCCATCGGTGTGGTCGGCCTGTATCTGTGTTTCGCGGTGCCGATCTACTACCGCTGGAAGGCCGGCGACTCCTTCCAGGCCGGCCGCTGGAACCTGCGCGGCCATTACCGCTGGATCGCGCCGGTGGCACTGGCCGAAATCATCGTCACCGCGATCATCGCGATGTTCCCGACTTCGCTGGGCGGCATGCCGTGGGATCCCAGCTTCGAGTGGAAGTTCGTCAACTACACCCCACTGGTGGTGGGCGGCGTGCTGGTGCTGCTCTGGCTGTACTGGCACGCCTCGGTCAAGCGTTGGTTCACCGGTCCGGTCAGGCAGATCGACGAGACCGGCCGACAACTGGACGGGGCCCGCTAGCCCCGCGGCGTCGTCGCCTGCAGCACGGCCTCGGTGAGCGCCTCGGTTCGCAGGTGCGAGATCGCGTGATACTGCGGGTCGGCCACCATCCGGCTGAACGCCTCGCGGCTGGGGTAACGCACCAGCACCACCGCGTCCCACTCCTGACCGGGTTCGGCCGCGAGCACCGTCGAACCGTCGCCGTAGTAAAGAGGTTCGCCGCCATAGCGTTTGACGAACTCGCTGGCCCGCCGCACGTACTCGTCGTACTGTTCGCGCTTTCCGTCGGCGAACCGCAGAAGGTTCAGCATCACGAACGGACCGCCGTCATCCTCGGCCAGTAGTCGTTTGAGGTCGGCGCCACGCGGATCGATCGCCATGGTCATGACTCCTGTTCGTAAAGCGCCGGTAGGAACGTCGCCAGGTGCGTCATTTCCTGGGAGCAGTGCACGAGCATTGCACGGGCATCGAGCTCGGTCAGCCCGAACACACGCTTCACCATCGGCACCGCCGCACCCAGCAGCACCGAGCGCGCCGCGAGGTTGGGACCGCCGAGCCAGAATCGCGACCGCATGATGCTGCCGCCGGGAACGGCCGCGACGTGGTGTGCGAGATAGCCGATGTCGACAGGGATGTCGACCAGGCCGACACGGGCACACACCGCGGTCGCGGTCACGCCACCGGCCACTGCCGCGTCAACCAGACCCAACTCCTCCGGCCGGCAGAACGCGATGGCGCCGCGGATCATCGCGCTGCCGAGGTACTCGTCGACTTCGGAGGTGTAGCCCACATAGCGGGCCCGCCCAGTGCTGCCGGCAGGCGGCAACGTGGCCCACTGCGCATGCACATGGGCCATTGGGTGCCAGAGCCGGTAACGCTCAGGGCTGTCGCTGTGCCAGCCGAACCACCAGTCGATCATCACTGGCGTCACATCGGGCATCTCGGTGACGATGTTGACGTGCATCGCACCGTCGGAGGTGACAGTGAAACCGTTCTGCACTTCGGCCTCGGGTATGGAGCCGATGGCCTGGGCCATGGGTGGAAACAACGCTTCGGCCATCGGGCTGTTGGCCACGGCGCGATGCGCGTCGGCCGAGATGTCGGCCATCACCGGATTCCAGAACCGGGCGTAGGGCAGCGTGGCGAGCTCGTGCGCGGACCAACCGAATCGGCGCCCGGGTACGTGCTTCGGTGCGGGCAGTTTCATACCGCGCCGATCCAACGGTTGAAGCGGCCTTCCGGATCGTGCACCGCGCGTATCGACTCGAGTCGATGTTGCGCGGCCTCAGAAACACCGCGGGAGGGCCGCCCGGGGTCGTCGGCGAACTGCACCCCGGTCGACAGCGACTCCATGGCTGCGGCGTTGTCGCGCGCCCAACGCGTCGCGGCGGCGCCGTCTGCGCCGTCGAGCCAGCCTCCGTAGAACGCCAGATATGTCCTGTCCTCCACCGTGTACGCCATATCCGGGAGGTTCGTCCCCGGCGCCCAGTTCAGCCACAGGAAGTGTGCGGGCGGTGCTGGAATGGTGTCGGCGATGCGGTGAATATGCGGCAGGATGTCGTCGGCGCCCGCGTGTGTCCAGAGATTGTCGGTCTCCCAGTTGGCTTCTGGGTAGTGCTGCATCACGCCGGAAAACATCATCGACATGGACATCGGGAGCAGGGGCGTTCGTAGGCGAGCGCCTTTGGGCGCGCCCTTCGTATATTCGGTGGCGGCCTTGGCCGCCGAACGGGACTCGGCCATGACGGTAGTGGCCAACTCGATGAGCACAGGTGATGTGACCGATCGTGGGCGTAGCGGTGGTGGGAACGACACGCTCCGAGAGATGACGAACTGCATCTCCACCTCGGGAGGGACGTTCGGGCCCACCCGGTCCACCCAGCGGACGAGATCAGCGAGGCGCTCCGCCGGATACGTGATGATCGATGACCCGATGAACCCTGGTTTTGGATAGAGGCGTAGGTGGAATCGAACCACGACACCGAAGAAGTCAGGACCGGAACCTCTTGCAGCCCAAACCATATCGGCGTTCTCGGTCTCGCTTGCGTGGCGCAGGTCGCCTTCGGAGTCGACATAGTCGATAGCGATGACGTTGGAGCACGCGGGCCCGAAAGCGCGACCGTTCCACCCGAAGCCGCCTTGAAGCAGATATCCACCGATACACACACCGCGGCAGTGGCCCACCGGGAAGAACAGATCCTGTTTCATCAGTTCGGCCAGTAGCACGCTGCCACCCATTCCGGGTTCGGCCGTGGCGGTCATCGCAGACTTATCGACCGAAAATGCCCTCAGCCGAGATACATCGATGAGCACGCCGCCGTCGCGCACATGGTTAGCCGACCAACTGTGACCGCCGGAGCGCACGCTTACCCGCTGTCCGGCGGCCTTCGCCGCCCGAACCGCGGCCACCACGTCATCGATGGAGTTGGCCTGCACGATGCGCTCCGGGAACCGATCGGGCATATTGATTCGCCACAGCGCGCCGCGGCGCGCGTCCTCATAGCCCGCGTCGGCCCGGTTGATGGTGCGGCCGGGTTTCAGTGCTGGCTGTGCCATGGTCAGATCTCCTCGATTGCCGACAGCGGGAGCGGAGCCCATTGGACGAACTCTTGTGGTGCACTGACGAGTCGCTGCGCCTTACGTGTGTTGACACCCAGCGCACGTAGTAGATAGCCGACGACATCAGGAATGGCATCGGCCGCAAGCCGGCCGCGATGAAGGTCCAGACAGGCGCCCAGCATCGTGCCGGTGTAGACGGAGGTGGCGATGTCGAAATCGGGCACGTCGAAATCGGTCACGGAGAAGTCGCCGCGGTCAATGCCCAGCTGCAGATCGTCGTGGAGATGGCCGCGCAGGCCGCCGACGAACCGGTCGACCGGCAGTCCTGAGTCGAATATCAGACGCCCGACATCGGGCCGGTCTACGAACAGCATTAGGGTCTGGCGGGCCGAGCGAGCGACGATCTCAGCCGTATCGGCAGCCCCCGATGTGACCACCCGCAGCACCCGGATGTGCTCGACCAAGAGCAGTGCGCCCACGGCGTCGATGGCCTCCGACAGGGACTCGAAGTAGTTGTAGAAGGTGCCCTGCGCTGCCCCGGCCCGGCCGACCACCTGCGGGACAGAGACAGCCGTCGCCCCGGGATCAAGCAGCAACTCCTGCAGTGCCATCAGCAGGACGTCTCTGGTGCGCTCCCTCTTGGTGGGTGTGGCCCTCGCCGCGGAAGACAGCGTCACGGAAGACAGTGTGTACGCATAACTGACAAACTGTCAAAAAATTGGACCCGGGCGGCGGTGAGTGGCTGGAGTTCCCTACCAGGTGCTGCTGCGCAGCACGATCTCGGCGGCCAACTGGGCGGTAGCCACCTCGAGGTTGCGGCGGCCGCCGAACTCGACGAGCCGGAAGTCGCTGTACACGAAACGCTGGCTGGCTTTGGCCACGGCGCGGGTGGCCGGGCTGTTGACCAGGGCGGTGGTGTTGATCTCGACCGGCGGGCAGTCCGGATCGCGGATCAGGCCGTTGGGATCGGGTACCCGCGGGTGGCCGCGGTCGATGACCACCAGGCCGGTGAAACGGTCCGGCCGCGCGGCCGCAGTCTCCCAGGCCACCTCCGCTCCAAAACGGTCCCCGACCAGCACCCCGGACGGCACGTTCAGAGAATCGAGGATCTCCAAGACAACTTTGGTGTTGGTGCGAGGATCAGCGCCCACCACGACGGTGCGGGCCGCGGCGATATGCAACCGTTGGCACAGCGCATCGTAGGCACCGAGTGGATGTTGGGCGGCACCAAGCAGCACGACATAGGGCCCCCGCTCCGGCCCGGTGACACGCACCGGCACACCGAACCCGTCGACGGTCATCATCGTCCCAGGCATCTGCATACGCTATTGCCCGATCGCGGCCGGATGCAGGGTTTCCGGCGTCCTCTCAGAGAGAACTCAGGAAGCTTGAAGCTTGTTCACCTGGTTGCTGAAGACATCCAAGAAGGTTTGCGGCAGTGCGGCTTTCGCGTCAATTTCCGGATTGACAGCCGGGAATGCGACGCCGAAGACCGCATGCCGATCGACGTTCTGGAAGGCCATGTAGACGCTGCTCGAGGAGTTACCGAGGGTCATCGTCTGCTGGTAGGCCAGCGCGTCGTCGGCCAGGCCGGGCAGCGCGGTGGTGGTCATCGGGATGCCCTCGGAGGCCGGATCGAAGAAGGCCTCGAACTGCGCGCAGCGGTCGGCGGCCGCGTTGAGCGCATCCAGATCGAGATTCCAGGACAGCAGCGTCATGACGATGCGGGCACCGTCGTAGGACACCGCATACTTGGCCGCGCTTCCCGGCCCGAGCATTCCGGATTGCTCGGCGGACTGCTTGATCACAGTGGTCAGGGCATTGGCGCAGCCCTGTGGCCTCGACAGCATCGACCCCGGACCGTCGGCCCCGTCGGGTTGGCCCGGCTGATCGGGGATGCGGCCGTACTGCACCCCGGCCGGAAAATCGGATTCCGTCAACAGCGCCTGCCCCAAGACCGCTCCCGGCCAGGTTGCGGTCCCGTCGACGGTTGCGGCACAACCGGACAGCGCCGTCACGGTGAGGGCCAACGCCATCGCCCTGCGTCCCACCATGGCGATCAGGGTAGGCCACCGAGGGTGCTGCGGATCACCGGCGCGACGGTGGGCGGTCCGTCCAGCAGCGCCAGGACCGCATCGAGATCGAGGTTGTCCGCCAGCAGGTCGGCCATCAGGTCCAGCTGCGCGTCGCGGCGCCCGGCGACGCTGACATCCGGTGCCACCCGGAACCCACTGACCCCGGCGATCTCGGCGGCCTGAGTCAGCCACGCCCGGCGGAAGTCGTCGTTGTCCAGCAGACCATGCCAGTGGGTGGCGAAAACGTTGCCGTACCCACCACCGCCGACGTAACCCTGGGTGGCGCCGTCCACCTCGAACCAGGGTTCCTCGGCGCAGCGGATCAGCTGGCCGTGGTGGATCTCGTAACCCGCCAGCGGCCCGTCCCAGCGTCGCAACGTCTTGTCAGCGGCGAAGGCGATGTCGGCGTCGAGCAGACCCAGGCCGGCCACAGTCCCCCGGCCGCTCTCCACCTCGTCATCGATCTGCCGGCACAGCATCTGCAGTCCGCCGCAGATACCGAGCAGCACCCGGCCGCGGCGGGCGTGTGCGACCAGCGCGTCGGCCAGTCCGCGGTCGGTCAGCCACTCGAGGTCGTCCACGGTGGACTTGCTGCCGGGCAGCACTACCACGTCGGCGTCGCCGACACCGGCGGCCTCGGTGATCCAGCGCACCGCCACTCCGGGCTCGCAGGCCAGGGCTTCCACATCGGTGGTGTTGGAAATACGCGGCAGCCGGACTGCGGCCACCTTCAACCATTGGCTTCCGTGCGGCGGGGATGGTCGGCCCACCACCTCACCGGCGATCGTCGACAGCGAGTCTTCAGCCTCCATCCACAACTGGTCGCTGTAGGGCAGTACTCCGTAGGTGGGGCGGCCGGTGAGTGCGGTGAGCTGATCAAGCCCGGGGGCAAGCAACGCCGGGTCGCCGCGAAACTTGTTGACGATGAAGCCCGCGATGAGGGCCTGGTCCTCCGGTGCGAGCACCGCCACGGTGCCGAACAGGTGTGCCAGCACCCCGCCGCGGTCGATGTCGCCGACCACGACCACGGGCAAGTTGGCCGAACGGGCCAAACCCATGTTCGCCAGATCCGTTGGGCGCAAGTTGATTTCAGCCGGTGAGCCCGCGCCTTCACACAACACCACATCGAATTCGGCCCGTAGACTCGCGAGGTCCTCGGCGATCACTCCGGCCAATCGGTCCCGGTGGGTGATGTAGTCCCGCGCACCGACGGTGCCAACCGCCCTACCGCGCACCACCAGTTGGGAGGTGCGGTCGCTGCCCGGCTTGAGCAGGATCGGGTTGAATCGGACGCTCGGCGCCAGTCCGGCGGCACGGGCCTGCATGGCCTGGGCCCGGCCGATCTCGCCGCTGAGCCCGTCCGCGGCCCCATCCCCGTCGACGGCGACAACCGAGTTGTTGCTCATGTTCTGCGCTTTGAACGGTGCCACCCGGACTCCGTTGCGGGCCAGCAGCCGGCACAGTCCGGCGACGACCATCGACTTGCCGGCGTCGGAGGTGGTTCCGGCGACCAGCAGTGCGCCCCTCACGGCAAGGTCAGGATCTCGGCACCGTCGTCGGTCACCACGATGGTGTGCTCGAACTGGGCCGTCCACTTCCGATCTCTGGTGGCCACCGTCCAACCGTCCGGCCAGATTTCGTAGTCCAGCGAACCCAGGTTGATCATCGGCTCGATGGTGAACGTCATCCCGGGTTCGAGCACGGTTTCCACGTCGGGTTGGTCGTAGTGCAAAACGACCAACCCGTTGTGGAATGTGGTGCCTATGCCGTGGCCGGTGAAATCGCGAACAACGTTGTAGCCGAACCGGTTTGCGTACGACTCGATGACCCGGCCGACGACCGACAGCGCGCGGCCGGGCTTGACCGCCTTGATCGCCCGCATGGTGGCTTCCCGGGTGCGCTCGACGAGCAGACGATGCTCCTCGTCGACATCACCGGCGAGGAAGGTGGCGTTGGTGTCGCCGTGCACCCCGTGGATGTAGGCAGTGACGTCGATGTTGACGATGTCGCCGTCGGCGATGACCGTGGAGTCCGGGATGCCGTGGCAGATGATCTCATTCAGCGAGGTGCAGCAGGACTTCGGAAACCCCCTGTAGCCCAGGGTGGACGGGTAGGCGCCGTGGTCGACCATGTAGTCGTGGGCGATGCGGTCCAGTTCGTTGGTGGTCACACCGGGCGCAACGGCCTTGCCGGCCTCGGCAAGCGCCTGAGCCGCGATGCGGCCGGCGATGCGCATCTTCTCGATGACTTCGCTGCTCTGAACCCACGGCTCGCTGCCCTCGGCGACCTCGTCGCGGCCGACGTACTCGGGTCGCTCGATCGACTTGGGCACCGGCAGGGTCGGTGAGACCATTCCGGCGCTCAGGTCGCTGCGGACTGCCATGTCAGCGGCGCCGCAACACCGGCAACATCGGCCCCTGCCGCTTGGGTCCGCGGATGGTCACCGACCCCAGCACCACCCGCCCGGCGATCACCACGTGCGGCTTACCGTCGGCGGGCGGGTGCTTGCGGCGGTCACGGGCGCTACCGCCGTAGACGGTCACGTCGTCGATGGAGGCGCTGGCGCCGTCGGGCAGGCGAAGGTCCAGCGATCCGCGGATCATGTCCAACTCGATGACCACAACCGGTCCTGCGAATCGGGCGGTGCTGAGGTCGAGGTCGACGGAGCCTATCCGGCGGACCAGGGACAGTCGGGTCGGAACAGTCCACTCGCCGTTGCGGCGCAGCGACCCCATCCAACCGCGTAACTCCAGCCGATCGGCTGCGGACGACGCGATCGCGCCATCCCTGGGCAGGTCCTCCACCAGCGACTCCAGTTCGCCGGGCTGGCGCGCCAGTGAGACCTGCGCCGAGCGCTCCTCGAACTCCCCGATGTCGATCAGTCCCAGCGCAACGGCGTTGTGCAGCCGCCGCAGGGTCCCATTGCGGTCGGCGTCGGAGACCCGCATGGTCGGTGGGCCGTCGTACCGGACGACGGCCCTGGTCTCGAAGCCGGCGTCGTGCCTGCTCTCAATGTCAGTCATAGCGTCTCCTAATTTACCGGCGTCCGGCGTCGCTGCTGCCCGCTCCCGCTCCATCGTCACTCCGCTAGGCTCAACCGGCATGTCTGATGTGCCGCGTCGATCGGTGTTAATGGGGGCTGCTCTGGCCCCGCTGGCCGCCCCCCTGTCCGGCTGCGGAAAGGCCGGTCAAGCCCCGCCGTCCCCGCCTCCGACCGCCGGACAGGCGCTCACAGCTGCCGCCGAAATTGGCGTCGGGGAAGCCAAAATCGTCGACGGCACCCTGGTGACCCAGCCCAGCGCCGGGGTCTTCAAGGGCTTCGTCGCCCGCTGCACCCACGCGGGCTGCGCTTTGGCGATCAAGGACGGCGGCATCGAATGCCCCTGCCACGGAAGCAAATTCGGACTCGACGGCGCAGTGGCCCGGGGCCCTGCGACCGAACCGCTGAAAGCCCGTCCGGTCACCGTACGCGGCGCTGAGATCGTCGCCGGCTGACGACCTAGGCCAAGAAGTCCGGCGGGAGTTCCTCCAGCATCTGGCGCACCATCCGCACCGCGTAGGACGAACTGCCCCCGCCGACGATGAGGCCGGAGAAGGCCAGATCGCCGCGATAGCCGGTGAACCAGGCGTGCGATCCGCCCTGGAACTCCGCCTCCCCGGTCTTGCCGTAGACCTCCCCGAACCCGTCGATCTCCTTGGCTGTGCCGTTGGTCACAACCAGGCGCATCATCGACCGAAGCCCGTCGAGGACGGCGGGATCGGCCGGCGGGTGCGCGCCGGCCTCGAGGGTGGGACGGCCCGCGATCAAAAACGGTGTCGGGGTCCGGCCGGCCGCCACGGTGGCCGCCGCCAGCGCCATCCCGAACGGGGTGACCAGCACCCGGCCCTGGCCGAACCCGTCTTCGGTGATCTCGGTCAGGTCCACCGTCGGCGGCACCGTCCCGGTGACGGTGGTCAGACCCTCGATGGTGTAGTCCGGGCCGATCCCATACTGGGCGGCCGCCACCGTCAGCGCCGTCGGGGCCATCCGGCTGGCCAGTTCGGCGAAGGTGGTGTTGCAGGAGTTGGCGAACGCCTTGGCCAGCGGCACCACCCCGAGGTCGAACCTGTCGTAGTTCGGGATGACCCGGTGCCCGATCTCGATTTCGCCGGGGCAGCCCAGCAGGGTGTTGGGAGTTGCCATATCGGCCGTCATGGCCGCGCCGGCGGTGACGATCTTGAACGTCGAACCGGGGGGGTACAGGCCGGTCGTGGCGGCTGGGCCGTCGGCGTCGGCGGCATCGTTCTGGGCGACCGCGAGGATCTCGCCGGTAGAGGGTTTGATGACGACCAGCATCGCCTTGCGCCACTGGGAGTCCACCGCGTGCTGGGCGGCGTTCTGAACCAGCCGGTCCAGCGTGAGTGACACCGCCGGGGCGGGCTTGGGCGCGACCTCGGTGAGAACGTCCACGTCGGCGCTGTTGTGGTTGACGCTGACGACCCGCCAGCCCGACTCGCCGTCCAACTCGTCGGCGACGGCTTTCTTGACCTCATTGACCACGGCGGGCGCGAAACCGCGGTCGGTGGGCAGCATTTCGGCCTGCGGGGTGACGACCACACCCGGCAGGGCGTCGAGCACCGGCGCCACCTTGTCGTGGTCGGAGGGCCGCAGAGTGATCAGATCCAGCGGGCCGGCTGATGAGCTGGCTAGTTCGGCGAGCCGCTGTGGGTGAAGGGTGTCGTCGAACGGGCGCAGCACGTCGGCGACCACCCGGGCGGTGGCCATCAGGTTGCCCGCGGCGCGGGTGGCGTCGAGTTGATAGCGGTACAGGCTGCCCGGCACCAGAACCTCGGTGCCGCCCAGCTCGTTGACCGAGGCCCGCTGAGGCGGATCGGCGCGCAATTCCAGGGTCTGGTTCTCGCCCAGTCGGGGGTGCAGGGCGCTGGCGGTCCAGCGCACCTGCCACTTGCCCTCGTCCCGGATCAGGTTGAGCACGCCGTCGTAGGTCCAGGTGCGATTCTTCGGCAGCTCCCAGGTGAAGCGGTAGTTCACACTGCCGGTGTCCTCGGTGTAGCGGGCCCCGAGGATGGTTGCGTCCAGCTTGGTGGCCTGCAACCGCGACCAGGCCTCGTTGAGGGCGGCGTGCGCCTCGGTGGGCCGGTCGCTGCGCGCCGCAGCCCCGCCGGTGTCGCCGCGGCCGAGGTCGGCGAGGAATTGCGCCGCAGCCGGGGCGGGACCCTCCTGACGCGGCGTGCAGCCGGACAGTGCACCGGCGACTACCACCGCCAGCGCGGATGTGAGTGCTGTGACTTTTGATACTGATGTTGCCATTGAGGCTGATGTTACGAGTTTGAGACCAGAAAAGCCGGAGGCGCGCGGAACGCCCGGCATCGGGGGGTGCAGCGACGTGGCGAGGGGCCCGCGTCAGTCGAGCAGCACGGTGGCGAAGGTGCCCACCTCGCAGAATCCCACCCGGGCGTAAGCGGCCCGCGCGACGGTGTTGTAGCTGTTGACGTACAGGCTGGCGATCCGTCCGGACTGCAGTATCGCCGCGGCCACCGCGGCGGTTCCGGCCGTGCCGAGCCCACGCCCGCGCCACTCCGGGTGTACCCACACACCCTGGATCTGCCCGACCGCCGGGGACTGCGAGCCGATCTCGGCCTTGAACACCACTTTGCCGTGTTCGAACCGGGCGAACGCCCGCCCGGCGGCGATGAGATTGGCCACCCGGCGTCGGTAGCCGCGCCCGCCGTCGCCGGCACGGGGGTCTGTACCGACCTCACCGATGAACATGTCGACCGCGGCCACGAGGTAAGCGTCCAACTCCTCGACCCGAACCCGTCGCACCCCCCGGTCGAGCACCGACCGCGGTCGTGACCGCAACGCCATCAGCGGCTGGCGATCCCGGACGTCACGCGCCGGACCCCAGCCTTGTTCCAACCACCCCCACATCGGCAGGACCAGTTCGGCCCGGCCGACTACCGAGGAACACCGTCGCGGCGTGGTCAACGCCTGCTCGGCGAACGCCCGCAGGTCAGCCGGCGTACCTCGCAGCGGAATCAGATTGGCACCCGCGTAACACAGCGCGTCGGCGACCCGGTGGCGGGTCCACAACTCTCCCCCGATGGCGACGGGATCCACCCCGTGGTCGCTGACCCGCGCAGCGACCATGCAGGAACCCACGGGATCGTCGGCCAGCACCCGGGAAACCGCGTCGGCGTCCCGGGTCACCAACACTTGCCGCCCGGCGACAGTGCGGGACAGAGACGGAGCCGACATAGCCGTTCTTTCTGCGGGTGATCCGGCTGCGGTTTCGAGTCCGCGGCCGGGTTACCCCGTCAGCTTACGGTGACGACCGGTGAACCACCGGTAGCCGCATCGGTGCCGTGTTCGTCGTCCTTCATTTCCGAGGCCAGCCGAAGCGCCTCTTCGATAAGCGTCTCGACGATCTTGGCCTCCGGAACGGTTTTGATCACCTCACCCCTGACGAAGATCTGACCCTTGCCGTTTCCGGATGCGACCCCGAGGTCGGCCTCGCGGGCCTCCCCCGGGCCGTTGACGACACAGCCCATGACCGCCACCCGAAGCGGAACGTCGAGGCCTTCCAGCCCGGCGGTGACCTCATTGGCCAGGGTGTAGACGTCGACCTGCGCCCGCCCGCAAGACGGGCACGACACAATCTCCAATCCGCGTGGCCGCAGGTTCAGCGACTCCAGGATCTGATTGCCGACCTTGACTTCCTCGACTGGCGGCGCAGACAGCGACACCCGGATGGTGTCGCCGATGCCCTCGGAGAGCAGCGCGCCGAACGCGACCGCCGACTTGATGGTGCCCTGGAACGCCGGCCCGGCCTCGGTCACCCCGAGATGCAAGGGATAGTCACACTTTTCGGCCAGCAACCGGTAGGCCGCCACCATGACGACCGGATCGTTGTGCTTGACGCTGATCTTGATGTCACCGAAACCGTGCTCCTCGAACAGCGCGGCCTCCCAGAGTGCCGACTCCACCAGTGCCTCCGGGGTGGCCTTGCCGTACTTCTCCAAAAACCGCTTGTCCAAGGACCCGGCATTCACGCCGATTCGGATCGGGATTCCGGCCGCACCCGCGGCTTTGGCGACTTCGCCCACCCGGCCGTCAAACTCCTTGATGTTGCCGGGGTTGACCCGTACGGCGGCGCATCCGGCGTCGATGGCGGCGAAGATGTACTTGGGCTGGAAGTGGATGTCGGCGATGACCGGGATCTGGCTCTTCTTGGCGATGACAGCCAGTGCGTCGGCGTCCTCCTGGCGCGGGCAGGCCACCCGGACGATGTCGCACCCCGAGGTGGTCAGTTCGGCGATCTGCTGGAGGGTGGAATTGATGTCGTGGGTCTTGGTGGTGCACATCGACTGAACCGAGATCGGAAAGTCGCTGCCCACTCCGACGTCACGGAGTTTGATCTGGCGGGTCTTGCGCCGCGGGGCGAGCACCGGGGGCGGGGCGGGCGGCATGCCCAAACCAACAGACATCAGCGAATCTCCTACTGGAACAGGCGGATTGGGTTCACCAGGTCCGCGGTGACGGTAAGTGCCATGTAGCCGACCACAACGACGAGGATCACGTAGGTGGCGGGCATCAGCTTCCCGTAGTCCACCGGGCCGCCCGGAACGAGCCCGCGGGCAGCGCGAACCATGTTGCGCAACTTTTCGTAGACGGCGACCGCGATGTGGCCGCCGTCGAACGGAAGCAACGGCACCAGGTTGATGGCGCCGAGCACGAAGTTCAGTTGGGCGAGGAAGAACCAGAAGGCCACCCACAGCCCGGCGTCGACGGTGTCACCGCCGATGATGCTGGCGCCGACGACGCTGATCGGGGTCTCCGGATCACGTTCCCCACCTCCGATCGCATGCACCAGGGCGCCGACCTTGGAGGGGATTTTCGCCAGCGATTTGGCGATCTCGACAGCCAGGTCGCCGGTGAACGCGAACGTCGCCGGTACCGCCGAGAGGGGGTTGTGCTGGGTGGGACCGAACTGCGCGGCGGTGACGCCGATGGCACCGACGTCCGACGGGCCGGTGGCCTCGCCGCCACCAGTCGGCGGGACCCACCGTTTGGTGGTGCTGACGTCGACGACGGTGTCGACGGTGCTGGTCACGCCATCGGTGGTGCGCTGCACGACGAACGGTGTCGGCCCATTGGCCTTCTGCACCGCGACCACCATCTCGGCGAAGGTGGCGACCTCAGCCGAGCCCACCTTGACCACGACATCACCGGGCTTGATTCCGGCGGCCGCCGCCGGCCCGGATCCCTGGCAGTCACCGAGTTCACCCCGGGTCACTTCGGCCTTGACACAGGTGGTGTCACCGACCACCGCGGTGGTCGGTGGACGCAGGTTGGGCAGTCCCCACACCACGGCGATGGAGTAGATCAACACCAGGCCGATGATGAAGTTCATCGCTGGGCCGGCGAACAGCACGGCCACTCGCTTCCAGGTCTTCTGCTTGTACATCGCGTACGGCTGGTCTTCGGCGGGCAGGTCCTCGATGGCGGTCATCCCGGCGATATCGCAGAACCCGCCCAGTGGCACGGCCTTGATGCCGTATTCGGTGGAGCCCAGTTTGTTGGGCCGTCGGGTGGACCACAGCGTCGGGCCGAAACCGACGAAGTAGCGGCGCACCTTCATCCCGGTGGCCCGGGCCACCCACATGTGGCCACACTCGTGCAACGCCACCGACACCAGGATGGCGAGCGCGAACAGCACGATTCCGAGCGCGAACATCATCGGTTCGAAACGACCTCCTGTGCGGCGACGTCAATGGCGTCGCGGGCACGTTGCCGGGCCCACTGCTGGGCGTCGAGTACGTCTTCCACGGTAGCCGGTTGCGCGGCCCACTGGTCGGCGGCGCCCAGCACGTCAGCGATTGTTCTCACGATCGCCGGGAACCGGATACGCCCGCCCAGGAAGGCCTCCGCCGCCTCCTCGTTGGCCGCGTTGTACACCGCGGTGAGGCATCCGCCGCCCTCGCCGGCCTGCCGGGCCAGGCTGACCGCCGGGAACACCGCAGCGTCGACGGGCTCGAATTCCCAGGTGGAGGCGGTGCTGAAGTCGCATGCCGGAGCCGCCCCCGACACCCGCTGCGGCCAACCCAGGGCCAGTGAGATGGGCAGCTTCATGTCTGGCGGGCTGGCCTGGGCGATGGTCGAACCGTCGACGAAGGTCACCATCGAATGCACGATCGACTGCGGGTGCACCACCACGTCGATGCGGTCGTAGGGGATGCCGAACAACAGGTGCGTCTCGATCAACTCCAGCCCCTTATTGACCAGCGACGCCGAGTTCAGCGTGTTCATCGGGCCCATGTTCCAGGTGGGGTGCGCCCCGGCCTGCTGCGGAGTCACCGACTCCAATTGCTGCGCCGACCAACCGCGGAAGGGTCCGCCCGAGGCGGTGAGCACCAGTCGGGCCACCTCGTCGGCGTCGCCGGCCCGCAGGCACTGGGCCAGCGCCGAGTGTTCGGAATCCACCGGCACGATCTGGCCCGGTCGTGCGGCCTTGAGGACCAACGGTCCGCCCGCCACCAGGGACTCCTTGTTGGCCAGGGCCAGCCGGGCACCGGTGGCCAGGGCGGCCAGCGTGGGCTCCAGGCCTAGCGCACCGACCAGGGCGTTGAGCACGACATCGACACCGCCTTTCTCCGCGACGTCGTACACCAGTCGGGTGGCGGCATCGGGACCGGCGTAGGTGACGTCGCCGACGCGGTCGGCGGCCGCCGGGTCGGCCACGGCGATTCGGCTGACCCCGCTCTCGGCGCGCTGCCGGGCCAGCAGTTCCGGGTTGCCGCCCCCAGCCGCCAACCCGACCACCTCGAAGCGGTCCGGGTTGGCAGCGATGACCTCCAGCGCCTGGGTGCCGATCGAGCCGGTGCTACCGAGGATCAGCACGCGCAGGCGGGAACTCACCGGTTTATTGTGCCGTGCGGGGCCAGGTAGCATCGAAGCGGCTGACCAATGGGGGTTTCGTGATCGCTTTGTGATCGCCGTCACATTCACCCATCCGGCAGCCAGCCGGTATCGAACAAATCGTGTGGCCGTAACAACGCCTCGGTCGCGTCACCGGAGGGATCAAGGAGAAATATGACCATCAATCGTTCCGTGCTCGTTGCTGCAGGTCTGGCTGCCGCCACCGCACTCACCCTGTCGGCGTGCTCGACGACCAAGGAAGCAGTCGATTCGGCTACTTCGGCGGCCTCGTCGGCGGGCTCGGCGGCTACTTCGGCGGCCTCGTCAGCAGGCTCGGCGGCGTCGTCGGCAATGACGTCGGCCACCTCGGCCATGTCGTCAGCGGCAGCGGCGCCCGCCGGACTCGTCGGTGCGGGCTGCGCGGGCTACGCCGAGCAGGTGCCCACCGGCCCGGGTTCGGTGGCGGGCCTGGCCAAGGACCCGGTCGCGACCGCTGCCGGCAACAGCCCGGTGCTGACCACCCTGGCCGGCGCACTGTCGGGCAAGCTCAACCCCAACGTGAACCTGGTCGACACGCTCAACAACGGCGAGTTCACCGTGTTCGCCCCGACCGATGAGGCCTTCGCCAAGGTCGACCCGGCCACCATCGAGAAGCTGAAGACCGACTCGGACCTGTTGACCTCGGTGTTGACCTACCACGTGGTCTCCGGACCGGGCGCTGACGCGAAAGCGGTCATCGGGGACCACACCACGGTTCAGGGTGAGTCGCTGACGGTCACCGGTTCCGGCGACGCCATCAAGGTCAACGACGCCGGCGTGGTCTGCGGCGGTATCAAGACGGCCAACGCCACCCTGTATCTCATCGACACAGTGCTGATGCCGCCCGCGGCACCGGCAGCGGCCACCACCAGCGCGCCGACGACGACTACGACCCCGTAGCGGCGGCACGACTCCGACGCGGAGCCGCCTGTGCCGCCCGGCGCAGGCGGCTTCGTGCCCTCGGACTCTCTTCACGACCACACCTCGAGTGAGGTGTGTCAATCGAAAGGACATCAATGAAGAACATCAAGAAAGCTGCCGTCGCGGCAGCAGCATCCGCAGCGAGCTTCGCACTGATCATGGCCCCGGTCGCCTCGGCCGATCTGCACCTGGTTGGACCCGGCTGCGCCGGCTACGCCCAGCAGGTCCCGATGGGTCCCGGCTCAGTCGGCGAGCTGGCCAAGGTTCCGGTGGCGACTGCCGCCGCCAACAGCCCGGTGCTCACCACCCTGGCCGCGGCGCTGTCCGGTGGGCTGAATCCGGGGGTGAATCTGGTCAGCACCCTCAACGGTGGGGAGTTCACCGTCTTCGCCCCGACCAATGACGCGTTCGCCAAGATCGACGCGGCCACCCTCGACAAGCTCAAGACCGACTCCGCTCTGCTGACGTCGATCCTGACCTACCACGTCGTTCCCGGTCAGGCCGGCCCGGACCAGGTCGTGGGCACCCACAAGACCGTCAACGGTGCCGAGCTGACGGTGACCGGCAGCGGTGACCACCTGATGGTCAACAACGCCAACGTCGTGTGCGGTGGCATCAAGGCCACCAATGCCACGATCTACCTGATCGACTCGGTGCTGCTGCCTCCCAGCTAAGTCGCGAGGCGCGGCACTACCTGGGCCGGCCGCGGTGGCGTGCTTCTCCTTCACGCCGCCGCGACCGGCCCTTTCCTTTCGGAAGGACCCCGGGTGTATGGTTAGGCAATCCTCACTTAGTACACCTTTAGTTCCACTGGAAAGGGTCGTTCGCCATGCGAGTTGGTCTCCTGCGCCGGGCGCTGGTCGTAGTCGTCGCCGTGAGTGCGGCCGGCGCGGCCGTCGGGTGTTCGGGCACTCCGCCGGAGGAACTGCTGATCTACAACGCTCAGCATGAGTCACTGACCAAGGAGTGGATCGAGGAGTTCACCCAGGAGACCGGCATCAAGGTGGTCTACCGGCAGGGCGGAGACAGCGAACTCGGCAATCAGATCATCGCCGAGGGCCCGGAGTCACCGGCTGATGTCTTCCTGACTGAGAACTCTCCGGCAATCGCCGCGGTCGAGCGGGCGGGATTACTGGCGCCGATCGACTCCCAGACGCTGGCCCAGGTGCCCGAGCAGTATCGGCCGGAGAGCAACTCCTGGGTCGGGGTGGCTGCCCGCAGCACTGTGTTCGTCTACAACCCCGCCAAGCTGAGTGCAGATCAACTGCCGAAATCGTTGCTCGATCTGCAGAATCCGCAGTGGCGTGGCCGCTGGGGGGCACCCCCGGCCAAAGCGGATTTCCAGGCCATCGTGGCCGCGCTGCTGGAACTGCGCGGCACGGCCGCGACCGAGCAGTGGCTGACCGCCATGAAAGCCGACGCGGTCGCCTACAAAGACAACATCGCCACCCTGCGTGCGGTCAACGGCGGCGAGGTCGACGGAGGCGTGATCTATCACTACTACTGGTACCGCGATCAGGCCAAGACCAAGGAGATGAGCGGCAACACCAAGCTGCACTACTTCAAGAACTTTGATCCGGGTGCGTTCGTCAGCCTCTCCGGTGGTGGCGTGCTGAAGTCCAGCAAGAAATCCGAGAAAGCCCAGCAGTTCATCGGCTTCATCACCGGAAAGCGGGGGCAGGAAGTTCTGCAGAACGGAACCTCCTTCGAGTATCCGGTCGCCAGTGGGGTGCCGGCCAACAGCGCCCTGGTTCCGCTGGACCAACTGCAAGCGCCAAAGGTCAACCCCAGCGCACTCGACGCCGCCGCGGTGACCGAACTGATGACCGGGGCGGGCCTGCTCTGACCGTTCGGACCCTGACCAGAGCAGCGACCTCGGGCCGTCCGGTCGGAGGGGTGGTCCTCGGCACCGCCGCGTTGCTGGCCACCGCCTCGCTGATTCCACTCGGATTCGTGACGTGGTCGTTCATTCACACCGGGCCCACCCGGGCGGCCGCGCTGCTGTTTCGGCCGCGGGTGGCCGAACTGCTGCTCAACACCGTGGGTGTGGTGCTGGTGACGGTGCCGGCCTGCGTCGTGACCGGCGTGGCGGCGGCCTGGCTGGTCGAACGCACCGATGTACCCGGGCGGGGATGGTGGCGGCCGTTGCTGGTGGCGCCATTGGCCGTTCCGGCCTTCGTCAATTCCTACGCCTGGATAGGGGTTGCACCGTCGCTGCACGGATTCGGCGCCGCGGTGCTGGTGACGACGCTGTCGTATTTCCCGTTCGTCTTCCTGCCGGCGGTGGCGGCACTGCGCAGACTCGACCCCGCCCTGGAGGAGTCGGCGCGCAGCCTGGGTTCGGCCCCGGCAGCGGTGTTCGCCCGGGTGGTGCTGCCGCAACTACGGCTGGCCATCCTCGGCGGGGCATTGCTGATCGGTGTGCACCTGCTAGCCGAATACGGCGCCTTCGCCATGCTGCGGTTCAACACGTTCACCACCGCCATCGTCGAACAGTTCCAATCCACCTTCGACGGCGCGGCCGGTTCCATGCTCGCCGGTGTTCTGGTGGTGTTGTGCCTGCTGATGTTGCTGGCCGAGGTGGCCGCGCGAGGTCGCAACCGGTTCGCCCGGATCGGCTCCGGGGCGCCGCGCCCGCAGACTCCGATTCGGCTCGGCCGGGCCCGCATTCCAGCCCTGATCGCGCTGATTGTGTTGTCGGCCTTGGCGATCGGCGTACCGGTTGGGACGCTCCTGCGTTGGCTGTGGATCGGCGGCCCCGGCGTCTGGCTGCCCGACGAGCTCGGCATGGCGCTGGCTCAGACCGCCGGTCTGGCCGCTCTCGGCGCCTTGGCCGCCACCGCGCTGGCGTACCCGGTCGCCTGGGTGACGATACGCAACCAGCGCTGGGACGGGCGGCTGATCGAGGGCGCACACTTCGTGACCAGTTCACTGCCGGGGATCGTCACAGCCCTGGCACTGGTCAACGTGGCCGTGAGAGCCACTCCCCCGCTCTATCAGACCGTGGCACTGCTGCTCTGCGCCTACGTGCTGATGTTCATCCCCCGAGCAATGGTCAACGTGCGGAGCGGTCTCGCCCAGGTACCGACCGGCCTCCAGGACGCATCTCAATCGCTGGGGGTCTCGCCGGCCGCGACGTTCACCCGCGTGACACTGCGACTCACCGCGCCGGCCGCGGCGGCCGGTGCGGCGCTGGTATTCGTCGCGGTGGCAACCGAACTCACCGCCACACTGCTGCTCGCACCGACCGGCACCCGGACCCTGTCCATGCGGTTCTGGTCGCTGGCCAGTGAACTGGACTACGCCGCCGCCGCTCCCTACGCCGCGATCATGGTCGTGCTGACGCTGCCGGTGACGATGCTGCTGTTTCGGCAGGCAACTAGGGCGGTGACCGCGCCATGACAACATCTGCATCGACATCCACTCTTGAAATCCGTTCACTGGCAAAGTCATTCGGCACGACCCCGGTGATCGGCGGACTTGACCTGGACATCGCCAACGGCGGCACCACTGCGGTGGTGGGTCCATCCGGCTGCGGAAAGACCACTCTGCTGCGGATCATCGCGGGGTTCGAGGAACCGGATTCCGGCACAGTGGCGATCGGCGGGTCAATCGTGGCCGGCGCTGGACGCTCAGTGCCACCGCACAAGCGGGCGGTCGGCTACGTCACCCAGGACGGCGCACTGTTCCCCCATCTGAGCGTCGGTGAGAACATCGCCTACGGGCTGGGCAGCTTGCGGGTCAGAGCCGTCCGGGAACGTGTGGAGCAACTGCTTGCAACCGTTTCGTTGGATCCGACGCTGGCGCAGCGGCGCCCCGACGAGTTGTCCGGCGGGCAGCAGCAACGGGTCGCCTTGGCCCGCGCGTTGGCGCGCAAACCGGCTCTGATGTTGCTCGACGAGCCGTTCAGCTCACTGGATGCCCGACTGCGCGCCACCACCCGCAACTCCGTGGCGCAGACACTGCGGCAGGCCGCGGTCGCCACGCTGCTGGTCACCCACGACCAACAGGAGGCGTTGTCGATCGCCGATCAGGTGGCGGTCATGCTCGATGGGCGTTTCACCCAGTTGGGGTCACCGCGGGAGGTGTACCTGAGGCCGTGCGACCGGGCGACCGCGGAGTTCCTCGGAGACTGTGTCTTCCTGCCGTGCTCGGTCCTCGACGGTGTCGCCGAATGCGTGCTTGGCCCGGTGCCCGCGCCAGGTGCCGCCGACGGGCCCGGCGAGTTGATGCTGCGCCCAGAGCAGTTGCGCGCCACTGCGGTCTCTGACCGCGACCGCGGTGATGGGACCGGTGACCGCGACCGCGGTGATGGGACCGGTGACCGCGACCGCGGTGATGGGACCGGCCTCCGCGACCGCGGTGATGGGACCGGCGTGGTGGTCGCCTCCGAATTCCTCGGCGGAGAGGTCGTGTTGACCATAGACATCGGACCCGGCACGGCTTTGTTGACATCCCGCCAGAACAGCGTCGACGCTCCGCGGACCGAGGACAAGGTACGAGTCGACGTCCTCGGCGAAGGGGTGGTTTTCGGGAGCCGCCGTGGATGACCTTCTCGATCGGATCGCCGGCTTCTCCGACCGACTCGCGGTCGCGACGGAGAATCAGACGCTGACCTACAGCGCGCTGGCCGATCGCATGGCGGGTGTCGCCGAACGCCTGGGCCCGGCCCGCAAACTGGTGCTCATCGAAACGGCGAACACCCTGCCGGCCCTGGAGTCCTATCTCGGCGCTCTGGCCGCCGGCCACGTCGTCATGCCGGTGCCGCGCGGCCGGGACTTCACCGCACTGGCCGCCGTTTACGAGCCCGACGTGGTCATCGACCCCACCGGTCGCGTCGATCACCGCCGGCGGCGGACCGCGCACCGGTTGCACCCCGATCTGACCCTGCTGGCCAGCACGTCCGGAAGCACCGGCTCACCCAAGGCGGTCCGGCTGTCGGCGGCAAACCTGCGTTCCAACACCGAGGCGATCGTGCAGTATCTCGGGATCACCGACAGCGACCGGGCGGCGACGACACTGCCGCTGTCGTACTGCTACGGCGCCTCGGTGATCCACAGTCACCTCTGGGCCGGGGCCGGAGTGATCCTGACCGATAGGTCAGTACTCGAACCGGGTTTTTGGGATCTATTCAAGCGTTACGGCGCAACGAGTTTCGCCGGCGTGCCGTACACGTTTGACATGTTGGACCGGGCCGGATTCGCCGATATGGATCTGCCCAGTCTGCGTTACGTCACCCAGGCCGGCGGCCGGCTGAACCCCGAGGCGGTTCGCCGTTATGTCCGTCTGGGCAGACGCCGGGGGTTCGACTTCGTGGTCATGTACGGCGCTACCGAGGCCACCGCCCGGATGGCCTACCTGCCGCCGGCGACGGCGCTGGAACATCCCGAGGCGATCGGCCGCGCCATTCCCGGCGGCTCTTTTGAGCTTGCCCCGGTGGACGGTTGGGCCGAACCGGACGTCGGCGAACTGGTCTACCGGGGGCCCAACGTCATGATGGGCTACGCCGAGTCCAAGGCGGACCTGGCCGCCGGCAACACGTTGGCAGCGTTGCGCACCGGCGACGTCGCGCGCGATCTGGGCGGTGGGATCTACCAGGTCGTCGGACGGCTGAGCAGGTTCGTCAAGCTTTACGGGCTGCGCATCGACCTGCAACGGATTGAGGCGGCGGTCACCACGCCGGGTGCGGTGGCCATGTGCACCGAATCAGAAGGGCGGTTGCTGGTCGCAACGGCGGGCCGGGCCGCGGACCCGGGCGCGTTGAGGCGGCGCGCCGCGACCGCGGCAGGCCTACCGGTCGACGCGGTGCGCGCGGTGTGCCTGCCGGAACTGCCCGTCCTGGCGGCCGGCAAGCCGGACTATGCGCGGCTGCGACAGATCAGCCGGCCCACCGACGCGCGGGCCCCGGCCGGGGTTCGCGAACTGTTCGCCGACGTGTTGCAGATCGACCCTGCCACGGTTCGCACCGACCGTAGTTTCGTGGATCTGGGCGGAACGTCGCTGTCCTATGTGACGACGTCGGTACGCCTGGAGCGGCTGCTGGGCGATCTGCCCCCGCACTGGTCGTCGCGGACCGTCGGCGAGTTGGAGGCGACCCGCCGCAACAGCAGCCCGACCACCCGGCGTTGGGGCGTCCGGCTGGATACCGGGGTGGCGTTGCGCGCTATGGCGATCGTGCTGATCGTCGGCTCCCACGCGGGGTTGTTCACGATGTGGGGCGGGGCGCACATCCTGCTGGCGGTGGCCGGCTTCAGTTTCGCGCAGTTCTGTCTGGGCCGCGGTCCGCGCCGGCAGCGGGTGGACCGGATCGCCAAGACCGTTGGGTGGATCGCGGTTCCGTCGGTGCTCTGGATCGCGGCGGTGATGACCTTCTCCGATGACTATGCAGCCACCAATCTGGTTCTGCTGCAGAAACTTCTCGGCCCTCACGACAGCATGACCGCCGGGCGACTGTGGTTCATCGAGGCACTGGTGTGGACGCTGGTGGCGCTGGCCGCGGTGGTCTGGATTCCCGCCGTGGATCGGCTGGAACGACGATGGCCGTTCGCTTCGGCGATGGCAGTGCTGGCGGCGGGTCTGGCGTTGCGTTACGACGCGCTGGGCCTGGAGTTGGGACGGCAGGCATGGTTCACACTGCTGGCGTTCTGGTTCTTCGCCGTGGGCTGGGCCGCAGCCAAGGCCGACACCCTTTGGCGGCGGGCGGTGCTGTCCGGCGCCGCGCTGATCGCCCTGCACGGGTACTTCGGCAGCGGCCAGCGTGAGGTGATCGTCGGCGTCGGCCTGTTGCTGTTGATCTGGCTGCCCGCGCTGCGTTGCCCCGCGCGGGTGGCCGCCGCCGCCGGCATCATCGCCGAAGGCTCGCTATACACCTATCTCACCCATTTCCAGGTCTATCCGCTGTTTGGCCATCCGCTGCCGGGAGTGGTCGTCTCGCTGCTGGTGGGGTCTTTCCTGGCGTGGGCGATCACCGCCGTGCGCCGACACATCAGCGGACTGGAGATAACCAGGCCCGGTGACACCGCCGCCCCGCGACTGACCAGACTCCGGCACCCGGCAGCATAGGGAGGTGCCCTCCACCGTTCTGTGGTTTCGCCGCGACCTTCGCCTGCGCGACCTGCCGCCCCTGCTGGAAGCCTCCGACAGCGCCGATGTGCTGGCCTGCTTCGTGCTGGATCCCCGTCTGGAGGCCAACGCCGGACCCCGCCGTCTGCAATTCCTCGGCGACTGCCTGCGCGAACTCAACGCGGCGCTGGACGGGCGTCTGCTGATCACCCGCGGCCGCCCGGAAGAACACCTCCCGCAGATCTGCGCCGCGGCCGCCGCGACGGCGGTCCACATCTCGGCGGACTTCAGCCCGTTCGGGATGCGCCGGGACGCAGCGGTGCGCGACAGCCTTGCCACCCGGAAGATCCCGTTGGTGGCCACCGGTTCGCCCTACCTGGTGTCACCGGGGCGGGTCACCAAGGACGACGGCGGCCCCTACAAGGTCTTCACCCCGTACTTCCGGCGCTGGCGTGAAGTGGGCTGGCGCAGCCCCGCTCAGTCCGGCCCGGACGTCACCGGGTGGATCGATCCCGGCACGCTGGCGGCTTTGCCGGCGCGGGTGGAGGCGCCCGATCCGGGAGCGGTTCTCGACGTTCCGGCCGGCGAGGCCGCGGCCCGGCAACGGTGGTCGGAATTCCGCGCCGAGGGCTTGCATGGCTACGCCGCCGACCGGGACCGCCCCGATAAGCCGGGAACCAGTCGGCTGTCGGCGCATCTGAAGTTCGGCACCATCCATCCCCGGACCCTGGTGTCTGATCTGGATCTCAGCGATTCCGCGGCGAGCGCCTATGTGCGGGAGTTGGCCTTTCGGGATTTCTACGCCTCGGTGTTGCACCAGTGGCCGGCCAGCGCCTGGCACAACTGGAACCCGGCGTTCGACGCCATCGAGGTGGACACCGACTCGGCGGCGCGGGTCGCGTTCGAGGCTTGGAAGCAGGGCCGCACCGGCTATCCGATCGTCGACGCCGGGATGCGGCAGTTGTCCGACAGCGGGTTCATGCACAACAGGGTACGGATGATCGTGGCATCGTTCCTGGTCAAGGACCTTCATCTGCCGTGGCAGTGGGGGGCCCGCTGGTTCCTGGAGCAACTGGTCGACGCCGACGTGGCCAGCAACCAGCACGGCTGGCAGTGGGCCGCGGGCACCGGCACCGACGCCGCGCCGTATTTCCGGGTGTTCAACCCGACCGCGCAGGGTGAGAAGTTCGATCCGGCCGGCGACTACGTGCGCCGGTGGGTGCCGGAACTGGCCGAGACGCCCGACCCGCACCGGTTCAAAGGTGGCCGACCCGCGGACTATCCCGAGCCGATCGTGGACCACGCCGCCGAACGTACCGAGGCGCTGCGCCGGTACGGGCTGCTGCGGTGAGGCCGGCAGGATCGCCGTCGATCATGGGCGCGGGTATGCCAGAATGACGGCAGTCAGAAGTGAGGAGCGGCAATGGCCAACACCGAGGTGGAGCGTTACTCGGAGGTAGATCCCGCCGACGTGCCGTCAGCGGAGTGGGGTTGGAGCAAGATCCACCACGGGGTCTGGTACGGAGTGGGCATCTTCATCGTGCTGTTCCTGCTGGGCATGATGCACGGCAACCACATCGGGCACGTGGAGAACTGGTTCCTGATCGCCTTCGCAGTCGGCATCGTGTTCGTCATGGCGCGCGACTACATCATGCGCAAGCGCGGCCTGCTGCGCTGACACCCGCCGGTCGGTCGGTTCTACTTCTCGGTGGCGGCCATCTCATCGCAAAAAACGGCGATCTCCCGCCCGCGAGTGTCCCGAACCGTGCACGACACACCTTGGGCCCTGACCCGGCGGACGAACTCGCGCTCCACCGGTTTGGGGCTGGCATCCCATTCGCTGCCCGGTGTCGGGTTCAGCGGAATCAGGTTGACGTGCGCCAGCGGCCCCAGCGCCGCATGTAACTTCTTGCCCAGTAAGTCAGCGCGCCACGGCTGGTCATTGACGTCGCGGATCAGCGCGTACTCGATCGACACCCGCCGTCCGGTCAACTGTCCGTAGTAGCGGGCGGCATCAAGGACTTCGTGGACCTTCCATCTCTCGTTCACCGGCACCAGGGTGTCGCGCAGTTCGTCGTCAGGGGTGTGCAGGGACAGCGCCAGCGTCACGCCGAGGCGCTCATCGGCCAGCTTGCGGATCGCCGGCGCCAGTCCGACCGTGGATACCGTCACCGAACGCGCCGAGATACCGAACCCGTCCGGCGGTGCCGCGGTGATCCGGCTCACGGCGGCCACCACCCGCGCGTAATTGGCCAACGGCTCGCCCATCCCCATGAAGACGACGTTGGACAGCCGCTCGCCCCCCAGCCCGTCGCGTAGCGTCGCCGCCGCGTCCCGGACCTGCTCCAGGATCTCCGCGGTGCTGAGGTTGCGGGTCAACCCGCCCTGTCCGGTGGCACAGAACGGGCAGGCCATACCGCAGCCGGCCTGCGAGGAGATGCAGACTGTGTTGCGGTTCGGGTAGCGCATCAACACCGACTCGAAGGTGGCACCGTCCCGGCCGCGCCACAACGTCTTGCGGGTGTCACCGGCGTCGCACTCGACCTGGCGCACCACGGTCAGCAGCGGCGGGAACAGGGCTTGCGACACCGCGTCGCGGACACCCGCCGGCAGGTCGGTCATCTGCTGCGGATCGGCGACCAGGCGACCGTAGTACTGCGCGGCCAGCTGCTTTGCCCGAAACCCCGGAAGGCCCAGTTCGGCCACCGCGGCAGCCCGCTCGGCAGCGTCGAGGTCGGCGAAATGGCGGGGCGGTAGGCCTCGGCGCGGTGCCTCGAAGACCAGTTCCTGCTTCACTGCTCCAGTATCCGGTTCAGATCGGGTTCAGGTGGCCAGCAGGCTGAGCACGATCCAGGTCGCCACCGCCGAGGGCAGTGCACCGTCGATGCGGTCCATCAGTCCCCCGTGGCCGGGCAGCAGGGTACCCATGTCCTTGATGCCCAGATCGCGTTTGAACTGTGACTCCACCAGATCGCCCAGGGTGGCGGTGATCACCAGCAGGATGCCCAGCGGCACCCCCACCCACCACGGTTTGTGCATGAGGAACATCACTGCCAGCACCGCGGCGGTGGTGCCGCAGACCAGCGAACCGGCGAGTCCCTCCCAGGACTTCTTCGGGCTGATGGCCGGGACCATCCGGTGCTTGCCGAACAGCACCCCGGCGGCGTAGCCGCCGATGTCGGAGAACGCCACCACGAG
>Ga0164293_10000616_pt1 | contig 28728 bp, 29 predicted proteins | sample GEODES118metaG_FD_111487 | JGI IMG/M metagenome (GOLD analysis project Ga0164293, IMG submission 111487) | Eutrophic lake water microbial communities from Lake Mendota, Wisconsin, USA - GEODES118 metaG | ecosystem: Environmental > Aquatic > Freshwater > Lake | place: USA: Lake Mendota...
AGTAAACGAAATAGTTGCTCCACCGGCCGTTCCTGCCACTGTTCCAGCAATAGCGGACGCAGAGACACTGGCCGAGGCGGTTGGAAGCCTCGCACTGGCTCCTGGCTGAGATACAGGTCCCAATGGCATGATTAGACCTTCAAATCGCCTACAACGAACCAATCGTTCTCGAGGCGGCTTATTAGCGTAACGCTCGAATATTGCGTTCTGAGGACAGCTGTGGTGCCCGAAATTGGGGTCCCCCTCAGTGATGTGCCAACTGGGAAGGCTATTGATGCAGAACCTGTGCCCATTTGCATTATCGTCACTTGTGCACCTGTCGACCATCCGGAGTTATCGACGTAATATGTTCCAGCAACCGATGCTGATGTCCCAGCTTCAATGAATTTGCCGCTACTGGTGGAAGTTATAGATGCACTGTTAGCGACGCTAGCTGTGGCTATGTTATAAACGACGTTACCGGTCACTAAGGCATTGCCCGACAGGGTCAGGTTTGCAAATGTTGGACTTGCCGTCGTAGCGACGCTTTGCCCAATTGCGATAGTTGGAGTTGTCCCCTCTCCCGAGTTGTTTGTTACGGTTACACCAGTTCCCTGCACTAGCGAAGCTACATAATCGCCAACTGTTTCACTTCCCAGGGTTACTGCCGTTGAGCCGCTTACGGTCAATTGGCCGGAGCTGTTAATGGTCGCGTCGCCGCCGAGCGTTACGTATGTGGGAACCCCAGAAGCATTTGCGACAATTATCTGGCCAGCTGTGCCAGGGGCAAGTTTAGAAAGTGCTATTGCCGCGGCCGCATTCACTTTGACGTTTGTTATTTCTCCATCCGATACGGAGAAGTTCTCCGCTCCAACCCATATAGTGCCGTTGTAAAATTGAACTTCAGGGATGCCAGAGCCATCAGACGCAAGGCTATTTTCTTCCAAGTAGCAAAACTGGCCTTCTTTGAGAAGTGGTTTTCCATCTCCCCCAACAACGGAAAGAGGTATGCCATTTCCGAAAGCGCTAGTCCTTGCAGCGATGTTAGCGAATTTCGCAATTGCCTGCTCCATGAAAAATTCATTTATATCGGCAGCATATGCGATTTCTCCAGAAACAAAAAGTTTTACACCCATAAAAAATCTCCAAATTTGATTATATTAAACAATAACATGCAAGATCAGCCCCATCTGAATTCATCTAGTACGCCAAGTGATGGGCTGTCAAAAGTGAAGAAATACTCCTGGACGGTAGAATGCACTAACATGTAGCCAAGTGGTTTTGCTAGAGCTATTGACTGAGACACCAGGGAGCTTTCCTCTCCGATGTTTGCGTCTATGGTCTCGTTCTCGAGAGTTTGAACTAATATGGAAAACGGTTCTCCTAGGTATAACGGGGTGACGGCAACAGATCTTGAAGAGACTTCTCCGTCTTTTGTTTTTACTAGGACCTGTTGTGCCGCTTCTATGATCGCCCTTCGCGTACCCGCAGCCCTTCCGTAATATCCTTTTGATATTTGCCATTCCGTAAAGTCCCTGCTTAAAGACGGATTGTCAAAGTACAAGTTTCCATTTTTGTCTTGGAAATTTTTGTACAGTTTTTCTCCGGAAAATTGAGAAATCCACTGAGTGTAATCATCTCTAACTCCAGAGGCTGAAGTCAGCGAGCTGTTTGAGTCTGGCTCTACTTGCTCGTCTTCTGTGAGAAACTCATCAAGTTCAACTCCGTACATTCTAATACTTTCTATCCTTGCGTCAGAAGCAGCAGACGTAAGTATGTCGATCAACCTAAAAAACGGATAATCCGGTGATTCTGCATCGCCGTCTTTCTCCCAGTAAAAATCTGGCAAAAAAGACCTAGATGAGGCGACAAATCCATTTGAGTAAAAACCAAAATCGTGTATTAGGTGAGGCAGTGTAAAAAGTATGTTTGTATCTGAATGCCCGGTAAAAGTTATCGATATTTTTAATTTATTAAAATCCTGACCAGCTGGTATCGCTCCGACGGTAACGTAGTTTGACCTTAGTGCAGTAAATGTGCCACTCTGAACATTCGTAAAGACGCCGTTGCCAGAAGGATAAGATGATCCATCAAAAATAGAAATAGTTACAGATGCCGAAAAGGCCGAATTACAGGAAGCTTTTGCATTAAAAGAAATTAGCCTATCAATGTCTGATTCCTTTAAAGGGATATCTGTCAACGTTATGGTCACGGGGCCAGCGTTAAGCGGATATATTTTTAATGAATAGCGAGTGTCGACCGCTACCTCAGATCCGGTTAATTCTACTTCTCCATCAGTGACGTCCCATCCGTGCTGGTAGGAAGCAGAAATTGGTATCTCGGAACCATACGAAGAGATGCGTTTGAGGGCTTGGAAATCATCTAGGAGTTGCACAGTGGTTGGCATTTTTACCCCAAATCAACTACTGTGTAATTGATGCTTAGGTCTTCTGCCGCGATAGACGGTAGCGAACCTTTGTATCTAAAAAGTAAGTCTGGACCAAGCTGAGGAAGCCAGTTTTCCCCTACTGGGGATATGCTTAAGTTTTGCACGTAAATGACGCCAGGTATCTGACTGATTAGTGAAACAAGTTGATTTTGCCTTATCCTGTCATACGAGTAGGGAAAGGAAATAGGGCTTAAAAAATCTACGATAGCTGTTTCGACTGATTCTTCTACTTCCACCGCATTAAAGCTTTGACTGATTGCAATATCTGCAGTTAATGTAAGGTTTGCAAGAACTGGGTCGTTTATTGATATTGATAAGCCAGCCGTTGTTTTTTCACGAACATCACCGAGAATTTGTATTTTTTCTAATTCTGTTAATTCAGAGTTTACTCCATAAGCAAAAATCGAAACATAACCTGGAACGTCTGCTCCTGCGGTTACCGAACCACTAATTGAAGTACTGGCGGAAGTTGTGGCTGTTGATATCGAGTATCTGAATGCGGTGTCTTCGACCACCGTAACCGTATGCTCGCCATCAAATAGTGCACTAACCGATGAGCTGTTGGTTTGTATTACGACAGTATCGCCGACTACAAAAAGGTGCTCTCCGTCGGTTTCGATCGTCGCAACGCCTCCAGCAAGGTGCGTCATTACAGCTCCAAGCTGTCTTTTTACGTAAACATTATCTGCGTCCGTTAAGTCGTATGTTTTTACTCTTGTAATTAGTGACGGGTAAGAGGAAAGAAGGTAAGCATCCACTTGCGATGCTTTCGTTAGAGCAGAAGAGAGTGAACGAAGATAAGTAGTAGACTTCGAAAGATAATCTTCATCTCTGTCTGCATTTATTCCATTAGCAAAGTTGCTCGGAGTGTTAGTAATGCATGACTGGATCCCAGTTCCAGATGATATGATATTCAACTCGACACCGTCCCCAACCGGCGGGATAACTCCACCAATTAAGGCCACGATCGTCGTAGATACCGACGGGTAGTCCAGCGATACTTCAAGGTCGGTTGGTTCCAGTTCGATGGTCTCGGTTGTCGTGAAGGCAAATTCTTGCAATTCGTCTTCGAACAGTGATTCGAAACTAAAAATGGTTCCAATGGGAATGCTGCCACCGTCGTACGTATTGAGCGTAATTGTTACGTCTAACTCTGCCGAGATTGCTTCCTGCCGCTGAAATCCCATTATGGCCATAATCCCAGCCATTAGTCTATCTGGGAGACGATTTATTGCCGATATGTTCAAAGCGCTCATGTACGCTGCGGCCTGGAAGATCGCGTCTTCTGGCGTGCCGGTTCTAAGGTTGAATTCAGGCAAAACAAGACGCGCCAGTTCGATCGAATCCAGGTAGATATCACCCGGCTCCTTGTCGAAAATTCTTAAGTTTACGTATTCACTAAAGTCTGCTGGCATTTTATTCCTTCCTAGGCCGGAAGTACCTCAAACGAAAATGTTACATTACTTATTCCGCTAGACCCGCCAGCATCACCGATTGTTACGTTTGTAATTCGGACTTCGGGAACAAATTTTGCTGCATTTAATACGAAAGTACTTTTATCAATTATCCGAAACGATGGGTCATTTGAACCAAAATCTGGAGCAAACGGATGAGTGTAAGGTTCTGTTAACAGTGAGATTGTCAATAGTTGAGCAAAATAATCCACTGAACCGTCAGTCAATTTCACAAACCCATCGCGCCCAAATTTAATTGGATATTGAATCATGTCCATTATCAATCGCCCCCACCTGTCTTGGGATATCTTGCCTTTATCGATGCGATTATTGAACTGAGTTCTTCTGGCATCATCCCAGCGTGATACATCATGTCTAACTGGTCCCCGATGGATGGGTATTCCCCTACCCTGTCCCTCAGCCATTGAGTGTCTTCGTATTTTTTTCGATTAACTTCCACCTGCGCCATTACTTCTTCAAGTGTTGGTGGTTCGACTTCTGGCGATTCCCATACCAGAGTTAAATAATCCGGTTGTGGTAGTTCCCATGTGCAGCCCGGGCGTAGGTCAGTAATTGACTGCGCTATTAGGCTAAATAAATGTATTTCTTCGGAGGTAAATCTTGGTATCATTTTACGCCTTAATTATGTAGTTGAGGATTATTGTTGGCTGAACATTTTCAGATGCACCAGCACCGGTGGCATTGTTCGTGGCAGTAGCTGCTACGTTTGTGGCTGTGTTTTCGATATTGGTTGCAGTAGCGGCTTGCGCGCTTGGTTGTGTATAAGCGTTTGAAATAGTAACGGTTCTATCTTCACTGTTACCTCCAGTGGAGCCGTAAACAGGACTGTTGTGGTTAAAACCCGCATTTAGAGTTACGTTTGTTCCCTGAAATGAGTAAGTTGAGGGACCCGAAATAGGGTTGCCAGCAATGTGTCCAATCCTGTTGGTTGAATCATTTGTTGCTCCAACTGCGGCAGCCAACGTTCCCTGACCCGGATGGGTGTGTCCCGATGAAGCCACAGTGTTATTGGATAAAGTGTTATTGTGTACGTGGTTATCTACGGTATGACCATGCGGGTTCTGAGTATGATTATGCGGGTTCTGTGTATGATTATGCGAGTTCTGCGTATGATTGTGGCTAGTAAGGCTTTGACTACCACCTTTTGCCCCAAGGGTCGCACCTGCAACTCCAGACACCGATGCCGACAATAAATTAGCAGCTATCCCACCCATGTTGTCTTTTCCTGCAGGAACACGGCCCCTTAGGTCGGGAACGTTGAAGGTTGTAGAGCCATCGCCAGAACCGTAAGTAGTTCCTATAACGGCAAACAATGCAGCATAAGTTGTTCGTGATATTCCACTAGACCCACCGTCACAAAGTAACCACCCGGTAGGAGCGGCAGAGCCCGCATAAGGAATGACTGCACTAGTAGGCATACCAACGCTGACCGCTGCGCCGACAAATGCAGTAGTAGCCAATTGTGTTGTATTCGTTCCAGCTGAAGCAGTTGGCGCTGTAGGGATCCCAGTAAAAGTTGGGCTTGCCGATGGCGCCTTGGTGTCTATTTGGGTTTGAATTCCGCTAGTTACACCGTCAAGGTATCCAATTTCAGTATTTGATACTGTCCCTATTGATGTACTCGCCGACAGGAGGGAAGAGCCAAGCACCGTAAGTGTCGACGGCCCAGTAACAGTAAGTGTTCCGATGCTTGCCGATGTTGCCGTAATACTTTCTACGGATATATTTTCAGAGCTTCCAGTGTCGATTACTGTAATCCACGTAGATCCGTTGTATATTTGGAGCTCGTCAGTATTTAAAACATACACAACGCGACCCTCTGATGGAACTGGTATTGAGTAGTCGCGAGCTGAGTAGTCCGCAAAACGGTCAATCCCATTTTCGCTAACTGCAAAAACGTCTTCTTTTATTCTTGTTGAGCCAAATACAATTACTTCATTAAAAAACTCATCAGCAAATCCACACTTGACAGAATCCCCCACTATGTATCTACTTGTCGACGTTGTGTTGAGTGGGGTTAACGGACCGTACTGTGTACCGAGTTCCGGGATTTTGATGTTTATTCTGCCACCAACAAGGACGGCAGTTACTGTCCCCGTGTAGAATCTTCCATGCTTCAGAGGGTGTGAAGAAGATTTTGATCTATTTACTATCTCTGGGCGACGATCCATTATGTCCACTCACTGTCAGGGCCGCCTATAGCCTCAGAGGCAGGGCCATTAAAACGTTTTTTTACAACTAATTCATTCTGCCATGATAGTAACAGACCATAGTCTCTAGCGTTGACAATCGCATTGCGTTTTGTGGGACCACTTACTACTGCAAGGTATTTAGCCGAACCTAAATACCCTCCGTCTGCGTTGTACTTAGCTATTACTTCGGCTTCTGTCTTTTGTACAACTACACCGTCTTCAGTGTAGATCAGAGGAAGCAGTACGCAGAGATACGGCGTTGTTGCGTTTATTACGTGTGTGATCGAGTATAAAGTTTTTACTTCACCATTGTCCCCTATCAGCACTGGACGATCCCAGAGGTCTAAGTTCCCAGTAGCTACGACCGTGTTTGCCTGAAGGGTGCTTGACTCGGCTTTACTGCTTAAAATTGATGCCTTGTCGTACAGCTTAGTTATATTGGCTTTAGCCATTCGGGGGTATGACAGCGGAAAGCCCGGAGCAGGGAGTGGAAGAAGTCTCGCGTCCCCGAGCCATGGTCGCTGGCGTGCCCCACCACTACTATCGCGAGCCGTCTTACTAATGTTCTTAACAGCAAACCTAGACCCAGCGGCTGAGTATGACTGCTTGTAGGACGTTCCTATTGCTAACTCTTTTGGTTTTTCTTTTTCTTCGTCTCTTGAGGGGGTTCTAAAACTTACGGTTACTGGTTCTGGGGACATGTCGGGGAAAGAAACTTCTGTGACCAGATAGTAATTAGACATGTTTGGGATATTGTCTACCTTTATAGTCATCCCTGGACGAAGCTGTGTGCCATTCTTCCTGTTAAGCAGGAGAGACCCATTCCCTTCGTATGCGTCGTTCGCTGATTTTGATATTTTTGGGAATTGAGTCAGCTGAAGCGGGTTGGAAGCGGAATTAGGAAAAGAAACAGGAAAGAATTTTTTAAAAGTTTTTTTACCAAGTTTTTTTTCCGCTGCTTTTCTTGGAACGTCGATAACGGTTGATTTTGCTCCCCATTTATTAAGTAAAAATTTTTCAGATGCAAAAACAAAATAACCATCTACTTCAAAAAAAACAAATTTAGCATCACCGGCAAGTCTCGTAATTACATCCCACAAGGACTCGGCCTGCTTTGACCCAGATGCTTTAGTTATTGTTTGTGGTTTACTTGTCTGTTCGCCAAAAAATTTCAACCCATACTTCAATGCAGCAGCTCTAACAAAGGCAGTTCCTGTTCCTTTTACGGCAGATGGATTTCTATCTCTCTTCATCTGCTGAACCCCTTTTGAGTAACACTGAACTGCAAAAGTAGGGCTTATGCCTGGGCCTTGAGAAAATGTAACCTCAACTATCTCAAAGAGTTGTTTAACATTAGTGACGCTGGTGCCTCCGTCCAGTGAACCAATTGTCTGCGTCTCGTAAATTATGTCGCGGCCAGGGATAAAATAATTATTATTGGCAAAAGTAAGCTCTCGTGAAACTGAGAAGTCTCTATCAGAAATTATTGTCTGTAAAGCAGATATTCTAAACGGGTCGACAATTTCAAAACTAAGAGCAGACGCCTCTCCCATAGTGTATGAAACATTTAAATTTGTTATCAGCGTAGATATATCTTGCCGTTTATCTGGGTTTGTTAGGTCGGCTATGATTAACTTGCCTGCGAAATTACTAGGATTAGTCACTACGGTGAACCCTTTTTCTCATTCTTGCACCTACTCGATAATCCTAATTTTCCGCCCGATCTATAGACACCAATTGCAGCCAGTGCGCTGAACTGATTCTTGCAGTTGTCTGCATCTCCTGTTGTTTTTTTTGTTGGCTTTGTGGGGCCGGGCTTGAATGGTAGTTTCGGAAATTTTATTACATTTGTTGTGTCTCGCGGCAGCTCTTGTATTGTTATATTGACAGTTGCTCTAGATATCGACCCATTCGCCTGTATCTTTCCGGGTTCTGGCTGCGTACGAAATACAGATGAAATACCTATATCGATTATTGCGAATTGCCCACTTCCAATATTTGATTGTTGGTAAATCAACTGTTCATCAAATAACTTATCAAAACCATTAAATCTCACCGGAAAAGGCTGAGAAGCCATCTGACGAAGAGTTTTTAGCTGCTCATCGCATGTCTCAAATAAATTTTCCTTATCTCCGACCACAAACTCAAAAGAAATCTTCATCAATTTAAAATTTTTAAAATCCAAGATAGGACTATTATTGACGCGATCTATCTCTTGCCACATTGAACCTATATTGCTGTAGGAAATATTGTTTGGACGAAATTTAAAGTCAAACTTTAATGGCGTGGCAGAGACGTTTCCCGACAAAGTTGAGTGAAATTGACTCATTGATGCCAATTCTGTAGTTACTGGAGCTCCACTTTCTCCGCCTCCAGCATTTGGAGCGAAAACAGAAACTCTATTCACTCCAAATAAATTAGAAGTTGATCCTTTGGAAGAGAATTGTGTTTCAGTTTTTTGCTGACTTGCAAATATATCTACAGGCCTCGCCAACCCCGTGCCGCTCACCGTGCCTTCATTCCTTCTTGTTTCCAAAACAGCAGAATCAAGACTTTCTATTGACTTTCTGGCAGTGGCTATTGTCTGTCCCTGGCTTACAAGGTTCCTTATTTGAGCAAATGTAAAATTTTCTAGACTTAGGCCTGCCGCGTCTCCGATGAATTCATCCCATTTTGGAGGAAGTTGCGTATCTGGATCTGGAAGTTCTTGGACTGGGTCGGTATTTTCAAGAGTATAGAATCTTTTCAATAAAGGGTGGTACCAGTATTGAACCCATAAGGTCGCATTATCAGAAATCTTGCGCCATTTATTTATCTTATTATTTCTGTATGGATTTTTTGTTTGATCAAATGATGTGTCTGTCCAAAAAAAATAATACTCAGTCATCTCGTAGACATGTCCACCGTAAACAATTCTAGAATTAGCTGGGTAATCAGCTTTTCTTAAAAAATTAGGAGCCGGGACCACTATTTCGACAGGGCGTGCGAGCTGATTATCTGTCCACCCGTACTCGTCTCCAGCTGTGTAAGGGATGTAGTCATTGTCAACTGGAGAAATTCCCTGATAAGGGAACCAGTATAGGGAAGAAGAAACAAGACTATATGAGTCTGGGAATTTTGGATCTTGAGTGTCTGCAACCTGTTTCCATTTTTGCTTAATTGGATAGAAGGGGCGAGTTGTTCCAGCCCCTCCTTCCGTATACGCAACTGTAAATAAAGATGTTCTACCTTGCGCCACTACGCACGCTCTCTTGCTGCCTTGTTGCGGCTATCCAGTTTTTGCATAACTACAGTAGCAATAGCTTCAGGGGACATATTCGCACCGTTTATTTCCACGTTGTAGTAGTTGTTTACTGTTGATCCACTTCCAGAGCCAGATATCATTTTCCCCGAAGGCGTCGAAGCATCTCCGGTTGCTCCAGCGCCTGGGACAACGTGCAAATGCCGTTTACTAAAGTTTCCGTGGAACTCAGCAAAGCCTCCACCTTCTCTAGCGATTGTTGCATACTTGCCTAGATTCTGCCCAACTAAGTCGTATGCCCTTCCGGTTACGTGGTCTGAATTTATTGAGCCCAGGTTGGTATCGCGCCAAGCAGAAGTAATTGATCTGTTTCCAGGGACTTGAGAATTAAGTGAAGAATGACGATTCATCGTCTGCGAAAGTCTGCTTGTAGTTGTATCCCCGAATGCGCCGCCACGAGGTGTAGCCGTGTCTCCTTCATCAGGAGGAGGAGCTAGCTTGGTCCCATCAAAAACAAGACCTTTTTTCCACCAGTCAGGAGCGTCCGTCAGCGATGTAAAAAATTGTTTCGATAAACCGGTACTTATTTCAAGCGCTGTTTTTAATTGCGAATTTATCTCGGTTCCGTCCCTCAACGCTTCTGCTACTTCGCTAGAGACGTCATTTAACTTGTTTGATAGTTCTTCTGTAATTATTTTCTCAGGAGGTGTTAGCTTTTCTGTATCAAACTTTAAGATCTTTAAGAATTCATTGAGGTCCTGGTCTTTCAGACTTTCCGTATCGCGTATTTTCGTAAATGCTGCGACTCGTTCTTCTGTACTCATGTTTGCTAGTTGAGTTTTAATTTCAGAGCTGTCTAATTTTAAATTTTGTTGACCAGCTAAACCTATTAACTTGTCTCCAAATAAAGTCGTTTGATCGCTTTTGTTTTTTGCGACTGCATCCATAAACCCAGTAGTTTGATAAAAATCTACTCCCAATCCCTCAAGTGCTTCGCCTTTAGCGAATTGTCCTCCAGCTGTTCCCTGTCCAAATGACTCTTGGAATATTGCTGCCGCTTTAATTGGGTCTCCACCAGATAGTGCAAGAATGTCAGCATAAGATGACTCCATGTAAGCATTTATCTCAGACTCTTTTTCTCCTGCACCAAGTTTTCCTGAATTCAACTTGTCGCTTAAGCCACGTGTCGATTGGTCTATTCGTTGTTGAGCCTCATTGGCCTCGCGTGTTGTTTTGAATGGGTTGGCCCCACCTATAAACAAATCTGTTGCTGCATTTCTCATTTGCTGAGCAGTGAGAACCATAGATAAAGAAAGTTTTTGTACTAACTCGTCATATGAGAGCGTTGCGTCATAGAGACTTACACCTATGCTTCGTGCTAGGCTTTCAAGCTCTGGTCCGGTTTTGCCAAATTGCAATCCCAGTGCTTCCACTCGAGCATCATTTTGCCCTTGAATTCTAGTAAGCGCTCCAGAGAGCCCAGTGTCTCCACCTATTATGCTGTCTAGATACTTTGTTGCAGTATCTCCACTCTTAGTAGTCGCCGCGAGCTCTTCTGGCGACATTTTTATCCCAAATTCTTTTTGTCTGCTAAAAATATCTCTTACCTTGGCTTGCGCTTCGCCCCCCGTTAGGTTAATCGCGGTACGCCCTCTTTTTAAATTTTTAAATTCAGCTTGTGCAGCTTGTAAAGCGGACCCTGTGAGTTCTCCAGTACTTAGCACTCTGGCAAGCTCAAGTTGTCTTGCTTTTCGTGCCGCATCATTTACATTTACATTTTTTCCTAAAATTTCGTTCTCAAGCTTACTTATTTTACTAGCAGCATCACCAGCCATCCCCTGGAGGGCTCCCTTTGTACCTGGAGCAAACTGTTCACCTCTTGCAATTTGTTCTTCATTTAGGCTGAATTGACGTGATATTTCTCCAGTTAAATCCCCAAAGAAATTCATTAAGGCAGCTTTGCCTATTTCGCCAGCAATCTTCATTTCGTGCTTAGCTTTATTCGCTGCCCCCATGATCCCTCCGACCATGGCTCCCAGGCCTGCACCAATCGCTGCGCCCAATGGACTAAAGAACGCACCAACAGCTGCTCCACCAGCGGCTCCAGCTAAAGCTCCTTTACCTGCCCCACGGGCAGTCATTGCTCCACCGACGCCAGCTACGGCGATGCCGAGACGAGGGTCGAACTGCCCTGCCATTGCGCCCATGGCCATTGCCCCGCGCATCTCTTCTGGTGCGTATTGGCTCGCTAGCCCAAGCCCTGCTCCAACGCCGAATCGTGCACCTCCAGATGTGCCAACCTTTGACATGGCCCGACCAAATTTAGTTCCTTCCCCTCTGTTCAACCTAGCCATATCTCGCCTGTAGCCAATACGAGCAGCGGTACGGCCCATCAGAGTGTTTTGCAACTCCATCCGATTCTGTCTTCTCTCGAATATTTCATTTCTAGCTGCCCCAACGTCGACGTAGGCTCCTTTTCCTCCGTCTCCGTATGGATCGAACGCTGGACCTTTTAGGTAGGCGCCAAAACCTCGAGCAGCTCCATAGGCTTTTTTTATTCCACCTTCAACTGTCGCCCCTGCCAGTTTCAGGCGTGACTTGCGCCTCTCCTGAAGCAATTCACGCCTCATGTCTCGTTCGGTTCTGAGTCCTTCTTTTCTGGCTCTACGGTCTTCAGGGGTTTCATATTTCGACCCGAGACCACCAGTTGCCTGCATATATTGTTCATTCGTGGGGGTTCCGCCAGCCAGCGCCCCTCCGATTCCTCCAGTTATCGGTTCCATCATTTTGCGTATTGGACTCAAATACGCCAGTGGTCCATTTAGTAGGGCGTTCTGATCTGCAATTTGCCTTCTGGCTAAATCTTTTCTTTCTTTAATGTCATCTCCATATTTTGACTTTGTCAAATCTGATGATGCTTTAAGAAACCCTTTCAAACCAGAAAGTGGCATGTTTTTAAGATCGCGGAACCCCATAACTGCTGTCTTTTTTGCTGCTTCCGCCGCCGCTGCTGCTTTTTGTTTGTCATCAGCCGCTCCAGAAGAAAAACCTTTATTTTTCTCTTGCTGCATTTTTTGATCTTTTATAGCAAATGTCTTTGCGTAATTATTTGCTGCATCGGCGCCAGCCTGCAAGCCTCCTGTCGCTGCCGCGGCAACTGCTTCCGCATTCATGGAACCAAAAGATCCTCCACCGCCGCTAGCAAAACCTTGTTGGGCTGCGATGGTATCGCCGCTAGAAACGTAGCCAAGTGGAGTCATGACTCTTGACCCACCGCCGGTTCCACCTCCAGAAAATGCCCCAACCCTTCCGCTCATGCCTGCCGCAACAATCGTTGCTGTTTGGGCTTGTATCGTTACTGCCTTGCTGAATGATCCAAGCACGGGAGCCATACGACCACTCGTTGCGCCTAATTTTGATCCCAAAGTCTGCATCGCGATCAGGGGGGCTAATGCCATGATGAAGCTTTTCCCGGCACCGCCTGTCAAGAAAGAAGTGACCATCTTGAAAACATCGCCAAATCCTTTCATGACATCATTTATAAAAGGAGCGATGGTTTCAAAAATTGAACGCATGTTTGCTAAGGCGCCAGATATCACGTTAATTATCGCAGCAATATTTGTTCCGAATTCTTTAAAGTTTGCTTCGTTCCCTATCAGTTGATCATTAAAATCAAATATTTGATTTAAACCGTCTTTTATTGCTTGCCAAATTGGCGAAAGCGCATTGTATAGAACGCGTGCCCCAGTTATTAGTGGACGCAGCCGGTCTAAAACAATGTTCCATCCGCGTTTGAAATCTTCCATCCATTCGGAAATACGCCCGAACATACCAACAGTCTTTGGTAGATATTCGCGCATGAGTTTAACCATAAAATTACTTATTTTGTCAGTTGCCGTAACGAAGCCGTCTATCATCCCTTGCGTTCCGACAGTCTGCATTATCGTTGCTTCGATGCGAGTTAAGTCTCTTCTGATGATGTCAAATATTTTTTCAAAAGCAACCTTGAGTGGTTCAAGAAACTGATCGCCAAAGTCTGCAAACTCAACACGTATGCGCGTAAAGTAACTTTTAAGCTGCCCTATTAAAGTATTGTTGATTTCTCCAAATTGGCCAGATACTCCACCCTTCTTTGCAAGCTGACCGCTCATAAGAAGTTTTTCAAATTCAGCTTTAGTTTTTACATTTGCTGTCTTTAAGGCTTCTTCCATCTCAGGACCAAGTTTTTTGGCCTCGGTAATAACTTCTGATATGTTTTTCTTTTTGTTTGACAGCATTTCAATTACTACTGCTACTTGCTCTAGCCCTTTTGCAGGATCTTGTCCGGCTGAGCCGAAGTCCATAAGAGCACGTATCGTCGAAGTGCTTGCATTTATCTGCGCTACGTTCATCGACTTTGACATAGTGCCATATGCTTTATTGAGTGCTTCGACTCCGAGAGTTGCAAGACTTGCGTCTGCTTGAAGGTTTCGCATCCCCATTCGCGTTTGATTCATCCCTGAACCGAACTCATTCGCCCCCTTGCCTCTGTAGGCGAACATTGCTGCCTGCTGCTCGCGAAGAGCAGAAGAAAATGCCGCTATAGCCATAGTCGCTGCTGCCGCTCCTCCGGCGACAAGTTGCATGGCTCCTCGATAGGCTTTCATAGCAAACTGCCCGAGAACAAATGTTGCGTGGACACCCATCATTGCGGCTCCGAAAAGCCCCATTTGGGCGATCACCCCTTTAATGGCAGTCTTCAAAAATCCCGTGAGGAACTTTCCTGTCATTTTGACCGCGCCGTCTATGAGATCAAAACTCTTTTTCCATTTACTGGCAAGTTGTCCTGCTGCTGCGGATCCACGAGATGCAAATCTTTCAAGTTGCTGACCGCTGGCGAACCTTTTTTCATACTTGTTGAGTAACGCCATTTTAGCTATGGCAGTATCAAGCTGACGCGTTTTGGCGTCAAACTTAATTAGTACATTTACCTTCTCGTCTGCCATTACTGCTCCGTGTGATTTTTAGGTCACGTGAGTGTAAGGTTTTGCCGAGCTATGAGGATTACCTCTGAGTCTTCGACTTTCTCTCTTGCTCTTCGCGGTCGTTACTAATTACTTTAGCACAAGCAAAAAGTATAGCCCAGTTAGTGTCGTCAAGATCTAAAAGATCCAATGGATTAACGTTAAATAGCTCAGCAAGTCTTGCGGCGGATTTAATGTAAGAGTCTTCGACTAGTTCGTCGAGGACTCCTTCGTAGGGTCCACAGCTGAAACCGTATCCGAGTAACCGGCAGCGTCAAGAATCGCCAGAGCGGCTGATTCAATATGAGGATCAACCCCAAAAAGTGCTCTTACACCGTCCGGCACTGGTCGAGTTACTTCGGTCATTTCCAAAACTGCGGGATGAGCAAAAGTCAGGTTGTATCCGCTGTCGTCGAATATTTCCTCATCATCCATGCAAAAACCAATTGTTGTATGTCCTATTACTAGACATGCAAATTTTGTTGCATCTAAGCCGCTACGCGAGTCTTCGCCAGCATTTTTGCGCCAGTTTTTCATCTGAGACTGAGTGATATTCGGGCTAACTCTAAGGCTCACCCCAAGACGCTCTGGAACCGGGATCAGGACAATAGGGCGCTCAACTTTTTGCTGAACTACAGTTCTAAGCCGATTTAATTGAGTTTCCTCTTTGGGCTTCTCCAAGATGGAGTCGTCTCGTGTTGATTTTTTTGAACGGCCTGAGTCGGCATCGTCGTGTGTGTAAAGCGAGTTTTCGGTCATGCGCCTTAAACTAGCACAGTTAATTTGCTGAAGGTGTAACTAGTTATATTAGTTATTATTTAGGTACAGGGTTCTGAACATCCGAAATTGCAAATGTCAAGGCAAAAGTTGCCGGAGCGCCAGAAGACGAGTCGCCTTCGGCTTCCGTGAGCCCTACGAGGAGTGCATTGTAGTACAAGCGATCGAGGGTCGGATCTTTAATGTCGCAGTCGTAGACCGAGACAGTAATGTCATAGTATGCAAGACCAACGTACGGACGCAGTTTTTGAATTTTTTTCCCAATACCTGCTTCACCCTGGTCCTCAGTCATGTCGTCGTCGTAGTGCGCAGTGAGAGTAATATCGCCTATTTCAGAAGGGGCACACAATACGGTCGGACGTGATTTGCCACCTTCGTAGATTTTTTCTACTGAAGCGGTTATTTCTCCACCTGAAACTTGCGCAAACTTAAAAACACCCCACTTCGGAAGGTTAGTTTGTATATTGCCCTGTTGTTTTGAATTGCTGGAAAAAGTGCTCGGTTCCATATTGGCGAGTACTTGTCTTTGTGCGATCTTAGCCATTTAGCTTCTCCTCCGATTAAACCACTGAAGCGGTTAGGTTGGACTTAATAATGTCGATTTCAATTTTGTCGCCTATTGCGCTTACGCGAATGCCGACTCGAGCTTTGATTGTTCCACTTTGAAGCTGCGAAACAGGGTTGATTGTCCTGTCGCACTTTACGGTGAATCCTGGATCAAGCAGTGTCCCATTTGCAGGATTGAAGGCTGGATAAAGAGCCCCAATGTCTCGCGCATTTGCGCAAATTGAAAGCAATTTTGCCTCGACTGCTGCAAAAACTGCACCTCTTGCATCGATCGGGGTGAATAGCAAGTCCTCAAGAGACAGGTACGCAGCCGAAACGATGCTGTTAACGACGTCCTGCTGAGTTATGTACCGGAAGTTATCTGTATCTGAAGACAACGACCGCGCACCATAGATGCGAACCGAGTTCTGAATTCCTCTGATTGAGTTGACAAAACCTTCGTCCAGTTCATCTCCAACAGCTTTTGTGACTTCTGTAAAAGTGTTTAAAACAAATCTAGATGCGGAAGTTAGCCCGGCATAAGGAGCGTGAGGACCAGTTCCGTTATGTGCACGAGATCTTGCCCCGGCGACATATCCTACTGGTGGGATTGTTCTCGTAACTCCCTGTATAGGGGTAGGAACCACTACCCAAGGATAGTACAGTGCTGCGTGTTCTGCGAATTCATCAGCTTGAATACTGAGAGCCATCGCTTTAATTTGTGCAGGGGTGTCGCCTTGTGGCCCGTAAAGCAATGCAACCCTATTGTAATTATTGGCATGCGTTACAAGTCCTGCAGCGATTGCGTCGCTACTCGAATCAGCGGCAATCACTGCTCCGGTTCCAAAAGAATCAGAAAAGAGCTCAAGCGCGGCAAGGTGGGTTGCGTCGACCACCGTTGCTCGGTCATCGGTTCCGGCGGGTAGTGCCGTTTTCGCAAGTATGCTTGGGATTCCTGAAGTACTGACCACAGAGGCTGAAACGTATCTTGTGGCAACTGCTGATGAATTTATTCTTCCAGCAGCTTGAGAAACTGTCGACACAACACCCGTGGAGTACTTTATCACATCATCGTAAAAAACATTTATTCTAAAAGTAGTTCCAACTGTTGGCTGCTCTACCTGAATGTCAACGTTGGCACTCCAGGCGCCAGGGCCATTTGCGGTAAGAGCAAGGACATTCACTGAGCCGGACTGAAGCGTCAGTGACCCAGCGGAGGCAGAGGTGCCCACCGTTCTGGCTACGTAACACTGCGTGCCGCCTTCTTCAAAGAAGGTTTCGACAAGTGGATGAGTGTAAGAATCTGACTCGTACTCTCCGTACACGTCTTCGTACTCCGCAATGCTCTGTATGAGCGTGGCAGTATCAGAGGGACCGCGTTCAGCTAAGCCAACGATAAACAGCTGTGATGACTCACGTACTGTCGCCGTTGAAGGGCCTGTTCTAATTGATGTTGAGATGACTACGCCTGGCATAGGACCTTCCTGTTCTAGGGGGAATCCCGTACTGGTTTTAATTGTACAGAGCGGTGATGATTATTTTATGCAACTATCTATTCGTATTTTTTGAATTAGTCATTAAATATTGGCAGTAGACCACCAATAGAAGCTGTCTGTATTCCGAAGTCAAATGTTGCTATTGTTCCGACGTCGAGTCTTTCAACAACTTCGTCAATTTCAAGGGTATATCCTAGGAAGGCTCCGGCCATGTACCTTTCGCCTTTTAGTAGCGTTGTATCGGAAAATTCTTCACGAATAGTACCCTCGTCAATAAGAATTCGGAAATTTGATCTACTATCGAATGCCTTTAGGCAGGGATAGTCCAGTATCGATGACCTAACAACGGTTATCATTCTGTCCCTCATGAGGCTGCATTCCTGGGACCCCTCGGTGCGAATCCATACATATGTACGCATAGAATAAGAAACTCGATAAATAGGATTGTTATTTTCAAAACCAATACGCTGCATCTGATTTGTAGAAAGAACAAGCGTAACTATTGATGGCCAACCATCTATTGCCAAAGGTTCGTGGACAAGATATTGCTCTGGGTCTGGGAGCTTTGTGCTATCTAGATTCCACCCATTGCGATATGTAATCAGCCGAACTGGGATGTCGGTTGTCAAATACTCATTGACGTAACTTTTTGCAGCATGAGCACCGTTCATTAAGTAAATCAAGCAACTAGCTCCCAAACTTTATGAATCGAGCAGTTTGATCCGCTAGATCTTGATCAAAATTGCGAGGTACGAATATTATTTTACGTGCAGGCATGTTTTCGGTTCCGTACTGATGGAATTTAGGAATTTTTCCGACGACTGCGAATTCCGCTTCCATATCGTCAATATTGCTCGCTGAATTGCTGCTTATGTTTGATACCTCTTTGAGCAACCCGCCAGTCCTGACTAGGGTCGGAGCTCCAGGGAACCTCGTAGCCTTCCACGCAGCGTATGCCGGGTCCAAAGGTGGCCAGGCTCCACGGAGCATGGCCATTGCGGAGAAACTCCCCATTGTAGAAAAATTAGCTGAATAAGCTCTTTCAAGTTTTTCTCCAGCCCATCTTAAAACTGGTTTGAGATTCTTTGCTCGATCACGCATTGCCTTGAGTCTGTCTTGGGCTTCGTCGTTATCGACGTCAACTGTAATTATTACATCAACTACATTCCGGCCAGCCACGTTTAGATCCTCGATCGTTTATGTTTACGGACCGATGCAAGCTCCGTATCAAGGAAGCCAGTTATCAATGGACCAACGTTTCTTGTGTTTAAGTCCTTTACGCCAACTACGTCGTCATACATGTTTTGCATTTCTCGAGCCGCAGCACGCAGTATTAATAGCTTGAAAATTGGGATCGAATCCCCATCCAGTCCTGCTTCGTATGTTATTTCAACCAAATCGTCTGCATAGCCATAGTAGTAATCAATGCCGTATTTTCTCACAACGTAGTCGGTGTCTTCGACCAAAACTCTTTCTGAGCCAAACAGGGGCGTCACTTTAACTTCGATTATGTTTGATATAGGAGTATTTTTAAGATATATCGTCGGTGGAGGAGTCGCAAAAGTCGTTGCGTCAACTCCCGTCGTTTCGCGAAAACTTGTGTCAAAGACGTTATCGCCCATCGTGAGGAAGGACCCCAATGGGATGCCTATATGTCCTGAGTCAAGGCGGATGCTCTCGGTGAATTCCTGGACTTCTATCGGGCGTCGAAGATAGGATTCAAGTTCGCTTTGCAGACCGGCAAGGATCATTAAGGCAGCGTCTTCTTGACGCGTAGTGAGAGAAATATCCATGTAATTCTTTATGTCGGGTAGTCCAACAAGCATTATTGCCTCATGTCAATCAATCTCGAAATCGTATGTTTTTAATTTTACACTACTTGCCAAGGGCTTCGGTCTATATAGAATACTTGACTCGACGAAACTAAAGGCCTATCTTCTGACTATGACATCACCCAAAAATGCAATTACTGATGAAATGCGGCAAGAGGGAATTGTCGATATCCTGAACCACGTAACCGAGGTTCTGTGGCATTTTTTTTCTGAAAATGAAACGGGATTAGACAACGAAGAAGCAATCAGCGAATTTGTTAATCACCTTTGGAATATTGCAGTGGCTTGCATGGCTTCCGTCGGAATGGAAGTTCTAGAAAAAAATGGAGAAGATGAGTACGTTATCGGCTTTACCCCTGTAAAAAATGTAAAAGAATTTTTAAACAACAATTCTTAAACTGTAAAGTAAAAACGCTGTTTGACCAATGTCCTTCGAGAGGGTAGATTAAAAACATGAAAACATCACTTGATATATCAAGCATTACGCCAATAAGCAAAAAAGAAGCAAAGAAAGCAACCTTGGAGTCTTTGCAAAAAATGCTAGAGGTGCTATTTTACTTCTTTGAAGATGAAGACAAGGAATTGGAATACGAAGAGAATTTAAACGATTTTCTTCAAGCAATGTGGGACATCTCGGTTATATCGCTCATAGCAGCAGGTGTAAAAATAGTCGGCAAAGATGAAGACGGAAATTACATAGCAAAAGTTAAACCTTTAGAAGATTTTAAAAAATTCATGTGCGAAGAGGACTATGGAGATGAAAGTCAAACATTTCTAGAAGACATGTGCGAGAATGACGATGAACCCTTGATAGGGATGCACGAAAAACATTTGATTATTTAGTTAAGTGTTTTATTTTTTAGGTCGCTTTGGAGATCTTCCACCTCTTGCCGTGGAGTTTCTTCCTGGTTTTCCTGCTCCCTTTACGGTCTTTGCTCTTTTTGCTTGAGACGCTGCCGCAGCGGTTTTAGATTTTGGAGGTCTAATGCTGGAACCGCTCCTGCGGCCAGTGCCGCCAAAAGGCTGACCATCAAACCCTGGAAGAAATTTTCCTGTTCGCGCTATATTTAGCTTGTCTATTGACGCAGCAGTTGCTTGAGTTACTCTTGCTCCACCTATTTGAACTTTATTTCTTCTTGCTCTTGCATAGGCGGCATCTGCCAATTTATCAAAAGTCTTGGTCTTTGTTCTGCCAAGATAAGTGGCTCCACCTCGGCCCTGCCTTTCTACTCCGGAAATCCCCGAAATAGCATCTCCTCGGCTCGTTTTACGTACGCCGCTTTGTGCTCGGCCAGATGGCTTCTCGCCCCTTTTTTGGAACTCTTGGCGCAGTCCGCGTTTCATTATCTTCTTTGTGCGCCAACTTCGTGCAAGTTTTGCTCTCTGGTACGCCTTGCCGCGTGCGCTTCTTCCTGCAGAGCTATATTGCGCAAGTCTAGAAAGGTCTCCGTACTTGCCTTTTCTTATGTCGGATTCCCTTACTCCGAATACTTCTCTAGCTAATTTTGCAAATTTTTGAAATTCTCTAGGAAGTTTTCCGGTTTCCCTGTATCGACGATTTATGTCGACGAGGTTATTCATAACATAAGCGGCATCATCAGCAATATCTGGACCGTAGCGTACGCCTGGCATATTTAACTCCTCTGGCTTTTAAAAAATATACCAGAAAAAGCTTTACTCAACGGTCAGGATTGGGTGGTCTTTCAATAACGAAGACATCTTCCACCTTTGAAGAGGGGGCTTCTATGGGAATCCATGCGCGAGCATAGTTATGTTCAAGTATTTTTCTATTTTTTATTAGGTCTCCGTCAAGCATTAATGAGAGTTCTTCTGACCGCATACATAAGATCGACTCAAAATCTCTAGCAGAATACTTTCCTGATCTCTTTAGTGCTCTGATTATCGTTGAAACTTTTGCTGCAGTCATCACCGAATGACCTCTATTTAGCTGGACGTGCATCATCATCGCATCCGCTTGGTCAACGTCGTGCATAACTACGGGAATTAAGCCATCTGATTTTCTCAGAAGCTCACGAATGCTCGTAGCAATTAAGAATCTTTCTGAACCATCGATTATTTCGCCAGTATCCTTCCTTACGTGGAGTGGCTGTATGAATCCATGCTGAGAAAGTGAACCAGCGATTATTAACATCTCCGGACGAAGAACGTAGGTTGCTCTCCAAGCAGGGACCGAGAGCTGAGAATGCTCGACATACTGAATATCTATCATTCCGTTGCATCCTCTATTTCTGATTCACGGACGGTATACGCTCGTGTCTTTGGCCCCACCGGGGTTGGTGAATTAACATCTATTTCGTTCAGCATTAAATTCCTTATAAGCCAACTGACAGGATAACCATGAGGATCTGTCAGATGTTTTTTTCTAAATTTTGAAACATAGACTTTGGCTTCCATTTTTCGTCGATCCCCTATGAGGTACTCGTCAATAAACCTTGACGCTCCATCGAATCCATCTGCTGAATAGCTAGAGATTAATTTTTCGACATTAAATTCTGGCCATAGTCTACGCTGCGCATCGATATATGGAAAACATTCAAATAGTCGGTCATAAAATTCAGGCTCAGTTGCTACTACGTCGCCGATTCTACGGATGGCGGTTGCGTGCAGCGGAATACCGATGCGGTTGTTGCTGCCAGTTAGTACTGCTAAATCATAGTATTCGCAATATTCGGCTCCGCACTCTTCGGCTATGTACTTGAATACATCATTTGTATTCCAGTCATAAATAACTTTTGCAAACTTTAACGGAATACCCTTTTTCAACCTATAAGGAATGTTTATATAGTTTTCGTGAAGTTTTTGGACAACCGACCTGTAGCGAACCATTGACTCACTTGCGCGCACGCCAGTAAGAAATGCAACATTCCCCTTTTTTCCCTGCATGGTGTAATAGTCGGTCTGCTCAGGGAGTGATGTATTGTGAGATAGGCCAAAGTTCTTACCGCTTATAGCCCATGATGGCATCTCTCTAACCCAACGGCCTTGCTCATATCTTTCCTGACTCCACAAAAGAGTTGTTAGCCTTCTGCCAAGAACCCATATTTCCGCAGGGTATGGCAAGCAATACCATTCCATATCAACCCAGGGATAGTTTCTGACTCGCTCAACGTAGTCGATCACCGTTGGGCTGACCATTTCTTCGTCACGAAATATTACTTTTACTGGACCTAGGCCTCTTTCCTCATGAACTTCTCGCGCTAAGTGCAAGACGGCCGTCGAGTCCTTGCCTCCAGAAAACTGGACACAAACAGTATCAAAAGTGTCGTAAACGTGCCTTATTCTTTGACGTGCTGCGTCAACACACGACATGTCAAGGAATAGGCGTTGACGCGTCATAGCTCGATGTGCTGATCGATGAAGTCTATTATTCGCTCTGCTGTTGTGGTTCCAGCAACTGCGGGGTCAGATCGAAGCCATTTTATAAATTCATACCACCTTGCCTGCTGTTGATGAGTATCAAAAACTATTGTGTACTGGACAACTGCCTGAGGTGCGGATGAAGGAGAAACGGTTGTTGATCCCCTCACGACTGCATCGTCTTGATTAACTCCAGACCTCACGTTTAATTCAGTTTTGCCGTCTCTGTCTTTTGTCATCGAAATTGCATTCATGTCTATTCGTGGAGACTCTCGTAGGGCACGTGGCTCTTCTTCTTCTTCGCGGCTTCCAAATCCGTTTCCAAATCCGTTTCCGAAATCGCTGGCGGGAGTTTGTAGTGAAGGCGAAGTGTAGGAGTTTCCTGAACTAATCACTTGATTTTCTTCTCGAATTGATTTTTGTTCTAGTTCGGCAAATTCAAATTCATCCCATCCTAAGCCCTCAATCAGCTCAGGATAGTAATCTCCAATCTCCAAAATAACGTTATTAAGCAGATCTGGCTCTGTGTAACCAAGTTCCATCGTCCTGTTGTCAGCAATTGCGAATGCGATCGCCCGAAGATTATCCACTTCGTAAGGAACCGCAGCAATTTTATCCCATCCCAATTTCTTTGCTGCTTGGACTTGGTGGTTTCCGGCAATGATTGTTGCAGTTCCGTCATCGTTTGGTCGAATTACAATAGGCTTAATCTGCCCAAACTCAAGATAAGAAGATGCTATCGCGTCAACATTTCCCTTTCTGGGATTGTCCTCAAGTGGAATTAGGTCCAATATGTCAACCGCCAAGTGCTGTAGAGAATTATGAATGTTGTTCATCTTTAATTTCCTTTAACGTTCTTGCGATGTCTTCCATTAGATCGTGGGTCAATAGACATGACCACCAGGAGTAACGAGGATCTCCAGCATTATTCTTGTGCCACTCATTTCGTTGATCACATGCCAACACAAACTCGTCAATTGTTTTTGGGCTCAGGTTCCAAGGACAAAGATCATCGTCGTTCATGCTTGAATATCTTTTATGAGGCAAGGAATCCCAATGCGTTGTTAGTTTTTCTGGGAATAGTGATTTATTTCTTTTTATAAATTTCATACTTGGACCCTTACATTCGCATTTAGTGTTCTCATTGCGTCAATTGATGACCGTAAGCTTAGAAGCACTTCTCTTTTTGATTTAACTAAAGCCTCGGCAATTTTATATTCATAATAATCTTGTTCCAACTTATAATCCGCCCATGCTTCTCTTTGCTTTATAGCTCCATTTGCCCCAAGATATTCTTTTGCCCAATTAGATTTGTAGTGTGCTTCTTTTTTTGATGAGTCAACAGAAAGTGACTCAAAAGACTCTGTTTCTTTTTCAAGCCTATCCAAAAGACGTAAAATTTCATTTTCAATATCGACTTGGCTAATCGGGGAGTTGCGCATCAAAACCTTTTTTCTTTTTTATTTTAGGTAATCCTACCAGCGGAGACCAATCAATTTTTTCTAAAGATTCAATATTTACTTTTGGCCAACTAAAAGAGGATTCATTGAGAAATTGTTTAGCCATTTGCTCAAGTATCCAGGCGTCGCACATGTCGTCTGCCCCCGCTCCTGACCAGACTATTCCTGTCCTTGCAGAAATAGCTGAAATAACTTCGTTCTTTCCGGCATTTCCTTTTCCTGTAGCAAACTTAGCTCTGCATGTTGGGGGGACATTTATAAAGGGAATACCGTTTTCCCATAGCCTCATCCTTACTGCTCCGCCGAGTTCCCCGATACTGTGAGCTTGACTGTTGCGAGAGGCAAATGAGTATCCCTCTATTATTGCAACATCGACTGAATTATCTAGTGCCAAATTTAATATTAACTTAGAAATAACGGACAGTCTTTCGGCACTTTTTGTTTTAGTGCCAACCACACATGTTCTTGAGTTTATGGAACATCCTGTCGATGTCAAGGAAAGGTCTAGCCCCATTACGTTCATAAAATCGATCCTACTATATGCAGAAGCCGGAAGAAATTAATCTCCCGGCTTCTGCATCTGTAACGATCCTAAGGTTTTGGTTGCGCCCAGAACTATATGTTAGAACAATTTTTATTCCTAGACAGCAAACAACCGCTGGGGCCTGCAGAGCGAGCCAGCGGTTGTGGGCGTTAGTCGACTGTGACTATGAGTTCGACGCGACTCCAGCTTCCTTGCCGTGGATAAGACCACTAGACATTGGACCACCTGACCTTTCTATTCTCGAAAGTTATCGCTGAATTAGGTACCTAAGAAGATTTTAGGTTAAAACATTTTACAGAAAAGAGTAATAGTTCTGCTAATTATTTTTCCCACCCATGCTTTGCCAATCCAAGGTCAAACGCAAGCTGAGGATAATTGCCTATTCTGACGTGACATGGCCTGCACACAGCAAGAACATTATCGTCATCCAAGATTGAGCCCCCCTGCGACCGACGAATAATTTCGTGTACGTCTTTGCTCATATGATGATTGTATATAGATTTATCATCATGTTTTGCAAAAACTTTGCAGGCTTCACAAAGTGGCCTTTCCTTAAGAATTCTCTCAACAAAAGGGCGACGTTCAAGATATTTTTCTTCAGTTTTTTTTGAACGTTTTGCAATTGGGGTCTGTTGACGTTTTAGGCCGGTTTTATTTTTAAGTGGTTTGTTCCGTCTGATCACAATAAATCTCCATTGCTAAAAGTGAACGCAAATTTGATTTATAAATAATAATAAATATTATTAAAGATCTTCTTCAGTAATAGCGTCAAACGTCCACTTGTAGTCAAGTGTAGCCCATAGGGATCTATCTATGGCCGTATCTTCCATGTCGTACTCCCTAAGCATGCTCCTATGCTTAGTTATGGCTCGCCTAAAAAAATCTACTTTTTCCCAGCCGTCTGATTCCATCTCCTGACCAGTTTCAATCATTAAAGATACTTCATCTAATCGTTTGTCGACGTGAAACTTGAATCTTTTGATTCGCGTTGCTTTGTCGCCGTAGTAAGAGGCGGCCTGATGTGAAAGTTTTTTACCGCCAACCCCAAGGGAGGAGTACCTTTTTTCATCTGACTCAGCATCTGATTCAATGGTTAAGATTTGACTTTGAAGGTTTTCAGAAAGAGCAATAAGCGCTGCTTGCCACAAATGCCAGTTCTCCTCTTTCATTAATTCGCTTTTATGGAGAGGGGAAAGTTTATTTTTTACTTCTTCGGCAACCATGCGAGCAAAGGCGTCGTCATTTACTTTCATTTTGAATCTTTCTTGTTGTTGCATTTTTATCGTTTCCAGGCTGGGCAGATAGGCTTGAATCCACACCAATTGCACAAAAATGAAGTTGAAGGCTCAAAGTACCCAGCCTTGCATCTTTCTTCAATGCCAACCCTAGTGGACTGAAGCTTTTCGGTAATCTGATTTATATCTTCTTTATTTATCTCTTTTTGGAAGCGGATCCCATCTTTGAGATAAAGTAGCTCTACTAAATTATTTGCAGCAAATATGTCAACGCTTTCAAGTAGCTGTGTGTAAATTATTAGCTGAAAAAATCTGTCATTTAGATCCCCTTTGCGAGGGGTCTTGCCAGTTTTGTAGTCAGTTACGGTTGCTGTGTCGTTTTCAAAAGCGAGACGATCTATGAAGCCGTGTATTTTTACTCCGCCAATCTCTCCTCTAACGTGAGATTCAACAGAGTGGGGAATAACTAAGGCTGGATCCTCTAAGCGCCAAAGATTTTCGATACACCACCATGCGGTCCAGCGGAAGCGATTTAGATTCTTTTCGTCGTGAATTAAGGTTGATATTTCGTCGCTCCATTTTGAAGCCCACAACTCCCGAGCAAGAACCTTTGCAGTTTCTTGTGTTCTTAAATCAGGAGCCAACCCGTACATTGCTTCAAGAACTTCATGAACGAAGTTACCAAGCATTGTTGCTTCTGTTCCGGAGTCCTGAAGGCCATCGATTTTACTGTATTTGAACTTAAGTGGACATTGATTAAATGTTGAGACAGAGGATGGTGATAAATATTCTGGAGCTATGAGTTCTTTATCGCTCATGCAGGGCTGCTAGTCGCATTGTTGACATAAGAACCACCAAAACGAAGACGAAGTGCTTCTACGGTAAGTGGTTCAAGATCTTCCAGAGTGGCACTTGCCTTGGTTGGCTTTGCGCGGCCCCCTGCATGTTCTGCCCAAAATGTGTTGAGCTGATCTTTTTGTTCTTTTGTCAACCCACCAACGATCTCGACAAATGCTTCCCATCTTTCGTCAACTTCTGACGAGACTGGTTTAGAGCTAGAGATCTCAGGGGCGACGTGGGCTTCTATTGCTTCTTCCGCATCAAGGGCGTCAGCAGAACGAGCTAGATATAGCCCAATTCCTAGTTGTTGCGCTGCTTTTTTTTGCGCATCCGATACGGCACCCTTGAAGTCATTCCCCAAGTCAATTACTCGACCATCTTTCTTGGAACGTTTTACCTGCTGTCCACCAACGCCATGTTTAACAACTTTTTTATTATCAATAACCGCTGTCAAGCTGACGTGGGCGATGATCTCGTCTTGGTCTACGGAGTCACGCTCAACCGAGATGACTTGAAAGGACCAATTATCAACACCGATTACTTTGTTTAGTCTGTTAATAACTTCGCTGATAGGGAGGTAAATTAGTTCGACCCCGCTTTTTACAATAACTCGTTCCATTTCCTGAGGAAATTGAGCACTAAGGGCAGCGGACATTTCAGTTACATTAATTTCCATTTTTATTTTCCTTGTTCTGTTTCTAGTTTTTTGATTTACGAACGATGAGACTGGTTTTGAGCTCGCCTACTTCACAGTAGTTGTCTGGGTTCACGCCAATTTTGCCCAATTCTTTAATCCTCCAGTACGAGGGGGCGCAGTAGTCGAGAATTTCTAATGCTATTTGTCTGGTAGATTTTGTCACTTCCCCAGTGTCCATGTCAACAGACATGGAGATTAGTTTATCGACAACTTCAGCGCCGAGATCCTTGTGTTTCCAAGCTTTTCTGTCGTAGCCTGATTTTCTTTCAATCTCCGCACCGTTCTCAAGCGTATAGCCGTCGCTCTCTCCCATAAGTTGAAGCACTCCGGCGCAGTACCCATCGTAGACAATGGAAAGATCACGTTTAAGAAAATTAATCTCTGACAAAATTAAGCAAGCTTCTTCTGGCGTTGTTGCTGTTTTCAGAAAATCTTGAAGTTCATTGTCGAGATTTACAAGCTCTTTTTGTAAAGTTTTTATTTTATCTAGCATTAATACCCCTTTTGTTTAGTTATTTGCTAGATGAGTATAGATGCTCGTTTTCTCTGTGGCAACCCAAGGCCCGTTAAATGAGTAAATGCTCCAACAGCCGAGTCGACTTGGTCGTCGTGGTCGCAGGCTTCCGGGAAAGAGGCAAATTCATCAAGCCATCCAGTTATCCACGGACCTCGAACTAACCGAACGTTTCCATTGGCTACCGCTGCAGCGAATGGTCTAGCGCGGGTCACTTTGTCCCCCGTAGCGCGTACAGCGCCGAAATCGTAGCCAGGAACTACGTATCTAGCGTATTGATCCAGCAATGCTTTTCCGGAGGAGCCTGGTTCTTGTTCCATGCGTATCGCTACCCCATGCCCATCTTCTATTGATGTCTGAGAAATTAATTGTTCTACTTTTTCTCCCCGAACTCTTGCTCTCCTTACGTCCAAAACATAAGCTACGCCGCCATTGAAAAGCATTAAAGTGCCGACAGTCCAGTCTGGGTCAGGGTTTGAGGCACTTGGTTCCGTAGCTGCAAGGTCCCAAAAACGAACCACTCTTGCTGCGCTGGTTATTATCGGGATGTCAATTGGGTCTATTATCTCAAATGATGTTCTGTCAAACATTGTGCCAAGAGTCGTAGACCACCAGTCTCCTTCTTCCAGTCTTCGCCGCTCAACGGGGTCGAGTGCGGACAATGACTGCCTGTACGAGTCGGCGTCAATTCCTGGGTTGTCCTTCAGCGTAGAGGGTACAAAAATTCTATTTGTTTCTTTTCCTTCAACTATAAATCTTTGACGCACCCAGTTTGGAGCAGGGTTTGACGCACATCGCATTCTTAGTGGGACTTGCGAAACTGGACCGTTAGCTGGGCGACGGAGGCGAGAAAACAAATACCTGTAGTCAGATTCACGTATTTCCGTAACTTCGTCCATCCCTATGAACTGAAATTCCGAACCCTTATATCTAAGATAATCGTTGACATTATTGAGGTAACCGAAGGATATTCTTGCTCCCGATGGAAACGTAGCAATAAAAGTGTTGTTATTCCAATGGATATCGTCATAGTTGCTCATCCATGACTTAAAACGGTCCATCAATGCTCC
>Ga0164293_10000619_pt1 | contig 28693 bp, 27 predicted proteins | sample GEODES118metaG_FD_111487 | JGI IMG/M metagenome (GOLD analysis project Ga0164293, IMG submission 111487) | Eutrophic lake water microbial communities from Lake Mendota, Wisconsin, USA - GEODES118 metaG | ecosystem: Environmental > Aquatic > Freshwater > Lake | place: USA: Lake Mendota...
CCCGGCTTCTTGTCGTGGTGTTCATCACATCTGACTCGTCAGATGTGATGATGCGCCTTGCAAAGGCTCGGGCGCGCAGTCGCGCTTGCCATCGGTGTATCAGCCAAACCCGATGACCGATGGTCCTAGAGGGCGAGCTTGAAGCCCTCATGGCTGCGGCTGAAGCCCAGGCGCTCATAGAACCGGTGCGCGGCGAGCCGCTTCTTGTTCGAGGTGAGCTGCACCGCGCCCGCACCGGCGGCGCGCGCCTCAGTGATGGCATGGGCGATCATGGTCGCGCCGATGCCGCCCCCGCGCCTCTCGGGCCGGACATGGACCGACTCGATCGTGGCCCGCGTGCGGCCCTTCCCCACCAGTCCCGGAGTCAGCGTGAGCTGGAAGGTGCCGATGATCTCGCCCCCAACGGCAGCCGCCGCACGGCCCGTTTCGACCATGGCCGGATCGGCCACCGCCACATAGAGGCGATTGACCGGGCTGGCGAGCACCGCCGCCATGGCCCTCTCGTAGGCCGGTCGGCTGGTCTCGTTCCAGTCATCGCCATGGCCACCGGCCTCGTCCGCCATGAAGATCCGGACGATGGACTCCAGATCAGCGAAAACCGCGCGCCGGATGGTGACGGTGCTCATGTGGGCTGGCTCATGTGGGCTTGCTCATGCCGCCTGAGTGGCCTTGGGCAGGAGCTGGTCATTCGGCTTGAAGCCGGGCTGGCTCTCGATACGCTTCATCCAGGCCGAGAGGTTGGCATACTGGCCCAACACGAAGCCGCCGGCCGGCGCGTAGGAGACAACGCCGTAGATGTCGATATCGGCGATGCTCAGCGCCTTGCCGACCAGCCAGTCGCGGCCGACCAGATGGTCGTCCAGCACCTTGAGTGCCACGTTGCCCTCGGCAAAGTGCATCTCGACGATCGGCTGGCTCAGCGAGCGCAGGCCGAGGCGCTGGCCGCGCATGCGGTAGACATGCATGGCGAGGCGGTCGAACTCCCAGTAGGTCCACTCGCGCGCCTCGATGGCCTCCTGTGCGGAGCCACCGCCGAACTTGCCGGTCTGCTCGGCGAGATATTGCAGGATCGAGGCCGACTGGGCCAGCTTCAGGCCGGTCTTGGAATCCTCCAGCAGGGGCACCTGCCCAAAGCGCTGCTTGGCGACAAAGCCCGGCTGCTTGTGCTCACCGGCGCGCAAGTTGACATGCTCATAGTTGAACTTCTCGCCCGCCAGCGCCAGCATCAGGCCGACCTTGTATGCCGGGCCAGACAGCCAGATGCCGTGCAGTGTGTATCGCGATGCCATTGTGGTGCCCCCGGGAAAACAAAACGTAGTATCCGCAGTACCGAGCATGTTTGCAGCTAAAGCGTCAAGCATACGGAAACTGTTCCAGCGAAAACCGGCTTGGTGCCAGGACACCGGAAAGGGGCCATTCAGCACTGCTGTTCCAGGATCAAGGTCATGAAACGGTGGTCGCTGCGCAAGATTCTCGTCTGGCTGATTATCTCCATCAGCGCGTTTGCGTTGCCCTGGCAGCAGGTGCTTGTCTCGTTGCTGATGCCCAAACAGCTTGCAGAGATGTCGAGCGATCCGGGTGAACGGGAGCAGGAGCTTTGGTCGGCAGTACGGCGGCTGGACAAGATGGGCAACGTCTTGCCCTACGGCCGCGGCGGCATCTATGTCGAGCTCGCCGCCATCGAGGCCGATCGCGGCCGTCACCAGCATGCTGCGGCGTTGCTGGCGCGCGGCCTCCAGTTCGAACCGCAGCCGCTGGAAGCCAGGCTAGCGCTTGTCCGAAACACAGCTTTGGCGGGAGGCTCCGCGAACAGGGTGCTCGCGGCTACCTATCTCCACGATGTCGCGCGCTTCGCCGCGCCATCTGACGCGGGCGACATCATCCACACAGCAAAGCTGCTCGGCCTGCCGAACCCCTGGACGGAGTATGTCCCGCCAGCGATCTCGCTGGACAGGCCGGTCTCGATCCTGGCGTTGGGCAACATCCAGCTGCGGACGCTCGAGGCGATCACACGCAGCCTCGAGACATCGCTCGGCGCAACCGTCATCGTCACATACGATCCCGGCTTTCGGCCCGTCACGAAAAACCGCCTGAGCAACGGCAGGCTGCAGTACGAAGTCGACGCGCTCGCCGAGGCCATAGGCCGGGAGTATGCGCAGGCGCTCGAAGCCAGACGGTTTGCCGCCCGGCTCGTGATCGTCGATGTCGACATCTTCGCCTTTGGGCTGAACTTCATCTACGCCAGCGTGACCAAGGACGGCTCAAGCCTGATCAGCATCGACAGGTTTGCCGATGAGGATGAAGGGCTGGCTCGGATGCGGGCGGCCAAGCAGGCCCTGACAAGCCTGCTCGATCAGCTGGCCTTCGCGAGGCCGAGCCACAGCTCGTGCGTCAACGCCAACAGCGCCGGTCGTGCGTCGTTCGACGGCAAGACAGACGTGATCTGCTCGGAGACGTTGCTGTCGATCTTTCGAAGGCAGCCAGCTCCGGCCGGCGGCGCGCAGGCGCAGCTTCCGCAGGCTCCGTTATCGGTCAGCTCAGGCCCAGCTTCCGCGCCAGAATTTCGTTGACCGCAGCCGGGTTGGCCTTGCCGCCCGAGGCCTTCATCACCTGCCCGACAAACCAGCCGGCCATGGACGGTTTGGCCTTGGCCTGCTCGACCTTTTCGGGGTTGGCGGCGATGACCTCGTCGATGACCTTCTCGATCGCGCCGGTATCGGTGACCTGCTTCATGCCGCGCGCCTCGACCAGGGCGCGCGGGTCGCCGCCTTCGTTCCAGACGATCTCGAACAGGTCCTTGGCGATCTTGCCGGAGATCACGCCTTCGCCGATCAGGTCGACGATGCCGCCAAGCTGGTCCGCCGACATGGGGGAGGCGGTCACATCCTTGCCCTCCTTGTTGAGACGGCCGAACAGCTCGTTGATCACCCAGTTGGCCGCCGCCTTGCCATCCCGGCCCTTGGCCACGGCCTCGAAGAAATCGGCCTGCTCGCGCTCCGCCACCAGCACGGCGGCGTCGTAGGGACTTAGCCCGTATTGCGCGATCAGCCGGGCCTTCTTGGCATCGGGCAGTTCCGGCAACGCGGCCTTCAACGCGTCGACAAGGGCCTGGTCGAATTCGAGCGGCAGCAGGTCCGGATCGGGGAAATAGCGGTAGTCGTGCGCCTCTTCCTTGGAGCGCATCGAGCGGGTTTCGCCCTTGCCCGGATCATAGAGGCGGGTTTCCTGGTCGATCTTGCCGCCGTCTTCCAGAATGCCGATCTGGCGGCGCGCCTCGACATCGACCGCCTGGCCGATGAAGCGGATAGAGTTGACGTTCTTGATCTCGCAGCGGGTGCCGAACGGCGCGCCGGGCTTGCGCACCGAGACGTTGACGTCAGCGCGCAGGTTGCCCTTCTCCATATCGCCATCGCAGGTCCCGAGATAGCGCAGGATGGTGCGCAGCTTGGTGACATAGGCCTTGGCCTCGTCCGCCGAGCGCAGGTCGGGCCGCGAGACAATCTCCATCAGCGCCACGCCGGAGCGGTTGAGGTCGACGAAGCTCATGGTCGGATGCTGGTCATGCAGCGACTTGCCGGCGTCCTGCTCCAGATGCAGGCGCTCGATGCCGACCGTGATCTGCTCGGTGGGCGAGACATCGACGATGATCTCGCCTTCGCCGACGATCGGGCTCTTGTACTGCGAGATCTGGTAGCCCTGCGGCAGGTCTGGATAGAAGTAATTCTTGCGGTCGAACACCGAGCGCCGGTTGATCTGCGCATTCAGCCCCAGCCCGGTGCGCACGGCCTGGCGCACGCATTCCTCGTTGATCACCGGCAACATGCCCGGCATGGCCGCATCGACAAGGCTGACATGGCTGTTCGGCTCGGCCCCGAACGCGGTCGAGGAGCCGGAAAACAGCTTGGCCTGCGAGGTGACCTGGGCGTGGATTTCAAGGCCGATGACGATTTCCCAATCCCCGGTCGCGCCCTTGATGAGCTGCTTGGGATCGGCATTGCGGACATGGGCGTTCATGGGTGAATCCGGGTGACTGTTCCAGTTCTCCATAGAAGAGCCGGCAAGGTGGAACAAGCCTGTATGGCGCGGGGATGGGTGCGGCGTGGGCGTCTGGTTGGTGCACCGGGCCATGGCGCAGGCTCTATGCAACCCCTCTCCCTGACCCCGTCGGGTCAAGCCCGAGGGCAGGCTCTCTCCCGCCAAGGGGAAAGCGACAATCTGGGGTGTCAAGTTGCATGTGCGTATTGTTTCCGCGCATCGCGTGCTTTCGCATTGAGGATGACGAGGAGCTTGCGGGCGAGAGCGATGGGGATGACCATCAGCGGCTTTCCGGCATTGCTCAACCTTTGGTGGAATGCCTTGAGTCCGTCATGGAAGCGGGCCGCTCCTCTGGCGACGAGGAACACGATGGACCGGACCGCGCCACGTCCACCACCGGTGATGCGGCGTCCCTTGCGCTGGCCGCTGTCATTGCCCTTCGGCGCGAGGCCCAAGAGCTTGGCGATGGCCTTGCCATTGCAGGTGCCGATCTCCGGCAAGTCGCCATCAGGCGTGCGACGGCGCGACCTGCGACGCCCCCCGAAATGCTACTGTGACGCGCGCACAGAGCGAATGCGGCCATCATAGCCCCTCACCGCCTCTTTCCCGGCCGTCCCCTACCCTTCTTCCTCACCTCCCCGCCCACGGGCACCTCGCGGTCGGTGCCGGGGCCCATGCTGTCGAGGTCGGGTTTTCTCACGCGAGTGGCCGGAATGTTGGCGGCGCGGCCATAGCTGCGTTCGCCGGCATAGCTGCCGGATGACGCCTCGATCTCGCGCTGGCTGGCCATGGGGTCGGCGGCAATCGCCAGTTCAGTGGCCTGGAGGCGCTTGAGTTCGTCGCGCAGGCGGGCGGCGGTCTCGAATTCGAGGTTGGCGGCGGCCTCGCGCATGCGCTTTTCGAGATCGCCCATCACGGCCTTGAGGTTGTGGCCGACCGTCGCCTTGTCCGCCGAGATACCGGCATCGACCGTGACGCGGTCGCGCTCGTAGACGCTGTCGAGAATGTCGGCGATGTCGCGCTTGATGGTCTGCGGCGTGATGCCGTGCAGCGTGTTGTAGGCCGTCTGCTTCTCGCGGCGGCGGTTGGTTTCGGCAATGGCGCGCTCCATCGAGCCGGTGATCTGGTCGGCATAGAGGATGACCTTGCCATCGACGTTGCGGGCGGCGCGGCCGATGGTCTGGATCAGCGAGGTCTCGGAGCGCAGGAAGCCCTCCTTGTCCGCATCAAGAATGCCGACCAAGGCGCATTCGGGAATGTCGAGCCCCTCACGCAGCAGGTTGATGCCGACCAGCACATCGAAGGTGCCGAGGCGCAGGTCGCGCAGGATCTCGATGCGTTCGATGGTGTCGATATCCGAGTGCATGTAGCGCACGCGCACGCCGTTCTCGTGCAGATACTCGGTCAGATCCTCGGCCATGCGCTTGGTCAGCACCGTGACGAGGCTGCGATAGCCCATCGCGGCGACCTCCTTGACCTCGTCCAGCAGGTGCGCGACCTGATGCTTGGCCGGGTGGATCTCGACCGGCGGATCGATCAGCCCGGTGGGGCGGATGACCTGCTCGGTGAAGACGCCGCCGGTCTGCTCCATTTCCCACTGGCTCGGCGTGGCCGAGACATGCACCGACATGGGGCGCATCGCATCCCATTCCTCGAAGCGCAGCGGGCGGTTGTCCATGCATGAGGGCAGGCGAAAGCCATACTCCGCCAGCGTGGCCTTGCGGCGGAAGTCGCCTTTGTACATGGCGCCGATCTGCGGCACGGTGACGTGGCTCTCGTCGGTGAAGACCAGAGCGTTGTCGGGCAGGTATTCGAACAGGGTCGGCGGCGGCTCACCGGGCTGGCGGCCAGTGATGTAGCGCGAGTAGTTCTCGATGCCGTTGCAGGCACCGGTTGCCTCCATCATTTCAAGGTCGAACACCGTGCGCTGCTCCAGCCGCTGGGCTTCCAGGAGGCGGCCTGTCCGGATCAGCTCGTCGAGCCGCTGTTTCAGCTCGTGCTTGATGCTGCGGATGGCCTGCTGCAAGGTCGGGCGCGGGGTGACGTAGTGCGAGTTGGCATAGACCTTGACGTAGGTCAGGTCGGCGTTCTTCTCGCCGGTGAGCGGATCGAACTCGACGATGGTCTCGATCTCGTCGCCGAACATCGACACGCGCCAGGCCCTGTCCTCAAGGTGGGCCGGAAAGATTTCGATGATGTCGCCGCGCACGCGGAAGGTGCCGCGGGCAAAATCGCCGGTCGTGCGCTTGTATTGCAGCGCCACCAGATCGGCGATGAGCTGGCGCTGCTCCACCGTTTCGCCGACCTTCATCGAGAAGGTCATGGCCGTGTAGGTCTCCACCGAGCCGATGCCGTAGATGCACGACACCGAGGCCACGATGATGACGTCGTCGCGTTCCAGCAGTGCCCGCGTGGCCGAATGGCGCATGCGGTCAATCTGCTCGTTGATCGTGCTTTCCTTCTCGATGTAGGTGTCCGAGCGCGGCACATAGGCCTCGGGCTGATAGTAGTCGTAATAAGAGACGAAATACTCGACCGCGTTGTCGGGGAAGAAGCTCTTGAACTCGCCGTAGAGCTGGGCCGCCAGCGTCTTGTTGGGCGCGAGGATCAGGGCCGGGCGCTGCGTCGCCTCGATCACCTGCGCCATGGTGAAGGTCTTGCCCGAGCCGGTGACGCCGAGCAGGACCTGATCCTTCTCGTTGCGACGGATGCCATCCACCAGATCGGCGATCGCCGTCGGCTGGTCACCTGCCGGCTTGTAGTCCGAGACGATGCGGAACGGGATGCCGCCTTCCGACTTCTCGGGCCGTTCGGGCCGGTGCGGCATCCACGGCTTTTGCGGATCGATGAAGGGCGAACCGGCGCGCAACCGCTCCGCCAGCGCCTCAGCCGTGATGCTGGCGCCGGTCAGCGCCGCCATCTCCTCCTCGGGGTCGGCCGAGACATTGCCCTGCCGGACGCGGCGCGGCGCATTGTTGACGACGTCGTCATAGCTAACCGAGGTGTCGTCGACGCCCCACTTGCGGCCCTTCTTCGCGGTCGGGTCGGGCTTCTCGGTCTTGCCATAGACCACCCCGTCGCCCTGCTTGTTACCGGGCGTCCTGTTGCGGCTGTGCTGTTCGCCGCCGGCGGTGGGCAGGCCGAGGCTCCGGGCGAGCTTGACATCGACGCCGGTGACAGGGCCGGCATCGAAATCCGCCTGCCGGCTTTCGCCAAAGCTGCTGCGGTCACTGGCAGATGCGCCCGGGCCTGCTGTGCCCCGGTTGATGCCTGGGTTGAGCAGGTCGGCGAGATAGCTCTCGAGCGGAATCACCGCCGGCTTCGATGCCTTCGCAGCGGTGGGGCGCGCCGGATCGCGCGCGGGTTTGCTCGGTGATTTGGCCATGGGCACAATATGGCGCGAGTCTGCGACGGATGCGAGGGGTGCTTGTGCTGCTCATGGCACGCCCGTTATGCAAGCGCGCAGTACCGGCCCACATTACACCCCGTTCCAAAGCAGGTCCCATGTCCCGCCCCCACGCCGTCCGGTTGACGCCGATCTCCCAGCCGCTCAGCGGGCAGCTTGCCTTGCCCGGCTCGAAGTCGATCACCAACCGCGCGCTGCTGCTGGCGGCGCTGGCACAGGGCACGAGCCACCTCACCGGCGCGCTGAAAAGCGACGATACGGCCCGCATGGCCGAAGCCTTGACCGCAATGGGTGTCGGCATCAGCGAACCCGACGCGACCAGCTTCGTGGTCACGGCCAGCGGCAGGCTGGCCGTGACCACCGCGCCGCTGTTTCTCGGCAATGCCGGCACGGCCACGCGCTTCCTCACGGCGGCTGTCGCGCTGGTCGACGGGCCAGTTGTGGTTGATGGCGACGCCAACATGCGCAAGCGCCCGATCGGGCCGCTGGTGACAGCGCTGGCCGAACTGGGCGTATACGCAGAGGCTGCGACCGGCTGCCCGCCCGTGAAAGTGTACGGAACGGGCGGAATCGCCGGCGGGCGGGTCAGCATCGATGCCGGCCTGTCGAGCCAGTATCTTTCGGCGCTGCTGATGCTGGCTGCCTGCGGGCGGGGTCCGATCGAGGTGGCCCTGACCGGCGACCATATCGGCGCGCGCGGCTACATCGACCTCACCGTGGCCGCCATGAAGGCCTTCGGGGCCGAGGTCGAACAGCCCTCCCCCGGCCTCTGGCGCGTGGCGGCGACCGGCTACAGGGCCCACGACATGGCGATCGAACCCGACGCCTCGGCGGCCACCTATCTATGGGCAGCGGAGCGGATCAGTGGCGGGGCCATTGATCTGGGAACGCCGGCCTCGGCCTTCACCCAGCCAGACGCCAAGGCGCACGCCATGATCAGCGCCTGGCCACAAATGCCGCCAGTGATCGAAGGCTCGCAAATGCAGGACGCGATCCCGACGCTGGCGGTTATCGCCGCCTTCAACGCCACGGCGGTGCGTTTCACCGGCATCGCCAACCTGCGCGTCAAGGAATGCGACCGGATCCGCGCCCTGTCGGGCGGGCTCAACCGAATCAAGCCGGGGCTGGCATACGAGGATGGCGACGATCTCGTCATCACTCCCGACCGCAGCCTGATCGGACAATCCAGACCAGCCGAGATCGAGACCTTCGATGACCACCGCATTGCCATGAGCTTCGCGCTGGCTGGTCTGCTTGTCGGCGGCATCGCGATTCTCGATCCGGCTTGCGTTGCCAAGACGTATCCGGCCTACTGGGACGATCTGGCGAGCCTCGGGGTGGAGATGCAAGTCAGCGACTGACAAACCAACCCGACGGTAAGGAACGATGCCATGCGTATCCGACTGCGAGTGCTTCTTGCGCCTCTTGCACTGATAATGCTGATGGCCGCTCCGGCCCATGCCGTCGGACCGGAGACATCGACTCTGGACCAGGACCCCGGCTATCGCGACGGCGTCACGGCCATCAAGGCCAGCGACTACGCGAAGGCACTGGTGATCTTCCACCGGCTGCAGCCCGCGCACGCCGCCGCGCCCGAAGTGGCCAATTGGCTTGGCTACGCCTATCGCAAGCTCAAGCGCTATCCGGAATCGAAGCGCTGGTATGATCAGGCCCTGCTGCTCGACCCGAACTATCTGCCAGCCCTGGAGTATCAGGGCGAGTGGTTCATCGAGACCGGTGATGCTGCTTCAGCACGGGCCAATCTCGCCAGGCTGGAACGACTCTGCGGCCAGTGCCACGAATGGCGCGACCTTGCCGAAAGCCTGCAGAAGGCCGGCCTGCGCTGACGCAAGACCAGCCCTTGCTGCGTCCTTAGGTCCGCGCGTCGAGCGCCTTGATGATGGCGTCGCCCATGCCCTGCGTGCCGACCGTATTGACGCCCGGCCCGGCGATGTCGCGGGTCCGGACACCGCTGGCCAGCACGTCGGCAATCGCCGCATCGAGCAGGTCAGCGGCCTCGATCAGGCCGAACGAGTAGCGCAGCGCCATTCCGAAAGAACCGATCATGGCGATGGGGTTGGCGAGGCCCTTGCCCGCAATGTCCGGCGCCGAGCCATGCACGGGCTCATACAGCGCCTTGCGCTTGCCGGTTGTGGCATCGGGCGCGCCGAGCGAGGCGGAGGGCAGCATGCCAAGCGAGCCGGTCAGCATCGCTGCCACGTCCGAGAGGATGTCGCCGAACAGGTTGTCGCAGACGATCACGTCATACTGCTTCGGCCAGCGCACGAGCTGCATGGCGCAATTGTCGGCCAGCACATGCTCGAGCTCGATGTTGGGGTATTCGGCGCCGATGGCGGTGACGACCTGCTTCCAGAGTACGCCGGAGCGCATCACGTTGTGCTTCTCGGCGGAAGAGACCTTGCCGCGGCGGGTGCCGGCCAGGTCGAAGGCGACGCGCGCGATCCGGTCGATCTCGCCGGTGGTGTAGACCTGCGTGTCGACCGCGCGCTTCTGGCCGTTTTCCAGCGTGACGATTTCCTTGGGCTCACCGAAATAAACACCGCCCGTCAATTCGCGCACGATCAGGATGTCGAGACCCTCGATGTTCTCGCGCTTGAGCGACGATGCATCGGCCAGCGCCGGATAGCAGATGGCGGGCCGGAGATTGGCGAACAGCTTCAGGTCCTTGCGCAGCCTGAGCAAGCCGGCTTCGGGGCGATGTTCATAGGGGACGCTTGCCCATTTCTGGCCCCCGACAGCGCCGAACAGCACCGCATCGGCCTGATCGGCCTTTTTCATGGCCGCGTCCGAGATTGCCGCGCCGCAGGCATCGTAGGCCGCGCCGCCGACCAGGTCGCGCTCGGTCTCGAAGCGCGCCACGCCGCGCTTGCTGAACCAGGCCGTGACCTTCTCGACTTCGTGGGCCACTTCCGGGCCAATGCCGTCGCCGGGCAGGATCAGGAGATTGTGCGAAGCCATGGTAGCGCCCTTTGCAGGTGGGTCAGGTGTCGGTGGCAAGACGGTGGAAGCCGGTTCTGGGCTTGCGTCTTACCCGCAATTTTCCGGCGTGCAAGCTCCTGCCCTGCCCGGCTGCCATGCGGATGGCGCGGACAAGCAGGCGGCTTTGCCGGATCAGCGCCCGTGGGAGCGGTCGTAGTCGCTGCGCTCAGGCGGCTGCCAGCCTGACGGCGGGACCTCAGGTTGAAATACCTCGACGAGAAGCGGGTGGCAGCGCGCCACATCGCTCGAGTGCTCGGCGCTGCAATCGCCGCCTGGACAGGCCGACAAGGCCCCGAGCAGGTCGATCTCGGCGAAGAACTCCAGATAATCGCCCGGCCGCACCGGGCTCGCCTTCATGAAGTATTGCCCCGTGATGCGGTCAAAACCGGTGCACATGAAGACATTGAGCACGTCATGCACCGCCATCTCGGCGTCGGTGAGCGGCACCTTCCTCGCGTCGGCGAAAGCCCGCGTCAGATTGGAATGGCAGCACTGGTGATAGGTGCCACCCGAGAGCAGGCGATGCGTGTGAGGATCGCAGCGCGTGCCGATCACGTCATGCACCGCGCCGCCATATGCATCGAAGCCATACCAGTCGAGGCTGTCAGCCGTGATGGTGGCGAGCGGGCGCAGGAACGGCAGGTTCGACCAGAGCCGGTCGCCGGTCGACAGGTGGGTGCCATGAAGGGCGCGGGTCTTGCCGGAGTAGAAGCGCTCGGCAGTGTCATGGGCGTTCCACAGGTTGAGATCGCCGACCTGTGGCCCCTCAATGCTGGTGATCCGGAAGAAAGCGCCGGCGGGCACGCCGAAGCTGCGCGCATCGCGTGGCGGGATCATCACCTCGTTGATCTTCCGCCAACCATCGCGCGCCGCCCGCAAGGCCGACAGGTCCGGCTGGGCCAGCGCATCGACGGGATAGCAGATCACCGGCCTGATGGCTCTGCGCGCCTCGGCGTCGACGGGGGCGGGATTTTCGGGCGCGGCAGGTTTCATCACAGCAATCCGTTTCACCAAAGCAAGACCTGGGTTGGAATCCGCCATTCGAGGCGTCCACCTTATCGCCGTCGGGCCGTCACCTCGATCTCGACTTTCATCTCCGGCTTCAGCAAGCCAGCCACGACATAGATGCCCGCAGCAGGGCGTATCGAACCGAAGACGGCACCGCAAACACGCAACACCGGTTCGCAGAAGGTCCGGTCCGTCACAAAATACTGGGCGCGCACGACCTGATCCAGTGATGAGCCAGCCTCGACGAGCACGCCTGCTATCGTCTGGAAGATGTTGCGGGCCTGATCAGCAATATCCTTGGGCATTGTCATGGTGGCATAGTCATAGCCGGTCGTGCCGGACACGAAAACCAGATCGCCATCGACCACGGCGCGCGAATAGCCGAACGCGGTCTCGAACGACGAGCCGGTGGTGATCAGACGACGCATCACCGCCCTGCCCTGAGCGCCTGCAGGATCTTGCCGCCGGCGCGGCCGGTGGGCGTCATGCCGAGCCGGCGCTCTTCGGCAGAAATCGCGGCGCGGCTGAGCGGTCCGATGCCACCGGTGGGTTCGCCGACATCGTGCCCGCGCGCGATCAGCAGCCGCTGCAACTCGCGGCGCTCCTCGCGCGAAGTCGGCGGATCATCGGTCGGCCAGGCCTGCTGCACGCCGGGGCGGCCCCGCAAGCGATCCGAGAGGATCGAGATCGCCAAAGCGTAGCTGTCCGCGCCATTGTAGGAGAAAGCGGCATCGTAGTTCTTGAACACGATCCAGGCCGGTCCGCCACGCGCCGGATAGACCAGCCCGGCGTTGCCGCCGCCGCCAAGCGCGCCGCCGCCGACACGGGTGATGCCGCGCGCAGCCCAGCTCGACACCGGCGCGCGCGCCGTGCGGCCTACGGGGCCGGCATAGCCGGAGGGCACGTCGACCTCGTAGCCCCAGCTTGCGCCGGTCTGGAAGCCGGCCTTGGCCATGAAGTTGGCGGTGGAATGGAGCGCATCGGGGATCGAGTCCACCAGATCACGCCGTCCGTCGCCATCACCATCGACCGCCAGCCTGAGATAGGTGGTCGGGATGAACTGGGTATGGCCGAAGGCACCGGCCCACGAGCCCATCAGCTGCTCCTGCCGGAGGTCGCCGCGCTGGATGATCTTCATGGTGGCAATCAGTTCGCCCCGGAAGAACTCGCGCCGGCGCGAGGCCGTACAGGCCGCTGTGGAAAGCGCCTGCGGCAGGGACCAGCGCCCGCGCACCTTGCCATAGTTCGACTCGACGCCCCAGACCGCAACGATCGTGTGCCGGTCGACGCCATAGCGCGCTTCCGCCGAAGCCAGCGCCGCCGCATGGGTGCGCAGCATCTGCCGGCCTTCCTGCACGCGCTCTTCATCAACCAGCGCGCCGAGATAGTCCCAGATCGGGGTGCGGAATTCCGGCTGGTTGTTCATCGCCTCGATCACCTTCGGATCGGGGGTGACACCGGCCATGGCCCGGTCGAAGACACTGGCGGACACGCCCTGCGACAGGGCCGAGGCACGAATGCCGGCGACACAGCTGTCAAAATCGGCGTGCGCAGGGGCAGTGATTGCGAAAGACAATGCAAAAGCCAGCGCGGGCACCGGCAACGCGGCCATCAGACGGCGATCAAGCATGGAGACCTCAAGGAGCGAACAGGTTTGGCTCCACAAGGCATCGCGCATGGTTAAGGAAGATTTGAGGCAGCGCCGGCATCCACGTCCTGGCGGCCTTGGGCAACGCATCTGCACCCCTTGCGCCGCCCCAGCGAAGCGCCGCACAACAGCACCATGGAATGGACCGACGAAGCTGTCATCCTTGGTGCGCGACGGCATGGCGAAAGCTCCATGATCGTCGAAGCGATGACGCGCGGGCATGGCCGCCACCTCGGGCTGGTGCGCGGCGGGCGCTCGCGCCGGATGAGCGCGCTGATACAGCCCGGCAATGGCGTGACGCTGACCTGGCGGGCGCGTCTGGACGACCATCTTGGCCAGTTCGCCATCGAAGGGACGGAGCTTCGGGCGGGGCGCTTTCTCGAAGACGCGGCCTCGCTGTTCGGGCTGGGACATCTGGCGGGGCTGCTCAGATTGCTGCCTGAGCGCGACCCTCATGAGGGGCTCTACCACGCGCTGCTGGTCGTGCTGGAGCATCTCGACTCGCCGGCCATCGCGGCAGCGCTGATGGTCCGTTTCGAGCTGGCACTGCTGGCGGATCTGGGCTTCGGACTCGACCTCTCGGCCTGTGCCGTGAGCGGCGCAACGCAAGATCTGGTGTTCGTCTCGCCGAAATCCGGCCGCGCCGTCTCGGCCCGCGCCGGGGAAGCCTATGCAGCCCGGCTGTTGGCCCTGCCTGCCTTCGTCAGCGACCGGTTCATGGGCGACCATGTCACATCCGAACAGATCGCTGCCGGATTTGCCCTGACCGGCCACTTCCTTCGGCGCAACATCTATGAGCCAAGGGAATTGATGCCGCCCGATGAGCGTGCAGCCTTCCTGGCAGCGGTGATGGGAGAAGAGAGAGCCGGAAAACCGGACTGACGTCGCTCAGCGCCCGATCTGGGTGGTGAGCGAGAAGCCGAAATCGACGCGATCACGGCCCTGCAGGTTGGCCGCGCCGGGCTGGCCGCGCTGGGCCTCGATGCGGGCATAGTCGGCGAACATCCGGGCCACCGTGCGCTCACCAAGGCGCGTCTCGATGGCGGTGGCAAGGCCGAAAGCACCAAGCTGCGCCCTGTCCGGGCCGACAGGTGCGGTCATGCCGGCAAGGGAGGCCCCGGCAAACGACGATGTCACAGGCTGAGCATAGCCGAAGCGCTCATAGGAGCCGAGCGCGATGGTCGGGCCGATATCCAGCGAAAGGTTGTCGTTGAGCTTGAAGGTGTGCGTGGCCTTCATGTCGAGGCCGCCGGACCTGCCTGTGGTCAGCGAAAGCCGGCCATACTCCTCGCCTTGCGAAGTGTAGGCGAGAAAGCCGCCATAGCGCGCCGCCGGCTCGGTCTCGAAGGCGGCGGCGCTGGCTCGCGAAAACAAGGACAGATGCCGCTCGACCGCAACCACGGGCCCCATTGCGAAGGAGCCGACGCGGGCTGCCTCCAGCCAGGCACCGCGCACAGCGCTTGCTGTCTGGGCATTTTCGTAGTTGAGCCCGACCATCGGTTTGAGGGTCGGCGCAAACTGCGGCAGGCGATAGCCGCGAAGGCTGATGCCTGCCGTCTGGCCCTGATCCAGCGTGAAGCGCTCCCAAACCGAATTGGTGACCTCGAACGCACGCGCCTGCCCTGCCGTCGCCACCAGCGACAGACACAGACAGGTTAATCGCGTGATTGAGCTTGCCGACATGCGGAACGAGGATGACCTGTTTCGGGAACGCACCACGCAGCCAACCCTGCCAGGAGGGAGACCGACGCAACCGCCTGATGACGATCAGAACCCTTAAAAGTCGTTAACATGTGGCAGCAATGTGGCAACGGGTGTCTGGCTGTGCACAAATCCGCAGGTCCATGTGTCATGGTTTACGCGGGTGGGCCGGGCGCATGGGCAAAGGTCCAGCCTCCGGATGCGTGTGTCCGATCCCTGCGCCGGCTCCTGCTGAGCCGGAAAGCCGTGCCTTGCCGCCTGCACGATGCGCAAGCGATGCCGCGATCCGGCACCTGCTGTAGGATGGCCGGCAGAATCAGTGCCATCGCCGATTCCGGTGCCCGCAAGGGCTGGCGGTATCGCGTGTGCTGCATGTGTTAAGGAGTTCGTCCCGCGATGGGAAAGCCTGTTGATCCGCCCTTTCCCGACGGAGTCGAATCGATCGACCTGAAGTCGGCGCTGGAGGAGCGCTACTTAGCCTATGCCCTGTCGACGATCATGCACCGGGCCTTGCCGGATGCCCGCGACGGGCTCAAGCCCGTGCATCGGCGCGTTCTGCATGCGATGCGCCTGCTGAAGCTCGATCCGGGTCAGGGCTACAAGAAATGCGCCCGCATCGTCGGCGACGTGATCGGCAAGTTCCACCCCCATGGCGATCAGGCCGTCTATGACGCGCTGGTCAGGCTCGCTCAGGATTTCGCGCAGCGCTATCCGCTGATCGACGGCCAAGGGAATTTCGGCAACATCGACGGCGATAACGCCGCTGCCTATCGCTACACCGAAGCGCGCATGACCGAGGTGGCGCGGCTGCTACTGGAGGGCATCGATGAGGATGCCGTTGATTTCCGCGAGACCTACAATGGCGAAGATGAGGAGCCGGTGGTGCTGCCGGCGGCCTTCCCGAACTTGCTGGCCAATGGCTCGCAGGGCATTGCCGTGGGCATGGCGACATCGATTCCGCCACACAACGCCGCCGAGTTGTGCGATGCGGCGTTGTATCTGATCCAGCATCCGGGCGCGACGCCCGAGCAGTTGCTGACTTTCGTGCCGGGGCCTGATTTCCCCACCGGCGGGGTGATCGTCGAGCCGCGTGCCTCGATCGCCGAAGCCTACCGCAACGGGCGCGGATCGTTCCGGACGCGCGCGCGCTGGGAGAAGGAAGACTCGGGCCGGGGCGGCTGGGTCGTGGTCGTGACCGAAATCCCCTATCTTGTCGCCAAGGGCAACCTGATCGAGAAGATCGCAGAACTGTTGCAGGACAAGCGCTTGCCGCTGGTGGCGGATGTGCGCGATGAATCCGCAGAGGACATCCGCATCGTGTTCGAGCCACGCTCGCGCACTGTTGATCCGGGCCTGATGATGGAGACCCTGTTCAAGCTGACCGCGCTGGAAAGCCGCATCTCGCTGAACATGAACGTGCTGACCGGAGGCATTGCACCGCGCGTGCTCAATCTGGCCGAAGCGTTGCGCGAATGGCTGAACCACCGCCGCGATGTGTTGCTGCGGCGCTCGCGCTACCGCCTCGGACAGATCGACAAACGCCTCGAAATCGTGCGCGGCATGCTGATCGTCTATCTCGATCTCGACCGGGTGATCAGGATCATCCGCGAGGAAGACGAGCCGAAGATCGAGCTGATGAGGGTGTTCGAGCTGAGCGAGGTGCAGGCCAATGCCATCCTCGACACGCGCCTGCGCTCGCTGCGCAAGCTCGAGGAAATGGAGCTCAAGAAGGAGCTGGACCAGCTCACCGAGGAGAAGGCCCAGATCGAGGGGCTGCTCGGCTCCGAAGACAAGCAGTGGAAGACCGTGGCCTGGGACATCCGGCAGGTGCGCAAGACCTTCGGGCCCGACACCGCGCTTGGCAAGCGCCGCACCCAGTTTGCCGATGCGCCAGAAACCACTGACTTTGAGATGAACGAGGCCATGGTCGAACGCGAGCCAGTCACGGTTGTGGTCTCGCAGAAGGGCTGGATCCGCGCGCTGAAGGGCCACGTCGCCGACCTGTCCAGCCTGACCTGGAAGGGCGACGATGCGCTGAAGTTCTCGTTCTTCACCGAGACGACAGCGAAGATCCTGGTGATCTGCGACAACGGCAAGGTGTTCACGCTCGATGCGGCCAGACTGCCGGGCGGGCGCGGCTTCGGTGATCCGATCCGGCTGTCGATCGACCTGGAGGAAGGGGCCGACTTCATCGCCGCCTTCCCCTACAAGGCTGGCGTGAAGCTGCTCTTCGCCAGCAATGACGGGCGCGGGTTCATCGCACCGGCGAACGACATCGTGGCCAACACCCGCAAGGGCAAGCAGGTGCTGAACCTCGATGAGGGCCTGACCTGTGCCTTCGCGCTGCCGGTGGCCGGCGACCACCTCGCGGTGATCGGCGAAAACCGCAAGCTGATCTGCTTTCCGCTGGTGCAGGTGCCCGAAATGGGCCGCGGCAAGGGCGTGCGCCTGCAGAAGTACAAGGATGGCGGCATCGCCGACGCCAAGTCCTTCACGCTGGCAGACGGGCTGACCTGGCAGTCGAGCGATGGCCGGACCTACACCGTGGCGCGGCCGGAACTCGACGAATGGCTGGGGCAAAGGGCAGAAGCCGGGCGGCTGCCGCCCAAGGGCTTCCCGAAAAACAACCGGTTTGTGGGGTGAGCCGCAGGTCCGCGCCGGGGATTGAAAGCTCCGGTGCATCTTTCAAAGGCGACGAACGCCCGAGCGCAAGCGAGGGTCGGGTTCGCCGTCGGCGACAGGAACGAAACGCGGCAACCGCCCTGTCAGCGCGGCGCTGGCTGGAAGGCTGCTTCCATGCCGAAGCTGATGCCCGGCATCAGTTCCATCATGAAGCCGGTGCGCACATCCATCTGGGCGGCCGGCGACATCGAGAAGCCGAGGCCGATTGAGGGCACGGCCGATGCGCCGCCGCCATAGGTGGTGCGGCCCACGGAGGTGTAGAACATCAGGTTTTCGGCAGCCATCACGGCGGAGGTCGAGCGCGTGGTGAAACCCAGATCGCCGAGGCCACCACCGAAGCCGCCGCCCAATCCGCCGAAGCGCGACATCGACGACGAGAACCCGAGCGGGCTGGCCATCGACCAGGACGGGCCGGAACTGGTGTTGAACAGGAACGACCCCGTCCGCACCGTCTCGCCGGAGGTGAAGGCCCATTGGCGCGGATCACGCGCAGGGGTCCCGAAACCGGGCGCTTCGAACGCCTGCACGGGCGCTGAGGACGGCATCGGCAGGGTTTCCCAGCCAAGACCGGCGCTGGCCGCAGTCGCAAAACTTGGTGCGCGCGGACCGAGCACGACCTCCTGGATGGCGGCGGCGGGGCTGGCGAGAAGCAACGCCGTTGATGTGATCAGGACTGCGAAGCGGATCATACCGATCAGTTTAACCCAGATTGTGGCGATTTGCGAGAGCCCCTGAAAAGGGTCAGGCATTCCGTCATCGCGAGCAGAGCGAAGCGATCCAGTGCGTTCATCGGTGTTTCCGGTCCTTCATCCCGTGAAATGGGCAATAGACCCGGCCTTTGTGGCGTCTCTGGATTGCTTCGCTCTGCTCGCAATGACGGTCGGGACGCTTTTCTGCAGTCTGCTTGGCGTGCCGCGATCCTGGTCCTGAGCCTGTCGAAGGATGCTCCGGCGGGACACGCGTTCCGGAGTTCATCCTTCGACAGGCTCAGGATGAGGACCAAGGACATCATGTGTCCTTGCCAGATGTCCAGACAGCGCTAGGGCTCGACACGCTCCCAGCCGCGGCCCATCAGGCGCTCCTGCGGCAGGTATTTGGACTTGTAGTCCATCTTCGATGAGCCCTGCACCCAGTAGCCGAGATAGAGATAGGGCAAGCCCAGCTTCTTGGCCCGCTCGATGTGATCGAGGATCATATAGGTGCCGAGCGAGCGGTCCGAAAGAGCCGGATCATAGAACGAGTAGACCATGGACAGTCCGTCAGCCATGCGGTCCGTCAGGGCCATGGCCATCAGGTCACCGGCCCCGCGCCCGGTGGCGAAGCTGTCGGGGCCACGACGACGATACTCGATGACATTGGTCTCGACATGGCTGTCCTCGACCATCATGGCATAGTCCAGCACCGTCATCTCGGCCATGCCGCCCTCAGGGTGGCGGTGGTCGAGGTAGCGCCGGAACAGCGAATATTGCTCGGAGCTTGGCTTGTTGGGGCCGGTCGCACCGATCAGGTCGCTGTTCAAAGCGATGGTGCGGCGCTGGGTGCGGTTCAAGGCGAAATCATCGACCAACACACGCACGGAGATGCAGGCCCGGCAGGTTTCGCAGGCGGGCCGATAGGCAATGGTCTGCGAGCGGCGGAAGCCGCCATGGGTGAGCAGGTCGTTGAGCTCGCGGGCGCGGTTACCGACCAGATGCGTGAACACCTTCCGCTCCTCGCGGCCCGGCAGGTAAGGGCACGGCGAAGGAGCGGTCAGGTAGAACTGCGGCGCTTCCCGGATCGGCCGGGTCACGTCTGCCTCTGCATGGTCCGGTCTCTCATGCTCTCGTCTGGCAGTTGAGGATTGTCCAAGTGGGCCTGTTCGATCGGTCTTTGCCAGTCGCAGCGTCAGACGCGCAACCGGACAGGGCCACCGCTTCGCGCCATGCCCTGCGAGATTCCATTCCGGAGAATAGGGTTTCCCGCGTTGCCAGTGCAAGCGCGGATAACTGCGCATGTGCCCTGAAACGCGATCAGCGGCGCTCGGCGGGGCGAGCCTCGATCACCACGAAGGCCTGTGCGAGCGGCGGATCGTCGGTCAGGGAAAGGTGCAGGTGCCCGACATGGCCCTCTGGCAGCAGCGCCGCCAGTCGGGCGGCGGCCCCGCCTGTCAGGCGCATCGTGGGCTGGCCGGAGCGCAGGTTGACGACCTCCATGTCACGCCAGAACACGCCGCGGTTCATGCCGGTGCCAAGGGCCTTCGAACAGGCCTCCTTGGCGGCGAAGCGCTTGGCATAGGAAGCCGCGCGCGTGGCCTTCCGATCAGAGCGGGCCCGCTCGCCTTCGGTAAAAATGCGGTGGGTGAAGCGCTCGCCGAAGCGGGCCAGAGAGCGCTCGATACGGCGGATGTCGATGAGGTCGGAACCGATGCCGATGATCATGGCTGCCGGCCCTATTCGTAGAACAGGCCGACATAGACAGCCGTGCCGATTCCGCCTTCGTGCAGGCAGATGAAACGCAGGCGCCGGGTGGCGCCCTGCTCGGTGATGCGGACAAAGCCGACGTATTCGGTGGACACAGCCTCGCTGCCGACCTTGTCGTCGAAACGGTTGATGGCAAGCGTAGTGCCACGCTTGATCCGCGCGGCCGAAATCGTGCCGCCATGCTTGCGACTGAACGCGACGGCGAGTTTCTCGCAATCGCCAAGCTCTTCGATCTCGCTCCGGAGTTGCGCCTGCGCCGGCACGAGGCCCGCCACGAGGCAACCAGCCGCCAGCATGTCTCGGGACAGCCGCGCACGATGCCGGATCAGCGCCATCACCAAGGCGAGCATCAGGGTTGCCGGTACTGGTAGACCAGCGGAAAGTTCTCGGGCTTGACGACCTTGCCGTCGCACTCGGTCTTCTCGCGATACTCGATCAACCGGAAAGTGCCTTCCTCGGTGACGCGGTGGCGTTCCAGCACGCCGCAATCACCGGCTGCCCGGCCCAACGAGATGCTGGTCACGGTCCGGGCCCGCACGTTCCAGGTAGCATTGAGCAGCACGCCGGGCTCGGTCGGGCGCTTGCGGCCACGCGGCCCCTGGAAGCTGAGGAACTCATGCTCCTTGCCTGGTGCGGGGGTGTAGACCTTGGCGAACACCGAACTGGCCTGATAGGCGAACGACTGGCACGGGATCTCCCAGATCGCGCTTTCCTCACTCATGTCAAAGCCGATGACATTGGCGTTCATCAGCCGATCCTCGCAGCCGAACAGCTTGCGGGCACTGGCCTTGAGTTCGCGGGCCACCAACTGGCGATCAATCGGGCGGCGCTCGAACGGGCCGGTGTGGAAGGCCACAGCTGGCTCTGCAGGCTGGGCCGGGCGCGCGGCCTGTGCGGGAGCCGGTGCCGGCGCAGGAGCGGCAACAGGCGCGGGTCGCGGCGCGGCTGCAACAGGCGCTACCGGACGCGGCGCGGCTGAGGCTGCCACCGGCGGGCCCATGCAGCCCGCCCCGCCCTTGACCGAGGAGCGGAACACCGGCTTGCCGTTCATGATGATGCTCATCGTGCCGCCGGTGACCTCGACGGCCTCGCCTTCCAGTTCCCCGAGCTTCAGTTCGAGCACCACGAACTGGCCCTCGCCAGGCATCTTGTAGAGCTGAAACTCGTAGAGCGCGTAGCCATTGTTGCGCCCGCCGGTGGCGACGCGGGTAAGGTTGACCACGGACGAACCGATCTTGATGCGTGCCGGCTGGCGCACATGGTTCTGGCCGACCATGTTTTCAAGAAACACATAGGCGAAGTTGTCCTTGTCCGGATCGCGATTGGCCTGCCACAGGCCGAGCGAGCAGCCTTTGGAGCGATCGACCTCGGATTTCTCGAACAGTTTCAGATCGATCGGCGCAACCGCCGGGGCGGGTGCGGCAGGTGCCGGGCCTTGCGCCAGCGCAGGTCCGGAGACGCAGACCAGCAGCCCGAGCCAGAGCATGGCAGCTGGCTGACTGGCGCGCAGTGTCGAAAGCATGGTTCCCCCGTGGCCCGTTCAGGTCCGATACGCCAGATATGCACGGGTCGCGCGCGGCGAAAAGCAAAATGTCAGCGCGCGAAGCGGCATGTGTCTCGGCAGCGGCGGCGTCTGCCACGGCTGCCGGGCGACGCGATCATCCGCGGCCGGCCCTGCCCTCGTCCATAGCCGCGCGCATCCGCCGGATGACGTGCTCAAGGCCCGTGAACATGGCCTCGCCCATCAGGAAGTGGCCGATGTTGAACTCGACAAACTCCGGAGTTGCCGCCAGTTCCCGCGCGGTGTCATCGTCGAGGCCATGCCCGGCATGGACTTCAAGGCCATAGCCGAAGGCGATCCTGGCACCGGTCCTGAGACGCTCCAGCTCGGCAACAGCCTTGGCGCCGTGGCCGTCTGCCACCGCATGGCACCAGGCACCGGTATGCAGCTCCACCACCGGCACACCGAGCCGGGCGGCGCCGGCGATCGCCGCCTCGTCAGGCTCGATGAACAGGGAGACGCGGCAGCCTGCAGCCGCCAGCCGCATGATGGCTGGCACCAGATGGTCATGCTGGCCAACGACATCGAGCCCGCCCTCCGTCGTGCGCTCCGTGCGCTTTTCGGGCACCAGGCAGGCGGCATGGGGCTTGAGGACTTCCGCGAGCGCGATCATCTCTTCGGTCGCCCCCATCTCGAAGTTGAGCGGCACCGTCAGTTCGCGCGCCAACCGCACCATGTCCTCGTCGCGGATATGGCGGCGATCCTCGCGCAGATGGGCCGTGATGCTGTCAGCACCGGCGGCAACGGCGAGATGAGCAGCGCGAACCGGGTCAGGCAAGCGCCCGCCCCTGGCATTCCGCACCGTCGCAACGTGATCGATGTTGACGCCTAACCGCAACCGCATCTGCACTGCCCTCCCATTGATCGGTGTGGTCTAGCGAAGTCGGAGGCCGGACGAAAGGCCGGTCGGTGACGATGCGACATCAAAGCGGGGCGCTGGTGGGCAGGTGCGTGCCACTTCACCGGCTCGTGACAGGACCGGACCTGTCCAATGAGCCTTTGGCGGACTATCTCCAGCAGGGCCTGGAGACCGATGCCGTTGATAATCTGGACAGATCGCGCGGGGCGGTTCTCGCTGCTCAAGCTCTTGACCTTTGTGGCCTGCCTCGGGCCGATGGTGCTGCTGGCCCTGATGGCGTTGACGGGCGATCTTGGCTCCAAGCCGCTGACTTATGCCATTCACAACACTGGCGACTGGGCCGTGCGCTTCCTGCTGATCTCGCTGCTAGTGACGCCGCTTCGCAGCCTCGCCAACTGGCCCAAGCTGATTATCGTCCGGCGGATGCTGGGCGTGACGGCGCTGGCCTACGTGCTCGTCCACCTGGCACTTTATGTCGTCCAGCAGCGCTATGACATGTTCAAGGTGGCCAGCGAGATCGTGCTAAGGTTTTACCTGACCATCGGGTTCGTGGCCCTGCTCGGGCTTCTGGCGCTTGGGTTGACCTCGACCGACGGCATGATCAGGCGGCTGGGCAGCGTGCGCTGGAACCGGCTGCACGGGCTGGTTTATGGGCTCACAGCGCTGTCCTTGCTGCATTTCTTCCTGCAATCGAAACTGGACGTGACGCAGCCCGTGCTGATGACCGGCCTTTTCCTGTGGCTGATGGGCTACCGCCTGATGCGGCGTTACGGCTTCGGCACCGGACTTGTCGCCTTGCTGCTGCTCGCCATCGCCGCCGGGCTGGCTACTGCGCTCGTCGAGGCCAGCTGGTATGCGGCACGGAGCGGCGTGATGGTCTCGCGTGTGCTTGCCGCCAATCTCGATGTCTCCTTCAGCATCAGGCCGGCCTGGTGGGTGCTGGTTGCGGGGCTGGTCATGGTGGCGCTGGCGTTCTTTCGCGGGAGGGACCGCCGCAGCGGCGCGCGGGCCGAGGCTTCACCTGCCGTGGCATCGGGGCATCTTGCGCCGACAGCCGTTTCGAAGTGAACATCCATGCAACCCGGCATACGCCTCCTCTGGCGGTGGCCGCAAAGGAGACAAAGCCCATGTCGCTCTTCGGCAAGCCCAAGCCTGCAGAAACCTTTCCCGTCCAGAAGACCGATGCCGAATGGCGCCATCTGCTGACGCCCGAACAGTATGACGTGCTGCGCGGACACGGCACCGAGCGGGCTGGCAGTTGCGCGCTGAACCACGAAAAGCGGGCCGGTACATTCTCCTGCGCCGGTTGCGGGCAGCAGCTGTTCGTGGCGGGACGCAAGTTCGAGAGCGGCACCGGCTGGCCAAGTTTCAACGACCCGTTTCCGGGCTCCGTCGGCACCACCGTCGACCGCAGCTGGGGCATGACCCGCACCGAGGTGCACTGCTCGCAGTGCGGTGGCCATCTGGGGCATGTCTTCCCGGACGGGCCGCCCCCCACCGGCCTGCGCTACTGCATCAACGGCGTGGCGATGACCTTCGAGCCGGAGGCCTGAGCGGCGCCCGGTGACGAAAGGCCGATCCTTGCCTTTGGCCGGTCCGGCGTGTATCAGCGCGTCACGTTTCCATTCATTCCGAACCTGAGAGGGACGCCGTTCATGGCTCGCGTCACCGTTGAAGACTGCATCGACAAGGTCGAGAATCGTTTCGAACTCGTGCTGCTCGCCAGCCATCGGGCCCGCATGATTGCGTCGGGCTCGTCCATTCTCGTGCCGCGCGACAATGACAAGAACCCCGTCGTGGCCCTGCGCGAGATCGCGGACGAGAAAATTGCACCCGGCGATCTCAAGGAAGACCTGATCCATTCGATGCAGAAGCATGTAGAGGTGGACGAGCCGGAGGCCGAAACCGTGCCGCTGATGGTCACGTCGACCCCTGCTGCCAATTTGGCGAAGGCGTCAACCGATGACAGCGAAGTGCAGTTCGACCGCATGAGCGAGGAAGACCTGCTGCGCGGCCTCGATGGCCTCGTTGCCCCTTCCGGCAACAGCCGCGACGACGACGAGGATTGATCGTCCAGGCGGGGCCGGCAAGGATTGCCAGCCGCGCCGCCAGCCTCCAAGCACCGCATTGTCCCGGCACACAGGCCGGGTTTTTTCTTGCGCGACGGCTATGCCGGGCGCTCGGCTGCGTTCTTTTGGCCAAGACCGCCGAATTTCCTTGAAGCAAGACGAGCGCGCCTCAATATTGAGCATCCCGTGCTCGTGAGATTGATGTGCGCCTTGCCATGATGCGGCAGTATGAACTTGTCGACAGGGTCAAGCGTTACAATCCCAACGCTGACGAGGGATTGCTTGACCGCGCCTATGTCTACGCCATGAAAGCCCATGGCACGCAAAAGCGCGCCTCGGGCGATCCGTTCTTTGCACACCCTTTGGAAGTTGCGGCCATCCTCACCGACATGCGGCTCGATGACGCCACCATCGTGGCCGCCGTGCTGCACGACACGGTGGAGGACACGGCTGCCACGATCGACGAGATTAACAGCCTGTTCGGCACCGAGATCGGCCAGTTGGTGGATGGGCTCACCAAGCTCAAGAAGCTGGATTTCGTCTCCAAGAAGGCGACGCAAGGCGAGAACTTCCGCAAGCTGCTGCTCGCCGTGGCAGCCGATGTGCGGGTCCTGCTGGTCAAGCTGGCGGATCGCCTGCACAACATGCGCACGCTGGACCACATGCGGGCCGACAAGCGCGTGCGCATCGCCGAGGAGACGGTCGAGATCTATGCCCCGCTGGCGGGCCGCATGGGCATGCAGGAGTTGCGGGAGGAGCTGGAAGAGCTGGCCTTCCGCCACATCAAACCCGACGCGCACGCCCTGATCTCCACAAGGCTGGCTGGTTTCAAGGCGGCGAACAGCGAGGTCATCACCAGCATCGAACGGGAACTGGACCAGCGCCTGGCCGAACGCGGCATCAAGGCCAGCGTCAAGGGCCGGGCCAAGCGCCCCTATTCGATCTGGCGCAAGATGGAACGCAAGTCGATTTCCTTCGAGCAGTTGTCGGACATCTTCGGCTTCCGGGTGATCGCGCCGACCATCGAGGACTGCTACCGGGTGCTCGGCATCATCCACACCACCTGGCCGATGGTGCCGGGCCGCTACAAGGACTACATCTCGACCCCCAAGCAGAACGACTACCGCTCGCTGCACACCACGGTCGTGGGCCCCGGACATGAGCGGGTCGAACTCCAGATCCGCACCGAAGGCATGGACCGGGTGGCGGAATATGGCGTGGCGGCGCATGCCATCTACAAGGATGGCCGCACCGCCAGCGCCAAGGAAATGAGTGATTCAAGCGCCTACCAGTGGCTGCGCCGCACGGTCGACACCCTTGCTGAAAGCGCGAGCCCGGAAGAGTTCCTCGAACACACCAAGCTCGAACTGTTCCACGATCAGGTGTTCTGCTTCTCGCCCAAGGGTTTGCTGATCGCGCTGCCCCGCGGCGCGACGCCGATCGACTTCGCCTATGCGGTGCACACCGACGTGGGCAACTCGGCCGTCGGCTGCAAGATCAACGGGCGCAACGCGCCGCTGCTGACCGAATTGCAGAACGGCGACGAGGTCGAGATCGTGCGCTCGAAGGGCCAGGTGCCGCCTGCCGCGTGGGAATCGCTTGTGGTGACGGGCAAGGCCCGAGCCGCGATCCGCAGGGCGACGCGGGCGGCCGTGCGTCGCCAGTATGCCGGGCTTGGCCGGCAGATTCTGGACCGCTCGTTCGAGCGCGTCGGCAGGCCGGTGAGCGATGACAAGCTGAAGGCCGCGCTGGGCCGTCTGGCCCGCTCCAGCGTCGAGGACGTGCTGGCCTCGGTGGGGCGCGGCGAGATGTTTTCGGGTGATGTGGTCCGCGCTGTCTATCCCGATCTTGAAACCGAGAAGCGGCCCCCGGTCGAAGGGGCCAAGGGGCCGGGCTGGTTCGATCTCAAACAGGGTGAGAACCTCAAGTTCAAGCTGCCCAATGCCGATGATCTGACCGCGATCCCGATCAGCGGGCTGGGCAGCGATCTTGCCGTGCGTTTCGCGCCCGATGGCGGCGCCGTGCCGGGCGACCGCATTGTCGGCATCATGAGCCCCGGCGAAGGCGTGACCATCTACCCGATCCAGTCGCCGGCGCTGGCGGCCTTCGACAACGAGCCGGAGCGCTGGCTCGATGTGCGCTGGGATCTGGAGGACAAGCGGATGCGGCGCTTTCCGGCGAGGATCTCACTGCAATCGATCAACGAGCCCGGCACCCTGGCCCAGATCACGCAGGTCATCGCCGAGCATGACGGCAACATCGATGCTGTGAAGATGGACCGCCCCAACTCAGATTTCACCGACATGACGGTGGACCTGGCGGTGTGGGATCTGAAGCACCTCAATGCCATCATCAGCGAGCTGCGCCAGAAGCCCGTGATCAGCGCGGTGGACCGCATCGTGGCGTGACGCCAGCTTGCCTCTGGACGGATCGCGCACAATGCGCCATCACGACGCCGACGAAAAGAGGCAGGCAATCCATGACCGATGACGAGGTTCTGAACGAATTCCGCGAGGCCGGCGCCTTGCTTGAAGGCCATTTCATCCTGTCATCGGGGCTGCGCAGCCCGATCTTTCTCCAGAAAATGTTCATCTTCATGGACCCGGTACGCACTGAACGGCTGTGCCGCGCGCTGGCGCGCAAGGTAGAGGCCCGATTCGGACGCATCGATGTCGTGGTCTCGCCCGCCGTGGGCGGCATCGTGCCAGGCTACGAGATGGCGCGCCAGCTCGGGGCAAGGGCGATCTTCGTTGAGCGCGAGAACGGAGCCTTTGCCCTGAGGCGCGGGTTTGCCATTGCGCCGCACGAGACGGTGCTGATGGCCGAGGATATCGTGACCACGGGCCTGTCCTCACGCGAATGCCTCGCCGCCATTGCCGACCAGCCCGGCAAGATCGTGGGCGCGGCCTGCCTTGTCGACCGCTCGGCAGGCAAGGCGGACCTTGGCGTACCGCTGGTGGCGCTGGTGGCGCTCGATGTTCCCGCCTACCCGGCCGATGCGCTGCCCCCGGAACTGGCGGCCATTCCGGCGGTAAAGCCGGGCAGCCGCGGGCTTGCCTCCTGAAGCCGACCCCGGCCCTCCATGGCTGATGCAAGCCTGCTGCACCGAACAATCCGGCACGAATGACGGCGGCGGGAGTCACCCAGCGCGGGAATTTTCACACGTCCAATCGATGGTACGGCAATCTGCCATTGAGCGACGGCAGAATGCGTATAATCTTGCAGTGTCTCGATGAAATTCGTGATTGGGGTTACGGACGAATCTAGGTCGTCCGAACCCTCCGATCTTTCGCGGTGAGTGTGCACGACAACGAAAGGGATCACGAGGACACGTGACTATGCAACCCAAAATCGCACTTTTTATCGATGGTGCCAATCTTTATGCCACCGCAAAGGCACTTGGTTTCGACATCGATTATCGCCGGATGCTCAAGGAGTTCGAGGGGCGCGGCTATCTGATCAGGGCGTTCTACTACACTACCCTTGTCGAGAACGATGAATACTCCTCGATCCGTCCGCTGGTCGACTGGCTCGACTACAATGGCTACACTGTCGTCACCAAGGCTGCACGCGAGTTCACCGATGCCGTGGGGCGGCGGCGGATCAAGGGCAATATGGACATCGAACTGACCATCGATGCGCTCAACATTTCCAGCAAGGTCGACCAGATCTACATCATGTCGGGTGACGGCGATTTCCGACCCCTGGTCGAGGAATTGCAGCGCCGCGGCGTGCGGGTCTCGATCGTCTCAACGGTGGCCTCACAGCCGCCGATGGTGTCCGACGAATTGCGCCGCCAGTGCGACGAGTTCATCGACATCGCCTCGCTGAAGGTCAAGCGCGATCCGGCCGAACGCCCGCTGCGCGATTCCGGCGTCGAACGCACCGTGCGCGCCGGAGCGCCCGCTCCCGGCCTCGAACGCCGCTACGGCATCAAGGCCAACGGCGACGAAGAGCATGTCGAGCCCTGAAGCCTGCCAGCGGGTTGCCCCTAATCCTGCCATGATCGCGGATGCAATGTGAAGCGCAGGGCTTGCCTTGCGCGTTTTTTGTGTCAAACGCTGGATGCAGGTCGGGACCGGCAACGCGTCAGATGCCGATCCGGCGATGAACGATACACAAGAAAAGGATGGGCCGCTTTACGGCGGCACCATCCGAACTGGAGGATACAATCATGTTTCGACGTCATTTCCTGCTTGGTGCCGGTGCTGCAGGCGGATCGCTGTTGGTCGGACGCACGGCCTTCGCACAGGCCCCGGCGGCAG
>Ga0164293_10000621_pt1 | contig 28676 bp, 9 predicted proteins | sample GEODES118metaG_FD_111487 | JGI IMG/M metagenome (GOLD analysis project Ga0164293, IMG submission 111487) | Eutrophic lake water microbial communities from Lake Mendota, Wisconsin, USA - GEODES118 metaG | ecosystem: Environmental > Aquatic > Freshwater > Lake | place: USA: Lake Mendota, Wisconsin...
CTCCGGTTCGTGGCTCGGGGGCGGGCCTCCTGCCCGCCAGTCAACCAATACGCCCGGCTGGGATCGAACCAGCGACCCTGGGATTAGAAATCCCATGCTCTATCCGACTGAGCTACGGGCGCGCGATGTTTCACGAGAGGGTTTCGGGGTCCCGGGGCAAAAGGTTCGACGTATCGAAGGGCGCCGGGGCCGAAACGCCCCTCATTTTCTACCACGGGAGGTGACGGCGGTCACCATCGGCTTCCTCGCTCGCCTCCCAAAAGACATCGGCCTTCGCTTGGCATCGGTGCCGACAAGGAACCTAAGCGTCGCGGTGGCATCGGGAACTTGAAGGCTGTCCGTCGGTTGCCGTGGCCACCGTCGGGTCGAAGGGCTCGGGCTCCCTCCGGACCGTCACGCTGCCTACCCAAAGGCTGGCATCATGCCGCTCGGCAGAAGTCGCTCGGCGTCCCCGCGAGCACTTCCGACCAGTCCCTCGAGTGGCACCAGTTGGCCGCTCGTAAACCGGCCGCCGAGTGGAGCCGTCTCGAGATCGAAGCCCAGCGCCGAGAACGCGTCGCGCCAGTCGTCGGCTCAGGATTCCTTCGCCCGGCTGCGTGCCGCCTGCCGGTCAAAGTGCCAGCTGAAGCCGATTCCTATCCACCAACTCGCGATGTCGACGCGTGTGGAATCGCCAAGGAACGCTGTCGCCGGGAACATGCCCCCCGCGTAGGCGTCGAAGTCGAGTCCGGGGATCACGTCGTCGTACCCGAAGCCGGCGGTGAGGCGGTGCGGATTGACGACGGCGTACTGTGCCTGGAAATACTTGGCCGCCGCCACTCCGCCCGGGATTGGCAACGGCCGCAGGGACTCGCCGTAGTTGCTGTCGAGTGGGTTGGAAGCGAGCGCGTAGCCGGCTCGGAGTTTCACCCGGTCGGTCGCGCGGTACTGCGTGCCCAACTGCATCACCCACTGCGGGAGATAAGGCCCGTTGAAGAACGCGGCGCTATCCCAGTCGTAGAACAGCGCGTCCGCTGCCAGAAGAAGACGACCGTCCATGAATGACTCGTTCGCAATCCCGAGGCCCACCATCTGCGGAAGACCGAGGTTCACGTCGATCGGCATGGTGTTGTCGAGGAGAATGGCTTCGTCCTGGAAGCGGAATGCCTGTGTCGAGCGGTAGTAGGCGCCGAGCCGTGTGGCGTCCCCGACGCGATAGTCGATTCCGAGGCCTGCCGCCAGCGCATACGCGTTGGTCATCCCACTCACGCCGAGAAACGGTCCCGACGTATATCCGTCGCCGACGAACATCGTGGCGCCGATCGAGAGCCGGTCCGTGAGTTCCACCGCCATCGAGGGGGCGAACTCGAGGATCATGAGATAGCTGTTCGTTCCGTTGCTCTCCGGGGCCTGAAGGTAGCTCGTGCCGCCGCCGGCCGCGCTGAACACCCCGAAGCCGAACGTGGTTGGAAGGGGCATCCCGTCGAGTTCCTGAGAGACGCCGATCGCCGGTACGACCGCTCCCGGCGTGCCGCTCTTCTGCGAAAACGGCCTGACGCCGAGCAGGGGAATGCGAGTGTCCTGCGACAACCGCACGGTGGACTCGGCGAAAGCGCCGCCGAGCGTGAAGTGCGTCCCTTTGTAGTGCGAAAGGGCCGCGGCGTTCCCGTTGATCGCCGAGAGAAAGTCCTGCGGCGCCGCGACACTCGTGCCCGCCATGCCGCCCGACGCCGGCATGAGCACGTTCGACAGTGCCACGCCATAGGTCTGCGCCGCTACCGGGTTCGCCGCCGCGATCCACGTGACGGCCGCCGCGATGGATGCTAACGCGGTAATCCGGCATCGATCCGCTCGCTTGTCCATGTTGCCTCCTCGCCACCGATCGGGATCATCATCACATCCGGCACATCCGCTCGATTCGCGGCCGCACGGATGACCTGATCGGCAGCCTTGGGCCAACGGCATCGGAGTCCCCGGAGCGGTGGCCTCAGGCCGCCCTGTTTGCCCCGTCTCCGTAACCGGCAATCTTGACCGGGGTTGCGGGTGTGATAGAAAAACCCGGCTTTTGGGGGCCCGCGGCGCCCGAGGCACCATACACCGCGCACGTGTGGTTGCATGTCGCCCTGTTCACCGGGTCACCGCATGAAGGCCTTCCCGTTCCTGGTCGCGGTCAGTCCCGCGCACGTCTGCGATCCGTCGATCGCCATCGCCGCGACGCGGGCGAATGCCGCGGGGATCCTCGATCTGGGTCTGTTCGTGCCTGCGGCGATGCGCCGCGCCGCCGTCGATCGGCTGCACGAAGAAGCTCGGGGTGATGCGTTCGGCGTCCGCTGCGATCCACTCGGCGTCGACGGCGGCGTCGCCGCCGTCCTCGCGGAGGCGGGCTTGACCGGCGAACGCAGACTGCCGCTCGTTCTCCTTGCCGCACCGCCCGAGGGGAAGGACGTCGATCGCTTCACCGCCGAGAGTCTCGCGGCGGCGCGGCGGGTGGCGGAGAAGGTCGTGTTGGAGGCGGTCACCCCCGCCCAGGCGTTCGCCGCCGAAGCTGCCGGCTTCGACGCGGTTCTGCTCAAGGGCAACGAAGCCGGTGGTCGGGTCGGCCCGACGTCCGCGTTCCTCTTCCTCCAACATGTCCACGATCGGCTCCGAATTCCCTTCTGGGTGCAGGGGGGTATCGGGCCGCAGACCGCCGCCGCTGCCGAGGTAGCGGGGGCCGCCGCCGTCGTACTCTGCGAGCAATTCTGGCTCACCAGGGAGTCTCCCCTCCCACCCCAGGCGAAGGAGGCGATTCGCCCGCTTGACGGCTCCGAAACCCTCTGTCTCGGTGATGAACGAGGAAGATTCCGTTTTCTCGCCCGCGCCGCACGTGCCCGTCTTCTCGACCTCGACCGGTCCGTCGTCACGGGGGGCGCCTGGCCCGACCTGCTCGTCGAGGCCCTCCGCTCCGACGCCTCCGATCCCCCCGTCGCAGCGATCGTTCCCGCGGGCCAGGAGATCGGAATGGCGGCCCGACTCGCCGACCTCCACCGGACCGTCGCAGGGGTGATCCAGGCGTTCGAGCTCGGTATCTCAGGATCGATCTCCGCGACGTCGCGCCGCGACGCGCTCGCCACCGCTTCGCCCTGGTGCTCCGCCCACCGTACCGCGCTCCCGATCGTCCAGGGGCCGATGACGCGAGTCAGCGACAGCGCGGCGTTCTGCGAGGCCGTCGCGGATGCCGGAGCCCTTCCATTCCTCGCGCTGGCCCTGCTCCGCGGTCCGGCGATCCGCCGCCTGCTGTCGGACGTCGCAGCCCGACTCGGGGGGCGTTCCTGGGGCGTCGGCATGCTCGGCTTCGTCCAGGACGACCTGCGTCGCGAGCAACTCGCGGAGGTGCTCGCGAATCCTCCGTCCTTCGCCCTCATCGCCGGTGGCCGCCCCGCTCAAGCACGCGATCTCGAGCAGCAGGGCATCCCCACCTATCTCCACGTCCCGTCGCGCGGCCTCCTGCGCGGATTCCTCGACGACGGTGCCCGCCGCTTCGTTCTCGAGGGACGGGAATGCGGTGGTCACGTGGGACCGCAGTCGAGTTTCGCCCTCTGGCAGTCGGCGATCGACGTGCTTCTCGACGCGAACATCCCCGATCCCGGTTCCGTCGACATCCTCTTCGCGGGGGGCATCCACGACGGCCTCTCTGCGGCGCTCGTCGCCGCCATCGCCGCACCGCTCGTGGAAAGGGGGATGCGGATCGCCGTGCTCATGGGCACTGCCTACCTCTTCACCCGGGAAGCCGTGGAGACCGGCGCCATTACGGCAGAGTTCCAGAGGCAATCGCTCGCGTGCACGGCCACCGCGCTGGTGGAGTCGGACGTCGGCTATGCCACTCGTTGCGTGCCGACGCCGTTCGTCGGCGACTTCGCCGCTCGGAAGCGGGCGCTCGTTGCGGAGGGAGCCACCCCGCTCGACGTGCGCGGCGCGATGGAGGTGTTCAACGTGGGCCGGCTGCGGCTGGCGTCGAAGGGTGTGGCACGGCCGTCGCTGCTCGCCACGGCCGAGGCGTCTCCCGCACGGCAGGATGTCGAAGGCGAAATCGCCGCCGAACTCTCCCCCGTCACCGACGATCTCGTCGCGGCGGACGTCGACACGCAACGCCGTCTGGGAATGTACATGATCGGCGAGGTCGCGACGTTGCGCGACCGGGTGGTCGACGTCGCCGAACTCCACCGTGACGTGGTCGACGGTGCCGCCGCCTTCCTGGCGCGGTCGGCGATCGGGAGTCGCCCCCTTCCGCGCCGCCGCGGATGCGAGCCCTTGGCGATCGTCGGCATGGGATGCAAGTTCCCGGACGCCTCTGACCTGCGAACATACTGGGCGAATCTCCTCCGCGGCCATGACGCGATCCGCCCCATCCCCCCCGGCCGCTGGGACCCGGAGGAGTATTACTCCAGCGATCGCTTCGCCCGCGACCGCGTGGCCTCGAAGTGGGGGGGGTTCATCCCCGATGGATCGTTCGATCCGATCGCCTACTCGATCCCGCCGGCGAGCCTGTTCGCCATCGAGCCGGTGCAGCTGCTCGCGCTCGAGGTGGCCGCCACGGCCCTGCACGAGGCCGGCTACGGACGCGCCGACTTTCCCCGGTCGCGCACCAGCGTGATCTTCGCCTCCGCGGGCATGCACGATCTCGCCCTGCGCTACGTGATCCGCGCGGAAATGCGCCAGTTCCTCGCGGGCACGTCCTCCCTCGACGATGCCGTCCGGAAGCGCCTCGTCGCCGAACTCGAGGCTTCGCTCCCGGAATGGACCGAGGACAGCTTCCCCGGAATCCTCACCAACCTCATCGCGGGCCGGATCGCGAACCGCTTCGATCTCGCCGGCCCCAACCTCACCGTCGACGCCGCCTGCGCGTCGTCGCTGGCCGCCCTGCAATCGGCCGCCGTCCAGCTCCGGACGGGGATCTGCGACGCCGCCGTCGTCGGGGCGGCCGACGCGAACTCGAGCGCCTTCACCTACATGTGCTTCTCCAAGACCCAGGCGCTCTCCCCCGCCGGCCGCTCGAAGTCGTTCGACGCCGCCGCCGACGGCATCGCCATCGGCGAGGGGATCGCGGCGGTGGTCGTGAAGCGATTGGCCGACGCCGAGCGTGACGGCGACCGCATCCGGGCCGTGATCCTCGGCGTCGGTGCTTCGAGCGACGGCCGCTCGACGAGCCTGACCGCGCCGGCGGCGGCGGGGCAGCGGCTTGCCTTCGAGCGGGCCTATGAAGACGCGGGCGTGTCTCCGGCGACGGTGAGCCTCGTCGAGGCCCATGCAACGGGCACGGCCGTGGGCGACCGCGTGGAGGTCGAGGCGATCGCCGGGCTGTTGAGCGATGCCGGAGCGGCACCGCGATCGGTCGCTGTGGGGTCGGTGAAGTCGATGATCGGCCACACGAAGACCGCCGCGGGATTGGCCGGGCTCGTGAAGGCGACGCTGGCCCTCGAGCACCGCGTGCTCCCCCCCACGATCGGGATCGACGTTCCCGTGGCTCCGCTCCGCGCCGCGGATTCACCGCTCTACCCGAACACCGACACCCGTCCCTGGTTCCCGGGTCACGGCCAGAGCCCTCGACGCGCCGCCGTGAGCGCCTTTGGCTTCGGTGGCGCCAATTACCATGCCATCCTCGAGGAGCACCGCGGATCCGACCGTGGGGGCGACGATCTCGTAGCGCGCTCCTGCGAACTGCTGGTGTGGCGCCGCGGAAGCCGCGGGGAACTCGCGGCCGATCTCCGCGAGTTCCGCGATCGGATCGACTCGATCGCCGACGACCGACTCGCCGCGCTCGGCGCCGCCGCCTGGATCGACGAGTCGCGGCGACCGGCCGCACCTGACGACGGCTGCCGGCTGGCGATCGTCGCTACGGGAGTCGACGATCTCCGGCGACGTCTCGACCACGTGATCGGCCGGCTCGGCGAACCGGCGCCGATCGAACTGGCTACGGCCCTCTTCGGCGAAGGGCCTCCGGCGCGTCCCGCGGAGGTCGCCTTCCTCTTTCCGGGGCAGGGCTCGCAGCGGATCGGCATGCTCCGTGATCTCGTGGTCGGCCATGCCGATCTCCATCATCTCTTCGAGACCGCGGACGACGCGACGCGCGGACTTCTCGGGCGGCCGCTCACCGCGGCGATCTACCCACCGCCGATCCCCGATGGCGACCCGAGTGCTCTGCGTGCTGCGATCGACGCCACCGACACGGCGCAGCCGGCGCTGGCCGTGGCCGACCTGTTCTGTCACGAGTTGCTCCGCGCCTACGGGATCGAGCCGGCGCTCGTCGCGGGCCACAGTTTCGGGGATCTCGTGGCCCTCGCCGCGGCCGGGGTGCTCGCCCCCGAGGCTCTCTTCAGGCTCGCCGCCCACCGTGGCCGCGCGGTGAGTTGCACCGCCGGCGGCGACGCGGGTGCGATGGCGGCGGTCGGAGCGGGCCTTGCCGACACGCGCCGATGGCTCGAGGAGTCCGCAATCGAGGCCTGGCCCGCGAACGTGAACGCCCCCGACCAGACCGTGATCGGAGGATCCTCCGCCGCGATCCGCGAGGCCACGCGGGTCTTCGCGGCCCGTGGCATCGCCTGCCGCACCCTGGCGGTGACCGCGGCGTTCCACACGCCGCTCATGGCCGACGCGGCGAGGGAGTTCGCCCGACACCTCGCGGCGACCGTCTTCCATCGGCCCGCGGGCGGCCCTGTCTTCGTCCCGCCCGGCGACCTCGACACGGCGTGCGGCGACTCCGTTCGCGACGAACTCCGCCGCCAACTCGTTTCGCCGGTGCTGTTCACCGATCGCGTGCGCGCCATGCACGATCGGGGCGCTCGTGTGTTCGTCGAGGCGGGACCGGGATCGGTGCTCACGGGCCTCGTGCCCCGGATCCTCGTCGGGCGTCCCTTCACGGCGCTCGCGCTCTCGGGCCCGGGGGGATCGGAATGGGAATCGCTCGGCGGGCTGCTCGGCCGCCTGTGGTGTCTCGGGCTTCCCGTACGCGTCGGGCGCTGGTTCGAGCGGCGCGGACTCGCCGAAGGCGGCGTCGCCGATCTCGTCCGCCGCGCCGATGCGCCCCCGAAGCCGAGCGACTGGGTCGTCAACGCGAGCGTCGCCCGGCCGGTGTCTGGGTTCACGCAGCGCCGCCCGACGGAGCCACCCGCCCCCGCTGCACCGCCGCGATCGGGGCCCATCGCCACGGCTCCCGTGGCGACACCCACGCCGCGCACGCACGCCCCGACGCCTTCACCACTCCCCCCCGCAGCCCCGTTTCTGGAGCGAGGACCGACCATGACCGATGGCCCGCAGGATCGCGACAGCAGCCACGACGCCGGCAGGCTGGCCGGCATCCTCGAGACCCAGCAGCGACTGATGTCGCAGTGGATCGAGATGCAGTCGCGCCAGATGGAGGCGAGCACGAAGTTCCTGGAGAGCCACGAGCGGATCATGCTCGCCTGTCTCGGAGCCGGGGGGCCGTCGGCCCCGCTCCCGCCGTCCGCTTCCCGGCCGGCGATGCCTGTGATGCCCGTGGTGGAGGCGCCGGCAAAGCCCGTCGCCACGCCGTCGGGCACATCGTCAGCCAGCGGTGCCGCCGCATCCCCCGCCGCTCCCGCCGTGCCAGCCCCCGCGGCGAAGTCGCCGCAGGTCGCGCGGCCCGCGGTGCTCGCGCCGCTCTCGGTGAAGCCAGCCACGGTGCAGGCGCCGGCCGGGCCGCCATCGGCGCCCGCTGCGGCGGCGATCGCCACGCAGGCGGAAGCGAACGGATCGGCCGCCGGCCGGGAGACCCGACCGCCCACCGAACAGTTCCGCCGCGCGCTGCTGGCGGCCGTCGCCGACCGCACCGGCTATCCGGTCGAGATGCTCAAGGAGGACGCCTCGATCGTCTCCGACCTCGGCATCGACTCGATCAAGATGCTCGAGATCTACCGGACGCTTGCCGACTACCACCGCTACATGCCCAGCGGCGGCACACTCGACGGCGATCTGCTCGTGCAGTTCAGCAGCGTGAAGACACTCCGCGACCTCGTGGCGATGTACGACCGTAGTCGGGCCGAGGCGGAGGGAGCAGGAACGCCGCTGGTGGCACCGGTGGCCGTCGCGGAGCACGCGATCGAGCGATTCGAGGTCCGTCTGGTCGCCGCCGCGCCTCTCGCCGACGCGGTGCCACGGGCCGCCGGCGACGATGTCGTCCTCATCGTCGGCGACGGAGAGGGCCTGGCGGAGCGCCTCGCGGGGGCGATCAGTCCCGCACCGGTCGTACGCCTCCGCCAAGGCGCCGACGGCCATCGCGACGGCGCTGAGCACGCCGATCTCGGGTCTGCGGAGAGCCTGGCGGCGTGCCAGCGGAGGATCGCCGGCCCGCAAGGGCGCCGCGTCGGGTGCGTCGTGAACCTGCTCGCCACCGGCGCCGCGACTCCCGACGACGTCGTCGCCCCCGCGCTCGCCTGGCTCCACGTGCTGCAGGCGTTTTCCGACGACCTGCGCCGGAACGCGGCCGGGACGCGGATCCTCGACGTCACCACACTCGGCCGGCGCACGCGACCGGGAGGGCGGCCGGCGCTCGCCTCCGCGGCGATGGCGGGCCTCTCACGGGCGGCGGCGCGGGAGTTCCCGAACGCGACCGCACGGAGCGTCGACATCTCCGCCACCCTCCCCGTCGATCGACACGCCGCCATCGTCGTGGGCGAACTCGCTGCCGCAGGCGATCCCGCGGAAGTCGGGCACGACGAACAAGGCCGCTGGACGACGCAGGCGGTGCCGGCGCCGCTCGGCGCAGCGGACCTCGGGCCGCTCCCGGTCGATTCCGACTCCGTCATCGTCGTCACCGGTGGTGCCACAGGAGTGACGGCCGCTGCAACGCTCGAACTCGCCCGGCAGGCCCGGCCGCGGATCGTGCTCGTCGGCCGCAGCCCCCTCCCCGGCGACGAACCGGAGGAGACGCGGCGGCTCGATCGGGCCGGTCTCCGCACGCGGCTCGTCGAGGCCATGCTCCGCGAGGGCCCCGCGCTCAAGCCGGCGGAGATCGACGCCCGCGTCGCGCGAACGCTCAAGGACCGCGAGATCCTCGCCACCATTCTGGCGCTGCGGGCCGCCGGGGCGCGCGTGGAATACCATGCCGTCGACGTCCGCGACGGCGCGGCGTTTTCCGCGCTCCTGCGGTCGGTGCGTGCTGCCCACGGCCGGATCGACGGCGTGATCCACGGGGCGGGGATCGTCGAGGACCGCTCGCTCGGCGACAAGACCGACGACTCGTTTCGCCGGGTGTACTCCACCAAGGTCGACGCCGCGCTCACGATCCTCCGCGAGCTCCCGGTCGATTCGCTCGCCGTCCTCGCCTTCTTCGCCTCGGTGTCGGGCCGTTTCGGTTCTCGTGGCCAGGCCGACTACGCGGCGGCGAACGCGTCGCTCGACGCGCTGGCGGCGGGCCTCGCGGAAGCCCCCGCGACGCGGGTGGTGGCGGTGGACTGGGGCCCCTGGTGCGGGGGCATGGTGTCGGAGGAACTCCTCAGCCACTACGCGCACCGCGGCATCGAGACGATCGACCCCGCTGCCGGTGCACGCGAGTTTGTCCGCGAACTGCGGGTGCGACGGCCGGCGGCCGCGCAGGTGATCATGGTGGCCGGCACGCTTGCCGCGCTCGATCGCGTCGCGGGTGCACCTCCTCGGCTGCGCGAAGGGGAGCCTGCGGCTCCGCTCCCGGTGCGTGCATGAGGGATTCCGACATCGCCGTCGTCGGGATGGCGTGCGTGTTTCCCGGCGCCTCCGACCTCGACCGCTACTGGGCCAACAACGTCGACGGTGTCGACTCCGTCGTCGACCCCCCTGCGGATCGTTTCAATGGTCAGTTGAACTTCCTTTTGCCAGGCCGCTGCATGGCGTCGTGGCCGAAGACGCGTGGGGGCTTCATCCCCAGCGATTACCGCTTCGACGCGATGCGGTACGGCGTGCTCCCGAACGCCGTGCGACACGGCGACCCGGATCAGTTCCTCGCCCTGGCGACGATCGACTCGGCGCTCGTGGACGCCGGCATCCCCGAGGACTCGCCCCTACGGGCCCGCTGCGACGTGATCGTGGGTCGGGGGGGATATCCGACGAACAAGTCGAGCGAGGGCGTCGTCTATGTCGAGTTTCTCTCCCACCTCATGCCCTACCTCCGCCGTGAGTTGAGCGACTGGAGCGAGGAACGGTTCGACCGGTTCTTCGATCGGATGCGGGACTCCCTCAACGCGAACGACCTCGGAAGCGTCGAATGCATCGTCACGAGTATCCCCAACCTCGTCGCCAGCCGCGCGGCCAACCGCCTCGACCTGCACGGCGCCGCCTACACCGTCGACGGCGCCTGCGCCTCGTCGCTCCTCGCGGTGGAACACGCGGTGTCCCGCCTGCGCGCGGGGTCGTGCGACGCGGCGGTGGCGTGTGGCCTGCAGATGTTTCAGAGGCCGGATTTCTGGTTCGTGTTCTCGAAGCTCGAATCGCTATCGCGAAGCAACGTGATGCGCCCCTTCGACCGCAGGGCCGATGGCCTCCTGATCGGCGAGGGGGCCGGCGCGGTGGTGCTCAAACGTGTGGCCGACGCGCGCCGCGATGGCGACCGCGTCTGGGCCGTGGTCAGGGGGACGGGCTCGAGCAGTGACGGCCAGGGAACGGCGCTCCTCACGCCGAACCCGCGCGGGCAGGTCGAGGCGATCCGCCGGGCATGGGACGACGCCGGGGCCGATCCCGCCACGATCGGCTACCTGGAAGCTCACGGCACGGCGATGCCGATCGGGGATCCGGCCGAAGTCGAGTCGATCCGACGGGTCTGGGGTGGGGGGCGGGGCCTGCCCCCCTTCCGCGCGCTGGGGTCGGTGAAGTCGATGATCGGGCACCTCATGGGAGCCGCCGGGATCGCCTCGTTCATCCGCACGGTCCTCGCCCTCTCCAACAAGGTGCTCCCCCCGAGCCTGCACTGCGACGAACCGCTCGAGGCCCTCCGCTCCTCCGAGTTCTTCGTCAATACCGAGGCGCGTCCCTGGACGCACCCTGGGACGCGCGAGCCGCGCCGTGCGGGGGTGAATGCCTTCGGTTTCGGCGGGATCAACGTCCACGTCGTCCTCGAGGAAGTGCCCGAGTCGAACGCGGGCGGAGTGCGTTCCCGACGGCCATTCTGTCCGCAGTCGCGCCCCACGGAACTCCTCGCCTGGTCCGCGGCGAATCCTCTGGAACTCGCGCTTCGCGTCGAAGGCACGCTCGCGGCGGCCGCGGCGATCCCCGGGCCCTCGCTCGCGGGCCTCGCCTCCGCCACCGTCGCCGACGCCCGCCACGACGACACCTGCCGGCTTGCGGTGGTGGCCGAGTCGATCGAGAGCCTGCGTGGCGACCTTCCCGCGATCGTCGAAGGCCTGCGGACCGGCGCGCGTCCGGCCGGTTCGGCAGACCTCGAGTTTGCGGCGTCCCCCGGGCCACCGGGGCGGGTGGGCATGGTGTTTCCCGGCCTCGGACTGCGGGGCCCGGCCGGGGAAGCGGGGGGAAGGTTCGTCGATCTCGCCCTCTGTTTCCCGGAGCTGCGTCACCTCCTCGACGGCTTCGACGCACGCGACGATCTGCCCGACGATCCCGTGCCGACGAGTTTTCTCCTCGCGCCGCCGGCGGGCCTCCCGCCGGAGTGGCGCGAACGTCTCTCTCGCCGGATGGATCTGCCCGATCTTGCCGCCCTGCGCGGCGACATCACCCCCCGTGCCGCCGTCGACCGCCCCCTGCCGGTGGCCGCCGTGGTGATCTCCAACTGGATCGATTGGAAGGTCGTCGAGATGCTCGGGGTAACGGTGGACTGCGTCTGCGGCCAGAGCCTCGGCGAGCTCTGTGCCGCCGCAGCGGCCGGGGTCTTTCCGATGGCCGACGTGGCGGTCGGCCTGTGGCGCTCCATCGGCCTTCCCCCCTACGACGGCGACGGGCAACTCGCCGTCGCGTTCGCCGCCGAAGGAGCGATCGAGCCGGTTCTGGCACTGGTGCCCGGCGTGAGCATCGCGGTGCATGTCGCCCCCGAGATCCACCTGCTCGGCGGTCGGGTATCGTCCCTCGAAACGGCGATCGCGCAACTGGCCGCGCGAGGCGTGTTCGCGCGACTCCTCCCCTTTCCGCCGCTCCACACCCCGCCGTGCGACTACCTCAACGACACGGTGATCCGAACGGTGGAGGCGGCGTGGGCCTCGGTGAACGAGCCGCGGATTCCCGTCTACTCGTCGTCGGGAGGGGCACCTTCACCACGTGACCGGTCCGACGTGCCGGCGATGGTCTCGCGCCTCCTCAACGAACCGGTGCGCTTCTGGCAGGCGATCCGGCGGATGTATGACGACGGTGTGCGGGTGTTCGTCGAGGCGGGTGATGCCGGGCTCGCGTCGACGGTCGGAGCCGCGATCCCCTCTCACGGCGCGGTCGTGGCGAGCATCGACGAAGAGGACGTCCATCCGCTCACGCAGTTGCATCGCTTCTGTGGCCGGCTGTTCGCCGCCGGCGTGACGATCGATCTTTCGGCCCTCCACCGCCAGCGGGCCCGCGAACGGGCGGCACCGCCACCTCCGGCCCCGCTCCCGGTTCCTTCGGTGCGGTCGATGCCGCTCAAGTTGACGTCCCTCCCCTTCGGCCAGGAGGAATACGAGAAGGGGCTCGAGGCGTTCGGCATCCGGTCCGACGGCACGCCGGTCGCCCCGCCCCCTGCGGCCGAGACCGCGCCCGACATCCGTCCCGCGACGGGGCGCATGCCGTTCGTCGATCGTGTCGTGGAGCATCTTCCGGGCGAGCGGATCGTGATCGAACGCATCCTCGACCTGGACCGCGATCTGATGCTTCACGACCACGCCTTCATCCTCGTGAAGGATCGCAAGCCCATCGAGGCCTGCATGCCCGTGCTCCCGGCGGCGGGGGCTGTCGAGGTGCTGGCCGAGGCCGCCCGGGCACTCCTTCCGGATCTCGGCGTGATCGGTGTCGAAGGGATGCGGGCGACTCGCTGGATCGACCTCCTCGACACCCGCTCGCTCCCGCTCCGGATCGAGGCGAGGGTGGACTCTCGTGACGCCGCGACAGGCGTGGTCTCGGTGCGTGCCGAGATCTTCGTCGACGGGGAAGCACGGGCCGCGGCGGTGGTGCGCATGGGATCGGCCTACGAGCAGACGCTCGAGCCGGCATTCACGCCGCGTGACGGGGCCCGTCCCTGGCTCGATACCGCGGAGGGGATCTATCGCGACCGCCGGATGCACCATGGGCCCCGGCTGCAGACGCTCGTCGAGACCGGCGCGACCGGCGCCACCGGCTGCGACGGCGCGCTCGTCGTTCTGCCGGTCGACGACTGGTTCGTGGACGACCCGGCCCCGACGATGATCCTCGACGTGGGGGTCCTCGATGGCGTGGCCCAGTTCGTCAGTTGCCGGGCGCTGTGCTACGGCAGGGTGACGGTGCCGCTCGGGTTCGCCAGACTCGAACTCTATCGCGGTACTCCCTCCGTCGGCACCCGCTGCTCGGTGCGTGCGGAGCTCATCGAGGGGGACGAGCGGTCGCGAACGTTCGTCTTCGACGTGGAGGTGGGCGACGGCGCGGGAGGGGTGTGGTTTCGGATCGCCCGCTTCACGCTGTGGGCCTTCGACCTCGCGCCGCGGGTGTGGGAAACGCTGCGATCACCGGAGCAGGGCTTCCTTTCGGATCGTCGCCGCTTTCCCTTCCTTCCGGAGGATACGGTGGTGCGGAGGATCGCCCCCTCCGACCTCCAGGGAATCAACCAGGACTGGATTTCGCGGGCCTGCCTGTCGTCTCGCGAGAGGGGTGAACAGGCGGCATACGGCGATTATCGGAGGCGGAAGCAGTGGCTGTTCGGTCGCCTCGCGGCGAAGGATGCTGTGCGGACGTGGCTCCGGGACCGACACGGCGTGGCCTTCGTGCATCCACTCGACTTCGAGGTCCTTGCCGACGAGCGCGGCCGGCCCGTGGTGCATCCGGTGGCGTCCCTTCCCGCCGTGCCCTCCGTCAGCATCGCGCATTCCGGCACGACGGCCACCGCGATGGTCTCAGCCCTCCCCTGTGGCATCGACGAGGAACCCCTCGAGCGCGACACGAGCGCGATCGCAGCCGACTTCTCCACCGCCGCGGAGCGGGAGATGGTCGTAGGCATTCCCGGGAATCCCCAGCTGACGCTGTGGTGCGCCAAGGAGGCGGTCGCCAAGGCACTGGGAAGTGGCCTCGGCGGCAGGCCGGGCGATTTCGTGGCCGTGGCGGCCGGTGCGGATGGCCGGTTCGTGGTACGGCATCTCCCCTCGGGAGCGGAGCACGCCGTGGCGACGGCCGAGGACCACGGGAGCATCGTCGCCTGGACTCCGGCGCTCCCTGCGGAGCCGGCATCGCCCCGGTCCGTCGCGGAGGAGCGCGTCCCGGCGAAGATCGCCATCGTCGGCGCCGGCTCGATGGGCCGGGGGATCGCCAGGCTCGCCGTCGCACGAGGAATCGCGGTGACGCTTGCCGACTCGGATGCCGAGACCCTCGAGAAAGGTCGTCAGGCGATTCTGGGCGGATACCCGCACGCGATCGTGAGTGTCTTCAGCGACCCGACCGCCGCTGTGGCCGGTGCCGACGTGGTGATCGAGGCGATCACCGAGGAGGAGGAGGCGAAGCGGGTACTCCTGGCGAGGCTGGAGCCGCGGCTCGAGCCGCACGCCTTTCTCGCCACGAACACCTCGTCGATCCCCGTCGCCGTCCTTGCCGGAGATCTCGATCGTCCGGAGCGGTTCTGCGGCGTTCATTTCTTCAATCCGGTCGTCCCCGGGGGGATCGTCGAGATCGTGCGCGGTGTCGCGACGAGCCCACGGACCGCGGCCAAGGCGGAGGCGCTCGTCCGGGCTCTGGGCTGCCGTCCGCTCGCGGTGGGGGATGGGCCCGGTTTTCTCGTCAACCGCATCAACCACCCCTTGATGCGCGAGGTGCTCGAAGTGCTCTCCGAGGGCGCGACCCCGCGACAGATCGACGATGCCATGAAGGCGGTGGGGTGGTTGCGGGGACCGACCGAACTCTACGACATCGTCGGTATCGACGTCGCATTGCGGGCCGGACGCAATCTGTCCGTCGCGTTCTTCGGACCGACGGACGCCCCCATGATCCTCGTCCGGTTGATGGCTGCTGGAAGGCTGGGAGTGAAGACGGGGCGTGGGTTCTACGCGTGGGACCACCCCGCGGCGTACGCGATCGAAGGCCTCGCTGGCGACGGTCAGAGTGTGCCCCGCGACGACCCCGAGGCGGAGGAGCTGCTCCGCGCGTGCCGCCGGGGCGATCACGTTTTCTCCGCCGCCGAGATCCAGACCCGCTTGCGGCTGGTCGCGCTTCTCGAGGCGACGCGAGTCCTCGACGAGGCGATCGTCGAGGATCCCCGTGACATCGATCTCGCGTTCGCGGGCAGCGGCGCGTTCCGCTCAACGAGCGACGGGCTCCTCGCGTGGGCGGACATGTTCGGCGCGGCGGCGATCGTCGAGATGCTCGGTCGATTCGCCCACCTCGGTTCGCGGATGCAGCCGACGGGGCGACTACTGCGGATGGCAGCCAGGGGGGAGACATTCCTCGACCCCATCCCCAAATCCTGAGCACGTTTCTGAGGGGGAGTTCTCGTGCCCCGTTTTGCGCGGGAGGGTGTTAGGGGATGAAGCAGCGACACCGTGCTCGAGCGTGCCTGGGCGATCGATGTGGCGGGGTCGACCACGGCTCGGAATGCGATCGTGACGCCGCGGTACCTCTTCGCAGCCCGTCGTGCACCGGAGCACCTGCGGGGCGAAATCGGCCCCGAGTGTGTCGCTCAAGAGATCGAGGAGGGGATGGAGCGGCCTTGCGTGCGTGACCTGCCCCCCTTCAACAGCACCACTTCCAGAGAGAATCCGGGTGTGGAGCAAACCAAGGGAGGCCACCAATGCCACGCGGAAAGAAGGAACTGGCTGAGCAGATCATCCCCAAGCTTCGGGAAATGACGTTGACCGAAGAGCCATATCCCTCACGTCGAGATGGTGCGTGTCGTCGCGGCCAGTCGGGTTCATGCCAGGTCGTTCTCAGAACCATACAGCAGGGGGCGATCGGCCGTTCGACCCGTTAGGAGCCCATTGCGATGTCGAGAATCTTGACTTTGGCGTCGGTCTGCATCAGCGTGATGCTCTTCAGCGTCTTGCCCGCCGGGATCGCGCGGCTGTAGCCATAGAGATACACCGGCCGCCCGTCCTTTGTGCCGTCGCCCTTGTTGCGATAGTCCATGGTGGCGATCTTCGTTTCACCGGCGTAGTTCTGCGGGCTCGCCCAGTCGCTGATCGACTGCACCCAGGAGTCCGTCGATCCATCGGTGAAGAGGAGCTTGAAGAGCCGGTCCTGCCGGGGGCCGTTCACGGCCGTGGCGGCGAGGTTGATCGTGCGGTAGTTACCCTGCGGCACCGCGATCGTCTGGGCCGCCATTGCGATCGCGCCAGGCTGATTGGGCGCCCCCACGTCGAAGGCAACCTTGCCAAACGGGATTGCCTTGCCGCTGCCGAGCGCCTCAAAGGAGTAGGCGTTGCCCTGGCCGTCCAAGCCGCCGATGAACCGGGTGCCGTCGGTGACGACGCCGGTGGTCGTCGGGGCCGAACGGCCCATCTGGATATCCAGAAACCTCACATTCGGGTTGTTCGGCAGCGTGATGCTCGCCAGGGTCTTACCCTTCTCGAGAGTCTGGCTGTAGCCGTACAGATGCACCGAATGCTGGCCCTTGGTGGCGTCGTTCTTGTTGTAGTAGGGCAGGGCGATTGCCTGCTCGCCGGGGAAGTTCAGCGGTTTGGCCCAGTCGCTGACCGACTGGGTCCAGGTGCCCGTCGTGCCGTCGGTGTAGTTCAGCGTGAAGGTCAGGTTCGGCTGGGCGCCGTAATACACGGACGCGCCGGCGAGGTTGACCGTGCCGTAGTCGCCCTGCGGGACCGGGATCGTCTGGCCCTTGGCGATGATGGTGTGGGGCTGATTGGGGAGCCCGAAGGTGAAGGCGACGTTACCGAACGGGACAGGCTTGCCGCTGCCGAGTGCCTCCCAGGAGTAGGTCTGGCCCAGGGTGTCGAAGCCGTCGCCGAGGATCCACGTGCCGTCGGTCGTGATGCCGGTGGTCAGGTGTGTGGTGTCGATCGGCTTGCCGTCCTGCCCCATGAGCAGCGTGGCGACGGGGCTCGTGCCGGCGAAGTTGTTGGCGGCAACGGTGAAGTAGACCGGGCCCTTGCTGACATCGAGCCCAGTGACCCGATACGCGGTGTCGCTCCAGTTGGGGAAGGTTCTGGTCGTGGCTCCCTGACGAGCCGTCACGGTGTAGGACGTCACCGGCGTGCCGCCGTCGGCCGCGGGCGCCTTCCAGGAAAGCGTGGCCATGCCTTCGTGCGGGCCGGGAGTGACCTTCAGGTCGGTCGGGGGGACGGGGTTCGTCCACAACTGAACCGTCATCTTCTGGTCTGCGAATAGACTTTTTTGGCGACCCTTCACTGCCCAGATTGAGCCGTCAACGCCGGTGGTCAGTCCCACGACGCCTCCGATGTTTATCGGATCGCCCTGAACGAACCACGTCCCTCGCTCATTTACGACCTGCTGGACAGTACCGTTAGATTTACTACCAGTCCAGATCGACCCGTCCGGGCCCGCGGTCAGTAAATACGGAGTCCCATCTACGCTGATCGCTGATCCCTTCACGAACCACTGTCCATTCTCATTTACGATTCGCTGGAGGCTGCCCGGACCATCATCAAAATGGGGCCTGCAACCCACCCAGATCGACCCGTCCGCCGCCGTTGTCAGCGACCAGGGGTCCTTGTCGACCGTCAGCGCCGCGCCGAGCACGTTCCATGCTCCATCCTCGAACTTGACGATCCGCTGAACGGACCCTCCATTAGTCCCCGGTTTACAGGCGACCCAGATCGAGCCGTCTGGGCCCGCGGTTATCGCCCACGGATCCTGATCGACCGGGATGGGCTCACCTTGCACGAACCAGTTACCGTTCTGATCCTGTACGATTCGTTGGACGGACCCCGGAGCTGGAGAAGAATCGGAACTGGTGCGGGAAACCACAAAGATCGTGCCATCAATGCCGGTGGTTATGCCTCGGGGCCATTTATCGACCGTGATGGCTTCTTTTCGAACCCAACTGCCGTTTTCCTGCACGATCCGTTGAACGGTCCCCTGGTCGGGGTGTTGATCAGTAGGCATGCCGGCGACCCAAATCGAGCCGTCAAGACCAGTGGTCAAAGCTATCGGATTCTCGACCCAAATCGGCGATTGAGCCGTCCATGTCCCAGCCGCGTTCTTGACAATCTGCTGAAGAAAAGTCACGTCCTCCGTGTATCGGGATGCGACCCATAGTGATCCATCCAAGCCGGTCGTCATTGCTCTTTGTTGGCCGCCCACAACGTTATTAGAGGGAGTGCTCTCTCTCATGTCGACGACCGTCGCCGGCCCGAACACCACCTTCGTCTCCGGCCCGCTGCCTGAGGCATTTTTGGGCACCACGCTGAAGGTGTAACTGGTGCGCGGATCGAGTTTGTCGAAGAACCAGAGCGGCGTACCCGCCGTGATCGTCTTCTGGCCGTTGACGTAGACGTCGTAGAAGGCCGCTCCGGCCGACGGCGACCACTCGAGGAGGAGCTCTCCGGTGCCCGCCGGCGTCGCGACGAGATTCTCGACGGCCGCAGGGACTCCGGTGACGGGGTTGACCGAGCCCACGATCCCCGAAGGAATCGCGCCGCGCTAGATATCGAACCAGCGAAGCTGCCCGTAGGCGGCGTTAAGCAAGGTGCCTCGGTGGCTGGCATCGTCGAGCGGCACGAGCTCGAGGTTCGTCTTGCCGAAGGTGGCGGCCTGCCGAGTGTCGAGGATGGTCGCCACCGACTCGGGCACGATCTCGTCGGCGAGGCCGTAGTAGGTTTGCATGTCGCTCGCGAGGCCGGTCGATCCGACTCCCGCATCGCGAATGAGGCCCGCAAAGGCCGTCCTCGAGAAGGCGCCGGCATCCTGTCCGAGGCGATCGGCGATGAACTGCGCCGGCGCCGCCGAACGGGTGACGCCGTCCATCGTCATGACCGGTGTCGGATCGCCGCCCACGACCGAACGGAACGTGAACTCGGGGAGGGCCTCGAACTCCCGCATGAAGAACTTCCGCGCGAAGTCGTAGTTGCCGCCGAAGAGTTCGAGGGCCGCGCCGGGCTTCCGGCCATAGGCCCCGAGCGAGAAGGCTGCCAGCTGCGGAATCGCGACATTCCACGGGCCGTCTGGCACGGTCGTGTCGGAATACGGCCGTGGATTGAAGATCATCCGGTTGACGAACATCTCGAGGTCGGAGGGCGTAGCCGCCGTCGAGACACCATCGATCTTCACCCCCTTGGCCTCGAGCGCCTCCTGGAAGGCGATCGTGGCCAGCCCGCCGGTCGACCAGCCGTTCAAGAAGAGCTTGTCGGCGGTCAGGGCCAGGCTCTGGAGCAGCTTCTGCGAGGCGGCGTGCATGTCGAGATTGGCCTGCTGGCCGCTCTGCTTGGCCAGGAAGCTGTCGAGCTCGACCGAGTTGCCAAGGCCAAACGAGTCGGCGGCGATCACCGCATAGCCGTTCCCGGCGAACTGGGCGACGTTGAGCCGAGTCTCGTAGGCGGAGTCGTAGAGCTGCTTCTGGGTGAGGCCGTACCGGACCGGCGTCGTGTCGTCGGTCTTGTCCCAGAAGAAGGCTTGGGACGGGGCCGACTCCTTGAGCAGCAGCTCACCATGCTGGTAGCAGACGAGCGGCAAGGCGCCTGTCCCCCCCTTGGGAATCGCCACCAGACCGTAGGCCACGGTGGGGCGATTGCCCTGTTCCGGGATCGTGGAGCGGTAGGCCACGCGGTAGAGCTCGACCTCGTTCTTCGCCGACCTGAACACCGGCGGCGCGTAGTCCTTCAGGTATTCAGCGTCGCCGTCATTCAGAAAGCCCAGCTGCTCGTCGTTCAGGATCGTGTTGAGGTCGTCCTGCGAGAGGCTGTCGCTCTCCCCAAACGTGAGCTTCTCGAAGTGGGTGCCGATCACGACGACGCGGCTGCCCGAGTGGGTGAAGGTCTTGCCGAAGTTGCCGCCGACGGCCGTGACGCTGTTGCCGAAGCGATCCTTGAGGTCGGCGCCCGCAGGCAGGACGATCACTTCCCCGGGGAGGCCGTTCTCGCCGCGAAACGCGGGATTCGCCGCCGACGCGCGTCGGGGCAGTGTGACGGCAAACGTGAGCGTCTTCGTGCCCGAGCCGAAGGCGTAGGCGAGCGACCGATCCTGCCCACCGATCGTCACAGGGATGGTCGGCTTCCCCTTGACGGTCACAGGTCCGTCGAAGGTCACCTTCAGCGAGACCTGCTGGCCCTTCGTGGCAAAGTCTCCGGAGGAGGCGACCACGGGGCCGGTGGCGTCCACGCGGATGCGGCTCGTGTTCACGGCCGGGATCACGTCGCTCGCCGGATTGCCCGCCCGGTCCAGGATCTGATTGGCGGCGAAGTCGAAGTCGCGGACGGCGGCCGAGTTGACTCTGCCCAGACTGATCCCGTCGGTGTCGACGTCATTCGCGGCGACGGTCATACGGAACGTGAGCGATCTGGTGCCGCTGCCCGACACGTACCGCGCTTCGTGCATCGCGTAGCCGACTTCGACAGGGAGCGTGACGGCGCTCTGGTCGCCGACCACCTTCACCGGTTCGTTGAAGTTGACCTTGAACGACAGCGCCCGATCGGTGCCGTAGGTGCCCGCCGCCGGCAGCGTGACCGATCGGACCACCGGTGCGATCATGTCGGGCAGCCCGGGCATGACCGCCAGCGCCAGCCGCGGCTCCAGCGACTCGAGCTTCAGATCCCGCTCCCGATCGCTCCGGCGACGGCGCCTCGCGGCCTCGCGGGATCGGCGGGAGGGGAGGCCTGAATCGCGGAAGAAGCGGACCATGGATACTGCCCTTGTACCTGGGGACGCGCGGATGCAGTGTGCGGAGACATCCAGCTATCGGAATCGCGCAAAAGTGACGGCGGGGATGATTTCTTCCAGACGCGGAGCGGTGAAGCGAATTGCCGCGACGCGCGCGACCGAAGACGCAGCCGACTGACCCGCTCTGAAAACGGAGAGGGGAGCAGGAACGTTCTCGCGACCTGCCCCCTCGCGTTGGAATCGCATTGGCTGAATCACGTCAGGCCCGCTTGCGATGGCGAACGAGCGAGTAGCAGCCGTAGGCCAGACCGGCGAGGGCCATGGCGGACGTCGTGGGTTCGGGGACGGCGGTGACGGACACCGACATCTGATAGGGCCCATTGCCTACGTTTTGGAAAGTTCCATTGCTGTTCGAGAAGTACTCGCCCGTGACACCCGTGCCCGCGCTGTTCGACGCATACCACCATTTCGTCAGCGCGCCGTTGTTGGTCGAGAGTCCCACCCATTACCGTGTGTTGGCAGCCAACGACAGCGGGGATACGAGTGACACGTTCCAGACGCTCGCGGTCGCACTCAGGCTGGAGTCGCTGACCGTCCCGATCGCTGCGTAGAGGGCTCCCGGCGATGGTGGACTCGTGCCGTTATTGGAGTTGAAGATCCCGATTGACGTAATGCCAGAAGATCCGCCCCCGTTGGACAGGAGCAGCTGAACGCCCGTCAGACGAACGCCCGCCCCGACTCCCGTCGAAAATGAGCCGTAGAGGGGACCATTGACGAGCCCCCCCTGGCCCACGAAGTCGCTGCCTCCGGAAGCCTGGCTGAGATTGTCGTAGATCAAGCCCGCGCGACAGATCGGCGCGGCCGCCGCGAGGAGTATTGCCATTCCGGCCGCAACAGTCGTCAACAGATTCTTCATCGGGAAAGTCCTGATTGTTTGGGATAAATCGTCAGTGGGTGAGGTTCAATCGGCCAAGGCACTTCGCACGTGTCGGCCGAGAAGGCCTTCCACCCGGGGAAGAGGGATGCGGGTTGGGCCACCTCGACAGTCAACGATCGCCGAGGCTGCCCTGCTGAGTCGGTGTGCTCGAAGATGATTCCCGGGAAAGAGTGGCGTACTGGGTTCAAAGCAGAAAAACGGCCGGCGTTGTCACGTCAGGCCCGCGTGCGACGACGCTCGAGCAGGCCGAGGACTCCCCCGACCGAGGCAAGGACGCTCGCCATGCCAGCGGGGTCGATCTCGGGAACCGGGACAGGGCCGCCGACCGAGAGGGCCGACCTTGGCACTGCCATGAAAAGGTCGTCGGAGGACCCGAAGCCGCCGTTGTACTTCACCGAGAAGTTGCCCGTCAGCAGATCGTCGAACGAGTTGAAGACTTCGATCCCGATCACGTTGCCGCTGCCCGAGTCCGTGCGGTAGTACCTGCCGTTCGCGGCGAAGAAGCGATCTTCTTCGGCGTAACGGAAGCTCCTGTGATTGGTGCCATTGTCATTCAGGACGTCGGCGATCGAGGCATACCGCCTGATGTAGTGTATCGGGAACGACTCGCTGTCCCGTTGCGCATAGAAAAAGTTGTAGATCCCTCCGTCCGAATCGGCGAACCACGTTCCCGGATCGCCGTCACCTGGTGACGTTCTGTGAAAACCGTGCGTGTCCGCCGCCGAGTCGTTGATCAGGTTCTCGAGTTGCGTCCCGTAGTCGTGCAGGAAGAAGGCGTTTCGGCTCGACGGAGAAACAGAGTGATCGACCCAGTAGTAATGAGTCCCGTCGAAGAACGCGGATTTGCCGTAATTGGGGTTCGACATGGCCTGCGTCCAGAACTGGTTTTGGTACGTGACCATGTCGGACGCAGACTCGAAGGCTCCGAGGTGGTCGAACGATCCGTCGGACCGCTTGTTGCCTCGAACGAACACCGGGTCGACGATTTCCGCCTGAGCGGCCGCGGCCACGAGCAGGATGGCAACGATCGCAGGCACAGTCGCGCTGAACATCGAAGGGGCTTTCCTGGTGGGAGGAGATCGTGAAGGATGGTTCTCGCCGACTGCGACTGCCTCCGGCCAGACGGACTCGGCAATACCTCGCATCGTGAACGAGATGGTCAACGGCGGCTGCGACGCGTGCCCGTTCTGAGGCCGGCGCCCTGCAGCGGTAGACTCGAGCGCGTGCGATTGGTGTCGGCTGTCGAAGCAGGATTTCCAAGGCAGGTCGACTCACCGGGCGCGTTGGAGTTGCTGAATCTCCTTGGTGGCTGCGGCGTCGAATTGAAACTGGTCGCGTGCGTTCTGTGCTATGGCGAGCAGGAGGCATCGGTAGAGTCGCGAATCCCTGTTGAGCGCCCGGAGATTCGGCATCAAGTTGCCTTCCGCCCACGGCGTGGACTCCTTTCCCGGGGCGAGCGTCACGCCCGGCATCGCCCACACGATGGCATAGCGCAGCATGGCCACGGACGCACCATGCGTTTTCGATTGCACGGTCGCAAGCGGCCTATTCGCTACGCTGCGCAGCACTGGAATCCAGTCGCTCGTGGCGGTGCTCGTCCACTTGAAGACGCCCAACGTTGTGCGATCGTTATAGTTTGATATCCCACGGAGGATGGCGTTCTTGAGGCGAATGAAATCCGCGGCATCATCATCGTCGCTTTTTTTGTAGAGCCCGAGGTAGTCCCAGTTCGCAGATGACTTCAGGATACTCTCGAGGCCGCTCGGCAACGTGGCTTTCGCGCGGGTATCGAGCCACAGTCTGTGCTGCTTCGCAAGCGATAAGAGTTTTTCCATCTCGTTCGCTGTCTTCAAGAAAAGTCCGCCGTGGATCCGCGCGACCGAAAACATCGCTCCCATTTGAACCGCCGCCACGACGATCTCGGAGCAGAACGCTTTCTTCATGGTGTGGGGAGGCTTGTAAACGTTTTGATTCTCCATATACAGCATGGCCCGCGCCCAGTACTTCCCTTGGAGGGCGCGGTGGGCCCCGTGCTTGCTGCTGCGAAACACGGACGTGACCGCTCGCCAGTTGCCGTACTCGGTACCGTGGGAAAGACATTCAACGGCAAATGAGACGTCGCTGCGGTCGGATTCCGAAGCCTTTGAGCGGTAGACTCGAGTGCGAGCGGCCTCGAGGGCTCGTTTCGTTGACCCGTGCCTTTGGAGCCACATGGTGACCATTTCTTCTCCCCTCATGTTGACCCGGGTGTTATCGCGGTAGCCGATCTCGGCGTGACCGAATGCGTATGCCCCTTGGTCGACGTATTGGCCGTCGATGTTGGAGACGACCCGCTCCAGGAACAGGACGTCACCGTCTTCAATTTTCATGACACTCTCGTTTCAGAAAGGGCTCGAGAATAACCGGCTCGGCACGCAAATACGCTCACGAGAAGCACGCGTACGCGCACGCTCGCTTGGCTGCATCGGCGCCTTCCCGGTGAGGGTGCTCAGCCGACGAACACGCCGCTGGTGGTCTTGGCGGTGAACCCGCGAATCTTCTGGTTCGTCAGGTCAGCGCGCTGCGTCCAGGGGTCGGCGCTGCCTTCGGCATACGCGAACAGCTGGATCGTCGGGCTCGTGCCGGGGCCGGATGCGACCAAGACTTGGCCTGCCCGGGCCGCCACGCGAACGCCCCCCTTGAAGGCCACGCCGAGATCCTTCCTCGAAACGAGTGTGCCCTTGAGGCCGTCGTAGATGCTCACGGTCCGAGCATTGTCGAACCCGACCACCACCTCCGCGCGACCGTCGCGATTCATGTCGGCCGCGGCGACGAACACGCCGTTGCCCCCGACCAAGGCGAAGGCCTTGAGCAACGCCGTCTGCGGCTGCGTTATCGGCATGTTCTCGTTCCTGGCGGCCACGGTCAGGAGCCTGCCGCTGTAAATCTCGACGGCCGCCTTCGCGCCGGGGCCCCGGCCCACCACCACGTCGCCGTAGCCGTCGCCATCGACGTCGCCGCCGGCCACACGGACGCCCCCCCTCGCCCCGACTCCGAACGCGCGGAAGGATTGGAGCATCGTGCCGCGGCGACCATCGTAGATGTTTATTTGGCTTTGCCGGTTCCCCGCCGAGCCCACGACCACATCCGCGAAGCCGTCGCAATTGACGTCGGCCGTGGCCACGAACACACCCGGCCGTGCCGCCGCTCCGGTGGCGCCGGCAACGAGCGGAAACATCCTCGCCACTTGCCAGATCACGGTATTCCTCGCACCATCGACGACGACCACGGTGTCTCCGCCGCCCGGGCCGGAGCCGTAGACGTAGTCGACGACGCCGTCGGCATTGATGTCGCCCGTGGCTGTCCGCCATTCGCCGAAGTACGCCGGCAGGAGCTGGCCGGGCGAGGTCTTCACGATGGGGCTGACCGGCGCGCCTGGGTTGCGGAATTCGAGCACCGGCCGCGTGTTCACCCCGACGGCTGCGACCGTGAAGATCGCAGGGTTTGTGGCCGACGCTGCATGGGACACGACTGGGTAGTCGATGCGGTAAACGTGGCTCGTCGGCGCAGGAGCGACATCCTCGGTGCGGAAGCGCGTCTGCATGTCGGTGCCCCCGGTGCCATCGACGTAGGAAACGAAGGAAGCGGTGCCGTCCTCGTCGGTCGCCAGCGCCGAGTTCTTGAACACTCCCGCCGAAGGGACATTTCCGGTAGCGGTGGTGGTGAGGAGCCTCGTGCGGCTGGTTGTCATGTCGCGAACGAAGACGCCCCCCTTGAACGCCCGGTCGTAAATGCCCTGCGCGAGGTTGTTGGCCGCGCTCGAGAACATCACGAACCGACCGCTGTCGCTGATCGTGTTGAGAACGTCACGCGAACCGGCCGGCGTCGGCGATCCGAGCGTCGCCTTGTTACCCGAGGCATTGGGCTTGCCGGTGATGTCGGGCAGGCCGGAGGCATCGACGGCGAAGCCCACCGACACGAGGGTCGTGGTCCCCGCGGCCCCGGCGTCCCAGTCGATCTTCCGCATCCAGAGGTTGTTGAAGCCGCCGAGGATGAATCCGAGCGGGAGTGGCGCCTGCGGCGGATTCTGCGTGAAGGGGTAGGGCGAGGTGAAACCCGGGAGGTAGAAGTTGTTGGCGGCGGTGTCGAAGAGGAACGACGTGCCGTCAGCCGACATGCCGCCGAAGCTGGCGATCCGGTTGGTGTTAGCCAGCCCGTCGGGGGTGTTGACGAGCGCGGCCTTTCCGGCCGAGTCGGTCGTTGCCGCCGAGTTGAAGCGGAAGCCGTAGATGTCGATCGGATTACCCTGGTACGTCGCCCAGTCCGCCCCGATCGAATAGGAGGGCTGTGCCAAATCTGCCGTCACGTTGACCCACCCCTGCACGAGGTTACCTGCCGACGACGTGAAAGCGATCGTGAGACCGTCGGTGCTGATGGCGTGGTTCTGGGAGTCCCACAGCTCCGTCAAGATGACGATGTTGAAGGTGTTTCCAGTGAGGATGTTGGGCTGGTCCGCACCGGCGGCAGCCTTCGCGTTTTGCCAATCCCGGCTGACGAGGAGATTCGTCCCCGAATCGATGTCATTGACGAACACGTCGGAGGAAAAGTCGGAGTCGGTCGTGTCGGCCACGATGTCCGCGGAGGTCCGCCGCGTGCTGTACACCACCCGCTTGCCGTTGCCACTGATCTGGCTGAACATCGGCTCGAAGAGTTCGGTCACCGATTTGCCGGTCGACCATTGCACCTGCAGGTAGCCGAGGGCTTCCTTCCCGTCCTTGGTGATGCTCACGGTCTTCGCTGACCACTGGCCTGCGGCACCACTCCCGCCGAAGCCCGTGTTGCTGGCGACGAAGCAGTCGAGCGTCCACTGCGCCCCCCCCTGCGTGCTCTGCGTGTCGAGGATGTCGGGCTTCACCGTGTCGATCCATCCGGCCGGCACCCAACTGTCGTAGAGCACGCGCGTGCCGTCGTCGGAGATGCCCTTGTTGAGCGTCTGCGACTCGATCGGCTCGACCAAGGAAGGCGAGAAGAAGTCGGTCGGATTGGGGGAAAACACCGTCTCCTGGGAAAACACGCCGGTCGCCATCGGCTGGCCCGCGATCGGCGGGGTCAGCCCCGATGGCGCAAGCGCCACTGCCTGCTGTTGGCCCGTGGCATTCAGCCGGCTGACGAGCGAGATGTTGTTCGCGGGATCCACGCCGTTGGCCCGCCAGACGAACACGTCGACCGTGCCCATCTGGATGTTCTTGAACGTCTGTTGCTGACCTTGCCCGGTCACCTCGAACGGCCGGAAGGTCGCCTGATCGTTCTGGACCGGCACGCTCGCGTCGTATTCGTTGGCATTGATGACCGAATCGAACACCACGCTCTGGCCGTCGCCGCTCAAGTCCGCGGTGAGGGGCTCGAACTTGGCCCACAGGCCGAGGCCGGGACCGACCCAGGTCGAGCCCTCGACCCCGGCATAGCCGGCCGACTGCACCGTGCTGCCGGCGCGGTGCGTCACGAGCCTCGTGATGCCACTCTGCGTGTCGAGCCAGAACAGGTCCTGATGGATCGAGGGGATCGTCTGCTGGCCCTTGATCACGTTGGTGTCGGCGCTCGAAAAGAGCACGTAGCGCCCCGAGTCACTTACGTCCACGAGCGAGGCGCCCGCTGGAATCGGAAGCTGGTCGTAGGCGGGGAATCCCCCCGAGGCGTCACGCGGCACCGCCAGATCGATGAGCGTGGCCGTGAAATTGATCCGCGCCTCGAGCCGCTCGGCAGCGGCGAGCCGGCTCTTCCGCGTGGCGCGGGCCTGGGCCGGCAAGCGGCGCGGGGAACGGGCGAAAAGGGAGAGCAGGCTGGCGGGTCGCATGGGGGCCTCTACCGGGGGGGGTGGGGGATGTTATGGATGTGTTCGAGTGGACGGGGATGGAGCGGCAGCGGGAAGCCGAAATCACGTGGAAGGTGGTACGAACGACCGTTTGCGTGAGTAGATCCGGGCGGATGAGTTCATGAGCGTGCCGCTCCATTCGTACTTCTGGCGGATACCGTCTTCCGGGCGCTTCATGTCGGCTGAATCCACGTCGATCCAGTCGTCGAGTCGGCGGTTGTCCCAGATGCCCTGGAGATCGACTCTCGTCTCGCGCGTCGCCGTGTTCCGCGGGAGAATGATCTGGCTTCGGATTCCGTTGTCGATCTCGAAGTCGAAAATCTCGCGGTCCACCGCCTCGGCCTCGGTCATGAGAACCTGCAGCAGGGTGTCGATGTTGAGAATGCTCGACGTGAGGTTGATTCCGTCTTCGACCGGATCATGGACCCGGACGCTCGACATCCCGATGGTCGAGTCGGTCAGGCTGAAGCCGTTGTTGCCCGCGTGGTTGGACTCCACGGCCTTGATGCTCCATTCACCGCGCACCGCCCCGATCACCGAAATCGCGTCGATGTCGTCGCGCCGGTTGCCGTTGCCGTCGCCGCCCTTCGGATCCTTCCGGCCCAGATAGTTGGCCACGATGGAGTCGGCGATGAACGAGGACGCGTTCCTGGCGACGATCGAACTGATGTTGTCCCTGCTCGCCACCCTCGTGCCGCCACAGAAGAAGACGCCCCCGTTCTCGGCCACCGCCACCGGCTCGTTGGCGTCGTTGGCGGCCTGGAAGGTGACGTTCTTGGCGACGAGCCTGGATCCGGAGTCGAAGATCAGGGCCGGGGAGGTGAGATACCCGAAGTGCCCTCGGCCGTTTCGGATTCGCACCTCGACACCGTCCTCGATCGAGAGCGTCACCCCGAGCGGAACGTGGACCTCGCCCGTGATCACGTAGACCGTGCCCGCGCGGAAGGTGGTGTCCGCGGTGATCCACTTCGACACCTCGACGATGCCGTTCACTGCCGGCGGCAGGACGAA
>Ga0164293_10000622_pt1 | contig 28660 bp, 30 predicted proteins | sample GEODES118metaG_FD_111487 | JGI IMG/M metagenome (GOLD analysis project Ga0164293, IMG submission 111487) | Eutrophic lake water microbial communities from Lake Mendota, Wisconsin, USA - GEODES118 metaG | ecosystem: Environmental > Aquatic > Freshwater > Lake | place: USA: Lake Mendota...
CAGAGATGTTGACCGGGTGCACGCGGTAGGGAAGGCCGCATTCCTCCAGCATGATGTGAATCTTGTGCCCGTTGGGCGTGGGCCAGGAGTAGAGGTCGATCATGGGTACTGCCAGTGGGTTTGAGTTCAGCCGCCGCGGGTGACAGGGACGGGTTCCTGGCGGCCGACGCTGCCCCAGCGACCCAACTCCCACTTGGCGATGGCATTGCGGTGCACCTCGTCCGGGCCGTCGGCAAATCGCAGGGCGCGCGCCGCCACGTAGGCGTAGGCCAGCGGGAAGTCGTCGCTCATACCGCCGCCGCCGTGGGCCTGAATGGCCCAGTCGATGACCTGGCAGGCCATGGTCGGCGCGACCACCTTGATCATGGCGATCTCGCTCTTGGCGGTTTTGTTGCCGGCGACGTCCATCATCCAGGCCGTCTTGAGCGTTAGCAGGCGCGCCATCTCGATGCGGCAGCGGGCCTCTGCGATTCGCTCTTGGGTCACCGTCTGGTGGGCGATCGGCTTGCCAAAGGCCACGCGGGAGATCACCCGCTTGCACATGTACTCCAGGGCGCGCTCGGCCAGGCCGATCAGGCGCATGCAATGGTGGATCCGGCCGGGGCCCAGGCGACCCTGGGCGATCTCGAAGCCGCGTCCTTCGCCGAGCAGGATGTTCTCGGCCGGAACGCGCACGTTTTCGAAGTACATCTCGGCGTGCCCGTGCGGCGCGTCGTCGTAGCCCATGACTGGCAGTGGCCGCACGATGCGGATGCCGGGGGTATTGGCAGGCACCAGGATCATGCTTTGCTGCGAGTGCTTGGGCGCATCAGGATCGGTCTTGCCCATGAGGATGAAGATCGCGCAGCGCGGGTCGAGCGCGCCAGAAATCCACCACTTGTGACCATTGATCACGTAGTCGTCACCCTGGCGCTCAATGCGGGTGCAGATGTTGGTGGCGTCAGACGAGGCCACCTCGGGCTCGGTCATCACGATGGCCGAGCGGATCTCGCCGCGCAAGAGGGGGTGCAACCAGCGCTGGCGTTGTTCAGGCGTGCCGTAGCGGGCGATGGTTTCCATGTTGCCGGTGTCCGGTGCGCTGCAGTTGAAGACCTCGGACGCCCAGGGCACCCGGCCCATCGTCTCGGCAAGGGGCGCGTACTCCTGGTTGGTGAGGCCCGCACCTTCCACCCCGGCAATGGCGGCGGTGTCCGCCGGCAGCCAGAGGTTCCACAGGCCAGCGCGCTGGGCCTTTTGCTTGAGCTCTTCGATGACGGGGATTGGCGACCAGCGCTTCCCGGCAGCCGTCTGGGCTGCGAGTTGCTCGTCGAAGATCTTTTCCGAGGGGTAGATGTGGTCCTCCATGAACTGGATCAGGCGGGCTTGTAGATCCTGTGTGCGCTGGGAGTATTGGAAGTCCATGGTGGTCTCGCTGGGGTGGTGGTCTGTGAGGGGAGGGCGTGTCTTGAGGGACGTACTCGGGTCGTCAATGCGCACGTTGGGCAAAGGCCCAGGCTAATTCGGCCAGGCCCCGAGCGCCGGCGCCAGCGCTGCCCGCTTGTGCGCTGGAGGCGGTGCCGTCCAGTGCCCGCTTGGTGATGCCCTGGAGGATCGCTGCCAGGCGGAACAGGTTGTAGGCCAAGTAAAAGTTCCAGTCCTGGGCCAGCCCTTCGGGTGTGGCAATGCGGGTGCGTTCGCACCAGCGGCGGATGTAGTCGGCCTCCGAAGGAATGCCCAAGGCCGGCAGGTCCAGGCCGCCGATCCCACGGAACTGCCCGGGCGGGATGTGCCAGGACATGCAGTGGTAGCTGAAGTCGGCCAGTGGGTGACCCAGGGTCGACAGCTCCCAATCGAGCACCGCGATGACCCGCGGCTCGGTCGGGTGAAAGATCAGGTTGTCCAGCCGGAAGTCGCCATGCACGATCGACACGCAGGATTCGTCCCGGGCGGTGGCAGGCATCTGGGCCGGCAGCCAATCGATCAGGCGGTTCATTTCGGCGATGGGCTCGGTCACCGAAGCCAGGTACTGCTTGGTCCAGCGCCCAATTTGCCGCTCGAAGTAGCTACCTGGCCTGCCGTAGTCCGACAGGCCGCGGGCGGATACATCCACCGTGTGCAGGGCGGCAATCACACGGTTCATCTCGTCGTAGATTGCGCCGCGCTCGGAGGGCGTCATGGCGGGCAGAGACTGGTCCCACAGCACCCGGCCTTGCTTGAACTCCATCAGGTAGAAGGCGCGGCCAATGATGGACTCGTCTTCGCACAGGCACAGCATCTCCGGCACCGGAACGTCGGTGCCGGCCAGGCCCCGCATGACCTTGAACTCCCGTTCGATCGCGTGGGCAGAGGGCAGCAGCTTGGCAACCGGACCAGGTTTTGCCCGCATCACATAGGACCGGCCAGGCGTTATGAGCTTGTAGGTGGGGTTGGACTGCCCGCCCTTGAACATTTCGACCGTGAGCGGGCCCTGGAAATCGGGCAGTTGACCAGCGAGCCAGGCCGATAGGGCAGCGGTATCGAACGCATGCTTGTCTGCGACCGGTCGGGTGCCCTCGAAGGAGGAAAAATCGGTGCTCATGGCAGGGGCTCGCTCTCGGGTGTCAAAGGGACGTCGCTGCCGAGCCTGCGGCCGTGATGGGCACTCAGGCCCGGTCGCTGTCGGCCTCGACAATGCGCAGCAGGGCCGGCCGGTCCCGGACCACCAGGCCGCCGGGCTCGATGCGGATGGCGTTCTCCCGCTCCATTGCCTTGAGCTCCTGGTTGACTCTTTGACGCGAGGCGCCCAGGAGTTGGGCCAGCTCTTCCTGCGCCAGTTGCAAGCCGATACGCACCTCGCTGCCGTCGGACAGACTGGTGACACCGTAGCTTCGCACCAAATGCAGCAACTGCTTGGCCAGGCGCGCGCGCAGCGGCAGGGTATTGAGATCCTCGATCAGCCCGAACAGCTGCCGGCTGCGCCGTGCCTGCAGTCGCAGCAGTGCCGCATACAGCTCGACATGCTGAGCCAAAATTTTGTGGAAATCGGCCTTGGCGACACACAGCAGGGTGGTTTCCCCATGTGCATAGGCGTCGTGGGTGCGGGCGTCGCCGTCGAAGATGGCGATGTCGCCGAACCAGATCCCCGGCTCGACATAGGTGAAGGTGATCTGCTTGCCGGTGATCGAGGTCGATGACACCCGTACCGCGCCTTTGGCACAGGCAGTCCACTCCTCGCCCGGGTCGCCCCGGGCGACGATCAGGTCGCCGTCCTTGTATCGCTTGACGTAGGCACATCGAAGAATGTCATGTCGTAGCGAGGGCGATAGGGAGCTGAACCAGCGGCCCGCATTGATCGCCTCGCGTTCCTCGATGTTAAGAATCGGTTCGTCCATGTTCTGTCATGTCAGCGACTGAGCGTCGCGCGATTGTCGCCTGCGAGACCGGGCGCTCTCATTCAAAGCGGGCGGTCTGCTTGTTGAGGAAGGCGTCGATGGCGATGCCGGCGTTGCGGTGGTGCAGGTTGCGGACAAAGTGATCCCGCTCCCGCGTGAGGTGGCTGTGCAGATCGCTCACCGTTGCCTCATTGAGCAGCTCCTTGATGCTGGCCAGGGCATTGGGTGCCTTGGTCTGCAAGCGCTCGGCGAGTGCCAGGGCCTCGCCCAGGGCCTGCCCAGGCGGGGTCACGCGATTGGCCACGCCTAGCGCTTGCAGCCGTGGCGCGTCGATGCGCTCACCCATCATCAGCAGCTCGCTGGCCAGCGCACGGGGTAGGGCGCGCCCCAGGCTCCAACTGCCACCAGCGTCTGGTGAGATCCCGACGGTGGCATAGGCCATGACAAACACCGCGTTCTCGGCAGCCACCAGAAAATCGCAGGCGAGGGCCAGGGAGAAACCTGCGCCCGCCGCCGCGCCCTCGACTGCAGCGATCACCGGCTTGGGGCAGGTACGGATCGCCTCGACCCAGGCGTGCAGGCTCTCCAGTGCCTCGGCCTGCACCGAGGGCGCCAGCTGCCGGTTGGCCTGCAGACGCTGCAGTTGTCCGCCGGCGCAGAAGGTGGCGCCTTCGCCAGTGATGATGATGGCGCGCACATCGGGCGATGTTTCGGCAACTGAGAGCGCCTCGACGCCTGCGGCGTAAACCTCCGGCGACCCGGCGTTGCGGTGCTCGGGGTTGGAAATGGTGAGTACCAGGGTGTGGCCCTGGCTGCTGCTTTTGAGTTCGGCGGGCACGCTCAGGCCTCCTCGTGCTTGAGCGACAGGCCGATCGCCGCCCGCCGCCGCAGCCAGGGGCTGGGGCGGTAGCGCGGGTCACCGTAGACGGTTTGCATGTTGAACAGCACCTCCAGGATGCTGGCGCCGCCCCATCGGTCGCCCATGGCCAAGGGGCCTAGCGGATAACCCAGGCCCAGCGTGACCGCGGTCTCCAGATCGGCAGGCGTGCAGATGCCCTGCTGGCAGATGTCACTGGCCAGATTGACGATGCTGGCGACCACCCGCTGGGTGACAAAGCCGCCGGAGTCACGGATCACGCTCACCGGCTTGCCGTCGCGTGCGAAGAGGGCGTGGGCCGCATCGCGCATGTCCAGCCGCGTCGCCGGGTTGGTGGCCAGTACACGCCGCCGGGTGGCCGCGTCTTCGACCAGCAGGTCGATGCCGACGGTACGTGCGGGGTCGTGCCGGTCGACGACCGCGACCGTGGTGACGTCAAAGCCGAGGGGCGCCACCAGGGTCAGGGCCTGGGGCGAGGGCGAGGCGCCGGTTTCGATGCGGGCGCCCAGGTCCTTGAGCAGTTGCAGCAGCTCGGCGCGCCGGGCTGCGCGCGGCGACACCCAGACGGGTGGGATTTCCGCCACCTGGGGCGTAGCCGGCTCGGGCGATACCTCGGCCTGGTTGTTTGTGTACCGATAGAAGCCTGTACCCGTCTTGCGACCCACGATGCCGCCTGCCACGCGTTGGGCAGCGATCGCGCTTGGGCGGTAGCGGGGTTCCTCGTAGTACTGGTGGTAGATCGACTCCATCACCGGATGCGACACGTCCAGACCGGTCAGGTCCATCAGCTCGAAGGGACCGAGCCGGAAGCCGACCTGGTCGCGCAGGATGCGGTCGATGGTGGCGAAGTCGGCGATGCCCTCCGAGACGATCCGCAGGGCCTCGGTGTTGTAGGCCCGCCCGGCGTGGTTCACGATGAAGCCGGGCGTGTCATGGGCCTGCACAGGCGTGTGGCCCATCGCCCGCACCAGGGCCGCCAGGCGCTGGCAGACCTGCGGGTTGGTACGCAGCCCGGGGATGACCTCGACCACCTTCATCAGCGGCACCGGATTGAAAAAATGCAGGCCAACCAGGCGCTCAGGCCGCTGGACCCCTGCACCCAGGGCGGTGATTGACAGGGAGGAGGTGTTGCTGGCCAGCACTGCGTCTGGCGCGAGCAGCGTTTCCAGCGTCGCGAACAACTGGCGCTTGGCATCGAGGCGCTCGACGATCGCCTCGATGGCGAGGTCGCAGCCGGCCAAGCCCTCCAAGGCGTCGACGCCCTGCAGCTTGCCGCTGAGGCCCTCGACCTGGGCTGAATCGAGTTTGCCCTTCTCGCGCAGGCGCTCCCATTGGCCCTGTATGTAATGCCTAGCCGCGTCCGCCGCGCCGGCTTGCTGGTCAAAAAGACGTACCTGGCAGCCCGCTTGGGCAGCCATCTGGGCGATGCCCCGGCCCATTGCCCCGGTACCGATCACGGCGACTGTGAGGAAGTTGTGTTCCATGCAGCGAATTATCGGGTGGGGTCGGGGCCATTTGGGCGGGGGCGCGTGGGGCCCGGTCGCGGAGGCGACCGGCCAGCCTTTCGGACTGCACGGCCGCTTCTGGGTGCGGGGGGCTAACAGTCAAAAAGATAAGTAAAGAATCGTTGCTTATTGGCTCATCTGTGTAAAAATAGCTACACAGATGAGCATTAATAACGTCTTACGTAGTCTTGCCCTCGCAGCGCTGCTGGGGGGCGCAGTGGCCAGTTCGGCACTGACCCTCGGTCGGCACCAAGGGGCGGCGGTTCTGGGCCGTCCCCTCGAGGTTCTGGTGCCGATCGGTCTGGATGCCGGGATGGATCCAGCCGACCTCTGCGCGGAGGCTGAGGTGAGCTACGGAGACCTGCGGCTGGGATCCCGCCTGGTCGATATACAGGTCTTGGGTGTCGGGGATGGCCTGCGTCTTCGGGTTCGGGCGGCGCAGCCGCTCGACGAGCCGTTTGCTACGGTTCAGGTACGGATCGGGTGCGCCCAGAAGCTGAGCCGACGTTTCATCCTGCTGGCCGAGGAGCCTGCCGCGGAAAGTCTGGCAGGGCCTGCCACGCCTGCGACTGTTGCGCCCGTTGCGACTCTTCCGGTTGATGCGGCACAGCCCAGCCCGGCACCGAGTGCGAATGCGGCTGCCGTCACGCCGCTTTCCCAGGATGCGGCCCAGCCCGCTCGAACCGCTGCGAGTGCGGCGGCACTTGCGCAACGGCCTGCGCCGATGCGCTCGGCGACGGCTGATCGTCCTCGACTCCAGTTAGACCCCCTTGCCATCGCACCCCTGACCGGTACTTCTGGGGCCAGTCCTGCCCCCGCTGCCCGGCCCTTGGGATCAGCCAGTGCGGCCAGTGCGGCGCTAGGTGCGTCAAGCCCCGCGGAGGGCAACCGGGTGATGGCCCTCGAAGACGAGGTCCGCAAGCTACAGGACGCGCTGGCTCGCAGCCAGGCCAGCACCTCAGACTTGCGTGCCCAACTCGTTGAAAGCGAGCGCGGGCGTATGGCGAACCCGATGGTGTACGGCCTGGCGCTGGCCTGCCTGTTGTCATTGGGGTTGGCCGCGCTGGCGTGGCGGCGGGGGACGGCTGGCCGAGCCGCCGTTTGGTGGCAAGAGCCAGCAGGGCCCATCGGCGGCGCAGAGGACCCTGTCGCCCAGAGTGAGCCCAGCCCTGTTTCGCCAGGGCGGACTTCGGGCGTGAATTCAAACGGGTTCATGTCTCCCTCCGGCGGTGCTCCTGAGCCGCTGCGTCCGTCCTCTCTGATCGCCACCGGCCGGTTGCCGGGGATTGGCTCTGGGCCGAGCGCCGTGGCGCCAGCGCCCGACGAATTCGACCAGCGGCAGCCAGAGTCGCTGGCGGTCAGCACTTTGGAGCTGAGTGACATCCAGCAGGAGGCGGAGTTCTTTATTGCCTTGGGCGAGGACGACCGTGCCATCGAGGTGCTGCGTACACACATCGAAACCCATCCGAAGACCAGTGCCATGGCTTGGCTCGACCTTCTGGCACTCCACCACAAACTGGGTCGCCAGGAGGACTATGACAAGCTGCGGAATGACTTCGAGTGGCTGTTCAAGATTCGTTTGCCGAATTTCGACGCCTTCGATGAGGACCCCCGCGGCCTTGAGGATCACCCGGTTTTACTCGCGCGCATTGAGGCCTTGTGGCCGGATCCGGCGGTGGTCGACCTGATCAATGACGGAATTATCGAAGTGACGGGCGACGGCGCCTCCGGTCGTTCGCTGGGCTTGCAGGCCTACCGGGACTTGCTGTTCCTGCATCAAATTGCCCAGCAGCTTGGCTCTGCGAGCGGGGGCGCTCCCACCTTATCAGCCCTTCCCTGGACTTCTGTCGATAGGCCCTCCGCAGCAGCAATGTCGTCGCGGCTTGGCGCTGGCGGCAGTCGGCGGGCTTTGGACATCGACCTCGACGAGGTGCTGGCACAGCCTTCATCGGCTCCGGATCCACGCCGAGACAGAAGGCCAGGGTCACCGCTCGGACCGGATCCGGACGAACTGATCAACTTTGATCTGGACACCGGTCCGGATGCCACCAAGACGTTCGGTCGCGGCGGCGGGCGTAGCGGCGCCTGATCAAACCAGTGAGGGTCCGCGCCGTAGGGTGGGGTGCAGAGCGCGCCCCGCCCTGCACCAGGTTCAGCGGCGGGCTTGGAGCGCCGCAGGGTTGACCACCTGGGTGGGTTGCCCTTGGATGAAATTCACCACGTTTTCGAAGGCAGCCCCAAAGTAGAGCTCGTAGGACTCCTGCTCCACATAGCCAATATGCGGTGTGCAGATGCAGTTTTCCAGGCGCAGAAGCGCATGCCCTTGCAGGATCGGCTCGCTCTCGAAGACGTCGATCGCCGCCATGCCTGGGCGGCCCCGGTTAAGGCCGGCGATGAGTGCATCCGGCTCGACCAACTCGGCCCGTGATGTGTTGACAAAAAGCGCGGTGGGCTTCATCCGGCTCAGATCCTCGAGGGTGACGATCCCCTGCGTCTCTTCGTTCAGGCGCAAATGGATACTGAGCACATCGGACACTGAAAAGAACTCGTCCCGGCTGGCTGCCGCGCTGTACCCGTCTGCTTCTGCCCGGCTGCGTGAGGCGTGACTGCCCCAGACCAAGACCTTCATCCCGAAGGCCTTGCCATAACCAGCGACCAACTGCCCGATCCGACCATAGCCCCAGATGCCCAATGTTTTGCCGCGCAAGACCTGCCCGAGACCGAAATTGGCGGGCATGGACGCCGCTTTCATGCCCGACTGCTGCCAAGCGCCATGCTTGAGCGTGGCAATGTACTGGGGCAGCCTGCGCATGGCGGCCATCACGAGCGCCCAGGTGAGTTCGGCTGGCGCGACCGGCGAGCCCACGCCCTCGGTGACGACAATGCCTCGATCCGTGCACGCCGCGACGTCGACATGGGGACCCAGGCGCCCAGTCTGGGAGATGAGTTTGAGCCGGGGCAGTTTTTCCAGCAGTTGTCGGCTGATATGGGTGCGCTCTCGAATGAGCACGATCACATCTGCATCGCGCAGCCGCACCGACAATTGGCCAATTCCCTTGACCGAGTTGGTATAAACCTTGGCCGGATAGGACTCAAGTTTGGCGGCGCAACGCAGCTTGCGCACCGCATCCTGATAGTCGTCAAGGATCACGATATTCATACGGGCAATTGTGCCCTGATCGCTTGTCCTCCGGCCGTCGCGGCCTGCTTACCCGAGGGTTCATCGAGCGAAATTCGCCCGTTGACCGATCGATCATCGAGCGCCAGCCTTCCAGCCAAGCGTCTGGACTCGGACGGCGGGCGTGGGGAAAGCGGTGACGCTTCGCTGGACCGAGTCAGCGAACGCCGGGCGCCGCTGGCCGCCAGCCCTTGCGGGCCGGGTGCAGCCGCAGCGGCCCGATCGGCCCACGCCAATGGCGGGCCGCAGGTGCAGGGGTGGTATGGGGCAGGCACCGAGCGACTGCGTGATGGGGCTGGCGCACACGGCGGATCTCGCCAGAACCGCTCCCGTCTTCGGGGTGGCCGGTGCAGCCCGGGTCCTGGTGGTCAGGCGCTGCGCTGCTGCCAGAAAGCCACTGAACTGCACGGTCGAGACCATGAAAGAGTTCGATGATGAGAGGAAGTGCGATTGCCATGTGAAGTCCTCGAACGAATCAAGAAGGGTGAGACACAGGCAGGATTGGCCGGAAAGGCGTCGCACAGGGTGATGGCCTCAAGGGACCATACGCCCGCCACCTGCGGAACGCCAAGAAACTGGGGGGGTCTTACATCAGCATGGTGTTGCGGATGAGACCAACTGCAAGCCCTTCGATTTCAAAGGGCTCACCGGGCTCCACCACGATCGTGGGGTAGTCGGGGTTCTCGGGATGAAGCTCAATCTGGTCACGGTTGCGCTTGAACCGCTTGACGGTGACCTCGTCACCCAAGCGGGCCACGACGATCTGGCCGTTCTTGGCGTCTTTGGTGGCCTGCACGGCCAAGAGGTCGCCGTCCATGATGCCTGCGTCGCGCATTGACATGCCTCGGACCTTGAGCAGGTAGTCGGGGCGGCGCTGAAACAGGCTGCTCTCTACATAGTAGGTTTGGTCCACATGCTCTTGCGCCAGAATCGGTGAGCCCGCCGCAACGCGGCCGATGAGGGGCAGCGCTAGCTGGGCGAGGCTTTGTAGGGGCAAGGAGAACTGCTTGATCCGGGACTCGTTGATGGCGCGCAGGGCTTCGCCGCGCAGGCGGATGCCACGGGAGGTACCACTCACAAGCTCAATCACGCCCTTGCGGGCCAATGCCTGAAGGTGTTCTTCTGCCGCGTTGGCGGATTTGAATCCGAGTTCAGCGGCGATTTCAGCCCGCGTGGGTGGCGCGCCTGTTCGAGCAATGGCGCTCTGGATCAGGTCCAGAATCTGCTGCTGGCGAGCGGTGAGCTTGGGCGTGTCGATCATGCGTGGCGCTCCTTAACTCTCAAGGGCCTGGCTGTGTGGACAATCTCTAGAACGGCTGGACAGTGACCGAGGCGAGTCTGCGTGTACGAGACACTCAAGACATGCTTGACACTGTTTTGATATCCAGTGCCTGTATTTTTAACCAGTTTTTCGGGAAGTGCAAGTGGCCAGCAAAAAAATCGTAGTTCTGGGCACCGGCGGCACCATTGCAGGCCTCGCGCCCGATCCGGGCCAGACGGGCGATGACCAGCCGACCTATCGGGCTGGCCAGGTGGGTGTCGAACGGCTGCTGGCAAATATCCCAGCGCTCAAGGGCTTGCCACTGCTGGCTGAACAGGTGGCACAGGTCGATAGCAAGGACATGGGCCCTACGGTCTGGCAGACACTGGCTACCCGATGCGCTCATTGGCTAAGCGACGACGACGTCCAAGGCCTGGTGATCACCCACGGCACCGACACCCTGGAGGAGACTGCCTATTTTCTGCATCGGGTTTTGGCGCCGGAAAAGCCAGTTGTTTTGACTTGCGCCATGCGGCCGGCGGATGCGCTGGCGCCCGACGGACCGCAGAATCTTGTTGACGCGGTAGCGGTTGTCCGCAGTAGTGGCGCGCAGGGAGTTGTGGCCGTCTGTGCCGGGCAAGTTCATGGCGCCATGGACGTCGCAAAGGTGCACCCCTACCGCCTTGACGCCTTCAGCAGCGGTGATGCAGGTCCGATCGCTTGGGTTGAGGAGGGGCAGCTCCGCCGGTTGCGCCCTTGGCCGGTGGCGGCAGACAGACGCGCTGGCCAGCTCGCCGCTGCGGTGGCCCAGCATTCGCCGACCACCTGGCCTTTCGTGGAGATTGTGATCAATCACGCGGGTGCCGATGGCCGGCTCGTCGATGCGCTGGTGGGCGCCGGCGCACGCGGTCTGGTGGCTGCAGGAACCGGCAATGGCACCCTCTCGCAGGCGCTGGAGGCCGCGCTGTTACGGGCCCGCGAGTTGGGTGTGGAGGTGGTGCGGTCGACCCGATGCGCGTCGGGTCAGGTGGTTCCGCACCGTGGTGACGCTATCGCTGCCACTCCAGGACTTTCTCCGGTCAAGGCTAGGGTGGCGCTTTTGCTCGACCTTCTCGCGCGTTTGAGCTGAGCCCCCGCGCTCTGAAACCCGACGGCCAGGACCGTCCGGGACTCAGCCCGCCAATGCAGTCAGCGCGCGGGTGGTGATCTCTTCGACGCTGCCCATGCCACTGATGACGCGATAGCGCGGCGCGCCCGTAGCGTCGGACTTGGCCCAATTGGAGTAGTAGTCGACCAGCGGCCGCGTTTGCGAAGCATAGACATCCAGCCGCTTCTTGACGGTGTCCTCTTTGTCATCGTCGCGCTGGACCAGAGGCTCACCCGTGATGTCGTCGACGCCCTCGGCCTTGGGCGGGTTGAACTTCAGGTGATAAGTGCGTCCCGAGGCCGGATGGGAGCGGCGACCACTCATGCGCTCGATGATGGCGTCGAAGGGCACGTCGATCTCGAGGACATAGTCGAGTTTGACGCCGGCCATGCGCATGGCCTCAGCCTGCGGGATGGTGCGGGGAAAACCGTCAAACAGGAAGCCGGCAGCGCAGTCGGCTTGCGCGATGCGTTCCTTGACCAAACCGATGATGATGTCGTCGCTGACCAGGGCCCCAGAGTCCATGACCTTCTTGGCGGCAAGGCCCAGCGGAGTGCCGGCCTTCACTGCTGCTCGCAGCATGTCGCCTGTTGAGATCTGAGGAATGCCGTACTTCTGGCAGATGAAGGTGGCTTGGGTTCCTTTGCCCGCGCCCGGCGCGCCCAACAAAATCAGTCTCATGGCTTGTCCTCGGAGAGTCTTGGAATACCTGTCTCACCGCCCTGGCTTGAAGTGCCAAAGCTTGTCACGGGAGGCAGTGCGCGCGCGTTGAGGCGCACCCCTGGCGGGTAACCCCACGCATCTTTTTCTAGGATAGCACGGGGTCCCGACGCGGTTCTTACCCGCTTGCCCTGTCCTGCTCGAACAGGGCCCGCACGCGCATCAGGTCATCGGGGGTGTCCACGCCCAGTCCTGGTGGATCCGTGGTGATATGAACCGCGATACGGTGCCCATGCCAGAGCGCACGCAGCTGCTCCAGGGATTCGCAGGACTCGATCGGCGCCGGGGGTAGACGGGGAAACTCCCGAAGAAAACCAACCCGGTAGCCATAAATCCCGACATGGCGCAGTGCCTGCGGATGGACCGGCAGTCCGGCTTCCCCAGGCGCCGAGCCGTCACGCCACCAAGGGATTGGCGCGCGGCTGAAATAGAGGGCGAGTCCTCTCGAATCGGTCACCACTTTGACCACATTCGGGTTACGAAACTCAGACACTTCCCGGATTGGGTGTGCCGCCGTGCTCATTGCTGCGTCGGGATGCAGATCCAGCAGCCCGGCCACCGCGTCGACGAGCCGCGGGTCAATCAGCGGTTCGTCCCCCTGGACGTTACCACCTGGTCTTCGTCGGTAAGTCCGAGCAGCTCACAGGCCTCGGCCAGGCGGTCGCTGCCCGACGGATGGTCATGACGGGTCAGAAGCGCCTCGACACCGTGTTGGCCACAGGCGGCTAGGATCGAGGTGCTGTCGGTCGCCACCACGACGCGCGTGGCGGCCGATTGCCGAGCTCGCTGTGCCACCCGGACCACCATGGGCATGCCTGCAATGTCGGCCAGTGGCTTGTCCGGCAGGCGGGTGGAGGACAGTCGGGCCGGGATCAGGACGGTGAAGGGAGACGCCATGCTCACACCAGCGGTGTCCGCGGCGGCAAGCGCTCGAGTTCCTCGTCGGTGAGCACCCTGGCTTCGTTCTCAAGCAGGACGGGGATGCCATCGCGCACCGGATAGGCCAGACGGGCGCTGCGGGAGATGAGCTCCTGTCTCGCACGGTCCAAGTCCAGCGGGCCCTTGGTAACCGGGCACACCAGCAGATCAATCAGTTTGGGATCCATCGGACGATGATAGCTTTGGACGCAGGCGTGCATCGAGCGCAACCCAGAAGTCCTCGGCGATGCTGAGCTCCAGCGGCACAGCCCAAGCGTCGGGCCTGATTTGCCACAGCTTGACCGCATCCTTCTCGGTGCAGATCAGGCAGCCGCCAGGGGGCACGTCTGCACCGAGCCGGAAGTCATGGTGATCGGGCAAGGGGAGGGTGGCCGCTGGCGGACAGCCGGATCGGAGCAGCATGTCAAAAAAGGCCTGGGGCCTGGCAATGCCAGCCAGCGCGAGCGGTGATTGGCCTGCAAGGGTCGTGAGCGGCACCTGGCTGCCGTCAGCGGAGACGGCGTGTGTGGCAAGCCGTCGCCTGACATCGAATGACCGGGGCGGGCCGGCCGGGTCTGGGTTACCCCTGGCTGGTGTGAGTCCCTCGGGGTGAAGCACGAAATCTACGGGCCTGGGCCAGGGCTCACGCAGCGGCCCTGCCGGAATCGGCCAGGCATTGCCGACGCCTCGCTCGTCGAAGACGCAGATCTCAATGTCTCGGGCCAGTGCCAGGTGTTGCAGGCCGTCGTCGCAAATCAGGACCTGGACCTCGGGGTGCGCTTCGAGCAGCGCGCGTGCGGCCTGCGCTCTCTTCTCGCCGACGAACACCGGAATACCTGCGCGCTGGGCGATGAGCAGTGGCTCGTCGCCCACCTCCTGGGGATTGGAGGCAGGGCTGACCTCGCGCAGGCCGTGACTCGCTCGCCCATAGCCGCGTGAGATGACGCCGGGTCGCATGCCCCGCTCAAGCAGGTGCCGCACCAGGGCCAAGACCACCGGCGTCTTTCCAGCGCCACCGGCGATCACATTGCCCACCACGATGACCGGGACCGAAATGCGCTCGGCCTGTCTCCAGCCCCAGCGATAGGTCGCTCGGTGCAGCGCCGCCAGCGCGGAATACAGAGCGGCCACAGGCAGGAGGGCGAGCGCAGGCAGGCCGCGTTGGGTCCAGATCGTTGGCAGGTCGGGGATACCGGGGATAGGCATGCAGGCGGGCAGTGGTGAGCACCGGCGGCGGGAGCCTACGAGCCTCAGGGCCGGGCGCCGGCCGGACGCTGCGCGGCGAAGGTGATCTGGCTAAAGCCCCCTCGGCGTGCCGCCTCGAGGACGGTGATGGTGGCCTGATGCGGTGAGGCCGCATCTGCGCTGATGATGACCATGCTGTCCTTCCGTCCCGCTGCGGCAGCATCAAGAGCGGCCTGGACAGCCTCCACTCCCCGCCCAGCGACCGGGCTGCGGTTGATTGAGTAACGCCCATCGACGCTGATCGCCACGATGACCTCCTTGGGATAGTCCCGCGGCGCGTTCGCATCTGCTGTCGGGAGGCGTAGCTGCATCTCGGTGAACTTGCTGTAGGTGGTCGAGAGCATCAGGAAGATCAGGATGACCAGCAGCACGTCGATGAACGGGATCAGGTTGATCTCCGGCTCCTCGGTTCGGCGGGGATGGAATCGCATGATGGCGCTATTTAACGCTTGTGCAACTCAGCCAAATGGCGTGCGAAGCGCTCGGCGGCGAGCTCCATGACCAGCACGTAGCCGTCTACACGGGCTCGGAAGAGGCGCCAGAAGATAAGGGAGGGGATCGCGACGATCAGTCCGAATGCAGTGTTGTAGAGCGCTATGGAGATACCCTGGGCGAGCTGTGCGGGGTTGCTGCCCGTGCTCCCCGGTGCCTGGGAGCCGAAGATCTCGATCAAACCGATCACGGTTCCCAGCAGGCCCAGCAGCGGTGCGGCGGACGCGATCGTGGCCAGGGCGCTCAGATAGCGCTCAAGTCGATGGGCAACCTCCCGGCCTGCTCCCTCCATGGCCGCCTGTAGATCCTGCGAATCGGCCCCCCGCTGGCCGGCAGCACGAAGGCCGCTGGCCAGCACCTCCCCAAGCGCCGAGTTTTGTGCCAGTTGCTCCACGACATCGGGCGGGGGAAGCCCGCGGCTGGACACCGCCAGCGCCTCCTCGAGCAATTGGGGTGGCACCACCCGCGCGCGCTGGAGGCTGATCATTCGCTCAATGACCAGGGCCAGGGCCACGACGGAGCAGGCAATCAGGGGCCAGATGGGCCATCCGGCGGCTTGTATGATGGAAAACAATAGGGACTCCGACGTGCGGGCGAGAAGCGGTGAAGGGCGGCGCGAGGCATTATCGGACAGCACGCCCGCGGTGTCGGTGCGCAACCTACCTGTTGTCGGTGAAATGCTCACATTTACTGTGGATAAATATGTGCAGAACTGTGCGTGCATGTGCCGCCAAGCCGCGCCATTTGGGAAGTGTGACAGATCGGTCACAAATTCAGCAGAAAAAAAGCGTTTCAAATCAATGTGTTGCAACGAAAAACCGTCGTTTGCGCAGGGTTCTGTCGGGGCTGACCGACGGCTCTTGGTCGACTATTGCCTGTGGACTAATCAGAGCGAGTTGATGTGGTCTCTGGTATGAATTTTTCCCGATTTGTTGATCCTGCGGCAGTGATGACCTGGCTACGGTTGCCGCGGCGCAGCAGGCCGCAAGCCCTGCGTCCATGAGTACTGTCGAGCGCCGTGTCTGGCAAGTGGGCGCCTTGTGCCGTGCGGTGGCCGATGCGCTCGACGCCCGCTTCAACCCCGTGGCTGTCCGGGGCGAGCTCTCCGGCTTTACGCGGGCTGCGAGCGGGCATTGCTACTTCACCTTGAAGGATGCCCACGGGCAGATTCGCTGCGCCATGTTCCGGCGGTCAGCAGGTCTGCTGGATTTCCGCCCGCGCGACGGCGATAGCGTAGAGGCCTTGGGTCGGCTGGATGTCTATGACGCCCGCGGCGACTTGCAACTGATCGTCGAGAGCTTGTCCCGCGCCGGACAGGGCGCCTTGTTCGAGCAGTTCCTACAGCTCAAGGCAAAGCTGGAGGAGGAGGGCCTGTTCGACGCAGGGCGCAAACGGCCCTTGCCGGTGATGCCGCGGGGCATAGGCCTGGTCACCTCGCGGGGGGCGGCTGCCCTGCACGACGTGGCGACCGCGCTGCGCCGGCGCGTGCCCCATGTACCCGTCGTCCTCGCGCCCGCTGCGGTGCAGGGCGCACAGGCACCAGGCGAGTTGCTGGCCGCACTGACAGCGCTCTATGAGCTCGCGCAAACGGGCGTGATCGACGTCATTCTTCTCGTCCGCGGCGGCGGCTCCCTGGAGGATCTGTGGGCCTTCAACGACGAGCGACTGGCACGCGCCATCGTTGCCTCGCCGGTGCCCCTGATCTGCGGGGTGGGCCACGAGACTGATTTCACCATTGCCGATTTCTGCGCCGACATTCGTGCCCCGACGCCTACCGCCGCCGCGGAGTTGGTAGCCAGACCGCAGCAGGACTGGCTGGACGGGTTGGCGCTGGCGCAGGAGCGCCTGGCGTCTTCTGCCTTGCGCCGGCTGGATTCGCTCGCCCAGCGGCTCGACGTTGCAGCCTCGCGGCTGGGGCGCCCCTCGGGTCGCGTCGGCCTCCAGTTGCGGCAGCTCGAGCGCCACGCCCAGCGCCTGCGCCACGCAGCCCAGACCCGAATCGCCCTCAATGACCGACGTTTTGCCGTCGGGCTGGACCGGCTACGTCGGGCGGCACCTGGCCAGATCGAGCAACAGGCCAACCGACTGGACCGTGCAGGCCTGCGCCTGGCCGGTGTGGACCCAAGGCACGTTCTCCAACGCGGCTACGCACTTCTCACGCTGCCCGACGGTACTCTTCTGGCGCATGCTGCACAGGCGCAACCGGGCCAGCCCGTTCAGGCGCTGCTGGCCGACGGACGTCTCGATCTCACCGTCAAAAGAGCGGTCATGGATTAGTGCCTAAAATCCATCGTTGTTTTCCGATCTTCCAGACCCAGCAATACACCAAGAGGAACCCCATGGAGCACACCCTGCCTTCCCTGCCTTATGCGATCGACGCTTTGGCCCCCCACTACTCGAAGGAAACCCTCGAGTTCCACCACGGCAAGCACCACAACGCGTACGTGGTGAACCTCAATAACCTGCAAAAGGGCACTGAATTTGAGTCGATGTCCCTCGAAGAAATCGTGAAGAAGTCCGCCGGCGGGGTCTACAACAATGCGGCCCAGATCTGGAACCACACCTTCTTCTGGAACTGCATGAAGCCCGCTGGTGGCGGCGAGCCGACGGGTTCTTTGGCCGCGGCCATCAACGCCAAGTGGGGCAGCTATGCCGCGTTTCGTGAGGCCTTCGTGAAGTCGGCCGTCGGCAACTTCGGCTCGGGCTGGACCTGGCTGGTCAAGAAGGCTGATGGCAGCGTCGACATCGTGAATACTGGCGCCGCTGGCACCCCCCTGACCACCGCCGACACCGCCCTCCTCACGGTCGATGTCTGGGAGCATGCCTACTACATTGACTATCGCAATCTGCGTCCCAAGTTTGTTGAGACTTTCCTCGACAAACTGGTCAACTGGGACTTCGCCCAGAAAAACTTCGCCTGAGATAGCGCCACCGCTCATGGCTTGCGTTCGCAGGCCAAGATGCACAAAGGGCCGCGGATGCGGCCCTTTGTCATGGCGCGGTCTGTGACTGTTCAGCGGGCAAACGGGGCGCCGGAAAGGCGAGCGCCTGCCTTGATCCCGCGCTTGGCGAACCAGCCCTGATTCATCTCCAGAACGAAGCGAACCGGTCGCTCCGAGCAGTGGGAGTTGACAGTCTGTGGCTGCATGTCGGCCAAATTGACGATGGTCCCGTCATCGGCGATGAAGGCGGCAGTGAGTGGAATCAGAGTGTTCATCATCCAGAAGCATTGGGTTGACGGCTGCTCAAAGACAAAGAGCATGCCCTCGTGCATGGGCATCTCGCGTCGCCACATCAGGCCGACGCTACGCTGCTCGGGCGCCTGAGCTACCTGGGTGTCGATCTGGTACATCCCGGCCTGGAGCGTGATGCGCGGGAGATTCATCTGGGGCTGCTGGGCTCGGGCGGGCGCCGTCCACACCATCAGACTGATGGCAAGCATCAACGCTAGGGTTCGGGTGGTGATCGTCATGTGCTGATTGTCCCCGATGTGCTCGGGTCCGAAACTGCCCCATTCGCTGAGGCACCGTCGTAGCTAGGCTGCGCCTCGGCGCCAAGGGAGGGCGTGAGGGCGTGAGTGACCATACGGCCTGCAAAAAGGAAAAAGGCCCGCGCATACGCAGGCCTTCGTGCACCAGTCGGCTAGTCGCGTGGCCCGGCCAGCGGTGGCGGTATCAGGTGGCGTCGGCCTTCTTGGCCTTTTTCTCCTTCTTTTCCTTCTTTTCCTTCTTCACGTCTGACTTTGCTTCTGCCTTGGCTTCAGGCTTGGCAGTTGCCGCAGGCGTTGCGGGCGCGGCAGGAGCCGCCGGCGCCGGCGTGGGGGTGGCTTGTGCGAAAGCCGCTGCGGCGAACAGGGTGGCCAGGAGGCCGGAGATGATTTTGCTCATGGTGAGTCTCCCTTGGAGTTGCTCGGGGGCGCTGGCAATGAGCCTGGCCAACAGTTTTGGCTTCAACCAGCTAAACCTGCGAGGCCCAGCGATGGAGATCGTTGACCCCAGCAAAAATTCGTTTCTCTATTCAGCGAACAGCGGCGCGGCAGACTTGGAGTGCGCGGGCTTCTCTTTGCTCTTGCGACAGGGGCCGAAAACGTATCGAGCAAAAAAAAGAGCCCGCCGTGAGGCGGGCTCTTTATCGACGTTGCCGACCGATTACTTCTTGGCAGAAGCGGCGGGAGCAGCGGGCTTGGCGCCGGAGGCGGCCTTGGCGGGGGCAGGTTGAGCGAAAGCAGATGCGGCGAAAGCGGTAGCCAGAACGACGGCGATGATCTTCTTCATGATGTTTCCTTTAGCAGTTGGATTGAAGTTGGGTACTCAGTCCTTCCGGCGAACCGGTAGGCCTCTCTCCAACGCGTATGTTACCGAAACCGTTGACATGGTCTTTACAGTAAAACCCGAGGGTACGCTCCTGAAAATGAATTCCCCGGTAAACGCACTTCAAAAAAAATAGTATCGGAGTATCAATTCGAGGTGATGCTGCCTTATCGGCAGTCCCAAAGTTTGCGCCTCTAAAATGAGCCTTCGTCTCCGGCAATGTCGGCTCATCCCCGCTTCGCCCTCCCACCCGCCAGCTTCGCCCCGAGGCTTCCTCCCCGTGTATCAGCACATCAAAGTACCCGCCCAGGGCCAGAGAATCTCGGTCAATGCCGACCTGTCGCTGAGCGTGCCCGACAACCCCATCATTCCTTTCATCGAGGGCGATGGCACGGGGCGGGACATCACCCCCGTCATGCTGAAAGTGGTCGATGCCGCGGTTGCCAAGGCCTACCGCGGCATGCGCAAGATCCATTGGATGGAGGTGTTCGCTGGCGAAAAGGCGACCCTTCTTTATGGTCCCGATGCATGGCTGCCCGAGGAGACGCTGCACGCTGTTCGCGACTATGTGGTCTCTATCAAGGGCCCGCTGACCGCGCCTGCCGGAGGCAATATCCGCTCCCTGAACGTGGCGCTGCGCCAGGAGCTGGACCTGTATGTGTGCCTGCGTCCGATCCAGTACTTCAAGGGCGTGCCCTCGCCCCTGAAGGAGCCGGAGAAGACGCGCATGGTGATATTTCGCGAGAACTCCGAGGATATTTATGCGGGCATCGAGTACGAGGCCGAATCAGACAAGGCCAAGAAGCTGATCAAGTTCCTCGTCGATGAGATGGGGGTCAAGACAATCAGGTTCCCGGACACCTCGGGGATCGGTATCAAGCCTGTTTCTCGCGAGGGTACCGACCGCCTGGTTCGCAAGGCGATCCAGTACGCCATCGACAACGACAAGCCCAGCGTCACCATCGTCCACAAGGGCAACATCATGAAGTTCACCGAGGGGGGCTTCCGTGACTGGGCCTACGACCTGGCCCAGCGCGAATTCGGCGCGCAGTTGATTGACGGGGGGCCTTGGTGCAAATTCAGGAGCCCGAAGACCGGCAAGGAAATCGTGGTCAAGGATTCAGTCGCCGACGCATTTCTGCAGCAGATCCTCTTGCGCCCAGCGGAATACAGCGTGATCGCCACCCTGAACCTCAATGGCGACTACATCTCCGACGCTCTGGCGGCCCAGGTCGGCGGCACTGGCATTACCCCAGGCGCAAACCTGAGCGACTCGGTCGCCATGTTCGAGGCCACCCATGGCACGGCGCCCAAGTACGCCGGCAAGGACTATGTGAACCCCGGCTCCGAGATCCTGTCCGCAGAAATGATGTTGCGCCATATGGGCTGGAAGGAGGCGGCCGACCTCATCAACAGTTCCATGGAGAAGTCCATACTGAGCAAGAAGGTCACCTACGACTTTGCCCGCCTGATGGACGGTGCGACGCAAGTGAGCTGTTCTGGCTTCGGCAGGGTGATGATCGAGAACATGTAAGTCCCGGTGACCTGCCGCAAGACGGGTCATCGCCCTTGGACGGCTATCGCCCTTGAAAAAGAGGCCCGCTGACCCTGGCCGGGGCTTGATGCGCTGGTTACTTGGGGGCGCGCCTCAAATGCCCGGTATCAGGTAGCCCGTGGTTGGTCAGCCTGGAACTGTGGAGCCCGAACTCGCGCGGGGCGTGGCGTGCGCGGGTGAAGTGGCATGCTGTCCGAGGGGGCCGATGGCTCGGCGGTGGCCAGAACCGCTGCAGGATCTGCCTCAATGTTTTGTGCCATCTGGCCCTTGGGCCCCTGTATGACTTCGAAGCTGACCCGGGCCCCTTGCTTGAGAGTCTTGAAGCCATCCATAGCGATGGCGCTGAAGTGGGCAAAGATGTCGGTACCCCCGCCGTCGGGCTCGATGAAGCCAAAACCCTTTGCATCGTTAAACCATTTGACAGTGCCAGTCGCCATTTGGGGACCCTCTCTTTGGCAGTTGGTGCTGGCTGGGTGCGATCCGTGGCCAGCGGGTGACAGTCGGCGCAGTGTCGTAGAGGCGCGCCGCCCTTGTCAATGATTTTCGGGTACTAAAGTTTTATTTGTGGCGGGGCCACGCGAGCGCTGGGCTTGGCCCTTCCGCCTTGAGTCGATGCCCCCGGCGCCGCCACAGCCTCAGGCTGAAGACGGTGCTCAGCGACGCCAGCGCGATCACCGCGGCCTGGCCGATGGCACGCTAAAGGCTTGCGCGTTCGTCCACCCGACCAAGCCTCTGAGCGGAGAGGGCCCGGAGGTCGATAGAATGAATTTCATGGCCAGCAAAAAACCAGTTCCTGCCCCCATTGCGCCCACGGAGAGACCGCGGGACGACGAAGGCGGCTCTCTGGTGCTCGAGCGCCTGACTCAGAAGACCGAGCCCCCCCAGATGTACCAGGTCGTCATGCTCAATGACGACTACACACCGATGGAGTTCGTGGTGGTGGTGATCCAGGAGTTCTTCAACAAGGACCGGGATACCGCGACCCAGATCATGCTCAAGATCCACCTCGACGGTAAAGCCGTTTGCGGGGTTTATTCCCGCGATGTCGCTGCAACCAAGGTGGATCAGGTTCAGGACGCGGCGAGGCAGGCAGGGCATCCCCTTCAATGTGTGAGTGAACCGGTCGTTTGAATGAATATGCAGCCGATCCAGATTAAAGTGGGGTTGAACGCGAGTCGCTCATCCCCAGGTAGCAAGGCAAAGGAATTTTCATGATTGCCCAGGAATTGGAAGTCAGCCTCCACATGGCGTTTGTGGAGGCGAGGCAGCAGCGTCACGAGTTCATCACGGTGGAGCATCTCCTGCTCGCCTTGCTGGACAACCCAAGCGCGGCAGAGGTCCTGCGCGCCTGCGCGGCCAATATCGATGACTTGCGCAAGTCCCTGACCAACTTCATCAAGGACAACACCCCTCAGGTCGCCGGGACCGATGAGGTAGATACGCAGCCCACGCTGGGTTTCCAGCGGGTCATCCAGCGCGCGATCATGCATGTGCAGTCCACCGGTAATGGCAAGAAGGAAGTGACCGGCGCCAATGTGCTCGTCGCCATCTTCGGCGAGAAGGATTCGCACGCGGTTTACTACCTGCACCAGCAGGGCGTGACCCGCTTGGACGTTGTCAACTACATCGCCCACGGCATCAAGAAGAGCGACCCGCCCGAGCCCGCCAAGGGAAGCGAGTCGCCTGGTGGTGAGCAGGAGGCCGAGGCCAGCGAGAAGAATGAGAAGGCCTCCCCGCTCGAGCAGTTCACGCTCAACCTGAATCAGGCAGCCAAGGAAGGCAAGATTGACCCGCTGATCGGCCGCGAGTACGAGGTCGAGCGTGTCATCCAGATCCTGTGCCGCCGCCGCAAAAATAACCCGCTGCTGGTGGGAGAGGCGGGCGTAGGCAAGACCGCCATCGCCGAGGGCCTGGCCTGGCGCATTGTTCAGACTGACGTCCCTGAGATCCTCGCGGACTCCGTGGTCTATTCCCTGGACATGGGCTCGCTGTTGGCGGGCACCAAGTACCGCGGCGACTTTGAGCAGCGGCTCAAGGGCGTACTCAAGTCGCTCAAGGACAAACCCAACGCGATTCTCTTCATCGACGAGATCCACACGCTGATCGGCGCAGGAGCAGCCTCCGGCGGCACCCTGGACGCGTCCAACCTGCTCAAGCCTGCCCTCTCCAGTGGTCAGCTCAAGTGCATCGGCGCCACCACTTTCACCGAGTACCGGGGCATCTTCGAGAAGGACGCGGCCCTGTCGCGCCGGTTCCAGAAGGTGGACGTGGTCGAGCCCACGGTCGAGCAAACGGTGGACGTCCTTAAGGGCCTCAAGAGCCGGTTTGAGGAGCATCACAGCGTCAAGTACGCGCTGGCGGCGCTGCAGGCGGCCGCTGAGCTCTCGGCCAAGTACATCAATGACCGGCATCTGCCCGACAAGGCCATCGACGTGATCGACGAGGCGGGCGCGGCCCAGCGCATCCTGCCACCGAGCAAGCGCAAGAAGACGATTTCGCGCAATGAGGTCGAAGAGATCGTGGCCAAGATCGCCCGCATTCCGCCGGCCAATGTGTCCAATGACGACCGTGGCAAGCTGCGGACCATTGAGCGCGACCTCAAAGCGGTGGTGTTCGGCCAGGACAAGGCCTTGGATGTGCTGGCCGGTGCAGTCAAGATGGCGCGCTCGGGCTTGGGCAAGGGCGACAAGCCGATTGGCTCGTTTCTGTTCTCCGGCCCCACCGGTGTCGGCAAGACCGAGGCGGCCAAGCAGCTGGCCTACATCATGGGCATCGAGCTCATTCGCTTCGACATGTCGGAGTACATGGAGCGTCATGCGGTCTCTCGCCTGATCGGCGCGCCCCCGGGCTATGTTGGCTTTGACCAAGGCGGCCTGCTCACTGAGGCGGTCACCAAGAAGCCGCACGCGGTGCTGCTGCTCGACGAGATCGAAAAGGCACATCCGGACATCTTTAACGTGCTGCTGCAGGTGATGGACCACGGCACGCTGACCGACAACAACGGGCGCAAGGCCGACTTCCGCAATGTGATCATCATCATGACCACCAACGCGGGCGCCGATACCATGAATAAGGCCACCATCGGCTTTACCAACCCGCGCGCGGCCGGTGACGAAATGGCGGACATCAAGCGCCTGTTCACACCTGAGTTCCGTAACCGCTTGGATGCCATGGTGAGCTTCAAGCCGCTGGACGAGCAGGTCATTCTGCGGGTGGTCGACAAGTTCCTGTTGGTGCTCGAGCAGCAGCTGTCGGACAAAAAGGTAGACGTCACTTTCACCGACAACCTGCGCAAGTTCCTGGCCAAGAAGGGCTTCGATCCGCTCATGGGGGCGCGTCCGATGCAGCGCCTGATTCAGGACACGATCCGCAAGGCGCTGGCCGACGAGCTGCTGTTCGGCCGTCTCACCGACGGAGGCCGCCTCACGGTGGACCTTGATGACAAAGACGAAGTTCTGCTGGACATCCAACCGCTGCCCAAGCGGGAAGGCAAGTCCAAGGCGGAGCCCGAAGAGGTCGGGACGGGCGGCGCCTGAGGTGCGCCCCTGTGCTGATTGAAAGAGCCGCCCACGGGCGGCTTTTTTCATGGTCGAGACCCGTCCTGCCAGGTGTTGACACCATTTCTAAAGAGAAAGGGCAAGTCAAATGGAAGCAGGTGTGCCAAAGACAAGGGGAGGGCGGGATCGGTGGCGCGGGCGGGGGCACGCGGGGGATCAGAAAAGTAGAATCAGTGCTTTGCACCATCGTCACTCATCCCTGGCCGGGGGCGAGGACGTGGCGCACCGACTCGACAAGGAACACTCCCGTGGCAGGTCACAGCAAATGGGCCAATATCCAACACCGCAAGGGCCGGCAGGATGAAAAGCGCGGCAAGGTCTGGACGCGGGTCATCCGCGAAATCATGGTCGCGGCCCGACAGGGCGGTGGCGACCTGAACGCCAACCCGCGGCTGCGTCTGGCGGTGGACAAGGCCAAGGCCGCCAACATGCCGGCCGACACGGTCAAGCGCAACATCGACAAGGCCACCGGCAATCTCGAGGGCGTGAACTACGAGGAAATCCGCTACGAGGGCTACGGCATCGGTGGCGCGGCGATCATCGTCGACACCATGACGGACAACAAGGTGCGCACAGTGGCCGAGGTCCGGCATGCCTTCAGCAAGTGCGGCGGGAACATGGGTACCGAAGGGTCGGTGGCCTTCCAGTTCCGCCACGTCGGCCAGATCATCTTGGCGCCTGGCACCTCCGAGGACCGGGTGATGGAAGTCGCGCTCGAAGCTGGCGCCGAGGACGTCCTGACCGACGAGGATGGCGCTATCGAGGTAATTGCCGGTCCGTCCGAATTCGAGCAGGTGCGCAATGCGCTCGACGCGGCCGGCCTCAAGCCTGAGGTTGCAGAGATCACCATGCGGCCGGAAAACACCATCCCATTGTCCGGCGACGAGGCCGCCCGCATGCAAAAGCTTCTGGACATGCTCGAAGACCTCGACGACGTGCAAGACGTGTTCCACAACGCCGAGATCTCCGAGTGAGGGCGGCGGCATGAAGGTTCTCGTGATCGGCTCGGGCGGCCGCGAGCATGCGCTGGCCTGGAAGCTGGCCCAGTCTCCCAAGGTGCAGGCGGTCTATGTAGCGCCTGGCAATGGCGGTACGGCGACTGACCCTTCTCTGATCAATCTGCCGATTACCGACATCGCCCAGCTGCGCCAATGGGCGCTGGACCAAAAGGTGGGCCTGACGGTGGTCGGCCCCGAGGCCCCGCTGGCGGCCGGGGTGGTGGACGCCTTCCGCGCTGCCGGCCTGCGCATCTTCGGCCCCACCCAGGCGGCCGCGCAGCTGGAAAGCTCCAAGGCCTTCTCCAAGGCCTTCATGAAGCGCCATGGCATTCCCACGGCAGCTTACGAGACCTTCACCGACCCGACCCTGGCTCACGCCTACGTGGACCGAATGGGCGCGCCCATCGTGGTCAAGGCCGATGGGCTGGCCGCTGGCAAAGGCGTGGTGGTGGCGATGACGGCTACCGAAGCGCATGAGGCGATCGATTTCATGTTGCTGGACAACACGCTGGGTGTCACCCACAACGCTGGCGGCGCCCGGGTGGTGATCGAGGAATTTTTGCAGGGCGAAGAAGCCAGCTTTATTGTCCTGTGCGACGGAAAAGATGTGACCGCCCTGGCCACCAGCCAGGACCACAAGCGGCTGCAGGACGGCGATCAGGGTCCCAATACGGGTGGCATGGGCGCTTATTCGCCAGCGCTGGTGGTCACGCCGGAAGTGCACGCCCGCGCTATGCGTGAGGTCATCTTGCCCACCATCCGCGGAATGGAAAGCGACGGTATCCCCTACACCGGGTTTCTTTATGCGGGCTTGATGATCGACGCCCAGGGCGCGGTCAAAACCCTGGAGTTCAATTGCCGGATGGGCGACCCGGAGACCCAACCCATCCTGATGCGGCTCAAGTCCGACCTGTTCGAAGTGATGCTGGCCGCCACCGGTGGCACTCTGGATCAGGTCGAGCTGCAATGGGACCGCCGCACAGCGTTGGGTGTGGTGATGGCGGCGGCCGGCTACCCACTTTCGCCGCGCAAGGGCGACGTGGTGAGCGGCCTGCCCGCTGCCACTGAGGACGCGATGGTGTTTCACGCCGGCACCCAGTGGCAGGACGACCAGGTGCTGACCAGCGGCGGCCGGGTGCTGTGCGTCACTGCTCTGGCCGACTCCGTCAAAGCGGCGCAGCAGCGTGCCTATGCGGTGGTGCGGGGGATCCAGTTTGACGGCGCCCAGTGGCGCAGCGACATCGGCTTTCGGGCCGTCAAGGGTTAAGGGGTGAAGAGGCCAGGCGCTCCAGGCGTCCAAGGGCTTCCAGGGCTCAGGCACTTTTTCTGGGGCGCCAGCCAGTCAATGTTGATTTCGCAAGGGAAAACAAGCGCATGAATTCAGTCGCCGACGTCCAACGCTACCTCACCGGGCTTCAGCAGCGCATCACCGACGCATTGGAGGACATTGAGTCCGAGCAGGGTTCGGTCAAGTTTCTCGCCGACGCCTGGACCAAGCCCGAGGGTGAGCGCCTGCAGGGCGAAGGTCTGACCAAAATCATGGAAGGCGGCGCGGTGTTCGAGCGCGCCGGCTGCGGTTTTTCGCATGTACGCGGGCCGCAGCTGCCGCCCTCGGCCACCCAGCACCGGCCCGAATTGGCGGGCATGCCCTTTGAGGCCATGGGCGTCTCGCTGGTCTTCCACCCGCGCAACCCCTATGTGCCGACGGTACACATGAATGTGCGCATGATTGCCGCCACCCCGGCCAGCGGCGCGCCGGTGGCCTGGTTCGGCGGCGGCATGGACCTCACGCCCTACTACGGCTTTGACGAGGACGTGGCGCATTTCCACCAGTCCTGCAAGGACGCGCTGGCTCCCTTTGGCGACGATAAATACCCGCGCTTCAAGCGTTGGTGCGACGAGTATTTCTGCCTCAAGCACCGCAGCGAGCAGCGCGGCGTGGGCGGGGTGTTCTTTGACGACTTCTCCGAGCTGGGCCAAGCGCGCAGCTTCGAGATGATGCAGGCGGTGGGCAACACCTTGCTGGACGCCTACCTGCCCATCGTCCGGCGCCGCCAGGCCACGCCCTATGGCGAGCGTGAGCGCAATTTCCAGCTGTATCGGCGCGGCCGCTATGTGGAGTTCAACCTGGTCTGGGACCGGGGCACCCACTTTGGCCTGCAGTCGGGTGGGCGCACCGAGTCCATCTTGCTGTCCATGCCGCCGCTGGCCAGTTGGGCCTACCAGCAGCGGCCCGAGCCCGGCACCCCCGAGGACGCGCTCTACACCCGCTACCTGGTCCCCCGGGACTGGGTCTAGGCCTCATGGCCCGGCGCATTGGCCTGTTCGGTGGGGCCTTCGACCCGCCCCACGTGGCGCATGCGGCCCTGGCGGCTCTCGCGATTGACCAACTCGCGCTCGACGCGCTTCACATCCTGCCCACTGGCCAGGCCTGGCACAAGGCCCGGGGTCTCACCCCGCCTGAGCACCGGGTGGCCATGGCCCGTCTTGCCTTTGCCGGTCTGCCTCAAGCGGTCGTTGACGAGCGGGAAGTCCGCCGCGAGGGGCCGAGCTACACCGTCGACACCCTGCGTGAACTGCTGGCCGAGCAGCCCGGTTCAAGGCTGTTCCTGGTGATCGGCGCCGACCAGGCGCGGGCCTTCGACCGCTGGCGTGCACCCGATGAAATCGCGGCCCTCGCTACAATCTGTGTCGCTGGACGTGTCCCAGAGGAGGCTGCCAACTTTCCGGACGCAGTGCCGTTTGCGTCGGCGAAGCAGGGGTCGGATGCCGTCTCGTCCTATCCCCACCAACCTGTTCCGTTGGTTCCCTATCCCGTTCCTGGCGGTCGTTGGGTCGATCTGGCGCTGCCTCCCCTGGCGGTCAGCGCCACTGGCATCCGCCAGACCCTGGCCCAGGGACAGAGCCCCGAAGGGCTCCTCGATCCCACCGTCGCCCGTTATATTGCGCAACATCACCTTTACTCACCGACCTGATGACTGATTCCACCGCCGCCAAGAAAGACACCCAGCGCCTCCAGCGCGCCATCGTGGAGGGCCTGGAAGACGTGAAGGCGCAGGAGATTCAGGTTTTCAACACCGAACACCTCTCGCCCCTGTTCGAGCGGGTCATCATCGCCTCGGGCACCTCCAACCGCCAAACCAAGGCCCTGGCTGCCAGCGTCCGCGACGCGGTGCGCGAGGCGGGCTTTGGCAAGCCCCGTATCGAGGGTGAGGACAACGGCGAGTGGATCATCGTCGACTGCGGCGCCGCGGTCGCCCACATCATGCAGCCGGCTATTCGCGGCTACTACCAGCTCGAGGAGATCTGGGGCGACAAGCCCATACGTCTCAAGCTCGGTGCGCCCAAGCCTGCGGCGCCTGCACCGGTGCGCGCTGAGAGCGCTGGCAGCAAGAAGAAAGCGGCTCTTCCTTCCCTGCGTCGCAGCAGCGCCGCGCTCAAGGGCCAGCGGGCAGCCGATGAGGCGGCCAAGGAAGCCAAGCCGGCACGCAAATCATCGGCCAAGCCCGCGGCCAAAGCCTCCGCTCGTCCTGCTGGCAAGTCCGCC
>Ga0164293_10000623_pt1 | contig 28659 bp, 74 predicted proteins | sample GEODES118metaG_FD_111487 | JGI IMG/M metagenome (GOLD analysis project Ga0164293, IMG submission 111487) | Eutrophic lake water microbial communities from Lake Mendota, Wisconsin, USA - GEODES118 metaG | ecosystem: Environmental > Aquatic > Freshwater > Lake | place: USA: Lake Mendota...
GAGTAGCAACAGCAATAGTATGAGGATGAGATTGTTCCATATCACCCCAGTCAAATCTCACTTCTTCAATAGCAGATGCGACTGCTTGTGCCTCTTTAGTCATTTTCATTTCAGTTTCCTCAAAATTGGTGTTCAATTTCTTCTTCTGTTGCTATCTCCACAATAGGATAACTCACATCCTCATAACCATACAATTCAAAATTTCTAATCAGGTCTGTAACAAGATTATCACACAGATAATCAGCAAAAATTTCTGGGTCAAGTTCTCCGTCATCTGTAAGCATATCATCATCCTTATGCTTTTCAGGGTCAAACCTAATATAAAAAGTTACTTTATAACCTTTTAGATTTTCCAAAGCATCCTTTACCTTCTGCTGTTCCTTATGCTTTTGGATTTGAAGTTCAAGTTCGTTGAGTTGTTCTTCGGTCAGTTGCGAAAGGTCAATCATTTCAGTTCTGGTGTTGTTTGAGGTGAAGTTGGATACATTCCATAACATTATCAAGAGTTAGAGCACTACCCTCATAGTAGTAATCCATATTCATTACATCTGTGACTTTGAGTTTGTAATAAAATCTATCATCAGGGGAATACTGGTGAATGTCTATGTAAGTTTCGTAGTCCATCAGTTCTTGAGGAGTTTGTAGATTGCGTCAGCGATTGCAAGTGCTTCTTCTTTATCCATACAAATGTGATGGTCTCGCTCACCATCCCCCCAAATAGAAATGGTGCAACCAGGACAACCCACATCAAGATGAGTGTCTTCAACAGTATACCAATAACCTTCGTGTTGTTGAATGCGGATTTGAGTGCTGATTTCCATAAGAGGTTTCTGTGTGTACGAGAGTATTATAAGGCATCACAGGGATCTCTGGGTGCCCTGCTGTGCCAGTTCTTCAAGTGTCCTTACACCTATGCAACGGAATACGAAGAAACTGAAAGAACCTTCCAGTCCATCCTATCATATCTCCGCATTTAGGACAACAATATGATGGGTAAGTCATTTCTCATCCACCCACCTAAAATCTAAAAGTTTATTCATACAAAAACGGACTACAGAATTCGGTTTATCTCTTTTATAATATCTAAAATATCCCGAACCAAATGTATAATATCCTACTTCTTTACCACCTTCTTTAATTACAAAACTGGAAGTAATATTACTACCAGTCGCAGTAAGTTTAGAGTAATCTAATTTTGCTGGAAAACTTCCATTCTCACGAGCATATTCAATATCCTCAATAATCTTGGTAATCTTTTTACTAAACTGATACTCTTGACGATATTTGAGTTGTTCAAACTTATATTTTACATCCTCAATCTGTTTATCAATCTTCGCATCAAACTCTTGTGAGATTTCTTCCAGAGTTTTAGGTTTCTCTGGAATATCAAGATAAGGTTTGATTACATCAAAATACTCAAAATCTTCTGTGTAATAAAAGGCACCAACAAAATAAGGAAGAATACTTTGAGGTGCTCCTTTGAGTTTGTTTAGATTGAGTTTGTATCCTATTTTTTCAGTCATACTTCCCCTTCTTCACATCATTAAACCAAACACCTTCAAGAAGACGATGAGTTTCACCATCAGTAATAGCAGTCATTACAACACCATCAACAGTATGCTTTCTCTTAAACCAAGTATGACTTTCATCATTAAATTGAAGACGAAGATATTCTTCATCATTATAAGAGACAATCTCAAACTTACCACCAAAACTAAACTCCATTTTTGGTTGAGATTTATCATTATAATTATCTTCTTTTACCTTCTCCTCATAAGCAAAATGATAACCTGCTCGGAAACCCTGCCACCTTTTATCATCATACTCGGAATCAGTTTCTAATTCAGGATATTGTCCCCACCAATCTTTGTATGCTTCTTCTACTGGTGATTTTGTTTTTTCCAGTTCTTCCAAAAATGAGAGTTTGGATTGGAGCATTTTGATTTCTTGTTTTAGAAGTTCAATTTCTTTATTGGAATTCATTTGTTTCAAGTAAGGAGTAGCATCCATCACACCATCTTTGATTGCTTGTCTAAAAGCATTACGCAGACCTTCATCCACTTGCTCTGGTGTTTGTTTCTTTGGATAAAATTCAGTCATAGTGCCCTCATAGCAGCAATTACAGCATTTCTTACGGTTTTTCCTTTTAGATGGTTCATACGAGACCCACCATTCATAAACACCCAATCACTTTCACCATTCATTTGGAGATTGTGTGGATGAAATTGATTGAGTAGAAATTCAAGGATTTCTGTGTCTGTTGGTTCAGTCATTTTCTTCATCGGGTAGTTTTTCATTCAAATCAATACCATCTAAAACTTTATCAGACCATTTTAGCACATTCTCAATCAGTTTATCATTAACTTCTTTTTTCTTTTCCACAAACTTTTCAATCAGTTCATCATTAGGGTCGTTGAGGATTTGTTTTACTGGGTCTTTCTCTTCAATCATCAGTTTGATTTGTTTGAGATTATCATAAAGTTCTTTATTGAAGTCATAACATTCAGTCAAATATTCTATGTTGTTGTCCTCATAGTTAGTTTCCTCACGGATTTCCCAAGACAAACCATCCATATCTGCTGCGGTTTCTGTGAGAAAGTATTCAAGTGTTTCAAGTAAATTCATTTTCTAATCACAGCAATTACTTTACGATTTGGATACTTCTCTACAATTATATCACGAGCACTCTCATAATCAATAGCATCCTTTACGGTTTCATAATACACAGTTTTATCTGCGTCATCCCAAGTTTGAACTTCGTAAGTCATTTCTTCTCCCAAAAAGGGTTTCATTTCAATCCATCCAAACAAATAGAACAAAGACAATCATCAGTTTTAGGAACTCTAAACATTATGTGATTTCCAGAGCAACAATCTCTATCACCACATTTCATACAATTATCACAAACCCACTCTTTTTGATTACGACATTTTACGAAATCTTCAAGAGTATAGTTTTGAAGAAGATTAGTCATTTCAGGTGTCTGTGTGTACAAGAGTATTATAGGGCATCCAGAGGCACCCAGAGCATCCCCTGTGCCAGTTCTTCAAGTGTCCTCAATAATTGTCGAAGCAACCATCATCATAAGCCTTATCATAGATTTCTTGGGCAAACTTCACAAAGGCATCAAAGTTTCCAGAATACTCCCAACCATCATTCTCATCCCAATCTTCTTCAAAGTATTCTTTTACAAGTTTTAGAAGTTCTTCATCTAAAATCATTAGAGTGCCTCCACATCATCAGCAATCTCATTCAGTTCTTGAGCAGTATGAGTAAGCCAAGGTTCATTTGATAGCACTCCATCTCTATGAATGAGAGAAGAAATCACACGAATAGAAGATGCTAATGCTTCTTTCATATCATCGGTAGGTTCTACAATCAATTCTGCTTTGAATGTCTCCCAGATTTGGGATGCTGTGTTAGTCATCATTGTGGTTCTCCAAAAAGTCCAGTGTATCCAGTGGAATAAGATGTTTCGTAGCAACCATCATCATAACCCATTTGATAGATTTTTTGGGCAAACTTCAAGAGGTCTTCTTCATCACATTCCCAGTAAATGTCGTGTGTTGTTTTACTTATGTGTCTATCAAACCCATAGGTGTTAGCAAGTTTGATGATTTCTTCATTATTCGTCATAGCAACTCCAACTCATCACAAATACCATCAATATCCTTTAAGCAGTCATCATAACCAAGAACATACATCACATTTAGTTCATCCTTAAAATCAACAGGATTTTGTCCTGATAGTTGCTTACGAAGATGTTGAAGAACCTCTTGAAGCATCCAAGCAGTATTGTGTGCTTCACTTTTACAAATAACTTTTAGAAGTTCTTCTGCTCGTTCTTTATTCGTGGTCATAATACATTTCCTGTTCATAACGGACATAATCACTTTGAAGATAGTTAAAGAACTCTCCGTCTTCACTTCTCATAGTATAGCACCATTCATCAAAGATTTCCCCAATCCACCACCAACCAACTTGGATTTTCTCAAAGAAGTTCATAGGACGATTGTAGAGTTTAGTCATCTTTTTTTACACAACTAATAAATCCACAACCTTCTTCACCACAACCACACACAACATAAGAATATTTTGTTGGTTGTTCAATTTCTCCTCGTTTTATTCTTGAATTTAGAATATTCTGTGCTCTTACGGCAGCAGAAAGGTCTTTAGGTGTCATCCAACGAAAACTCATTTTACTACCTCACACATAGGAAAGATTTTAGTTCTTGAAATAAATCCTGGTTTTGTATATTTTTCTCTGTATTCTGCTGCGAACTCTTTTGCTTCTTCTTTGGTTTCAAAAACTCCAAAGTATCTATGAAGTCCCTCTACACCTTCATATTTGTTATAAAGTCCCACTATCCACTTATGAGAATGTTCTGGGTAGGTGTCGTTTTCGGCAATCCAGTCGTAGTATGCATCCTTATTCATTTCAGTTCCTCTTCAACTTTCTCAATCTCAAAGATAGCATTTAGAAACTCCAGACCATACTTACCAACAACCCAAGCATCCTTATCCTCAAAAAATCGGTCTCCAACTGTTCTCATATTATAGCATTCTTTGTCTTTATCAAAGAAAGCAACGACATAGCAATACTCTCTTTCCTCACAACCATCTACTTCTGCCTTATACCAGCGGATAAGTTCATACTTTTTGTTACAGGTGCTCCATCTAAATTCTATGTTTCTAAATCTCATTCTTCATCCTCCGCAGGAAACAGATTAGCATACTCTTCATCAGTAAGAGTAAGATACTCTACATCAGCATATCGGTGTTCTTCGGCATACACCAGTTGATAGTGAACAAAGTCAGTCAAACTGGTGCTGCCGTATTCTACGACACCATCAACAAGGCAAAGGTAGTTCATTCAATAATTTCCCAATCTTTACAAGTTTTGTCACCGAAACGATTACTGCCAGTACGAATACTGACCCAGAAACTGTACTTACGATTTTCAGAAACGAGGAACCAATCACCATCACATTCCTGTTCCACAGTACAAACAGGATTACCTTCCATAATGTTGAATAATCTATTTTTAGATTTACTGGATTTAGGTTTGACTGTGACCTTTCGCATCGGTTTGTTTGTTTATAAAGTCATTATACAACCAAAAAGGGCACCCGTGAAGTGCCCTTGTGCCAGTTTGTCAAGTGTCTCAACTTCCCCAAGTAATACCAAATAGTTCAAAAGCAAATCCAAACTTCCAACACCAGAAGATAATATCAATCAAACGATTGTTTCCAATTCCAATTTGAAGATAAGGAAGGTCAGGATATCCGTTCCAGTAGAAACTGAATTGTAAAAATGAACGCCTCTTACCTTTGAGTAAAGTGAAGACATACTCTGGTCCAAAGTCTTCTTTCCTATAAAAATCAATAAGTTTCATTCTACTATTTCCTGTGCTAATTGAAGTAAATCTTGTTTATCCAGAACAATCATATCATTCTGGGCATTATAAAACTTCACGGTTTCGGCAGCAACCTGTAGAATTGCGGAAACCAGTTTCTCTTCGGTATCGGCACCCTGATTGTTTCTACAGTCCCATACCGCTTTCATAAACTCCTGTGCTCTTTCAGTCATTTCTCATAATGATAAGTTTTCCCAGTATTATACCATAATAAGTTTGTGTGGTACTATCACCTTCACATCGTTTGATTTCAAGTTTTGTAAGATGAATGAGACTTTGGATTTCTTCTTTACTTAAGTTCCAGTCTGTGAGATTATGTTCGGTTACTTCCATTTACACAACGCTGTATTTCATAATTTGGAAAATGGTGAGTACGAAGGGCATTATAGACAATAAATGCATTTGTAATAAAAATGGACAAAAACATTATAAGACGGACAACTGCCACTTGGTCGGCTTCTTTATCATTCTTACCCGACTTTTCACCTAATGATTTTGCGATAATTCTCCATACACTATTTTTCTGGTTCTTCATAATCTCCAATAATTTCAATACTATCCCACTTGTCCGGATACACTAGCATACAAACATCTCTAACTTTATGGTCGTAGGTTTCAACGCAGATTGTAATGTACTGATTTGAGATGAACCTTACGACTCCGGTATGATTTTTGTATTTAACTAAAAGACCTTCGGTGAATGTCATCATACAAAACACATTTCCAGCGATGTTTTCTTCAGCGGCATAGCAGTATAAGGAGTTGTATTATCTATGCTGACTTGTTTACCAATTGTCTTTGAATTCACCGGAGCATAGTATTCTTTTTTCTTTGGAGAATAGAAACCCCATACTGTTTTGGTGGGGGCACCAAGATTGTAATCAAACTTACGAGTACAGCACAACCAAATACGAATGGTTCTTGTATTGAACTGTTCGTACTCATAAGAATAATCTTTTGTGGGTGCCTTATGCGGAAACTCAATCAATAGTGACATCAGGAACAGCACGAAGAAACTGAGGATTATGCCCTAAGGCAAGATATGATTGAAGTTTTTGGTCGGATTCTTCTCTTGTAAGACCGGATGCCGATTCATCAATCAGCGCCCAACCATTTGTAAACATTTCTTCAATACGATAAAGTTGTGTCATGTGGTAAATGTCTCCAGAATGCCGGACTCATACTCATCAACAAGAGCAAACTTTTGTGCCGTGATTATTTTTTCCATAATACGGTCAACATAGCGATCATCAAAGGATTGTTCCTGTGATAAAATCTGAAATGCTTCTGTGTCTGACTCGGCAATCAGATTGATGATTCCACCATATTCAGAGGAAGGAAAAGGAACCCAATAATCAACAATGTACAAATACTTCATTTCTTGTCTTTAATTACTTTTCAATTTTAGCAGAATGTTGCACACAAGTCAACTGGCGTCTCAACTCACAGCGAACAGGAATCAAATGGCGGGAGATAAAGATTTCCCACTGATTACCCTCAACCAGTTTCATCACATTCTCCAGTTGTTCCAGAGCAAGTAGAATCTTAATATCGTTTTTCACAGAAACTCCGCAACAAAGTAATCAACCGTCAGTTCCAGTTTGGCAGCGGTATTCTCAATATATTCATCAATCAATTCGGGAGCATCCTGCTGAAGAATGGCATAGTAACTATACCAGAGAGGAGAAAGAACTTCATTCATTTGGAATAACGACAATCAGGATGGGGTTGTGGAAGTGAGGCACATACAGAATCATATGCCTTGAAGAGCTCTACATCACGTTTGGCAAGTGCTGCATTATACATCAAAATGCCAATAAATGCAAGAAAAATGTAAGTGACTTTCATCAGCAGGCACCATTCATAGGGTTGACATTAGCAGGTTGAGTATTGAATCCGGTCACTTCATAACCAAGACCAATACGCTCATCACACTCACGCTCAAAGTCACGTTTGGTGATACATTTGGTGCTCATTACATCCACACCCTGAAACTTGAGAACCTTGTAGATAAACTGAGTATCACCTGCCACGGGGAAATAATCCACAACCATCGTGCCGGTGGTAGAAGTGAGTTGCATCTGGTGTTCCGTTGATTACCTTGTAATTATAGGGCATCAGCAGCACCACAGGAGTGCCGCTGTGCCAGTTTGGAAATTGGTTTTGAGTGTCTGGGATACCATAGGCAGCGGTCGGTGCTTGGAGAGGCACCCAGACCCCTTGCAAACACTAGGGTCAAAACCTGATTTTTTGCGATTTTCGCCCAACAGGCAGTATGACAGGGACCGTGCAGGCAGAATCCGCTGTTTTTTGAAATTATACTCCTTTCAGAATAAGACGCTCCGAAATACACATCGACAGTTCCGCAGCAACCATATCATCCACATTACCAAGTTTGGATTGAATCGCATCAGGAATCAATTGTACCATCAAGTCAAAAAACTCAGGTTGGTCCATAATATAATCGGCAACATCCTTAGAGAGTGCCTCAGACAGTTTGATGATTGTGTTATTGGAGAGTGCCATAATTAAGCAGGAGTGACTTCAACGGAACGGATAAGATTTGTGCGGTCTTGTGCCAGGCAATCATCGACAATCTTACCACAGGATGAACGTGAGCGAATCATACGTTCTTCAAATACATTCTCATTCTCATCAGGAACCCAGTACTCAATCACCATACGATAGTTCTTCATTTGCGGGGAAACACAAGATTGTACTTGGAAATCAAAAGGTCACGGACAAGTTCACGGTCAATACTATCACCACAGAACTCTTCATTCTTAATTTGAAGAATCTGAATCAAATCATCGGTTGCTTGCTGAATCAGGGGAAGAGTTGCGCCCATAGGATAGATTCCACCTTCACCATAGAAGGAGAAAACATAATCCACAAACTCATCAAGTTGTTGCTCAGTTTGAGTCATCATTTCAGTTACCTTCAGCAATTTGATTGAGAACGTTACGGGCAAACTTCATAAAACCATAAGCAGTCACATCATCAACAGAATAACCATCCAACATATCAGAACCGTTGTAGGTGTTGACAATCATCAGGCAGGCATCATAAAGTGCCGCTTGGTGCTCCTCTTTAGAATGAAAGGAGATGGCGCTGTAAGAAGGAAGCATCTGGGGCGGTGTCCGTTGATTACCTTGTAATTATACTGCCTGCATCAGGCGGTTCGGGAACCAGTGTGCCACTTTGGGAGCTGGCACACCCTGTTTATCAATTAAGTACTCCACATATAGGGTTTCTTCTTGCTCTCGTGCCTCTATTTCGTGTGGTTGATGCCAATAGTCGTAATCTTCCATACATTCTTTACCATAATACATTTTTCCACGTTTCTGGCGGAGAGAACCGACTACCCACTGCCTCAGGTGGGTCAGTTCGTGAAAAAGAGTTTTTATATACAACTCCTCATCCATATAGGTATTCAGTTCAATCAGGAACTCTCTGGGGCGGTAGGTTTCGCCCAGAACATCACACCACCCATAAACACCCTCACGCCTCAATCCACGGTGAACAATCTCAACATAGATTTTGTGGCGTGGAAAGAACTTATTCAAAAACCAAGAGGTAACATCTTCGCAAGTGCGCTTGCGAAAACCATATCCAGAAATAGCGATGACAGATTGCATAACCAGTGCATAAACCAAAGAAAGGACGAAATAAAAATAAGTTTATCAGTCTTTGTCATTATTTGAATGTAAACAGTAATTAAAGAATAGACACAGTGTTGCCAATCCTAACCACCAAAAGAAAATTGTAAGCATAATCAGCAACCAAACATTAGAGCACCGAGTCCGGCACCAAAAATACCCCACGAATTACTTCTCTTATTTCCATAAGAATAGTTGTAACTACCAGAGTTACGATTGCGAGTATAGTTAGAATTGTAGTTGTATCCGGTTTGACCTGAGAGAGCAGTCGCTAGTCCATAACCAACGGCAGCACCCGCAGCAGGGTTACAAACTCTCTGTCGCTGATAGGTTGGATTCCAGTTACCACCACTTACCTGATTACAAGGAACATTATAGGATTGAGTCTGAACTCCACCCGGATAGTAGTTTCCGTACTGGTCATAACCACCAGGAACATATACTTCCTGATATTGAGTACAGACACCGTATTGATTCACTTGCTGTGCCATCACGGGCATTGGGACAAACAGAAGTGCGGAGAGAAGAAGAAGTTTTTTCATTTTGCGTACAGATAGGAACCTGCCCAATCGGCATTTTCAAACAACCATTCACGCTGCTCAATAATGCGAAGGTCATAACGAACACCTTTGGCAGGAGACTTGAACGATGCTGCTTTATAAATCTCTCCAGTTTTCTTATCCACAAAAGCGTGAACAGACCTTTGTCCAGCAGCATTCATAATGATTTTGTGATACTTCTTACCAGACTCAAAAGTGAAGTCATAATCACACTTACCATTCTTCAGGTCGGTGATGCAGGCATCGTGGTACTCTACATCAGATGTGCGAAGTGCGTGAGAACGAATACTGTAGTCAATAAAGTTCTGTCGCAGTGCCTCACACAGTTGCCAGCAATACTTAACAACATTCAGTTGGATGGTATTCTGGGCATCACGTTGAGCACAGAAGTCACTGAAATCCTTGGTGAGAAAAACAGAAGTCATCGGGTTCGTTGCGTATGAAAGTATTATAGGGCATCCAGAGGGGTCTGGAGTGCCCTGTGTGCCAGTTCTTCAAGTGTCCATAAAGGACAAAATACTTTCACTTTGTTCATAGATTCTGTTCTTAGTCATTGCAAAATATTCTGCGTTCATTTCAATTCCAATGAAGTTTCTACCGCATTGCTTAGCAGCAACACCAATCGCACCACTTCCCATACAAGGATCCAATACTGTATCACCCACATTTGAACTTGCCTCAATCAACCTTGACATAAGTTTGACTGGTTTAGGTGTGGGGTGGTCTTTATAATGTTCAATAGGATTACGCCATACTGCAGACTTACAGTGCTCATTAAATACTGCTCCGGACTTTTTAGCAAACACACAGTTCTCTATGCTGGAGAGCCAGATATATTGCCCATTCATCGGAGAAGGATTGGTTTTTTCCCATATACAGTGTCTTACAGATAATCCGTGATCTATCAGGCGACTGCGAATATGTGATACTTGAACTGAACCGCAAAAGATATAAATGCTCCCAGAAGTCACACGAACAACTTCATCGATAAAGTCATCCAGTGGAAATGTAATGATATCTGCGTGACTCTTATCCAGATTTCTTAATCCACCACTCTTACGATTTACCTCATCATATGGTATATCTGTAAGAGTAAGCGAAATGCTCCCGTCAGCAAGTGATGGGAGTACATTCATACAATTATCGTTATAAAGTTTTACATCATTCATAGTTGAAAATTATTGTACTTGGACATACCTTAGTTAGGCGACTCCAATCAATAGGAACACTAATTGTAGTCCAACCGTTGTTTTTTGCATACTTCCTATTTCTCATAGAAAATTTACTCTTCTCAAGTCCTTCCTTCAGTTCTTTGCGTAGCACTAGTGCTGCTTTTTTATGTAAAGGGAGGATGTAAAGTATAGCATCATTAATCTTGTGGTTGCAAAGTGCCCATCCGGGAACTGGCATTTTATTAGAGTAGAGACCAAAGTCCTGACTCACAATTTCTGCAAGAAAATCATCCCAAGGTGCATTTGGATCACGCAACTTATAATCGAGTGTAAATCCTTTCTGAAGAACTTTCCCCGTCTTACAACTCACCAAATCAAAAGAGGCATCAACACCTGCTTTATTTCTAAACTTAGAGAAACTATCATCTCCATAATTGTCCTCGAAAGTATCAAAATCTATGCGAATGTTATGACGATTTTGATACTCAACATTCAGTTGGTGGACAATTGCAAGGTGATCTCCTCTTTCAATAGATTGCCTTTCTTTTTCAAGAGATTGATGAAAATCGTGAACTTTATGATTTTTAAGATAAGGTTGTTGAATAGAATAAGTCATTAGAATTTTTGTGGAGGAGGAAGTTTAGGTGCATTCATTTCTACAGTAGTTTTCTGTAGGTTGAGCATCATACCATCTAGGGCACCAGCAACTGGAGTGAATCCAATCGTCGCAACAATAATACCAAAGATGGTTCCGGAAATGAAATTAATCATACGGTAAGAGCACTAGAAGGATGTGTTTCCCAATTTTGTTCCCATTGATTTTGATTAATCTGTGACTTTAATTCATTATGTTTCCATATGCCATAAAAATGAAGTTTAATCACATCAAATCCAAACTCCTGATTGATATTTTTTCCAGCAATTTTTGTCAATCTGCAAAAGTTTGGAGCATCTCCATATGAAAGAACGTTCCTCCATTGAGGGCATTCTTTTGCATACTTATACCAACTACGATTAAAAGTTGGATTTGCTTCTGGATTTGAAACTTGATTGCGAATCCAGTCTTCAATTCCTTCTATAGAATATTTCATAAGTCAAACAGCAAGAGCGCCAGAGGGGATTTCAACAATTTCGGGGAGTTTATCATCTTCAAACTGATTCATATTATAGCACACCCATTCACCATTGCGGAAGACATAAGCATACTCTTCGCTGTTGTCAGGAAGAAGATACTCGCAGAGGTCAGCATCAAGGCGAGGAGGGCAATCTTCACCACGGGCAGAGTAATACTCGGGTTGATTGTTATCGTTCCAAGCAACAGACATATCACCACCGTCAATCAGTTCGGCAGCAAGTTCTTTGCTGTTGTAGTGAGTCTTCAGAATGCGACCCAACCAGGACTCATAACCGTCCCAGTGGTGGTAGGCAGAAAGAATAGAACCATCGGCAAGTTCAAGACCGATGCGAGCGCGGGTTGCCATTGAGGGCGTTTGTTGATTACCTTGTTATTATAGGGCATCCAAGGCGTCCTACAAGGTCTCTTGTGCCACTTCAGGAACTGTCCTCAATCGTCGTAAAATCTACATTCTAGTGCATCAGGATGAGCATCGCAATAAAGTTCCAAAGGTGTGGGGTCGTGGTCATCTTCTGGATGATGCTGCTTATACACTTGTAGTGCTTCTAATTCTTCTGCAGTATGGCGACGTGTTTGTGGAGAGATAGTGGGGTCATCAAGAACTTGTTTATCCCTTTCAATATGTTGATCTATATTGCCCATAGGACTTGTTAAATTAGTTGTAGTATTTATTTTAATAATTTGTTGGTTCTGTTTGTGAGGATACACAGTCACCTTTACCGTACAGTGACCTTACAAACAGTTCGGTGAATTTTTCCATTTTTTGAGGGCAAACTTGACTTGGATCGTAATTAATTGCTTCTCTCAAAGCATTCAGCTCGTTCCACTCTTCTTTAGTGAGATAGTCTGCGCTTGTTTTGGAAAGTGTCATTTCATTAAATTGGAATGTTAGGATTTTAACACAAATCCTTTACTATTATGTAGAAACTTAATAATCTCTTTTGTTTTCTGTAAACTTTTCTAAAGCATCCAAATCATCTTTGAGTTCTTTTTCTTTCTTTTGGTCATGATAATAAGACCACAGGGCATTATGAACTTCCATCAGACCATCAACCCAGAACCCAGTAGGATAAATGCCAAGTTCATCCATTAATCCTCTGTGACTGGTTCCTTCTTTCTCTGCCTTACACATAATATGGCAGATTGCCTGAACCATATCAAGTTTGTCTGATTCGGAAAGCATAAAGTACTTTCCTACTGCTCGTTGTTTTGCCTCTTCACTTTCTTTTTGAAGTTGTTTACAAGATTCAGAATCCCACCATTCTTGTAGTGCCTTACCAAATTCGTTAGGTTCAGTCATCGCCAGTTCCAAAGATAGTTCCAAAGAAACCAGAGTCTCCCGGTTTACGATTTTCCAGTTTATCTAGCATCGCATCAGTATGCATCAGAGTGTCAATTCGTGAAATCATATCCGCAACCACACTACAAACCATTGGGCGTTCTTGTCTTGCTGCGAAGGCAAGTGCATTCCTTAGTGATGCTTCTGCTTCTTTAAGTGATTCTTCAACTGATTTAGATAGTGCCATTTCAATTCTCCTTAATCCAGAATCCATCATCAGTCATTGTATATCCTGCGGTAATCATTTCATCATAAGTTTGTGGAACTTTTTTCAGAGTCCACACCCCATCTACCATTTTATATCCAGCAGCAAGCATTTTATCTCGGTATGGATCACTCCAAGATTTTTTAAGAAGAAAACTACCATCTCCCTTGTCCACCCATTCAATTTGGTCTCCTTCTTTGAGATTTGCTGCTTCTAATAGGTCATCGGGAAAAGTGATGAATTGCATCTCTCCAAGTTCTTCAACTGGAAGAACCCACTTCTTCACTTTATCTACATCGCTTTGAGTCGCACTTGGCATTATCTTGCGATGCCAATCTGGTCTTGAAAGTGCTTCCATATCACTATGTCCCCAAGGAGGCATACAATCATCACTTACTTCTTCTGAGTCCCAAAAGTTATTCCAGGCACCTTTACATTCAGGTGACTGGTCATCTTTATCGCAGGTGACTGGAGAAATATAAGAAGGAGTCATATTTCCTGCCGTATCAACATTAAAAAAGGCAGTATTCTCTTCTTTACCGGCAACAACAGTCTTATCAGTCTCCCACTCTCTGGCATACTCATCATATGCTTGAATGTGTCCTTTACCATTACCATTCAGGAGTGCCAGAAGTTCATAGCATCGTTCTGTGTGATGTTTGAAATAATGATAGTTTTCTTCGGTTGCTTTTTTAATTACATCATATATTTCTTGTGAAGATGCCTCCGAAGACAAAAGAGTATCATTCATCCACTCTTCAAGTCTTTCAAGAGAATGCTTCTTGTAGTCAAAGTCCATTATTAAAGTCCTTGATTGCTTGTTCCATTATAATCTGAATTTCCTTGCTCGTCAAGTTGTTAAGAAAGCACCATTTAGGGTCATTTTTGTCCCATTCTGCCGAAAAAGAACCATCTTCATTTTGAATTACTCTAAAAGTATCAATCTCTTGGTTTGGGTTTGTTGCACTCATTACAATAATAAGAATAACCGTGTTTAAATGATTTTACCACCTGATAGTGCTCTGAGTCAAGTGGTTTCTCTTCACCACATTTGGAACAAATCCTAGTTTGGGTAGTAGTCTCCATCCCAGTCAGATTTTTCTTTCTTACGGAGGCTCTTAAGTTCTTTGTAAAGTTCCTTGATTTGCTGATAAGCTTCTTCTGGCGTGATTTTATCTGAGATTTCAAGTCCTGCAATGAGTCCGACTTTATCGCCAAACCTAGCAAGAGTTCGTTCAAATTCTGTGAGAGTTTCATACATCGTTAATACATCCACATTTTTCTACAAGAATATCTATACGAGCATCCAATGAGTTTTGAAGACGATAAAGTTCATTTGTGGTTGAAATGTTTTCATCCTCTAACTTTAGAATACGCTGCTCAAGTTCTTCTATTTTTCTGAATAAAATATCTGTGGGTACTTCCGGAGTTCCCCACTTCTTCTGAAACCAATTTGGGTCACTCATTACAAAACTCCAACTTCTTTTAAATAACGACGATATGCTAAAAATCTACCAACACTTGGTTGATTTGGTACATTTAGTTGATGACATATTTCACAATATGCCAGAAACTCATACCAGGGTGTGGTAGGGTCTAAAATATGATATGGATAATCAGAGTTTTCCATCAACAGTTCCCTGATGGATTTTTACTTCTTCAAATCCTTCTTGAAGACCTTTAAGATAGAACCTTGTGGCATCAATACAAGTTTGCTCAGTTGGAGAAGTAATTAAACACTTACCATCTCTATTATAGGAGTCCCAAGTTCCCCACTTCTTTGCTTCAACATAGAAGCAATCATCAATCAGTGTTCTATCCATTTTTCAAATCAGGATGAGGAGCATAAAGAGGACCTTGATAGTTCCCAGCAAAGTTACTTTCTTCATTTACTTTCTGTACCGTTTCGTGAAGTTGCTTAAGTTCCTCAATAGTTTCTGGAGTTTCTTCCCATTCCCATTGATTTTCGTTTTTATCTGTAAAAGTACGATTTGTCATAGAGTAATCCACCTGTTATTGTTGAGAGTCCAATTAGTAACGTCTGCAATGCGTTCCCGAACTGATTTTGCAGGAACCCATCCCAGTTGCTTCATTTTATCACCATCCAGAGCATAACGCAAATCGTGCCCAGGACGGGAAGAATGGAAATCAACCAATTCATATTTGAGTTCTTTACCTTGAGCATTAGCAATAATCTGAGCAAGTTCAAGATTATTCAGTTCCTCTGCACCCACAATATTAAATTTAGGGCACTTAGCATTTCCCCAAGTAGGTTCAAAGGTTCCTTGATAGTTCACAAGAAATAGAATCGCATCCGAAACATCCTCGGCATGAATGTAATGACGTGAACCGGGAATGGTTCTTGTGCTATCACTGTGAATGGTTACAGTTTCTCCATCACGAATCTTGCGAATGCACATAGGAATGTACTTCTCTGGATGCTGACGCTCACCAAATACATTCATCGTATGAGTGATGTAAACAGGCAGTCCATAGGTATTCTCATATGCCACGGCAAGTTCCTCACCGCCCGCTTTAGATGCACTGTAGGGGTTTGTAGAGTTGTACCTATCGTTCTCTTTGTACTTAATCCCGTCAGGAGCAGGACCAAATACTTCATCGGTACTGAAGTAAACAAACCTTTCAAGATTGGTTTGGGTGCGGGCAAACTCAAGAATGTTGCAAGTTCCCACTACATTATCAAGTACAAACTCCATAGGATATTCGATACTACGATCAACGTGAGAACCAGCAGCAAGGTGTAGAATATAATTAACCTGCCCAATTTCGCTACGAACAAGGGGATTTAATTCTGCTTTTAGATCGTGATGCACAATCTTAACTCGCTTTCTAACATCCTCAGGAAAAGAAAGCATAAGATCGTGAAGACGATTCAGATTACCACTATAATCTAATCGATCAAGAGTGACAATATCCCAATCAGTATTTGAAAGAATTCTTCCAATAAGATGATGAGCAATGAATCCGGCACCACCAGTAATTAAAACTCTCTTCATATTTTTGTCTTTGTTTGCATAATTATGATTGGTCATTGTTCGTTTTTGTAGATAATAGTGTAATCTTTCTTCTTAAATTTGTTACGGGCAATATACTTTTGAGCGTGGTCTTCGGTTTGAAAATAGCAGGTTTTACTATCCTTCAACTCTTTACCATCTTTATGTATGATTTTAATTGGAAATCCATCTCCGTGAGGAAACTCATCTTTAATTGGTTTAATCATTGTTAGTGAACTCCGGATTCAATAGTTTTTGAGATTTCAGTCATAAACATTCTGCTCTTGCTGTATTCGGTCTAGGTAATGATAGATTGTGCTGTAAGAGTAATCAAATTCTTTAAATCGGTCTGGTTTACTTTCCTTCATTTTGACAAGCATATTCATCCAATCATAATGAGTATTCACAACCCAACCATAATGTGTGTCGTTCATTTTCCTTTGCCGTGAATAGGGCAATCACCATTTACCCATTTTTTATCGTCGGGCATTTCTTCATTATCCATCACAGGACATTTACATCCATTTTCAACAGCAGCATAACTACCAGGAACTAAATTATCCCAAGACCTATACAGTTCCGAAAAATCGATTTTTCCATACTGCTCTGGAAGAATATCAGCAAGTTTTGCCTTCAGGTCACGAACTTGTGCTTCCAGTTTCTTGATTTCTTCATCCTGTTGAGCATCATATTCTACAAGTTTTTTGTGATAATCTTCGGCAAGAACCAGGTCATACTCTTCGGCAGTCTTACGCATCTCTTCGGTGGTTCGCATTTCATTGAATGCGACATATGCGGCACCCTTGGCAATACCATCAGTATTATGCCCCATAGCATAACAGAACTTCTCAAAGAGTTGAAAGAGTTGAATGGTATTGAGGTCTTCCGCAGGAACCTCAAAAGTGTAGTGTTCCTCTGGAAGAATCTCTTCATCATAAATGCCACCTTTATGATCCCAAACGGAATCATACTTCAATGTAACTTTTGCCGAGTACATAATGCGGGTTTTGCGGAATCAATAAACATACTATAAGACCCCTGACAGGAAATGTCAAGGGTCAGTGGACGGTTTTTAAACTGGATTTATGTACTTAAGATTTCTCTACACACTCTCTTACACTCCGTTTGATTATCATTACATTCAATTAAACACTGATAATAATCATTAATTATTTCACTTTGTTCTATGAACTCATCAAGTGTATTTTCAAAGTGTCTCCAAGAAGCTAGTTGATTGTAAGAAATTAAATTGTGCATCATAACCTCCACGCACAAGAAAAACATTATAATAAAAGATTTTATGCTGTAGTACTCTCACTGATACTAATTTAGCACAAAATCTCTCATTTATGTGCGGTTCTTAACACAACTACATACCACCTTCTATTTTAAGACGCTTGAAATACTCCTTATAGTATTTCTTTTTTAGAGTATTGATAAACTCCAATTCTTCCGGTTCATCTAGGCAACTCAACAAATAAGAAACGCCTTCCAGTTCAGATAGAAGGCGAGCAATTGTTGTTGCTTGAGTGGGATTTACATTCCACTTACTTTTCATACTCTTTCATCAGGTCTCTTGCCATTTTATCGTATTTCCACTTCATCATCAAGTTGGTGACGGGATTACGAGGATGAAATCTTATCATCCATAGCATTCTCTCAGTATTGACTTTGAGTATCTTGAATATCAAAGTTAAGTATATTACCACATTTTCATCCACCCACATAAGATATGCCAGTATTCCAAAAATAACAAGGCAACCTGATTGAAATGGAGTCATTAGTCCCACCATAGTTCTAGAGATTTGAGAGCACGAAAGAATTGCCCCGCATAGTATGTATCAACATTATACATCTTCTGTAATTCTTTGATGTATTGAATAATACCTTCTGTGGCAGGATTTATCTCAAAATACTCATAGAACCGAAAGACATCAAACTTCTCATTGTACTGGAACATTGTATTCCAGTTTTCCTGAAATCCTTTCGTATAAACATCCTCTCTTTCAAGACCATTATCATTCAAGAATTCAATTGGAATAACTCCATCTTCATCTTCACCTTGAATTCTATCCAATAAATCTTTTCCGGTCTTCTTGTTAATAACCCGAAGACCATCGGAATATTTCTGAAAAAGGTCTAGGTCCTGAACAATTTCAGTTTTCTTCCATTCCTGACACTCATCCAGAAATCTCTGCTTTGTGCTGTAGTATTCATCATCAGTATCAGATGCACGAAAAACAAGGTTGATTTTATAGCAACCTTGTTCGTGATATGATGGCCACTTTCTTTGAGAAAAGTGAAGTATTTCAAATGATGATTGAGTCATTATTCAGTTCACGGAGATATTTTATGAGTGAGTGTATTTAGACCCCAAATCCTTTGGTCTTAACTTTTTCCTTACGCTTGGATTTGTCAAGTACGTTTATAAAGTCCAAATAATCGGGAATTTGATGGTGGACGAACCAATACCCCTGAGCGTCCTCCCAATCGTCAAAAAATACGGTTTTGCCCGTTTTGAGGACAATTTCGTAGTTGTGACGGTCGTATGGGACATCAGAAGTCTGCCGAAACACCTCCATCACTGAACTCCATCAAACTGGCGGACAAACAGCAGACACTTCTTAAATTTTTGGAATTCGGCATCCGAAAAATTATCAGAGGCATAAGGAATTCCAACGATTGCCGCACAAAGACGATTGACATTCAAAGTCACCATCATTTCATTTGCCGATGCTGGTTGAATGAACAGAAGAGGCAGAAGGAAGGCAATTTTTTTCATAGGTAGTTTTCCAGACTGGATGAAGATTTCCTTTTTCTTGGAGTTTGTGAGACCTTTTTCTTGATGTATTCTTTGGCAGTTGTAAGATTATTGGCAGTATGAACCTGTTCACCATTACAAATGATGACAAACTTATTCCCCCAAGGAACCGCTGCCCATTTACCGTCCTTAGTTACATAACCATCAGGGTCCGAAGGAACACTATCCAACAGACCCGAATTGGGAATAAAGGGAAGATTCATCAAAACCAACTGTTGCTATGGGGAACCGTTACGTTGACGATGCGGGCATTCGGATTCCGTGCCATCACAACTTGCTGTGCCTCACGAGGACTATTGGCGTGAACCTGCTCACTCAACCGCTGATTGCCAGCAACAAAAATCACTTCGTATTTCATTTGGAGAATCTCCTTTTGTGTATGTAAGTATTATAGCAGAAAAGGGGTCCGCTGGGAACCCCTTGTGCCAGTTTGGGAACTGGTTCAGAGCAGTTGAATTGCTTCAGTTTCTCCTTCGATTTGAGGAGCAGCCCACAATTCAAGAGGGAGTTCATCAAGAGACACAGTAGGAGGAGTAATCATACCCCCAAACTGAGCGTGAAGCTTCTCACAGTAGAAGTTGATAGGTCCGAGAAACACTTCTTCCATAACCTTGACAATTTCGTCGCGTTCTGCTTCGATGTCAGATTCGTGCTCGGCATAACTGTTACAAATTACGCGAACCGATTCACCCTTTCGCCAGGCAGATATCGCCCACTTGAGAATGTCTCCAGCATAACGATAAGTAAACTGAGAGTCAAGAATCTTGTGTCGGGTTGCAACTCCATCAATAGAGGAGTAATTGTTAGAACCAAACATAGGATTTACTTTAATCCATTGCTTGATTTCTTCTTTAGTTGTGTTAAAAACTTTGGTTGATTTAGTCTTTCTATCTAGAATAGCGTTTTCAATTGCCGTGATGACAGGTTTGTGAGCATACCGCGAAGTAATGCCACAGATGTCTAGCAATTCCCTGACAACATCACGAGTCAGAGGAAGACTCTCATCTTCGATAACCAACTTCACAACGTTGATGAAGTCATTCTGAACTGCATTTACCGTACCATCAATTGCATTGGCATACAAACCCATCAAACTTAAAGCAGAATTGTGAGAAAGATTGTCGTAAAGTTCGTTACCGGTATCCTTTCGCACATACAACGCAACAGGAACGGAGTGATAGTTGTTCTCCTTCACTGCCTTCAGAAGGTGACGGTGGTCGAACAAACTCTCATTGCCATCGTCATCTACAAAGACACTAAATGGCCACTGTTTGACTGCCCATCCTTCTTTTGTTGATGCGATCAGAACATCCAGATTGCCTTTGGCAAGTTCAGTCTTGCGGGGATAGTTGGCAGTTGTGGGAACGATTTTGGAAGTTAATCGTGGAACGAAGTTATCGTCAATTAACTGTAGTAGTGGGTATTGAGGTCCGTCTTCAGCAGTAACCTCAACACTATGAACAGGAAAAACCTGTCCTGAGTGAACTTTAATTTTTTTCATTTAGTTTAATGCAATGTGTATTGCCCATCAATTGATTGAGCATATGAGTATCATATACCAAAAAGAAGTCTTTGTCAATCCCCTTGTGCCAGTTCTCAATCTGGACACTCTACACCATATTTTATGGCAACTGAAAAGCGGTGTCGATCATAAAAAGATGTTGCTTTATGGAGTAAACTTGCATTAAAAGCAACTAGGCGATTTGGAATAGGTAGAATTCCATAAAGTCTTTCATCAATAAAAAATTGTGTTTCTCCACCATCATTCAAGTCCCAAGTTTCATTCGGATAATATAGAAATGTAACTTCTTCGCTACCCCCATCAGTATGGAAATAAGGATTTTCTGATGGAGCAAAACAATTTATGTACATTCTATACAATTTGAGATTTGTAACTAATCCCTTAAGTTTAGTTTCAAATAGATTATAAATTGGTTCAGTTTCTGAAATATTATGTATCATTCCAGTAGGTGGATGATTCTCATCGTCTGCTTCACCATAAATGTACACAGAAGATTTACAATATTCTAGGACAAAATTAAATTCTTCTTGTGATAGAAAATTATCGGTTACTTCAATCATATGCACCCCTCATAATGAATGCCGTACTTTATGGCAATTGAAAAACGATGCCGATTACGAAAGGGTGTTGCCGTATGTTCTAAATTAGCATCAAATGAAATTAAACGATTGGGGATTGGTGGGATACCATAAAATCCCCCATCAATAAAAAATTTGGTTTCTCCACCATCATCTAAGTCCCAAGTTTCATTTGGATAATATAGAAATGTAGTTCCAACCTCCCCATCGGTATGAAAATAAGACTTTTCTAATGCGGCAAAACAATTGATGTAAATTCTTGTAATATCTTTTGATTTGTACTGTGGAAATCGAGTTTCTATTGAACTTGAAAATAGATCAAACATTTTTTTTTGATTTATAATTTTCGTAGGGTCTCCTCCAATTAAATGAGATTCTTCTGGTAATGGATTATCTTCGGTGTAGTGATAAACTTCATGAACTAATCCAGTACAGTATTTAAAATTAGTCACAGAATTAGAGTCTGAACCTCCACCTTCACCATAAAAATAAGATGCTTTGATGCAATAGTCTAATATAAAATTATATTCTTCTTTGGTAAAAAAATTATCATAAACATCAATACTCATATTGATTCATCTCCGTACTGCAAAACCTTAAGATTCATAGCAATTGTTATACGAGGATAATCTTCAGTATAAACACAAGGATTAACTGAATGTTTAAGATATGATGGAAACATTATGAAATCTCCTTCTTCAATTTCCGGTTCATATTTACTATTATATTGATTCCTACCAAACTCAAGTGAAAAGCATCTTAATTGCTCTAGAGGGTCTCTAAAAATAGGAGGTTTATGTCTGGATTTATCAAATGAAAGAAAATGAATACACGAAAAATGAACCGTATTAAAAGGTCCACTTAGATGATCGTGCTCTTCTTGATATTCTCCATCAGTATAGCAATTGTACCATATCTCATCAATCATAATTTGATATGTTGAGTCAAAAAAACTATCAAGACATTTTGCGTATTTTTTTTCTAAAATTGATTGATATGTATTGTCTTCTCCAAAAAAGATTTCGTTTCCGGATTTTTCTCCAGAGAAAGATGTCTTAAGTTTATGAGTAAACCATCCTTCAGGAATCGGAAGCTCCTCAGAATCTTTGAGAATCTTTGGAACTAACATTTCTTTTATTTCATCATTATTTTCAACTTTACTGTGAAAAAATGATATTGGAAAAATAGGAATCCTACTTTGCTTATCAAAATTTTTATCCATTCACACAATCTCCAATTTTTACTTTAATATTTCCAGAAATACTTATTCTATAGTCGTCAGAAGTATAAAATGGATAAACACTATGATTTAACCAGGATGGAAACATTACCATAGTTCCCTCCCAAGTTTTATCTATAAACAAAGGCAAAGTCTCCATTTCCCCATCTGGAGAGATGAACTGAAATTCAAATAAAGAATTTAAGGATTCATTTGAATTTTTACAATTTTTATGATTTAACTCATTTGTTAAATCATAAGGAATACGCATCCAAATTACAAATGAATAATCTCCTGCGTGAGAATGTCTTGGATTAAATTCGTATTTTTTTTGTAAGTTAATCCAAAGACTTTCAAGTTCATAATTAACTTCCTTCTCAAAAAAATCACTATCGTGGTCAAATTTTTTGACAGGATTTAATTGCTCATCCTCTATTACTTGAAAATAACCTTTAGCAACCTCAATGGAAAAATCCTCAATTAAATGTGAGGATTTAGTGGAAAGTTTATATTCTTCTTCAATATTTCCCGCCAAGTATTCATTCCATTTTTTAAGATTAGATTTATTCTCCAAAATAAAATCTACATCTTCATTTATTTTTTCAAGTATATCCTCAGGAACTTTTGTCCTAACATAGTATAAGGATGTGATTGGTTCGGCATATATTTTTAATTGCTCTTGGTTCATATCTAATTAACTTCATCATCTAATTATACCACATCAGCGGGTGATGGTGCTGATTGCCACGTCACCCTTCTGGAAGATAATGTCCACCACGTTCTGGACCTTCTGTGCGGTGCTCGTAGATGCCTTGTCAAAGGTCGGGCAGACCACCAGACCATAGGATTTGGTGTAGGAGTCCAGAGCACCCGCCTGAAGGGCACCAGAGCGGATCCCAGCGGCATCCTGGGGGTGCAGGCGCAGCGTCCTACCGACCGTTTGACCGATGCCCACGATGTCCATAGAACGCATAAACACAACCGCTTCCAGAGCAGAGATGTTGATGCCTTCTGCCAGAATGCTGTGATGAAGAACCACAAACTTCTTGTCGGCATCCTTACCCCACTCATTCAGAGTGTCAAAGAACACCTCACGGTTGACTTTCTGACCGTCAATAAATGCACCGTGCTTGGAAGTAATGTGCATCACGGAATAACCCTCTTCTGCCAGTTGTTCGGCAAAGTCAGATTCGGACAGAAGTTGAATGATATTCTTGGTAGTCTTGGCACAAATCAGAATCTTATCAACAGGATTATCCTGAATAATCTCAAGCAGATACTCACAGTCCCGTTGACCCACATCCTCACCTTTGATGGAAAGACGAAGTTGCTTGGCAATCACCTTAGGAGGAATGATATAACCGTTCTGCACCAGTTGAGGAGCAGGAACCTTGGCAATAATCTGACCGTAAACATCAACGTCATTCATACCTGCCTTACCCACAACGGTAGAATATTTGGGAGTTGCGGTGAAGAAATAGCAACGCTTTGCCTCCGCAGAAAAATGCTCTACGGCAGGAAAGAAGTGACGTTGAATGCTATTGTGTGCCTCGTCAAAGTAGATCGTATCCACATCCACATCTGCCTTGGCAAGTTGACCCAAAGAGTTGTAGGTGGTGAAAATCAGTTTGTTCTGAGTGCTGCTATTGACAAACCAATTGATTTTTGAAGGATTGGTAGAAACAAAGTGATGAGTCTCACCACTATGAACGTGCATCACGGCAGCATTCGTGATAAACTCAAGATACTCAGAAGAAAGTTGTTCGGCAAGCAGAATGCGAGGAGCAACCACAACAATCACTTTGTTGGTGGCATTCTCAAACTGCTTCGAAGCATCAAAGATACCAACGTTGGTTTTACCACCGCCGGTAGGGAACACACAAATACCTTTAGAATGCTGCTGGAGAGCATCAAGGGCATCTTGCTGGTGAGGACGAAGTTGAATCACGAATCTCATTTGCGTATGAAACTATTATAACAGCAAAAAGGGGTCTCACAGGACCCCTTGTGCCAGTTCTTAAAGTGTCCTAGTATCTCATCTTCAACGGAGACAAACCTAGTCTACAGAGATTTAGAGATTATGTCAAGCCCCTATGGAACTAAAACTGTACTAAGAACTCCTGCATTACTTACAATTAATCTGTACTTAGTTCCATTAGCAGATGTGAGAATTAAACCAGTAGAAGTGTTTATACCAACAGAAACATCGCCACTAATCACTCTTGCAGGTCCGTTTACCAGTAATCTTGTTCCTAAGGGATTATCTACGTTTGTGGTTCCAATACCGACTGTACCAAAAACTGTGTCTACTTCTGAGGCATCAATACCAAGACCAAATCTAATTGAAGTTGTTCCAATTCCTATTCCAGATGAATTAATAACTACGGCATCTTCTGGATTGATTAAATAATCACCACCAATATGTAAAGGTTGTAATGGATTTGTATTTCCAATACCAATTCTTTGGTCAAAAAATCCATGATTAGTAACATTAATATCAAAGAAAGTTGATATTCCCGAAGTTGCATTTACATTTTCATCACCTCCACCCATGATTTGATTTCCATTAGCATCAAGAAGTCCGGATTGACCTTCTAAAATATAAAGTGTTCTAACACTCGTACTGGTTGCTGCTCCAGTTGCAACAATATTTTGAGATACATTTAAAGAAGAAACACTTACATTTCCAGAAACTTGAAGTTTACTTGTAGGATTCGTAACACCAATTCCAAGATTTCCTCCATAAGTTAGCGTCATTAATGGACTACTGATATTAGAAGAATCTGGTCCATACAACCAATTAAAATTACCAGTTCCTACTCCAGCAGCACCATAATGTAAATAGTAATTCAAATTTCCAGTATCATAATTAATAATATCTAAAGACTTAGTTGTACTGGATGGATATAGACCAGAAGTATTTCCAAACCTTAGAGCACCATTACTTCCGGTAAGAGTTATGTCTCTACCTACTGCAACAATTGCTTCTGCAGTATCACTCGTAACTTGTAATCTAGATGCAGAACTTCTTCTAATGTGAATATCAGAAGAAGGAGAGTTTGTACCTACTCCAATTGATTCTGCATAAAGTCTGGTGGAAACTGTTGAGATTCCAATTGAAGAAGTTTGAGATGCAATATGTGTAATACTTACTCTTGCATCAGAAGTTAAATCTCTTGCCGTACTAGCAATACCAACTACATTACCAGTAAGTTGCCCAACAAATCTAGATGCTGTTACAATACCAGCAGAAGCAGTAATACCTCCAGAATTAATTGTAACTCCACTACCAACAACAATACTTGTTGCGGTTGCGCTTCCTAGTACAGGAGTTACAAGAGTTGGTGAGGTCGCAAATACATTCGCACCACTACCAGTTTCATCAGATAGTGCCGCTGCTAATTGTGATGATGTAAAAGAACCTAATGATGTTGTGGTATTATTGGATGTAATCGCACCCGTTAAATTTGGTATATTGGTTGTTGTGGAGGCAGTACCAGTTAGGTTTCCAACAAAACTAGTTGCCGTAACAATACCACCACTAATTGTGACACCAGTTCCTACTTTAAGTGTGGAGAAAGTAGAAATACCATTTGAATTTACATTTCCTGTTAGGTTTCCAACAAAACTAGGTGCAGTTAGTATTCCAGTTGTGTTTACATTTCCAGTAAGTGCATCAATAGATAATCCATTTCCAGTAATAGGATCTTGACCCACCTGTAAAGAATAATTTGGAATATCTGTTCCTATACCTACTTTTGATGTAGTGGAAATAGTTCCTGCGCTAATATACCATCCATCAACCGCAATTGCATAAATGCTAGTCAATCCAACGGCACTTCCATAAAATGCCGTGGCACTTACAATTCCCGTAGAGGCATTAAGTGTAATTCCTGAACCAACCCTTACATTACTATAAAAAGTAGAAATTCCTGTGATTGTCAGATTCGTTGCCGTAACTAATCCAGTAACCTTTGCGGTTCCGTGAACATCCAAAAACTCTCTAGGAATTGATGTTCCAATTCCAACCAGACCATTTGCATTTACAATAAAGTTGTCATTATCAACCTGAACTCCATTTCTAAAGTTAAATGACTTGTTATAATTTGCCATCTCGGAGACTTTTTAAGTATTTATTGAGTTTATTAATTAAGTAGGGTTAGTGTTATAAATTATTGGTCCAACTATGGATCCCCCGACATTTGATATAGATGTTCCGCTTCCATCATTGTAGATAATAATTGCTCTTCCTTGAGATCCTCCCACATTTCCACTTCCATTACCACCATTGCCGCCGTTAGATCCACCAGCACCGGCAAAATTTCCGGCACCACCGCCAGCTCCTCCGGGTGTAAGTCCACCACCTCCACCAGGGCTTCCATTATTACTTGCGCCGCCGCCAGCAGCGCCGCCTGCACCACCGGGGAATCCAGATCCTCCCCCACCTCCAGCACCCGCTGTACGTACTTCTGTTCTACGTCTTGTAATAGACCCTGTTCTTCTTGATTGATTGGTCCAAGAACCACCACCACCACCACCTCCACCAGATTGAATGTAACCTCTATTTGTAACAACAGTTGGATATTGAATTCCTAAGGCACTACTTCCATTACCACCTGGGGTTGAATTAATAAGGCTACTATCTGCTCCTTTTCCCCCATTTCCTCCAGAACCATAAAGTTGCCCACTTGGACCAATTTCAAGTTCTAATTGCGTATTCCCTTCCCATCCTCCAGTTGCCAGTGCGACATTATTAATTGAACCTAAATCAGAACCAATAATACTATTTACATTAATAATAACTCTTGTATTTGCACTACTTGGTGGTCTAGTTTTAAATCCACCAATCACGGTTACATTTTGATTATTATATCTAACACGAGCTGTCTGTCTTGTAGAAAAGTTTGGAATTGAATGAAGATCGACGACAACATTTAATTTTTTGGAATAAAAATTACTAAATCCAATTTGACCTGATTGTGGAATTCCAGTATCTAAAGGAAGGTTTGATAATGTTCCAACAGTTTGACTAACTCGGTAAGCTCCTAGATTTTTTCCTGTAGGTATACCAAACTCATTCGAAATTTGAGAGAAGGAAATAGGTCCTGATGCCTGTAGTGTCATCTTTACTTAACTCCTTTAAGTTCGTTGATTTCTGCTTTGAGTTCCTTAATTGCCTCAATCAATAGAGGAACAAGTTTTTCATAACGAACTGCAAGATAACCATTATCTCTAGTGGTTACTGCTTCTGGAAGTACTTCTAGGATTTCTTGTGCGACAACACCAACATCGGAACCTTCTTTTTCCGACTTCTCATTCCAATCAAATGTATTGCCACTGATTGAAAGTACCTTATCAAGAGCATTAGGAATTGGAGTAATATTATCTTTGAGTCTTTGGTCTGAAGTAAAGAATGCCGTGATGTCTCCAGTTACACTGAGATTGCCACTTGGATCAAGAATCATTCTTACAGTGAAATTATTTGCCCCATCATGAGTATACCATCTATGTGTTGTTCCATCTTGTTGAAATGCACATCCAGGAGTTCCATCAGAAACCCAATTAGTACCATTCCACCATGTATTATTTGCTAAATGCGTATAATTTGACCCATCGCCAGAGGATAGATAAGCATTTCCAACTCTTATACGAAGATTATTTGAAACATCCACATTTGAATTAAGTGTAGTAGTTCCAGAAACAGTAAGATTATCATCAATCGTTGTAGTACCACCAGCAGAATCAATTGTTAAGTCTCCCGTAGAAGTATCAATCTCATTATCGCCAGCAATTCCAATACGAATATTGTCAATTGTTGCTCCAGCATTGGCATCTAGAAGACCTGATAATGTTGCTGAACTAAGAGTTGTTGCACCAGTAACTCCCAAAGTACCATTGACGCTCAGATCATCATCAATTGTTGTGGTTCCACCAGCAGAATCAATTGTTAAGTTTCCTGTGGAAGTATCAATTTCATTATCACCAGCAACACCTATTCTTACGTTATCAATTGTTGCAC
>Ga0164293_10000624_pt1 | contig 28651 bp, 22 predicted proteins | sample GEODES118metaG_FD_111487 | JGI IMG/M metagenome (GOLD analysis project Ga0164293, IMG submission 111487) | Eutrophic lake water microbial communities from Lake Mendota, Wisconsin, USA - GEODES118 metaG | ecosystem: Environmental > Aquatic > Freshwater > Lake | place: USA: Lake Mendota...
CGAACCCAAAAAATTCGTGCATTCGTGGCTACCCTTTAAAACGTATTTTCATTGATCATTTAAATGGGGCCAAGACACTTTAGCCCCGAACCCAAAAAATTCGTGCATTCGTGGCTACCCTTAAACGTATTTTCATTGATCATTGATTATGGGGCCTGGACAATTTAGCCCCGAACCCAAAAACATTCGTGCATTCGTGGCTACCCTTTTTGTTTGGGTCTATTCATGATTACCTACTCAGGGGTGGGTATTGGCCTCCAAATCCCCCTTAAATTTTTGTTTAAATCGAATAAACCCGAACGCTTTGGCTTGAGATTCTAAAATTCTTCTAATTTTGCTGAGCAATTAAACCATCGTTACGCATCGCGATACATCGCTAACCTAAATGACTATGAAGAAGTTAACCGCTTTTTTACTGCTTTTTTCCCTGCTTTTGAGCCCCGCTGTAATGCTGGCTGAAGGTGTAGATTCTTCTGCAGCTCCCGCTGCAACTGAAGTGGCCGCCGAGAATCCATCAGAAGCTCCAGCCGATTCGGCCTCAGCAGAAGCCGGTACCACCGTTTCTGAATCAGAGAAGGGATTTCGTGAAATTTTAAAAGACAAATTCATCGAGGGGGATTACATTTGGATGTCGCCCATCTTAATTTGTTTGATCATTGGTTTGGCCGTTGCCATTGAGCGGATTATTTATCTGAACATGGCGACCATCAATACCAAAAAGTTCTTGAATGATTTGGAGTCAGCCCTAAAAAGCGGCGGAGCCAAAGCAGCCTTAACCGTTTGTCAAAATACCCCAGGCCCTGTCGCTGGTATATTTGCTGAAGGATTAAATCGTGCCGATGAAGGCATTGATGTGGTTGAAAAAGCCGTTGTTTCTTACGGTGGAGTTGAAATGGGTAAAATGGAAAAGGCTCTGCCTTGGTTGTCTCTGTTCATTTCCTTGGCACCTATGCTTGGTTTCTTAGGTACTGTAATTGGTATGATTTTCGCCTTCGATCAAATTGAAGCAGCCGGCGACATTTCCCCTACGGTTGTAGCGGGAGGTATTAAAGTAGCTCTTTTGACCACCGTTGGCGGTCTTATCGTGGCCATGATTCTTCAAATTTTCTACAATTACATTATGTCGAAAATTGAAGGTTTGGTAAACGAAATGGAAGAGGCCTCTGTCAACTTCGTTGATATGTTGGTGAAAACAGGAGTGGCTAAAAGTGGAAATTCCAAATCATAATTAATCAAGCATGAAGCCTTACCTTAAATATTTAGGCCCAGGCCTTAGTTATGGCATCGGATTGCTTGGAGTGATCGCTTACATCGTGGTTATGGCCACGGGCGTCAGCAATGAAGACATTTCGATGGCCGCCCTTGATGCCGGCTCATCGGCTTCCAAGGCCGTTGGCCGATTCAACGGAGCCGTTGATTTTTTCATGACCTTGACTATTGTTTCTGTTGTTCTAGCAGGAGTTTTAATTTTGGTTTTCCTTGTTAAAACGGCTATTCAAGACATTCGACGTCTGATTAAACCGGCTATTTTTACAGGGGGCATTTTGGCGATTTTTGCCTTCAGCCGCATCTTCGCCACAGGACGCGAATCGTACGATTTGACCAACAAGTCAATCGAGACAGTCGAGTTTATTCGCAGTGTTCCCGATGCCGCGTTTTATTTTGCCGATGCCGCCCTTCTCACCATGATGATTGTAATTGGATTGGCCATTGCTGCCGTGGTGTACACCGAGGTGTCCAAAATGTTTAAATAAACAACAATGGGACGACGCAGCAGAAAACCCTTGCCGGAAATCAATTCCGGTTCTATGGCCGATATCGCCTTTCTGCTCCTAATTTTTTTCTTGGTAACCACTACCATGGACCAAGAGTATGGATTGCCAAGAGAGCTGCCGCGAAAGGTCGAAGAAAAAATACCACCGCCCCCAGTCAAAGAGCGAAATGTATTGCTGGTTTATGTTAACCGCAACAATGAGTTGCTCGTCAACAACGAATACGGCGATGTTAAAACCTTAAAAGAACGAGTTAAAAATTTTATTCCAAACCGAACCAACCGCTCAGATTGGCCAGAAAAAGATGCCCCAGAAGAGTATGGTGAAGATGGTTTTACTTTTGTATTTCAAAAGTCCAAAGGGATTGTTGCCCTTCAAAATGACCGATTGACTACCTACAAAACCTACATCGAAGTTCAGGATGTTTTAACCCAAGCGTTTAATGAGCTGCGCAACGAGTTGGCTAAAGCAAAATATGGAAAGTCCTTCGATGAGATTTCAGAACTAGCCGCCAAAGGACAAACAGACGATATTCAAGAGGAGGCCAACACCCAAATGCAAGCCATTCAAAAAGCCATTCCCATGGCAATATCTGAGGCTGAACCTATTAAATCGAAATAAGCATGTCCAAGTTTAGGAAAAAAGGTGGTTCTGGCGATGCCCCCGGTATTAATACCGCCTCCCTTCCCGATATCGTTTTTATGCTCTTGTTCTTTTTTATGGTGGCAACCCGCATGCGTGAGGTTACCCTTCAAGTGAAGGTAACCAAACCCGGCGCAACCCAATCGGTTAAAATTGCTTCTGAAGACCGCAACAAAATCATTTCAGTGTACGTAGGGCAACCCACCAAAGCTCAATTGTACGGAACCGCTCCCCGCATGCAGCTCAACGACGTTATTGCTGACGTTAAAGACGTTGGCCCCTTCGTTTTGGAAGAAATCAACCGCCTACCCGAAGCCGACAGAAAAAAGGCCTTTGTATCCATTAAAGCCGACGAAGAAGTCTCTACCGGCATTATCACCGACATTAAAGAGGCCCTGCGCGACGTAGATGCCCTCAAAATCCAGTACGGAACCCGCAAAACAGCGGTTCTTTATTGATCCTTTACCCCTTTTAATTTGCATTTCAGTTCTATCCCCGTGCACAACTCTCTGTGCCCTGCGGAATTGGGTGCCCCTCCTGAACGAGCATGGACGCCCGGTGTTCTTGCCTCGAAGTAGGCCAGAATGCTCAGCGCCCACCCAAAAAAACCGATTTATTATGAACAAGTTGGCCCATTTTGCATTCTAGCTTTATGGAAAATGTTCAGCGCCTATTCTGGTTTCGCCGAGATCTGCGGTTGCACGACAACCGCGGCCTGTTTGAAGCTTTAAGCCGAGGAGGCACCTTGGCTGTTTTCGTTTTTGATGTTCAAATCCTGCAGAAATTGCAAGACAAAACCGACCGAAGGGTGCAGTACATACACCAACGGTTGTTAGACCTTGGTCGTGAAATTGAAGCCCAGGGCGGCCGTTTAAGGGTAATGTATGGCGAACCTTTGCAGGTTTGGGCAGAATTGGCCGATGCCTACAGGCCCGCCGAAGTCTTTGCAAACGAAGATTATGAGCCCTATGCCCGGAAACGCGATGCGGAAGTAGCCGCTCTGTTGCAAGAACGCGGAATTCAATTTCATGCCTTTAAAGACCACGTTCTTTGCAGCCCTGACGAAATTAAATCAGGCAGCGGCGGACCCTATTCTGTCTATACCCCATACAGCCGGGTTTGGCTGGAACGAGCCGCTCGGGAATCAGAACACCGCAGTTTTAATTCCGAAGGACTCGGTCAGGGCTGGACACAAGGCCTTGATGGGCATCTTATGCCCAGCCTGAACGACATGGGCTTTGAAGAAACAGCGTTTGATTATCCTGCATGCCAGGTGCCAAACCAATTGATTCGAGCCTATGCCGAAACGCGCAATACCCCATCCTTAGATGCCACAAGCAAACTTGGATTGCATTTGCGGTTTGGCAGCATTTCCGTGCGCGAATTGTACCGGCAGGCCGTGCAGCAAAGCGAAACCTTTGTAAAGGAATTGGCCTGGAGGGAATTTTTTATGCATGTAATGTGGCACCATCCGCGGGTGGTGGATCAGGCCTACAAACCGGCTTACGATGCGATTCCGTGGCTAAACCGAGAGGAAGACATTGAACGCTGGTGCGCAGGGCAAACGGGATATCCAATTGTAGATGCAGGCTTGCGGGAATTGCTCGCCACCGGATTTATGCACAACCGCGTACGCATGGTGGTTGCTGGATTTTTGGTGAAGCATTTGCTGGTGGATTGGAGGATTGGAGAGGCTTGGTTTGCTCGGCACTTGTTGGATTTTGAGCTGGCCAGCAACAACGGGAATTGGCAATGGGCAGCGGGAACCGGCTGCGATGCGGCCCCCTATTTTCGAGTGTTTAATCCAACCACACAGGCCGAGAAGTTTGATTCTAAAGGAGCGTACATACGGCGTTGGGTTCCAGAAATTGAAGGTTTTGGATACCCTAAGCCTATGGTTGAGCACGCGATGGCACGAAACAGGGCGATTGAAACCTACAAATTGGCCTTGGGAAAATAAGAAATGTTGATTTACCCTCTATTTTAATAGGCCCAGGCAATAACACTTTTGGGCTTAGATTGCCACAGCGCTCACCGCCTTGCTCAAAACAGGACCGCATGCCGGCCCCTTTGTTCCCTTTTCGGGTAACACAAAGGAACCTGTTCGCTATCGGGGGTTTTATAACAACAGTACACCGATGGGTTCCCCGCGGGGGAGCTTTGCACCGTCTATTGAAAGGGGGGTATAACCACAGAACACACAGCGGTGCACAGCATCGGCAATCCTGCCGGCCCTGTGCGCATTTCCTCAGCCCCTTTGTGTCCTATGTGGTAAAACAGAAATCGGCCCTTTCGGCCCTTTCGGGGCAGCCGCGTCAACCCCTGCCGAGGGCAAAACTGAAATCGGCCCTTTCTGCAATTTCAGGGCAGCCACATCAATCCCTGCCGCTGTGGAAAAACTAAAATCTGTGCTTTCGGCAATTTCGGGGCAGCCGCGTCAACCCCTGCCGCGGGCATATTTTCGGCTACAAGCACCCAAAATTCATCGCATTCCCGAATCCCTGAACCTACAGACTTGAACCTTATTTCAATTCGAAAAGGCTGTTTTCTAGGTTGTGGTTAACCTTAATCTCCTTTAAGATAAATGTCAACGACATTCCTTGCTCCGTTACATCCAGTTGATGCGGCAGCATGACTCCATTCACGGGCTGATACCTCGAATACACCGTTGAACCCATGGCTCCGTTCGATTTAATTAACACCCCAGTTTCTTCACTATACCAACGGGTATCAACGCTTCCTGAAGGCCCAACAAACTTCATTTGATAGCAGCGCTCTCCATCAATCAATAGCGACCCCTGCAATTCTACAGTATAACCGTAGTTGGCATACACCGCCTCCAAAACGGGGTTCAATTGAGCCAAGGTTTCTTTGATGTCGTTCTCGTCCAAGGGCTTTTCTCCGCTAGGGTCAACCGTGCTGCCCTTTTTGCCATTCACTACAACCTTTTGAGCCACCTGCCCCATTTGTTTTGCCATCATTCGGCCTTTGTCTGGGCCTTTGAAGTCGGTTTCCATTTCAATGGTAAATCCCTGAATCGAAGCTTCTGCTTTCTGCGAAATAGATTTAATGCTGTTGATGTTTTCCATTCCACCGCTCACCTGAACAAAGCGATCAACAACCGTTTGGGCGGTTACTCCTTCCGGTACCGGAGCCAAACTTCCAGCCTTGCGGCCAAAAGCATCAAAGAACGAAATTTTTCCGTCGGCATCGTAGGTCAACAATCCAGCTTCAATGCTGTCTCTGCGGCCAACCACCACCAAATTGTATCCAAAGGGCTTAACGTAATTCAGCGCCGCATTTTGGATGTCTTCTTGGGTTAAATTGGCCAGTGTGGTTAGGTAATCCTGATAATAGGTTTCAGGCAATTTATAGCGTTCTATGTTGATGGCAAATCGGGCAATGGTGCCGGGATCTTCAAGCGAGCGAGCAAAAGCGCCGGTAATTTCGGCTTTGGTGCGGTCAATTTCTTCCATCGAGATGGGTTCGCTTACGATTCGATTCATTTCGGCCACCATTTGATACACAGCAGAATCGGTTACCGAATTCCGCACATCGGCGGTAATGGTAAAACTGCCTTTTAAGGGGTCGGCCGAAATCGAGGCGTAAGAACCATAGGTATATGCATGCGTTTCGCGCAGGTTTTTGAACAAGCGGCCGCTCATTCCTCCGCCCAAAATGTTGGCCATAACCCGAACCGCAATGGCATCGGGGGCTCCTGGTTTTAAATCAATTGGATAGGTCAGCCGAATTGAACTTTGAACGCTGTTGCCCCGGTCGTACAAAAACACCTGCGAAGATTGCGGCGCCTGAGCATCAGGGAACTTGCGGCTGGGCAATTTTTCGCCCGCCCATCGGCCAAAGGCTTCCTCGGTCAATGCCTTTGCCTCTGCCAAGGTAATGTCTCCAACAATCGCCAAATACGAAGATTTAGGGCTAAACACCTGGGTGTACATGTTGCGAATGTCCTGCAAGGTTACCGCTTCAATTGTTTTTTTATCGGTTACCTCTCCGTAAGGGTGCTTGTCGCCAAAATTGGCTACCCCCGCGATGTTGCTGGAAATTTGACCGGGTTCGTCTTGCTGCGAAGCAAGACCTGCCAAGGCTTCTCTCCTAATTCGTTCCAACTCGGCCTCAGGAAAGGCGGGCAGGGTAACCACCTCGGCCATCAAGTTGAGCATCTCTTTTTTGTTCCGCGACAATCCCGAGGCGAAAGCAAAACCGGCCCCAGCCTGAATGCTCGCCCCCAACATATCGATTTTCTCATCCAATTCAACCTTCGTTTGCTTGGTGGTGCCCGACATAATCATGGAATTGAACAGGTCCGATGTGCCCGATTTTTCTCCTTCCAGAATGGGGTCCATTTCCACTTGAAGAGAAAAGGTAATGACTGGCAATTTGTGGTTTTCAACCACGAATACACGCAAGCCATTCTTTAACTTGAAGGATTGGTAGCTGCCCAATTGGATTTTAGGCGCCGGACCCGCCCCGGGAGCCTTACTCCGGTCAAGCTGAGCCGTGGCGGTAAATGCAAAGGCCAGAAATGCAAAAGGGAAAAGGAAAAACGTTGCTTTTTTCATGGGACTATTCTTAATTCGAAGCTTGAGGTAAGTAATACAGTACAACCCTGTTTTCTTTAACCAAGTATTGGTTGGCTACACGCAAAACATCCGCTGCTGTTACAGCCCGGTACCGTTCCATCTCAGTATTAATCAGGTTGGCATCGCCATAATACACATGGTAGTTGGCTAGATTTTCGGCAATACCTGCTACCTGTTGATTCTGTTCTATGAACGAGGTTTCTATCTGGTTGATCACTTTGTTTTTTTCGGCCTCTGTGATGGGCTCTTTCTTAACCCGATCTGCCTCTGCATCCATCGCCTTTTCCAGTTCGGCAGGCCCTGTTTCTTGGTTGCAAATGCCTAAAGCAATAAAAACACCCGGATCTTCCAAAGGGAATGGAAAAGCAAAGGTGGCTACGGCTTTTTGCTGTTCGTACACAATGGAACGGTTGTACCGAGAACTGCCACCCCCCGAAAGCAAGGTGGTTAATACCTGCAGCGCGTAATAATCAGGTGTTCCTTGAGCTGGAATCCGATAGGCTTGCACCACCGCAGGCAATTGAATTTTGTCGAATACCGTGTCGCGGATTTCCTTTCCTAATGCGGGCTCCACCACCTTGGGCCGGGGAATTTCGCGCTTGCCTTTGGGGATAGATCCAAAATACTTCTCCACCAATACCTTGGTTTTCGCTATGTCTAAATCGCCAGCAATCGATAAGGTGGCGTTTTGTGGCACGTAAAAAGTGCGGTAAAACTCCATAAATTCATCGAGCTTAGCCGCATTTAGGTGCTCCATTGAGCCAATCGGAACCCAACGGTATGGGTGCTTTTTGTAGGCGCGCTTAAATACTTCTTCCATCAATGTGCCATAAGGCTGGTTGTCCACCCGCTGCCGCTTTTCTTCCTTTACAACCTCCCGTTGTGTTTCAACTCCTATGTTTTCGATTTTTGCATGCAGCATGCGCTCGCTCTCCAACCACAAACCCAATTCCAATTGATTCGATGAAAGCACTTCATAGTAAAAGGTCCGATCTTGCGAGGTGTTCGCATTGTTCGCACCGCCCGCCTTTTGAATGTACTTGTCAAATTCTCCCCGGGCTATGTTTTCTGAACCCTCAAACAACAGGTGCTCAAAAAAGTGGGCAAAGCCCGTTCGAGTGGTGTCTTCGTTTTTAGAACCTACATGGTAAAGAACCGACACCGCCACAATCGGCGTGCTGTTGTCCTGGTGCAATATAACATGCAGTCCATTGGGCAAATCATACTCTACAAACGAAATGTTGGACTGAGCAAAGGCCGCGGAACCCACCGATAAGGAAACCAAAAGGCCAAGCTTTGTTTTTCGAAAAAACGACATAGTGCGATGTTTTAGACCCGCAAGGTAAAACTTTTCAGTCGGCCATAAAAGGGGCTCAAGCAAGTTGTATTCTTAAATCCAGTTAATTTCCGCTTTAATTCCCCTTAGATTCACCCCTCCCAACATTAATAATTCATTAACTTAGATGTCCGTATGAAAACAAACACGCTTACCCCGGGCCGCCTTTTTCAGGCTCTTTTTCTCTTTTTTATCCTGCTCACAGGTTTCGCCCAAAGCCAAACCCTGCACATTACCGAAATTAATTACAACAGCGATTCTACCCGAAGCACAGGGGATTGGTTCGAGGTGTTCAACCCCAGCAGCAGTCCAATAGACCTGAGTGGCTATAAAATAAAGGATTCAGACCCCCTCAATTTATACCTTGTTCCCCCAGGAACTTTCATCGCTGCAGGGGGGTATCTTGTTTTTGTGGCCGATACCCAACGCTTTAATTCTCAATACAGCATTCCAAATAAGGTGGGCCCGCTAGGCTTTGGGCTAAACAACAACACCGATCAAATTCAAGTGTTTGACCCCTCAAATCAACTGATTATTCAAGTAAATTATGCGGATTCAACCCCCTGGAATATGGGTGCGGATGGACTTGGAAGAACCTTGGAATTGCTCAACACATCTTCCGACCCCAACGATCCCAACAGTTGGCGCATTGGCTGCATTTTAGGCTCTCCAGGCCAAGCCTATCAGCCGTGCACAAACGAAACGTTAATGGTTAGCGAGGTGAATTACAAAAGCCCCATTGGGAACGATGCCGGAGATTGGTTTGAACTGCGCAACCTGAGCAGCAGCCCTAGAGACATCAGCGGCTTTTACGTGCGCGATGAAAAAAATACAAACTTGTATAAAATCCCCCCCGCCACGGTCATTCCACCCGATGGATTTTTGGTGCTGTATCAAAACCTAACCCTGTTCAACCAAGAAAACCCAGGAATTGCCAATAAAATAGGCCCTTTGCCCTTTGGCCTTTCAGGAACAGGCGATGCCATTCGCATCTTCAATGCCGCCGACAAGCTCATCTACTCCATGCACTACCTAGACTACGCCCCTTGGCCCAACGAACCCGATGGGAACGGATATACCCTCGAAGCCCCTCGAAACCCACAACCAAACTGGGACGTAAACAGCGCCAGCTACTGGGGTTACGGTTGCCTAGGCGGATCGCCCGGATATTTGGTCCCTGAAAACTGCGCAATGGGGCAGGCCGAAACAGAAATCAATACTTCGCCCGTTTTCCCGAATCCTTCATCCCATCAAATTACGCTGCCACAAGCCTTGCAGAGCTTCGATGTGTTTGATGCAAACGGTCGCCTTTGCATGCAGCATTTTAATACCCCAACAGGTCTTGTTCTAAGTTTGGAATTTTTATCTCCCGGTCCCTATATTCTTAGAATGCAATCGCCCGATGGACAGATAACACATCAACGTCTAATGCATCTAAAACGATGAAACATTTCTATGCCCTTCTGCTCTTATTTTTTGGTGTCGGAGCGCATCCGCTTTCTGCGCAGTTGGTCATCAATGAATATTCCTGTTCCAACTACAACGATTATGCCGATCAATTTGGCGATTTTGAAGACTGGATTGAACTTTACAATCCTACCGGAGCAGCCGTTAGTACTGCCGGCTTATTTTTGAGCGACAATCCCTCAAATCCATTAAAATGGCCCATTCCAACCACCAATGTAGCCGCCGGTGGCTATCTTTTGGTTTTTGCTTCCGACCTGAATATCACCAATACACCTCCCTACCATACCAGTTTTAAACTGCGGCAAAGCGAAAACCCAGAATCCATTGTGCTAAGCGATGCGATGGGCAGCTCTATAGATCAGGTTGCCATTCAAAAAGCCGCCCGAAACCACTCGGCCGGACGCAGCACCGACGGAGCTGCAACTTGGGGGGTTTTTACGAATCCTACTCCCAACGCTTCCAATACCGGCGCATCTACCAACTACATGCCCCCAATAACCGTAAATGTGCCCCGAGGATTTTATACCACAACCCAAAATGTGGCCCTAGCCTGCAGCGACCCTACCGCCGAAATTCGATACACCACCAACGGGGACGAACCATCACCCACTTCCGCATTGTATGCCAGCCCTATTTCCGTTGCAGCCACTACCGTGCTTCGGGCTAGAGCATTCCCAACACAACCCGGTTTCCTGCCTGGATGGGTTAGCACCCATTCCTATTTTATTAACGAGAACTTCAGTTTGCCCGTAGTTAGCCTTTCTTCCACCGATTACAATGCCATTTTTGCCAATGGAAGCCTCCGCATTTTCTCGCACCTAGAATACTTCAGTGCCAATCAACAATTCCTCTTTGAATCGTACGGAGAAGTAAACAAACACGGAAACGACTCTTGGGCCTTTCCTCAAAAAGGCATTGACTTTATTACCAAAGACGAATGTGGGTACGACCAAGAAATGAATTACCCCATTTTCCATACCAGCCCCCGCCCCGATTACCAACGCATTATGTTTAAGGCCGGAGCCTCCGACAATTACCCCTACACTTGGGGGAACGGCGGCTGCCACCTGCGCGATGCTTTTGTTCAAAGCCTGGCCGAGAAAATTGGGATGAACACCGATTTGCGCCGACTGGAACATTGCATCGTTTTTATCAATGGAAACTATTGGGGACTTTACGAATGCCGCGAAAAAGTGAACGACCCCGACTACACTAAATTTTACCACGGCCAAGAAAAGAAGGACCTGGATTTCTTAAGTTTTTGGGGGGGATTAAATGTTCGATACGGATCGCCCAACGATTGGAACAACTTGTACAACTATGTTACCGCCAATTCCATGCAGGTGCAAGCTAATTACCAAAGCGTGGCCACCCAGCTTGATGTCAACAATGTGATTGATTACATGATTCTGAATACTTGGTCCATCAATTCCGATTGGCTCAACTGGAATACCATGTGGTGGAAAGGGAACGGAGGAAACGGCGTGCCCTGGCGCTATGCCCTTTGGGACCAAGACAACATTTTCAATTTAGGGCATAATTATACGGGCCTTCCTACCACCGACTTTAACGCCGACCCCTGCGAATACGACGATATGTTTCCGAATTCAGGCCCCGAAATTGGCCACATGGTTATTTTTAGCAAACTCATGGAAAACCCCGGCTTTAAAGCCGCTTACCTAAATCGGTATCAGCAACTTTCTGTCGGAGGCCTTTCCTGTCCCTATGTGCTGACCCACCTCGATTCTATTATCAACATCTTAACGGTTGAAATGCCAAGGCACATCACCCGCTGGGGGGGAAGCATGAACGAATGGCAAAACAACTTGCTCTTTCTTCGAAACCAAATAACCGGGCGCTGCCAGGTCATTGAGCAAGGACTGGAAGACTGCTACGATGTGGATGGGCCTCACCCTGTGGTTATTAATGTATGGCCACCCAACTCTGGCGATGTGAATTTTAATGGGTTTCAACAGGCCAATTATCCTTGGTCCCAAAGTTGGTTCGGCAACCTGCAGGCCAACATGACGGCAACCGCCAAAATAGGCTGGAATTTCTCGCATTGGGAGCTGTTTAATCACACGCTGCTTCCAGATTCTACGGTAAATCCCGCTGCATTTACCCTAATGCAAGCCGACAGCATTGTCGCTATTTTTGTGCGCACCGATTCCTTAACCATAACCTACGATGTCAGTCCTCCGCTGAGCGGCAGCATTCGCAGCAACGGTACCGTATTGCCCGTTTACCCGCTAACTCAAACCCAAATTGCAGGGAATGTATTGAATTTAGAAGCCTTGCCGGTTGCTGGCTATCTGTTCGACTACTGGGAAATTTTCCACCACAACATGGTCCCCGATTCTTCGGCCGACCAAGCCTTCCTTACTTTTGGCGAAACCGATACCCTGATTGCTCATTTTGTGCGCGAACCCGATAGCCCAATCGACCCGCCGCCGCCCCCCTCAAACCTAGACGACGAGGCCCTATGGATTCCCAATGCCTTTACGGTGAACGGAGACGGACTCAACGAAGTCTTTAAGGTGTACCACAACAGCACCATAACCGAAGGCACCTTTTCTATTTACGACCGCTGGGGAGAATTGCTGTTTACGGCTAAAAACTTCAATCAGTGGTGGGATGGCAATTATATGAACGAACCTAGCATGCAAGGCGTTTATACGGTGGCCGTTCGCTACTATGATTCCAAGGAAAAGCGATGGAAAACCAGAGTCGCCAACGTGAATCTAATCCGCTAAGGGACATCTGAAATTTACCGAACTTGAGTTTTCACAACCTCGTTTCTTTGTTCCTTTTTGCTTGCTTCTTATTCCCCCAAAAATTGGCGGCCAACCTAATTATGCCGCCGCTGCAGCTTGAACTGCAATGCGATCAAAACCGGTATGCCGAGGGGCAGCCCATGCAGTTTACGCTAATCATTACCAACCAAAGCACCCAAGACGACTATCCAATTGTTCTTCCTGCTGAGGGCCCTGGGGCTGCGGGGGTGTTTTTTTTCAACATGTACGACAAAGCCAAAAACACCCGTATTTTACGGTATTCCGAAGCCTGCCCAAGCTTAGATTCAGGCAAAACCAACCTGCTTTGGCTTAAACCCCAGCAGCAAATCCGCATTCCTTTGACCTTGCAAGCCGAAACCACAACGCCTACCCACCAAGCTCACCATTTTGAACAACCTGTTTTTGCTGGCGAATACCTTTTCTCTGTTCGATACCAACCCAAAGGCAGGCAACACGACAGCCTGTATTGGTTCTTTGATTCGCACTCCAAAATAAAACCGGCGGGCCATTTCATGCCATCAGACGGCTTGAACAGCCAAACCTGTTCAACCTCGGTGTTCCGAACAGCCGACACCCTAGTTAGCATCGATGGAAAGCCTTATTTTATAAAAACCGACGGGCACCGATTTTTTTATTTTTCCGAATGGATGCCAACCATCACCACCGATATCCGCTGCGTTCACATTACAAACCTGCCCCCTTTTGCCTCGGCCTTAGCAAGCGAAGAATACTATTACAGCCATTTCAGCGATTTTGCCGAATACATCCGTCGATTTGACGATGGAGACGTTCAAGAATACCGGAAATTTTCCGATTACTGCCCTAGTTATTTGCATACCCAAGCTTTTGATGAACAAAAACGACCCACCTTGTTGGCCTATCAAATGCCCGATGGCCGATTTTACCGTGCTGAATATCAGCAACCAGGAAACCTTTTAATTCGAGAATCCATGTGCTCCCCAACAGGCACTTCCTGCAGGGAAACAACCTTTAGGTACGATGAACAGGGAAATCTACTCGATTCTAAAAGCAGCAATACCCAACCTTGTGTGGAAGTATATGTGGATGGGAAGCTCAGGGGCCTTACCCTCAGTTTTTTCGAATAACTTATACGCTTTCCCGGCCTAAATAAGAGCGGCGGCAATCCATAAAAACCCCTGCGAAAGTCCATCGGAGATGGACACCTACAAAAAGAAAAGGGAGCCCCTTTTGGTTTTTTCAAGCCCAAAATTAGACCCGAATGCATCTGCGGTGATTTTCCAAAAGAACATCAACGCCGCTTTCTCAATCCATATCCAAATAGCGCATCAACAGGCCATAGCGGTCGTCCATGTTGTTGTCGCGCTGAGCATGAAAGGTGCCAGCAATGGTATAATTAAACCGCACAAAAGTGGCGATAATGGTACTTAAATCGGTTCTGTTGATTTTTAAATGCACCTCTAATTCTGAGCTGTTTGGAATGCCCATGATGCTTACGCTAATGATTTTGGCATCGTTGCTTTCAACCAACTGAGCCATTTGCCCCAGCGAGTAATCGCGGTCCAGCACCTGAAGCACCAACACCGCCCCAGGTTCATTCACCCCTTTCAGTTGCGCCATCCCTTGCATCAAGTTCGACAAGGTGATGCAGCCCATGTACTTCCCATGTTCGTCCAGCACCGGCAACACCGTCAATTCCCATTCCTGAAACCAGCGAATCACTTCTAAAAAATGGTCTTCCGCCCGAACAAAGGGCTTCTGCAAAGACAAATCATGCGAGCCCAGCGGCTCCTCGGGTTTGTTGTTCTGGTATATGTCTTCCTCGGTTATTAGCCCTAAGTAATCTTCGTGGTTGATGATGGGCAAATGGCTTACCTTAAACTCTTCCATCCAAGCAATGGCTTTTAGCCCCGTATCGCTGGTTTTTAGCGGGGGAATGTCGTCAAGCACTAAGTCGCGGGCCATCATCATATTCGTACAACGCTAAAGTAAAATAAAACGCATGTGCTGCGAACAAAGATGCAAAATCCAACGTTCTAGCCTACCACAATGCCGTATTTTTATTTCTTCTTCCTTTTTTTATCGTTCACAGGCAGACTTGTTCCCGCAGCAACATCCAAGAGGGTTGAAGAAAGAAACCTATTTTTGAGGGAAATTTGATCTAATTCTCAACCGCAAAGCGCATGGTTCAACTGAGTGTTAATGTGAATAAGATTGCGACCCTGCGCAACGCTAGGGGAGGGCAGCTGCCAAATGTGGTGGAATTCGCCTTGAAGGCAGAACGGTTTGGAGCCAACGGCATCACCGTTCACCCCCGCCCCGACCAACGCCACATTCGCCATTCTGATGCGGTTGAACTCGCTGCTGCCATTCATACGGAATTTAACATTGAAGGATATCCTTCGCCCGAATACCTAGACCTGCTTCGGCAGCTGCGCCCAGCTCAGGCAACCCTGGTGCCAGACCCGCCTCATGTTCTTACAAGCAATGCCGGTTGGAAGGTTTTTGAATGCCGCCAATTCCTTAGCGAGGTGGTGGCCGAACTTAAATCCTACGGCTGCCGCGTTTCTATATTTATGGATCCCAATCCCCTGGCCATGGAAGATGTGGCCCGCACCGGGGCCCACCGAATTGAGCTGTACACCGAGGCCTACGCCGCCCAGTACCCGAACAATCCAGCACGGTCCATCAAACCCTATGTTGAGGCGGCATTGGCGGCCCAAGCCGTTGGCTTAGGCATTAATGCCGGACACGATTTAAATCTTCAAAATCTCGGCTACCTGGTTCAGCATCTTCCCGGACTTCAAGAAGTATCCATCGGCCATGCCCTAGTGGCCGATTGCTTGGACTTTGGACTAAACAATACCATTGGCCTGTACCGCCGCCTTTGTCAACCCTTGAACGATTGATATGCTTTTCTCGACCGTTCACGGACAAGGTCCAGCCCTTTTTGTGTTGCATGGCCTTTTTGGCTCGGCCGACAATTGGTCCAGCCTCGGCAAACGCTGGGGCAGTCAGTTTGAAGTGCACTTGATCGACCTGCGCAACCACGGCCGCTCTCCCCATTTCTCCACGCATTCTTACCCTGAAATGGCTCAGGATTTGCTCGATTACCTGAAGGATAAAAACCTGAGTTCAGCCCATGTTTTGGGGCATTCTATGGGAGGTAAGGCCGCCATGAACTTGGCTTGCTTGGCTCCCCAGGCGGTTCGCTCCCTGCTGGTCGCCGACATTGGGCCTTGGGCTTATCCAATTCACCACGCCTCTATTTTGTCGGCCATGCAAACGCTGAACCCCGCCCAATTTTCTCAGCGAAAACAGGCCGAAGAGGCTTTTGCTCAGAGCGGATTGGACGCAGGAACCCGCCTGTTTTTATTAAAAAATTTGTACTGGGAAGGGAACACATTGGCCTGGCGCTTGAATCTGAATGCACTGGCCAATCACATTGAAGAGGTGGGCAAGCCCCTGCCTCAGGGAACGCAATACCCAGGGCCAACCTTGTTTGTGCGCGGAGCCTTAAGCAGCTACATTCCGGTCGATTCTGAGCCGCGAATTCAGACCCATTTTCCGCAGGCGCAACTTCAAACCCTTGCGGGCGCGGGCCATTGGCTTCACGCCGATCAACCGGAGGCTTTTTATCAGGTAGCCCTGGATTTTTTTTGGGAATAAAATTTATTTTTTTGGGGCGCCTAATCCCGCTTTCACCTGTAGTCGCCTTGCCAAACCGGTTGTCAGCTGCGGCTGCGGTGGCTCACAAGCTCGCCTCCTCGCCGCGCTGCCAATGCCGGTTTGCCTGCGGCGCCTGCCGGTTCAATCGGGGGCGCGGGCGTCCTCAATCATGGCCCGCAACACATCTAAGGTGTCGGCTTGTTCCGGCTTTTTATCGCGCCTCCATCTAAAAATACGCGGAAACCGCAAAGCTATTCCACTCTTATGCCGCTTGCTTTCTTGAATCCCATCAAATCCAATCTCAAACACCAACAAGGGTTCTACCCGGCGAACCGGCCCAAACGAATCTAAGGAATGCTTGCTCACAAAGCGGCTCAGCTCGGTTAGCTCAGCCGTGGTTAATCCACTATAGGCTTTAGCCACGGTCAGCAATTCCCCGTTCCACCATACCCCAAAGGTGAAGTCGGTGTATAAATTTGCGCGGTTTCCATGTCCCCGTTGTGCATAGGTAAGAACGGCATCAAAACTGCGGGGCTCGACTTTCCATTTCCACCAACTTCCCCGTTTGCGTCCCACGCCATAGGTGGAGTCCAAGTGCTTTAGCATGACTCCTTCGGCTCCCTGTTGTGCGGCGTCTTCCCGTTTTTTTACCCAAAGGTCAACATCCCCAACCCAGGCTGGCGATACCCCAATGCGGGGCAAATTTTGCACTTCGTTTTCCAGCAAGGCCCTTCGATCGCGCAAGGGCCACGTGCGTATGTCTTTTCCCTGCCATTCCAATAGGTCGTAAGCCATAAAACCAACAGGAATCTCCTTTAATATGGCCGAACTGAGCCGCTTTCGGTTTAACCTTCGTTGCAGTTCAGAAAAAGGTTTCCAGTCTCCAGGCTTTCCAGGCAACAACTCTCCATCCAACACCCAATCTCCCTGCATAGGCAAAGCTCCGTCGGTCAGCTCAGGGAATGCATCGGTAATAAGTTCCTCTCCGCGGCTCCACAAAAACGAATGTCCCTGCCGGCACACCCATTGGCAGCGAATGCCGTCCCATTTCCATTCCACCTGCCAATCTGTTGGTTTTGGTTCTGGAGTTTCTGGGTTGTAGGCGTGCGCCAAAAAGAAAGGATAGGGCTTGCTGATGTCGGCCAGGCTGTTGTTGTCGAGCAACAGCGCCTGCCATTGTGTATCTTTTGGATGCCATTGTCCAGTAAGCCGGTACTGAATCTGTTCGGCATCCTGTTCGGTTGCTTTAGCTAGGGCCTGCACCAACAATCCCTTTGATACTCCAACGCGGAATCCCCCAGTAATGAGTTTATTAAAAACGAATCGGGTTGAACGGGGCATGCGTTTCCAGGCCTCAAGTACAAAGGCCTGCTGTTGTTCTGGGGGCAATCCCCGCTGGGCCTCAATGGCTTGCATCCATTCGCTCAGGCTTCCGTTGGGAGCGTTTACCCCGGGCTCGGGAAACAAATGAGTCATCGTTTCGGCCAAGTCGCCCGCCACACTGTAGCATTCGGCAAACAACCATTCGGGCAATCCGGCCTCGCGCATGGACAGTTGCTTTAAAGCGGCACTGTTCAGCCGGCGCCCCCCAATTTGTCCGCTGAGCAAAGCCAAGGCCCACAACCCATCTGAATTGGGGTGGTTTTCAAAAAAGGAGGCCAGCAAATCGACTTTGGCCTTTATACCGGGGCTGCTGTCCAATAGATGATATAATTCAACAAAGGCCTTCATTCGCTGTCGTCATCGGTTTGCCCAAAATGGGTTTCCAAGGTCTGAGCCTGGATTCCTTGTTCCCGCAAAAAACGGCTTAGTACGTCAGAATACCCATGGGTAATCCAAACCTGTTCTGCTTTGGTTTCTTGAATCGCATACAAGAGACCGTTCCAATCGGCGTGGTCAGAGAGCACAAATCCCATTTCGTAGCCTGCCCGGCGGCGCAAGCCTTTTAAATGCATCCAGCCCGAAGCAGCAGCCAGTTGATGCGGCTGTTTTCGCAAAAAACCTGCTCCCCGAACGGCGCCCGGAGGAGCAATCAACACCGGCATTCGCTCTGGAACATGGCGTGCATACCATTTAGGAGCTGGGGGCAGGCCAAATCCGTTTTTTCGCAGTGCCTCATGGGTTTCCCAAACGGAGGAGTGCAAGGCCACAGGAATTCCCCTTTGGTGAAGCCCAAGCATCACTCTTTGAGCTTTTCCCAGAGAGTAGGCCAGAACAACAGGCAGTTCTCCCGCCCCAGAACAACGCCTGTACCAAGCTTCCATTTCAGAAAACACGGTTTCTTGAGCTGGAAATTGAAACAAGGGCATGCCAAAGGTGCTTTCAGTAATAAAGGTATGGCAGGTCAGGGGCTCGAAAGGGTGGCTAAGTCCGTCGGGTGTGGTTTTGTAATCGCCACTCACCACCCATACTTCTCCGCGGTATTCCAAGCGTATTTGTGCGGACCCCGGTATGTGCCCCGCCGGGTGAAACGACAAAGACAGGCCCCGAATGTAGTGTTTTTGACCAAAGGGCAAAGTATCAAGGCGAATGTGTTTTCCCAGCCTAAGTTTGAGCACGTTTTTCGAGAAAAAAGGAGCCAGATAGCTTCCCATGCCCCGTCGTGCATGGTCGGCATGCGCATGTGTAACCACGGCCCGTGCAACGGGCTTCCAGGGGTCGATGTAAAAATCGCCCTGTGCGCAATACAAACCTTCGGAACGCAAGCTGAGCATCGGTTAAAGATAACCGAAATTTGGGCGTTGAGGTCCAAGAAATGCCGAGGCCCGGCCCCCGGATTGCAGCGGCATGCAAAGGCATTGCAGCAGCCCCGACCTGCATTTTCGGGATGCGTACGGGCAACCAGGGCCCTTGCCAGGGGCTTGCAGGGGTCAATGTGAAAATCGGATTGTTCGCAATGCGAACCTTAGGAACGCGAGCGGAGCATCGGTTAAAGGCAAGCGAAATTTTGGCGTTGAGGTATAAGAAATGCCGAGGCCCGGCCCCCGGATTGCAGCGGCAGGCAAGGGCATGGCAGCGGCAGGGCTGGCAGGGCCGCGGAGGCGACCACAGGGAGCCCACGCAGGCCCCGGCCAGCCCCCGCTGCTGGGCCCTTGACTACAGCGGAAAGCCGGATAGGGCCCCAAAAAATAAAATCAATTAGAAACCAAGCCGATGAATTTCGGTACATTTAACCTATGAATTCCATTCGCTTTGAAGAACAAGGTATGCTGCAGCGGGCGCGCGAGGTGCACAAGCAATACAACAAAAGCCGCGAAACTTGGCGGCAGGGGTTTTTGAATGGGCTGGGGGAACTGGGTTTGCAAAGTGGCTACCAAATTGCTTCTGAATTGCAGAGCAATACTTGGCTGGCCGATTTGGCTTGGCTGCGTTCCCGAAAGGCCGATTTCAGCGATTTTGACGGACTGGCCTTGGCCTGTCATGTGGTATGGGAATCGCCCGACGATGTTCTACGAAAGCGGCTGCTTCAGTTGGCCTTAGTCCGTGCCGAGGTGCGTTTATTTATTTTTAATGCCAACCTGCCTGGGCGGCACAACGAAGTGGTTGAAAAAGCAAAACTCTGGTTGGATTTTCCAATGGTATCGCCGGGGCGAATTTTGTTGATTAGTTCTGGAAATTCCGACCGCGATATTCAGTGGAGTTTTCTCTAATCACCTTGGGTTTTGATTGCACATCCAGCGGCGAAGCCGGGGTTGAACGCGGTACATAACTTGAGCTAGCAACCTGTTAAAAGCATTGTTTTGTCTTTCCCAGCGGCGGGCGGTTGCAGAAAACAAAGGTTCATCAGGAAACAAGCATGCCAAGGCTTGCATCTGCGGTATATACACATTCCGCATGTAATAAGTCATAATCAATTCCTTGCGGTGAAGGTCATAAATGGGCCAATACCAAAGTGAAAATTTAGGTAAGTAGGCCTTAAGGCTGCCAATGCAGAGGTCTATTTCAAGTTTAACCTGGTGGTTGTTTGTAACCCTAAATAGGTCAATAAGGCCAAAAATGGTGTAAATAAAACCGTTCAGCACATAGCTTGGGGTTTTAAGGGGGTATTCTTCTAGCCAAATGTGCCCATTTTCATCTTTCCTTCGTACGCCGCCCTGTTCAATGTTTGTTTTCAAAAATTCAAACGCATCCATGGCGGTATTTAACAGATCCGCTTTTCCGGTTAGTTGGTACATGCGCGTGTAGAAAGAAATAATTTCGCCTTGTGCCATGGCCGAGGGATACCCTGCGGGAATGCCATATTTTATATTTTCAAAGGGGATGCGCCAACAGGTACCCTGCTCTGTTTTTTCTTTGTTCGATTCAAACCAATCGAGCAAGGTGTCCAGCAGGTTTCGATACTCTATTTGTTCCCGATTAAACCACCAGGTGTCGTGTATGGCAAATCCAAACTGAGCTAGATTTATGCAGAAATGCCGGGCTTTTTTTCCATAGCCCACTAAGGGGAGGCCGTTTGGTGCAAAGTCGCCGTAGCGGTATTCTGAGTAGTCCAATAAGGCAGGCCGCATGTCGATGTGGTAGGGGCCTAATTCGCTTTTCCACGAAGCGGTACCTAGGGTTAACTGAACTTCAGGATTGTAATGAATTGTACCTAAAGGAGCATCGGGTTTGTCGGATCGACCACTAGGAAGCGGGGGAATGAAAGCCAAAGGAAGATAAATACTTGATTTGGCTTCAAAGGTAACATTCTGTTGGCATTGTTACTGCTTGTCTTCTATTTTTTGGAGCCTCATTTCCAATTCTTGGATTTTCTTATCCTGCTCCTTAATGATTTGGAGCAGATAAACGGGAAGCCTATCATAGTGGACGGAGTAAGGAACTTGCTTGTTGTGGTTCAAAATTTCTTTTCCATTGGAATCTGTTGCAGGAATTCCTGAGTCGCCTATCCATTGGCGTTCTGGACCATAAACAACCAATTCGGGAAGGATTTCGTGAACTTCTTCTGCAATCAATCCAACCTCAGAATCTCCACCAAGTGCCGGCTTAAGCTGATAGGCTACAGGGCGTAGGCGGAACAGTTTTTCTTTGTCAAATAGAAGGGGATTGATGTTGGTTTTTACGTGGACGGTGGACGATTGTGGACGCAGTTCACCGCTTGAGGTCCGTACTACGGTTGTTCCTGTTCCGGTAGTGCTGCTGCCTTGAATAAATCGTTGGTTGGTTTCAATGGTGTTGTTGGCAAGAATGCCGCCGCTGCTGGGCGTACTGGTTGTGCCCACACGGATTCCGGAGGTTACATAGGTTTGGCCGTCAACCTGTAAATCGTAGGTTGAACTGGATGTACTTCCGATGCGAAGGCGACCTGAGATGTTTGAGGTGGTGCTTGAGCCATCTGCCAAGAAACCTCCTGTACCCACTGTTAAATCGAAGGATGAGCTTGGTGTTGTGGTTCCAATTCCAACCCGATCTGTGCTGGTTACCACAATAGCGTTGGTGCATTCGTAGTTTCCGCTTCCGGTTCCACGAATGGTGTAGTTGGTGTTTGAGGTGGTGTTGCAATTTACGGTGGTTCCCCCTCCGCCTCCGCCTGAAGGGGCGGCAGGAATCCAGGCTGCACCGTTCCAGGTTAAAACATCGTTTAGAGTGGGTGCGGCTATTGAAATCGGTGCGGATTGCAGGGCATTGGCGTTCCACAGTGGCGAGGATGTTTGAGCATCCATTACGTTTCCGTTTAGTGTCAATCCGGTCCCTGCACTAATGGTATTTCCACCTCCGCCATTGCCTGCTGTTTCGGCATACAACGCATACGGAACGCTTAGCAGTTCGCGGGTGCTGGAAAGGCTATATGCGGTTCCACCAAAGGGGTCGGTAGCGGCTTCAAGAAAATAAGGGCCTGCCGACCAATTGATTCCCGACATCGAGCCGGCTACTACCTGACCTGAACCAATTTCAGCGGTTACTAGGCCATTGGCGTTCGAGCTAAGAGCATGGGTTTCGTGGAATACAACCGTTCCGGCGGGGGCGCCTTGCCGTATTTTTACTTCTAAGCCAACAGGCCCGTTGGCCACCAAAACATTGGCTGGATTGCGCACCACCGATTGATAGGAAAAGCGAAGGGGGGCTTGAGCATGCATGCAAACCGAAAGGGCGAGCAAAGAAAAAAGGAAGAATTTGCGTTTCATCGGATGAAATAAAATTAGTGTTTAACAAAAGTGAAGGAAGGGGATTCAGGTGTGTTCGGTAAGAGAAGGATATAGACCCCTGCGGGCAATTCAACCACCGAAATGAGGGGTTGCTGAATCAACAATTCGCCGCTGAGCAATTCTTGGCCCATTGCGTTTAAAATGCGATAAAAGGCGGGCAATGCGATCGATTCCAAGCCAAGCAGTTGAATGCGTCGAGTTGTAGGATTGGGGAATAAATGCAAAAAGGGCAACTCCAGCACATCTGCACCGGTCAGAAAGAATTCCGCAGGCTGCTGAACGCCTTCTGAAATAAAACCGTCGGAACCTGAATAATGAAGGTCGGCCGCTTGGCCGATCGACCAAGAAAAGGAGCCGGAACCCCCTTGTGCATCGCCTCCGGCGGGCAATACTTCGCGCTGTGCCAAAGCCTGCATTGAAAACAGGAGCGAAAACAGAATGGCAAATCCGAGAGAAAGAGAAAATCGATGCATAGAATAGCAGGAAATTACGAACGAGAGTTAACTCAAAGTTAAGAAATAAACATGGAGTGGGTTGCAGGTGCCGTACTCAATTTGGCTCAATTCTTACAGGACTTCAATTTAGCGTTTATTCCATCAGCATAAGCTGACCTTGAAGTTCAATTCCAGCCCCAGTTGCTCCTTTCCCTTTTAAAATATAATAATAGATCCCCGAGCTGAGCAGCGTTTGGTTGCTGGAGACCCCGCAAAAGCAGCGCAGGCAATTTTGGTCGGGGTTGGCCTTGGTGTTTTCCGTTTGGAATACCAGTACGCCCCATCTATTGTAAACATAGAAATCGTAATCTATGCAAGGGTTAAAACCGGGGGCAAACACCTCGAAATCCCAGCAATCGTTTCCAGGAATGCTTGGATTTCGGAGTAAAACATTCGGCATAATTGGGGTCGGGATTGAATCCATTACATCTACCGGCAAAACCAGTTGAGACCGGCAGCCCTGGGCATCAATAACAGTTAAACTCATGTTTTGATTTGAAGCCTGGGGGTGGTTGTAAATGAAGTTTTCGGCCGTAGTATCCGTTACTCCATCGTTGTTCCAGTCCCAAGCCAATGAATAAGGCGCTGTTCCTCCCGACGTACTGTCTTGATACGCGTTTTCAAGGGGGCATAGCGACAGATAGGTAAACATGGCTTCAGGATTTATAGATACCATTCCATCAAACAACAGCGTATCGCTGCAGCCTTTGTCGGTGGTAACTCTTAGTTGAATTTGGAAGGGCCCTGCAGGCAAATTGGTGAAACTTGGATTTTGTTGGTTTGAACTATTGATGTATCCTCCGCCCGAGGTAATGTTCCAGGCAAATCCGTTTATAATTCCTGGGGCAACAACCGAAGATGTATCGGTTATTACCAACGCTTCGCCTTCACAAAGCGGAAGTGGATAGGAAAAGCCTGCAACGGGAAGGGGGTGAACTACGATGGCTGGAGGGCTAATAGAATCAACACAACCAAGGTCAGAGGTTACAATTAGGGTAACCGGGAAAGTTCCGCTGGTGTTAAAGGTGTGAACAACGTTCGCGTTGGAAGCCGAGTTCCCATCGCCAAAAACCCACACCTGTGAAACTATTTGACCGCTGCCTATGGTACTGTTGTTTTGAAATTGAACCGTTAAAGGTTGACAACCTTGATTCGGATTGCTGCTAAACGAGGCCGTTGGCATCGGATTCACCACCACGGTCATTGTATCTGCATCGTTTGGAACGGTGCATCCATCCGAAGCCGTCACAATGTAGCTTGTGGTTTGAGTTGGCGTAACGTTATGCGGGCCTGGCCCCTGAGGAACTCCATTCGTCCAACTCAACGTCGGATTTCCGTTTCCTCCTTGTAGGTTTGCCCCAATAGATGCAGTTTGTCCTAGGCAGATGGTGTCATCGGGCAGGGAATTGACCAAAAGAGGCGGGCTAACCAGAACCGTATCATTGGCCAAAAGGGCCACACACCCATTCGCATCCATAACTTGAACCGATAAGTCGATGTTCCCTGTAGCATTAAGAGGGATGGAAGATGTGGTTGCCCCGGTATTCCAAACTTGGGTATATGGAGCGGTTCCACCGCTTATTTGAACGCTTGCCGTGGACGTTTGCCCGAAACAGAGCGTGTTGGGAGCCTGAATGTTTGCTTGTGGAACGGGATGAATGTTTAGCGTATCGGTAATGGTATCGAGGCAGCCATACATGTTGGTAACGAAGAGTTCAACCTGGTAGTTTCCAGGCAGCGTGTAGGTATGTGCGGGATTTTGCTGATTGGAAGAGTTTCCATCGCCAAAATTCCAACTCCATTGGGTTGGGAAAAAGGTAGAAGATCCTGAGAATTGGCTGGGCTGGGCATTTAGGCAAAGGGGATTAAGAGACATGTTTCCCTCTGGCTTAGGCCGTATTACCACCTCAATGGAGTCGTAATTTGTTACGTTATTGCAAGTCGCCTCAAGCCGAATCATGTACCGTCCCACTTGGCTGAAATAATAAATTAGGCTGTCTGTTCCAGGAAGAGAGACCATTAGGACTCCGCTGCTGTCGTTGATTTGCCAGTCTTGGCTGCAAATAAGTCCAACGGTGGTATTGTTCCAAAGAACAATGGAGTCGCCCAAACAAATAGAAGTGTCAGAAACAACAAATTGAGGCACATTGTTGCAGTTAAAACAAATGATATCGCTGTTGGGTACGATTGAAATGGGAGCCGGGTTGGGCGCGGCGGTTAGAATAGAAATACCTCCATAATTTGGACTTAATGTGCCGCTCGACAAAGTGGGATTGAGCATGGTTGGGGTTGGGGTGGTACTGTAAGGGCAGTTCGCCAACCCACCAAGGCTATCCACTTTTATAAACATAGGGTCAAAATACAGGGCGCCAAAACCTTGGGTAGAGGCCGACACTAAAAATCCCCCGTCTTGCGTTTCTTGAATTCCCCAGCCCTTGTCTAGGCTGTTGCTGCCATAGGTCTTGCTCCAAAGCCGATTCCCCAGCGTGTCATACACGTTGAACAGCACATCGGCACCGCCGTTGCCCCAGCTTGTTGTATATCCGCTCTGCAGAATAAGGTTGTTTGAGGTATAATTCACAAAATGGGAGCGGTCTTCTCCAGAACCTTGTAAAACCTTCGACCATTGGATGTTGCCTGTGGTTCCCTCTAAACTCATCAACAGCATATCGTACCCTTGCCCCGTGCTGGACGTTGAGGCAGAAATCAGCAAATTGCCAGTGGGGGTGATTTTTCCTGTTAAATCCCAATCAATTCCATCATTCCCAGCCATTCCATAACTCCGTGTCCATATTGGGTTGCCAAGGGAGTTTAATCGGGCAGCAAACATATCTTGCCCACCAAAAGACCCAATAAATTGTCCTGCAATAAAAATGTCGCCCCCGGGAAGGGCTTCCACATAATTTACCCAGGCGTTTGTCAGTTCAACATTTTTTTGCCAAACCGGATTCCCATTGGCGTCTGTTTTTAAAATAAATCCATATTGTGGGCTGCCCCAGAACCCCCCCATTAAAAAGCCTCCATCGGGAGTTTCGTCGGTACAAAGTCCAAAATCGTCGTTTCCGGTGCCGAATGTTTTAGACCATTGCAATTGGCCTTGTGGATTGAGCCGCACCAGCCAGGCGTCGTAGCTGCCAGCACCCCAAGAACGGGCCAATCCTGCAATAATAAATCCCCCATTGCTTGTTTGACGCACAAATTTTCCGCCTTCCTCGTCTTGCCCACCATAGCGGTAATACCATTGTGTAACACCGCACTCATCTACCTTCATTGCATATAAATCACACATGCCATGCCCACCGGGGCCATCGTCTTGGCCGGTTCCAATAAATCCCATGTCGCTGGTTTCTGAAAATGCCAATCCGAAATTTAAACCGGGAATTTTTTCAACCCGAAGGAAGGTTGTTATGTTGTTGGATTGGCCATGAATAGACAACAATGAAAATCCCAGCGCCAACATGAATAGCAGTCGGTTTGTTTTCATATCTAAAATTATATCTTGATAAAATCGAAAAATGCACCAAACAATTCAGGGAAATTCCCACCCAAAGTTAAATCAAATCGCATTGGAAATTAGATTAAGTATGGGTGAAATTTTTAGAAATACAACGTATGGTACAACCAAAACCCCTGAGGCAAACCTTAAGGGAGAGGCCAAGAGCTGAAAACCAAAAAATGTTTTCAATCCATTATTCCATGACCATGAGTTGTCCTTGAAGCTCTATTCCCTCGCCGAATTCACCCTTCCCTTTCAAAATATAGAAGTAGGTTCCCGTGGAAAGAGTGGATTGGTTGTTGGTTTGACCGCAAAAGCAACGCTGGCAATTTAAGTCGGGATTGCCTACATCGTTGTTGGTAACAAATACCAAAATGCCCCACCGGTTATAAATCCAGAGGTCATAATCGATGCAGCTATTAAAGCCGGGGGCAAAGGATTCGAAATTCCAGCAATCGTTCCCAGGGATACTCGGATTTCTGTGCAAAACGTTCGGCATAACAGGCTCGTCCACCGCTTCCATAACCATAACCACCATGGAGGTGTCTGAGCGGCAACCTAAGCTGTCAACAACAGAAAGGCTTACTTCTTGGCCGGTAGATTGGGGGTGAATAAAGGAAAAGGACTGCACCGTTGTATCGGTAATCCCATCGCTGTTCCAGTCCCAAGCCAAGGTGTATGGAGGGCTTCCGCCCAATGTGCTGTCTTGGTAAACATTTTCTTTAAAGCATAGGGATTGATAGGCAAATTGCGCCTGCGGATTTTCGGAAACCAGCCCAGTTCTGTTTAGGGTATCAACACATCCGCTATCGGTAGTTAGCACCAACTGAATTTGGAAAGCACCTGCAGGGATATTGGCAAAGGTTGGTTCTTGCTGGCTTGAGCTATCGATGTACCCATTTGCACCGTTGATGTTCCATGCATAGCTGGAAATTAGGCCCGGCCCTGGAAAGGAAGATGTATCTGAAATCAGAAGGGAAGTCCCCTCGCAGATAGGTTGTTGAAATGAAAACCCAGGCAGAGGTAGCGGGTTGACTGTAACCCAAACATATCCTGTTGAAACACACCCTGCCGTATCGGTAATGGTAAGTGAATACATGCCGGCATTTCCTTGGCCCACATTTTCCAGCATGGGGTTGGGGGCTAAAGAATTAAAATTTGAAGGCCCGATCCAAATGAAATCAGGTCCACTGGAATTGGACTGCAGCCGAAGCGTATCGCCGGCACAAACGGGCAAATTTGCGGTGGGTAGGGCAGGGCTGCCAACCAAATCCACAACTACATCGTCTGTTACCGTTATTTGGCTTCCATCGCATCGGGTGTAAATAGCTTCTGCGGTGTAGGTGGTTTGAGTATTGGGGCAAACCGATACGGTATCGCCTTGTCCTATTACGTTCCCGCCTTCGAACCAACGAACTTGATAGGTGGGTGCGCCAGCTGGAACAAACCGCCAAGCCTCATTTGCAGCAGTCCATGGGCCTGTATTTCTGTTTGGAGGAACAACGGCATTGGTGGCCGAGGCATCTTGTATTCCAATCAGCGCATTCCCGCTGTTCCAGTTTGCACATGTTGGCTTGTTTTGAATGTAAACCTCAATGATGTTGGTTGTTTCATACAACACAATTTGCTGGGTTGTTTGCAGGTTGTTGCAGTTGAAATGGCAAACGTTCGAGAAATTAAAAACAAAGGTTCGGCAGGGCGAGTTTCCTGAAACTTGTACGGCAATTTGACCGCAAATAGAAGGGTCAATGTCGTGATACGCTCCGAAAATGGTGTTGGGAAACAAGGCATTGCTTGGCAAAGAGGCATTAAATGCCCAAGCGCAATAATTGTTTGCTTGGGTTACATCGAAAGTCAGAACACCATTGGTGCCAACAACCACCTGATTGTAAGCGTTTCCAAAATAGCAAAAGGGAAAGGGGAGCGGTTGAACCGGACTCCATATATCATCAATTCCAATAAAAAGAGGGGTGCCAGCGGTATATGGGAAGGGGGGATTGTAAGGAATAGATTCCACGGTATAAGACGTTGTTTCGCCCACCCGAAAGGGTTGGGCCACCAAATCAATGCAGGAATTGGTGCAAGGAACAACGGTGTCGTTGCCTGCAAAAATTTCGGGGCAACCGGGCTGGGCATGAGTAGAATAGGCATGCATAAATCCAACAACAACAAGCCAAAATAGACGCATAAAAAAGAGTAGGTTGGATGCAAACATACGCAGACATTTTTAAGAAATTAGAGTGAACGGCAATCGCTA